>Ga0137409_10004730_pt1 | contig 14281 bp, 8 predicted proteins | sample CZODoug1_16funga_FD_122059 | JGI IMG/M metagenome (GOLD analysis project Ga0137409, IMG submission 122059) | Vadose zone soil fungal communities from Angelo Coast Range Reserve, California, USA - CZODoug1_16fungal (Hybrid Assembly) | ecosystem: Environmental > Terrestrial > Soil > Vadose zone... | reverse complement strand
AACCGTTCAAGCGCGACACCGGAATCGCGGTTCTGCGCGGCAACCTCTGCCCGGACGGCGCAATCATCAAGCCGTCGGCTGCCACTCCGTCGCTGCTCAAGCACACCGGCCGCGCCGTCGTCTTCGTGGACATTGACGACTTCCATAAGCGCATCGACAACCCGCGTTTGGCGATCGATGCGTCTTCGGTGATGGTGCTGAAGAACTGCGGGCCCAAGGGATACCCGGGCATGGCCGAGGTCGGCAACATGCCGCTGCCGCCGCGCCTGCTGAAGAAGGGAATCACGGACATGGTGCGCATCTCGGACGCGCGCATGAGCGGCACCGCGTACGGCACCGTCGTGTTGCACGTTGCGCCGGAGGCGGCAGCGGGTGGTCCGCTCGCGCTGGTGCGCGACGGCGACCTGATCGAGCTGAACGTGCCCGCCCGCAAATTGCACTTGCATGTCAGCGACGCCGAGCTGGCGCGCCGGCGCGCGCAGTGGCGTCCCCCCAAAGTCAAACCGGTGCGCGGTTACGTCAAGCTCTACGTCGAACACGTCAACCAGGCCAACGAAGGCGCGGATCTCGATTTTCTTGTCGGTGGCAGCGGCTCCGGCGTGCCGCGCGACAACCATTGAGCCTTCGCGCAACGCGCCGGGTTGACGGGTTCGCGGCGTCCAGGATGAGTGTCCTGTTCCCGGAGTCAAACAGGCCGGCGCCTGCTGCATGCCGGCACTCACCGCGCTGGCGGGACCCGCAATAGGACAAGTTCGAGGACTCGCGCAACAATGGCGGCCGTCGCAATCCGCAAGGTGGAAAAATTCTTCGGTGGCACGCACGTCATTCGCGGCGTCGACATCGATATCCCCGACGGGCAGTTTGCGGTGCTGGTCGGACCGTCGGGATGCGGCAAGTCCACGCTGTTGCGAATGATCGCCGGGCTGGAACAGATCACGCACGGCGAAATCGCGATCGGCGGGCGCGTGGTCAACAATATGCAGCCCAAGCAACGCGACGTGGCGATGGTGTTCCAGAACTATGCGCTGTACCCGCATATGACCGTGCGCGACAACATGGCCTTCAGCCTGATGCTCGCCAACGCGGACCAGAAGAAGAGCGAGGCCAAAGTGCACGCAGCGGCCGAAATTCTTGGTCTGACCCCGCTCCTCGATCGCTTCCCGCGCCAACTCTCCGGCGGACAGCGGCAGCGGGTCGCGATGGGCCGCGCGATCGTGCGCGATCCGCAGGTCTTCTTGTTCGATGAGCCCTTGTCCAACCTGGACGCCAAGCTGCGCGTGCAGATGCGCACCGAGATCAAGGAATTGCATCAGCGATTGCGCACGACCTCGGTCTATGTCACGCATGATCAGATCGAGGCGATGACCATGGCCGATCAGATCGTCGTGATGCGCGATGGCGTGGTTGAACAGCGCGGCGCGCCGCTCGAACTCTATGACCGGCCGGCGAATCTCTTCGTCGCCGGGTTCATCGGCTCGCCGGCGATGAATTTCCTGGCGGGAGAATTGAAGCGTGGCCCTCTGGGCGCGCAAGTGAAATTGAAAGAGGGTGAAATGATTTCGGCGCCGCCAACCACCGCTGGCGACAATGGTCAGGCGGTGCTGCTGGGCGTGCGGCCGGAGCACTGGCAACTCATCAATGGCGTCGCACCGACTGCGGTCATTGCCGACAGCGTGCGCGCGCGGGTCAAAGTGATCGAACCCACCGGTGCCGATACGCTGGTGGCTTTTGCTGCCGGCGACGATGAGGTGATCGGCGTATTTCGCGAGCGCTACGAATTCGATCCGGGACAGGAGGTGCGCCTGCGCCCGGAATCCGGCAAGACACATTTGTTCGATGCCGCCTCCGGGACGCGGCTCGCATGAGACTGCGGCGGGCGGCCGCAACCGCATCGAGCTTTGCTCGCTGCGCGGCAGCTGCAACTGAGGTGGCCAAAGGCCGCGCTTCCGTCGTCGACCAATCTCCCAACTCAGCTCACGATTCACCTCCCAATTCACCGCCGCAACGGACCGTGCCACCCGCAACGAGGTGACCGGAAACAGAATCAAGACGTCCAACATCACGGCCACCGACGCTATCCACGCGACTACAAGGAGACTCGCCATGACGCATTTCACCCGCCGCCGATTCGTCAAAACCAGTGCGCTGGCTGCCGCGACAGTTGGCCCAATGCTCTGGGTCAAGAAAGCAAACGCGCAATGGGTCGGCACACCCGAAAAAGATGCCAAGCTGCGCGTGCTGCGTTGGAGCCGCTTCGTGCAAGGCGACATCGACCAGTACCTGGTCAATGTCAAGAAATTCAGCGAGAAGTTCGGCATCGAAGTCCGGGTCGACAACGAAGGTTGGGAGGATGTGCGGCCCAAGGCGGCGGTTGCCGCCAATACCGGCGCCGGTCCCGACATTATTTTGTCGACCAACGACGACGCCAACCTGTATCCGGAAAAGTTGGTCGATGTCAGCGACGTCTGCGCCTATCTGGGCGATAAGTACGGTGGCTTTTATCCGGTCTGCGATCCGTATCTGCGACCCGACGGCAAGACCTGGATCGGCGTTCCGCTCGGTGTCGCGGGTGTCTGCATGGTTTACCGCGAAAGCCATGTCAAGGCGGCAGGCTTCGACAAGTTTCCGCGCGACACCGACGGCTTTCTCAAGCTGTGCAAGGCGCTCAAAGAGAAGAACACGCCGGCCGGCTTCGCTCTCGGCAACGCCACCGGCGACGGCAACACCTGGTGCAACTGGCTGATCTGGTCTTTCGGCGGCAAGCTCGTCGACACCGCCGGCACGGTGGTGATCAACAGTCCGGATACGGTGCGCGCGTTGGAGTTCGCGCGCGAGCTGTACCCGACCTTTGTCCCTGGCACGCTGTCCTGGCTCGATCCCAGCAACAACAAGGCATTTCTTGACGGCCAGCTTTCGCTCACTAACAACGGCATCTCGATCTACTACGCGGCCAAGAACTCCAAGGATCCCAAGGTCTTTGAACTGGCTGCCGACATCAACCACGCCAATATGCCGATCGGCCCGGTAGGCAAGCCAACCGAGTTTCAACTCTTCTTCAACCAGATGATTTTCAAGCACAGCAAATATCCGCACGCAGCCAAGGAGTTCCTGCGCTTCATGATGGAGGCGGAGCAGCTGGATCCCTGGGTGCAGGCCGCTATCGGTTATGTGACGCCGGCGCTGCGCTACTACGAAAAGAATCCGATCTGGACCGTCGATCCCAAACACACGCCGTATCGCGACTCGATGAAAAACATGCTCCCATCGGGCTACAGCGGCAAGATGGGATACGCCTCGGCCGGCGCGCTGGCCGATTTCATCATCGTCAACATGGTGGCGGAAGCGGCGTCCGGGCAACGCTCGCCGCAGGAGGCGGCGGAGCGGGCGCAGAAGAGAGCGGAGCGGTACTACAAGGTTTGAATGGTTCCTGGAAGACGACGCCCGAGTAGCTACTTCGGGCCCGGTCAAGTCCGAAGAGAGTAAGTCGCGCCGCCCCCTCACCCGAACCCCTCGCCCGGTGGAAGAGGGGCTTATGCCCGATAGGCAACGCCCGGAATGGAAAGACTCCTCAACAACCGCAATGTCCTGGGCTGGCTTTTTCTGCTCCCGGCGGCGGCGCTGCTGTTGATTTTTCTGACCTATCCGCTCGGCCTCGGGGTCTGGCTCGGGTTTACCGACACCAAGGTCGGTCGCGGCGGCACGTGGATCGGCTGGGACAACTTTGCGTATCTGGTGGGCGACAGCGTCGCCCAATTGTCGCTGTTCAACACGTTGTTCTACACGACTGCCGCGAGCATCCTGAAGTTTGGTCTCGGCCTGTGGCTGGCACTGCTGCTCAATGAACATGTGCCGTTCAAGTCGTTGCTGCGCGCGATCGTGCTGCTGCCGTTTATCGTCCCGACGGCGCTGTCGGCGCTTGCTTTCTGGTGGCTGTACGACGCCCAGTTCTCCGTCCTTAGTTGGACCTTGACGAAATTGGGCTGGATCCACCAATACATCGATTTTCTGGGCGACCCCTGGAACGCGCGCTGGTCAACCGTCGCCGCGAACGTGTGGCGCGGTGTGCCGTTCATCGCGATCTGCCTGCTCGCCGGATTGCAGACCATTCCGCCCTCGCTGCACGAAGCGGCAGCGCTTGACGGTGCGACCGGCTGGCAGTGCTTCCGCTATGTCACGCTGCCGTTGCTGACCCCGATCATCGCCGTCGTGATGACGTTTTCGGTGCTCTTCACGTTCACCGATTTCCAGCTGATTTATGTCCTGACGCGCGGCGGCCCGCTGAATTCAACGCATCTGATGGCGACGTTGTCGTTCCAGCGCGCGATTCCGGGCGGTGCCTTGGGCGAAGGCGCCGCGCTCGCGACGCTGATGATTCCGTTTCTGCTGTCGGCGATTCTGTTCAGCTACTTCGGGCTGCAGCGCCGCACGTGGCAGCAGGGCGGCAAGGATTGACGTTAGATGCGCGTGACGCCGGCAGTTTCGATCAGGGACATGGAATGAAGGTCGCCGCCGCCGACTCGCAGAGCATGTCGTACCTGCAATCGCTGCCGCGGCGGGTGGTGACCGTGTATGTGCCGCTCGTAGTGTTCGTGATCGTGTTGCTCTTTCCGTTCTACTGGATGGCGACCACGGCATTCAAGCCGGATGCCGAGCTGCTGTCACGCGAGGGCAATCCTTTCTGGGTGCATGCGCCGACGCTGGCACACTTCCACAAGCTGCTGTTCGAGACACCGTTTCCGGAATGGATGTTGAACACGATGATCGTCGCCTTCGTTGCGACCTTCACATCGCTTGCCGCCAGCGTGCTGGCGGCGTACGCGATCGAGCGGCTGCGCTTCTCCGGTTCACGGCAGGTAGGTCTTGCGATTTTTCTTGCCTACCTCGTGCCGCCGTCGATCCTGTTCATTCCGCTTGCGGCGATTGTGTTCAAGTTGGGACTTTTCGATACCCGTTTCGCCTTGATCCTGACCTACCCGACGTTCCTGATTCCGTTTGCGACCTGGTTGCTGATGGGCTACTTCCGTTCGATTCCGTATGAACTCGAGGAGTGCGCGCTGATCGATGGCGCTTCCCGCTGGCAGATCCTGACTCGGATCATTTTGCCGCTGGCGGTGCCGGGCCTGATCTCGGCCGGTATCTTCGCCTTCACCTTGTCGTGGAACGAGTTCATCTACGCGTTGACGTTCATCTCCTCATCGGAGATCAAGACCGTACCGGTGGGAGTGGTGACCGAACTGGTCGAAGGCGACGTCTACCACTGGGGCTCGCTGATGGCCGGCGCCTTGCTGGGCTCGCTGCCGGTCGCGGTAATCTATTCATTTTTTGTTGAGTACTACGTGGCGGGAATGACGGGGGCGGTCAAGGAGTAGGTCGGGAGTAGGTAAGCAGTGACTGATTTTCAGCGTCATGCTGCGATAAACCAACGGAGGCTGTATGCCTGAAGCGCTGCACGAACGGGAAGAACCACATGAGCCGCATGGAGCAAAAACACCGAAGAAAGCGGCGCTCGCAAGCTGGATCGGCAGCGCCTTGGAGTACTACGATTTCTTCATCTACGGCACGGGGGCCGCTCTGGTATTCGGCAAGATCTTCTTTCCCGCGAGCGACCCGGCGATCGGAACCTTGCTGGCGCTGGCGACGTTTGGAGTCGGCTATGTCGCGCGGCCGATTGGTGCTTTTTTCATGGGCCACTTGGGCGACAAGTTCGGGCGCAAGAAAGTCCTGGTGTTTACGTTGATCTTGATGGGCGTATCGACCTTCCTGGTCGGCTGCCTGCCGACCTACAACCAGATCGGCATCGCCGCGCCCATCATGCTGGTGTTTCTCAGGTTATGTCAGGGATTTTCGGCATCGGGCGAACAAGCGGGCGCGAACGCCATGACGTTTGAACATGCGCCGGCACACCGGCGCGCTTTCTTCACGAGCTTCACGCTGAGCGGGACGCAAGCAGGATTGATCCTCGCCACCGCGGTCTTCCTCCCGATCTCGCGTTTGCCGGAGGAGCAGCTGCTCTCCTGGGGCTGGCGCATCCCCTATTGGCTCAGCGTTATCGTCGTGATCATCGGTTATTTAATTCGTCGCACGCTGGACGAGACACCGGCATTCAAGGAGGAGAAGGAGCAGCACAAGGTCGCGAAACTCCCATTGGCGGTGTTGTTCCGCGACTACAAGGCGGACATCGTGCGGGTGATCCTGTGCGCCCAAGTTTCCATCGTGAGCACGATCTTCGGCGTCTATGTCCTGTCTTACGCGGTGAACACGCTCAAGCTCGATCGAACCACGATGTTGTCGGTGGCGATCGTGACCAACGTGGTCGCGCTGGTCGCGATTCCCCTGTGGGCGATGCTGGCAGATCGCATCGGCCGCCGGCCGGTGTTCATCGTCGGCGCCCTCGGGTCGGGAGCCATGATCTTTCCGTTCTTGTGGGCGTTGAGCGAAGCCAATATTCCGCTCATCTTCTTGCTCGGAATTTTTATGTCCGGAGTCATCTACAGCGCCGCCAACGGTGTCTGGCCTTCTTTCTACGCGGAGATGTTCGACACTCGCGTGCGTCTCTCCGGCATGGCGATCGGCACCCAGATCGGGTTCGCGATTACCGGCTTTGGTCCGAGTGTCGCGGCGGCGCTGCAAGGACTTGGCGGTGACGCGTGGGTTCCGGCGGCGGTCCTGGTTGCGACGTGTTGCGTACTTTCGGCGGGCGCGGCAATCTCAGCGCGCGAAACGCACCGGATCCACATGAACGATCTTGGCAGAGAGAATCCGCTGCCGGCCGCCGCGATGGTTTGATCGAAACGGGGTGCGATTGAACGATAAATCTGCGCCCTTCGGCGACGCCGGGATTCACACGCGAGGGCGTTGTCTTCGTCCATTCTTAGTTAAAGGGGTGCGACAACCGGTTCGCCGCCATCCGTATCGAACAGGCGTTCATGCCGTCACGACCAGGTGACTTGCACACTCACAATGCCTCGAAGAGCGTTACAGACGAAGACATCCTCAGCCCTTCGCAACTCGTCGATACTGATTTTTCGTTCGACCGCCGACCGCGACCGCTCCTCGAGGACCACCGCGCGCATCACTCCGGGCAAGCCGCCGCAAATTGACGCAGGGGTGCACCACTGGCCGTCGAGCAAGACAAACACATTCGACCTCGCACCTTCGGTCAACTCGCTGGCGCTATTGAAAAACAGCGTATCAAAGGCGCCAGCAGACTCTGCTTCTTGGAGCGCCCGATCGTAAGTTTCCCGATTCGAGGTCTTGTGTCCACTCAGGGCCGCCTCGGAGTCCGGCAAAGGGGCGCGTGCCAACAAGACCTTTGCCCGTCCGGGTGGTAGCGGCAGCAATCTTGAGCAAACGACTTCAATCGATCCATCGAAAGAGAGCGAAAGCCGAAGCCTCCGGGGTTCGTCATCTTCGAGATGGGAAAGACAGGTCATGACCTCCTGGGTGATCGCACCTATGTCGCAGGAAAACCCCAACGCCTTCGCGCTCTCCGAGAGGCGGAGCAGATGGCGCTCAAACAGCGGTATCCCTCGGCTGCGCCCCGCCCACATCGTCTCAATGAGATTGAATCCAGGATCCAGTCCCTGGGCGAAGCGCGTCTTGAGCAGGGATTCCTCGTATTCGCCTTCAGAAGTCGAGTCGATCACGACCCCTCCGCCAACACCAAACGTGGCCGGCCGCATGCCTCCCACTGGCCGGCCGAGCGCGATGGTCCTGATCGCCACCGACAGGCAGAAATCCGGGCAGCTCACTCCAACACCACGCTCCGGATTCGCTTCGACCCAGCCAATGGCTCCGGTATAGATTCCCCTCGGCGTCGATTCAAGTTCAGCGATCCGCTTCATCGTCTGGATCTTCGGGGCGCCCGTTACGGATCCGCTTGGGAAGAGCGCTCTCAGCACGTCCGGGAAATCCACGTCGCTACGCAATCGAGCTGCAACGGTCGAGGTCATCTGGAAGACCGTATTGAGAGCTTCGACCGAGAACAGTGTTGGAACCTGCACCGACCCGATGACCGCAAGGCGCCCAAGGTCGTTTCGCACCAAGTCGACAATCATCAGGTTTTCGGCGCGGTTCTTGACGTCGTTGGCAAGCCAACGCTCATTTTCCCGGTCGATCTCCGGCACGGGATGCCTTGGCGCTGTTCCTTTCATCGGCTTCGCATGGGCAATACCATTGAGGTGCCTGACAAATAGCTCGGGGGACAAAGAGAGAATCCATTCGGTTTGGTCGTCTGAATCCGGTAAGCGAATCAGCGCGCCGTAGGCAACCGGCTGTCGCATCCTCAGCTTTCGGAACAAGGCGATTGGGTTGCCATACGCCTCGGCCGTCAAGCGGTACGTGAAGTTGACTTGGTATGTCTCCCCTTCAGCTATGAGCCACTTGATTCTGGCAATCGCCTCGTCGTACTCCGCGCGCGTGATTGAGCTCCTGAGGTTCAGCAGCCCCGCCACACCGGGCAGGCCCTGCACCGCCGAATCCAGCCAATCGCGCACCTCGCCAGAGGTCATTCGACGCATGCCGGAAAACGTCAGGACGGTTAGCCCCGCTCGACAGATCGCAGTGCTGTCCAAGGACCCCGCCTGGACCAACTTGATTCCCCACTCGTATTCCGCCAGGACGATGGCATGAAGCCCGGATGAGAGGTCACGTCGGACCGCGCTCCAGATGTCGTCTAGCTGAACTGGGTCCCGGCACACATAGTGGCTAACCAACCCCTCGTACAAACGACTGCTTGTTTCCCGTTCGGCGGCCAGACTGTCGTCCAACAGTGCAAAGCAGTTGGTCGCGTTCATGGGTTTCGGGTTTTTCGTAAGGGCCGGTCCAGCAAATCAATGTTGGTGCAACCCCGTCTCGCCCCCAACCCCTCTCCCGGAGGAAGAGGGGCTTTACAACCGGGTAACTCACGCGACTTCAGTTTCTGGCCGGCCACGCCACGACCCGCTGCCGCTGCTCTCCCAATCCCCGAATCCCGAGCGATACGACATCCCCCGGCTTGAGAAACTGCGGCGGATTCATTCCCAGCCCCACTCCCGGCGGCGTGCCGGTGGTGATAATGTCCCCCGGCATCAGCGTCATGAAGCGGCTGACATAGCTCACCAGCTCTGCGCAGTTGAAGATCATTGTTCTTGTGTTGCCGCGCTGGCGCCGCTCGCCGTTGACATCGAGCCACATTTCAAGCGTTTGCGGATCGGCAAGTTCATCACGCGTGACCAGATAGGGACCGATCGGGCCGAACGTGTCGCAGCCCTTGCCCTTGTCCCATTGGCTGCCGCGCTCGAGCTGGAACTGGCGCTCTGAGACATCGTTGACGACGCAATAGCCGGCCACGTATTGCAGGGCATCGGCCTCGCGCACGTATTGCGCCGTCGAGCCCATCACCACGCCCAGCTCAACCTCCCAATCGAGTTTGGTCGACTCCTTCGGCTGCACGATGTCGTCGTTCGGCCCCGTGATGCAGGTGGTTGCCTTCATGAACACGATCGGCTCGGGCGGCACCGGCATTTTCGATTCGGCGGCGTGGTCCGAGTAGTTCAACCCGATCGCGATGAACTTGCTGATGCCGATGTACGGCACGCCCAGACGCGGCGATCCGGAGACGAGCGGCAGTTTGGCGGGATCAAGCTTGGCCAGACGCGCAAGATTTTTCGGCGCCAGGTGCAGCGAGTCGATCTGATCGACGACGCCGGACAGATCGCGGATCTTGCCCTGCGGGTCGAGTAGACCCGGCTTTTCATACCCGGTGGGACCGAAGCGAAGTAATTTCATGTTGTCTCCTTGTGTTGTTGTGGGAAGTGCCGTAGTAGGTGCTGTGACCGTGGGTTATGACTCGTCGTGTCCCGCTGCCGCCGGGGCAGCGATTGTGGGAGATGCGCAGCGCCCCTATCGTTTCGTGCTTGCGCTCCTTGACTACAAACACATGCCGCCATCGACAAAAATCGCCTGCCCGGTCATGAACGAGGACTCGTCCGAGACCAGGTAGACAAACGTCTGGGCGATCTCATCGGCGTTCGCCAATCGCCCCATCGGCTGGCGCGCGACAAAGTCGCGCCGTGCCTGTTCCGGATCGGCAAAGGACTTGATGCGATCGCCGAGCGACGGCGTGTCGACGGTGCCCGGGCAGACGCAGTTGGCGCGGATGTTCTGCTTGACGTGATCGATCGCCAGCGCGCGCGTGAATCCAACCACGGCCGCCTTGCTCGCTGCGTAGGCCAGCCGGTTGGCGACTGCCTTGTGCGTGCCCGCCACCGACGCCATGTTCAGGATCACGCCGCCGCCGTACGCGATCATCTTCGGCAGCATCGCGCGCGTCAGCACGAACATGCTACGCACGTTGAGCTGGAAGCTGAAGTCCCAGTCGCGCACGGTTGTTTCGAGGATCGAGCCCTGGTGCACGTAACCCGCGCAGTTGAACAGGATATCGACCACGCCGATTTCGTCGGCCGCGCGCACCAGAGCGGCATCGTCCAGCACATCGAGCGCGCGGGTCTTGATGCGCGGCTCGGTCTGCAACGGCGCCAGCAACTCGGGCTTCAGATCGGTGGCGATCACTTGCGCGCCCTCGCGCGCGAATGCGAGCACGGCCGCGCGGCCCATGCCTTGTCCGGCGGCGGTGACGAGAGCGGTCTTGCCTTGCAGGCGATTGGCCATCGGGAAATCCTTGGTTAATTGTTGTTGGCGATATCGTTGGCGAAGGTCGCTTATGGACGAACGCGGGTCGCACCGGCCCCCGCCTCGGTTCGTCGCAGGGTGCAAGCGGCGTTCAACGGGGGCGAGAGCGCGCATTGGAGCGCGCCGGAGGCAGGATGATAGCGACGCACCGGGCGCGACCCTGCAAGGTCCTAGCGTTGTGCTGTTCGTGCACTGGCCGATAGCGCGGCGCTGGGACGGTCAGTGGAAATCGTGCGAGCGCACGGTCAGTCCTCCCAGCAACGCGGAGTGATCGACCAGGCGCTCGGCGATCAGATGAATGAGCGGTGTGCCGGCAGTGCTCACGCGTTCGACGTGACCGTACACGGTGAGCAAGGTCGCGCCGAGCAACTCGCGGCGGTATTTATCGGCCGTGGCGCGCCAGACCACCACATTCAAAACACCGGTTTCGTCTTCCAGCGTGACGAAGGTGACGCCGCTTGCGGTGGCCGGGCGCTGGCGACAGACGACGATGCCGGTGGTTCGCACTGTTTGCAGGTGCCGCGCGTTTGCAACCTGCAGCGCGGTGGCGAGCCGCATTTGCTCGAAGCGGCTGCGCAGCAGCGCCAGCGGATGGCGGCGCAAGGTGAGCGCCGTGTATTCATAGTCGGCGACGATGTTTTCGCCCTCGGTCGGCGCCAGCAGATCGACGCGTTCGTCGACGCGTTCGTTGTTGCCCGTCCTGTAGGCGATGGTGCGAGGCACGTCCTCGACCGCGTCGTTAAGCCCCTCTCCCTCCGGGAGAGGGGTGGGGGGCGAGACGGGGGTTTCGAGCGGCATGCCGCGAGCCTGTCGAGCGGCGCCGGCCTGCCAGCCGGCACGCGCACCGCAGGTGAGGGAGCGGCCCCTGTCTCTATCCAACCTCCCAATCGAAGGCAAGCCTGCGTACGCTCTACTTACCTCAGCGGCAGATCCGCCGGTATCAGCCGCGCTGTTCATCGCCCGCGCTTGCGCTTGTGCAATGAGCGGCGTCACGCGCGGCGCGTCGGGCTCCAGTCCGAGCGACGCCCACAACGCATCACGGCGATGGCCTGCCAGCGACGCCAGCGCATCGGCCGCCGCCAGGCGCGCGATCTCGCCGCGATTCAATTGCGCGCGCAACGTCAGATCGGCGACATCGGCAAACGGCGCCTGCGCGCGCGCGGCGACGATGCGTTCGGCCGCCGCTTGGTTGAAGCCGTTGATTAATTCCAGGCCCAGGCGCACTGCGGGTCGCATCGGCTGCATCGGTTGCATCGATTGAACAGGCTGATTCAGTTGCGCCGTTTGCGACTGGTCCGCGCGGGACGAATTTGCTGACGCTTGTTCCAGCACCGGCTCCAGCCGGCAGTTCCAGTCGCTGGCGGTGACATCGATAGCCCGCACTTCAACGCCGTGATTCATCGCGTCCCGCACGATCTGCGCCGGTGCGTAAAAGCCGAGCGGCTGCGAATCGAGCAGCGCCGCGCAGAACGCGGCCGGCTCGTGGCACTTGAGCCAAGAGGACACGTACACGAGATACGCGAAACTCGCGGCGTGGCTCTCCGGAAATCCGTATTCGCCGAAGCCCTGGATCTGGCGATAGATCTGCTCGGCGTATTCGGCCGGGTAGCCGTGCGCGAGCATGCCGTTGATCAGTTTGTCGCGAAACGGACCGATGCCGCCCTTGCGTTTCCACGCCGCCATCGCGCGCCGCAGCCGGTCGGCTTCGCCCGGCGTGAAGCCGGCGGCGACCACCGCCAGTTGCATCACCTGCTCCTGGAAGATCGACACGCCGAGCGTGCGCTCGAGCACGGCGCGCACCGCTTCCGACGGATAGGTCACCGGCTCCAGATTCTGACGCCGCTTCAGATAAGGGTGCACCATGCCGCCCTGAATTGGCCCGGGACGCACGATCGCAGTTTCGATCACCAGATCGTAAAAGCACTCCGGTCGCAGCCGCGGCAGCATGTTCATCTGCGCCCGCGACTCGATCTGGAATACCCCGAGCGAGTCGCCGCGGCAGAGCATTGCGTATACCTGCTCGTCTTCAGATGGGATGTCCTGCAGGCGCAGCAGGTGTTGCTTCGAGCTGCTTCCAGAGTGAGAGGAGCTTTGAGGACTGCCTGCCGCTGGGAGTGGGAGTGGCTGTGAGGATGTGATGCAGTCTTGCCCGTCTGCGAACGAGATGTCCTTTGGATCGCCAAGCAGACGCCGATCAGGGGTTGGAGTGAGAGAGCAGCCGTTGCCTCTGTGGACGATCTCGTTTGAAGTGGGAGGTTTGAGAGACGCCACCTCCATCGTCGACGCTGCCCGCGCCTGCGGATCAGGATAAAACGCGTTCAGATGATCGAGCGCACGCCGCACGCAGCTCAACATCCCAAGTGCCAGCACGTCGATCTTGAGCAGGCCCAGCGCATCCAGATCGTCCTTGTCCCATTGGATCACGGTGCGCTCGGCCATCGCCGCGTTTTCAATCGGCACCAGCCGGTCGAGCCGGTCGCGCGCGATCACAAAGCCGCCGCTGTGTTGCGACAGGTGGCGCGGAAAACCGATCAGCTCCTGCGCCAGTTCCGCCAGTTGCGCGATCACCGGATTGGCCGGATCGAAGCCCGCTTCGGCCAGCCGCTCGGGGTGGATCTTGCGGCCATCCCACCAGGCGAAGCTTTTGGCGAGCTTGTCGACCTGGTCCAGCGACAGGCCGAGCGCCTTGCCGACATCGCGCAGCGCGCCGCGCGGGCGGTACGTGTGCAATGCCGCAGTGAGTGCGGCGCGCTGGCGGCCGTATTTGGCGTAGATGTATTGCATCACCTCTTCGCGCCGCTGGTGCTCGAAGTCGACGTCGATATCAGGCGGCTCGTTGCGCTCCTTGCTGATGAAACGCTCGAACAGCACGCTCATGCGCGCCGGATCGACTTCGGTGATGCCCAGGCAGTAGCACACGGCCGAGTTGGCCGCCGAGCCGCGCCCCTGGCACAAGATGCCCTGGCTGCGCGCGAAGCGGACGATGTCGTAGACGGTGAGAAAATACGGCTCGTAGCGCAGGTCGGTGATCAGCGCCAGTTCGTATTCGACGATCCGGCGCGTGCTGTCCGGGATGCCATCGGGATAGCGCTGCGCGGCCTGCTCGTAGGTGACGCGGCGCAGATAGGAGGTAGGAGTTTCGCCCGGCGGCACGATTTCTTCCGGATATTCGTAGCGCAACTCGGCCAGCGAAAAATTGCAACGCGCGGCGATCACCAGCGTCTGCGCCAGGAGTTCCGGCGGATAGATGCGCGCCAGTCGATAGCGCGGCCGCAGATAGCGCTCGCCGTTGGGTGCCAGCGTGCGGCCGGCGGCGGCGAGCGGCGTGCGGGTGCGCACGGCGGTCAGCACGTCGGCCAACTTCTTGCGGCTGCGCACGTGCATATGCACGTCGCCACAGGCCACGAGCGGAACACCGGTGCGCTGCGCGATCGCCTGCAGCGCGGCCAGTTGCGCGGCATCGTCAGCGCCGCGCAGCAGTTCGCACGCGAGCCAGCAACGATCGGGCAGCAGTTGCTTGAGCCAGCGCGCGTGCCGTTCGATGCGGGCGAGTGGATCGTCGTGCGGGTCGGTGGCGGTGGCGAGCGGCGCGAGCAGCGACAGCGATGCA
>Ga0137409_10004729_pt1 | contig 14284 bp, 10 predicted proteins | sample CZODoug1_16funga_FD_122059 | JGI IMG/M metagenome (GOLD analysis project Ga0137409, IMG submission 122059) | Vadose zone soil fungal communities from Angelo Coast Range Reserve, California, USA - CZODoug1_16fungal (Hybrid Assembly) | ecosystem: Environmental > Terrestrial > Soil > Vadose zone... | reverse complement strand
AGGAGTCGGACGTATCGAGCAGGGTGATGTCGAGGTCGATGGCGCGATGGATGGTGGCGATGGACTCGGCGTCATCGTGGCCGCCGTAGAATTCGGACATGCCCATGCAGCCGAGCCCCATGGCGGAGACGACGAGGCCTTGGGACCCCAGATGGCGCTGTTCCATTTGTTGCTTCCCTCGGGCCGCGGTCGAGGAGTGAGGACCATCCCGATTGCCGACGGCCTCACCCCTCCCCGCCGGTTGTTACCTCACTTCAGGAATTGTCCCACAAAGTCCAGCACGTTCTTCCGATCCAGTCGGAACACGCCCCCGGTGCCGGCGCAGTTGCCGTTGCGCCCGAACGAGGTCACGGCCGCGATCACGTTGCTCGTGCCGAGGTAGTTGGGCCCGCCCGAGTCGCCGAAGCAGGTGCCGCCGGTGGAGGCGTTGTTCGAGAGCAGCATCGAGAAATCCCCCACGGTCGCGCCGTTGATCTGGATCAGGTGCGGCTCGGCGAACATGCGGATGCGCAGCGCCTCGATGTGCACCGGGTTGATCAGCTGCAGGCCGTAGCCCACCGCGGTGAAGGTAGTGTGGCTGCTGGGCTTCAGGGCGTCGAGCTGGTCCTGCGTAGGAAGCTGGCCGTACTGGCCGGCGGAGAGGTTCACGGCCTTGGAGAGCAGCACGACCCCCACGTCGTGCAGGAAGAACAGAGCCTCGGTGAACGCCGGGTGCGAGTGCCACTCGGTGGCCTCGATGGTGTTGGGGCCGCCCGGGTTGGGATAGGTGGGGTCGTGCTGGACGTCGGCCTCGTTGAAGATGCGCAGGCCCGAGAACTCACCCGGCTGGCCGGCGCAGTGGCCGGCGGTGAGCACGACCTTGGGGGCGATGACCGTGCCGGAGCAGCGGAACGCCGGCTTGCCGGCGATGTCCATGATGATGAGGACGACGGCGGGATGGGCGTCGCCATCGAGCGTGCCGTTGGTGATGAAGGACGGGCGACCCGGGTTGCGGTCGGCCGTGGGAACTCGGTCGCAGCCGAGCAGGCTGACGCAGGCGGCGGCCAGGACCGGGATGACGAGACGTGCGTTCATGGTACCTCTCGCGGGTGGAGTGGGGGGTTGCGATTGTAACCGGGAACGGGTGCGGCGACTAGAGCACAGCAACTTGTGTAACGGGCACCCGCCTCAGCCTTGACAGCGGCGCAGCCAAGCTCCCAGCCGCAGTACTAACTTGTTCAAGCATAGCGTGTTGACACCAAATTGATTTGGATGCCTAATGGTAGCATTCCGAAACGCTGCGAGCCGTCAGCTTGGTGCCGCACCTGCAGCTTCTCACGTTGGGCGCTCCCCTGCTCCTTACTCACTCTGGCGAGCAGGTGCGCTTCCGCACGCGTAAACACTTCGCCCTGCTGATCCGCCTCGCCATTGAGGCGGGAAGAAAGTTGACCCGCGACTATCTGATGGACCTGCTGTGGCCCGATGCTGCGGCACCGCGGGCGCGCCACTCGCTTGCCCAGGCATTGACTGTGCTCAAGGAGAAGATCGGGCGCGATCATCTCCTCGTCCAGCGAGCGTCCATCGGGCTCGTCGCCGGCGCCGTACAGGTGGACGCGGCCCAGCTCGACACCCTTGAGGCCGATATCCGTGGCCAGTTCCTCGACGGCTTCGAGGTACCGGGGGCGGTGCAGTTCGAGCACTGGAAAGACGAGTGGCGCGCGAAGCTGATGCCACGAATCCGCGATTGTCTCGTGAAGCAGATGGATGCTGGCCGTCGGATCGGCGACTTCGAGTCCGTGGAGAGGCACGCGCAGCTCCTCTTGGACCTCGACCCACTGTCCGACGACGCGGTCCGCGGCGTCATGGAGGCGCGGGCCTGGGTGGGCGATCGCAGCAATGCCCTCCACGTGTACGGACGGTTCGAGATGCGGCTGGCCGAGGAGCTCGGGGCGAAGCCGAGTCCGGACCTGGTGCGGATTGCGGATCTGCTCCGCGAGGGGCGACGCGCAGCGACGCGGCCGGACAAGGGCGGACAGGTGTCGGAACGTCGCGAGCGGCGCTTTGAAGCCGAGACAGTCATCGGTCGCGAGCGCGAGTTCGCGCGCCTGTACGACGCATGGCTCGCGGTGCGACGGCGCGAGCCGCGCATGGTCGCGTTACTGGGCGACCCTGGCGTCGGCAAGACGACCCTCACTAATGCGTTCGTGTCGACTTGCCAAATGGAGGGCGCAGCGATTGCGCGTGCCCAAGCCTACGAAGCGGAGCGTGAGTTGCCGTTCGCAGTGCTGGCCGAGCTGGTCAAGCAGCTCACATTGCAGCGGGCGATTGGAGGCGCGGATCCAGAGGCGCTGAGCGAGCTAACGCGCGTCTCACCGGAGATCCGCACAGCGTTCCCCGGCGTCCCAAAGCCCGCGGAGTGGGCGGCGGAGGTCATCCCCCTGCGGCTCGCGGACTCCTTCCTGAAGGCCGTGGCGGCCGCGACAGAGGAAAGTCCTCTGGTTCTTGTCGTCGACGACGTCCACGCAGCCGACAATGCGACCGTCGCGATTCTTCATATCCTCGCGCGAAAGCTCCCGCGCACCCGCCTCCTGCTGATTCTGACGGCTCGATCCAACGAGCTGCGGACGGTTGCAGGTCCCAGCGCGCTGCTGTCTGATGGCAAGATTGAAGCGCTCCAGACGCTGGACCTCGAGCCGCTGCCGGGCGAGGCGGCGGAGCGCCTCGTTGGTGCTCACGTTACAAAGGCGGAGGTGCGAATCGCGGACGTGCCAGTCGCGCGCATCCTTCAGGCGAGCAACGGGAATCCGCTGGCCCTTGAGCTCCTCACGAAGGAATGGCTGGCGCATGGATCGAGCTCGCTGCTGAGTGACTTGGAGGCACTCAACACCCAACCGGCTGCAAGGATCGGCATTCCACGGGCCATTGGCGCCGTGTTCGAGCGGCAGATCCGGCGCCTTGACCCTTCGACACGGGCGGCCCTCGACCTGGCAGCCGTGCTGGGGAGGCGGCTGGCGGATCTTTCGCTCTATGAAGTCGTGGAGCTCTCCGCTGCGGCAGCCGGCGAAGCTCTGTCCCGTTTGATGGAAGATGGGCTCCTCCGGGAGGTCCATGGCGAGCTCGAGTTCCGGAACGAGTTGATCCGGGCGCAAGCGTATTACGCTATGGCAGGGCCGGCTCGGCAGGACTTGCATCGCAGAGCAGGGCACGTGCTGGCGGCTCAGTGCGCGGCTCAAGGCCGACCGCCAGAGTTAGAGGTGGCATGGCATTTCCTCCGCGGCGAGGACCTGAAACGTGCACTTCCGGTGGCTCTAGCCGCCGCGGAGGCGACGCTGCGAGTTGGGGCGCCCTGCGAGGCGGAGCAGATCCTGACGACGGTGCTACATAAGGTCCCGAAGGACGCTTCACCGAGGGCACTAAGGGTCCTGTTGGCGAAGGCTCTCATCGACCAATCCAAGGCAGACGTGGCGAGGCCTCTTCTAGATGCCTTATGTTCAGACCCGACGTTGTCCACGCGCGAGGTCGCTGAGGCCACGCGTTTACGAGCGATAGCGTTCTATCTTCTCAACAGTGAGACGGGCACGGCGCATCTTGACGCTGCAGAAGCTGCGCTCGTTGCCGCGCGGAAGACCGGAGAGATGCAGCCACTCGCCAGCGCGCTTCTCGAGTTTGCGAGGGCCGGCCTTGAAGCGGGTGATGAAACCCACCTTGCCACAGCTCGCGACGAACTACGCTTCCTGTCCGGGAAAGCAGAAGCCACCACGCTTCACGAGGTTTGGTACGCCCTGGGCTTCTGCTATCACCACTCGCTCGAGCTGCGCGCCGCATGCACCTGCGTTGAACGGGCGATAGAGCTACTCGAGCATTCACCGAATGTCGTGGCTCTATCACTTGCTCACAACGCCCTCGGCGTTTGCCAGTACTACCTCTGCGAGCTGGATAAGGCAAAAGCTTCGTTGTCGACTGCCCATACCTTGGCTCGCAAGATAGGCGACGACTACCGAGTCTCGCTAACAGCAGCGAACATGTCCACCCTGCACCTAATGCGAGGCGATTACGCCGAAGCCATTCGTGTTGGGCATCTGAGTACCGACGTCGGGGCCAGACTGCCTAGTCACCCCCGTCTCATCTCATCCTACATGAACCTCGCCGAAGCCTACATGCTCTCAGGGGATCCGTCGGCCGCGCTTGAATCTGTCGATAGAGCGCGGAGCTGGCTAAGGATACAGCGGAGTTGGCGCGCCCATACTGACTTTACTATGGAAAGCGCGCACATGGCGCTGATGACGGGGAACACATCACTGGCCCTTGAACTTATTGCCTGCTTGGAAAAAACGGCCCTTGGCAAGGAGCGCGCATTGTCCGAGCAGGGCGCGTTTGAAAAGCTGAGGATCTTCGCACTGGCGCACCGACATGGTAACGAGGAGGCCATGGACGCGGTCGCTACGGCTCGATCCCGCTTCCGCCATCGTCATCCGATCAATTATTTCGAAGTGCTCGCCGCCTCGGCTTGGCTGGAGCGACGAGCGTCGCACCCTTACACCGACGACACTAGAAGGGAGTTAGCAAGGCTCGACGAAAGCAACGCTCACGGGTTGCGGGCAAGACTGGTCGCGCAGGGGTTCCTGGGGTGACTGATGATGGAGGCGCGCGAGGAGCCGTTGCGCCCTGAGCACCCGGTACTATTACCTCGCAACCGTTTGCATCCAGCCGCGCTTGGCCACTCTAAGCGGTGCGTGCCCGCCATCCTCTGCAGCCTCGCCGCTGACGAGCCTTCGGATGGCACGAGAATTAGTGACGAGCTGCACGAGGTCGGGGTCGAACTGGCGCCCGGCATGCCTTTGGAGCTCCTCGATGGCCACGGCCAGATTCATCGCTCGACGATACGGCCTATCCGTCGTCATAGCATCGATCGTGTCGGCGATCATGATGATTCGTGCGCCTATCGGTATGTCTTCGGCAGCGAGGCCATCTGGGTAGCCTGACCCATCGAAATTCTCATGATGGTGTCTAATCATCGCTTGGACCGATCCGCGCAACCTCGCAGCTGTATGAACGAGTTCTGCGCTTCGAATGACGTGAGTCCGCATGGTCATTCGCTCTTCGGCAGTAAGCTTGCCCTCCTTGCGAAGCAACGGAGCAAACTCCTCATAAATCTTTCCCACGTCGTGAAGCAATGCGGCTCTCTTGACCGCGTCCACTTCATTCGCTGATAGCTTCAACTCTCGCGCTATGGCCAAGGCGTACTCTGAGACCCTCAAGGAATGCCCCGAGGTGTATGGATCCCTCGCCTCCATCGCTTTGACCATCAGCTCGAGCTTCTCTTCCAGCTCTTCTTGCATCTGAAGGTTCATCTGATAGAGCTGACGAACCAGAAACAGTGGAAACACGAGTATGGCCAACCCGAGCAGTTGCAGCTTGACGTAGAGAAAGACTAGCAGGACAGCCAGGGTACTAGAAACGAGATCCGTAGCGAGGGCGTCCTTGCCAATTCTGTCCCACGCCTCGCGAACGGATACACCAGTGCTGAGGGACACCGCCAAAGCGACACTACCGTGATTGGCTAAAAAGTAGACCAGGACGAGACAAATGAATGGAATCAGTCCAAAATCGAACGTCTCAAGACTGACCGATCCTCCGAGGGTCGAGTACACCAAGGCACCGAGGCCTGAGGCAAGCATGAACTGGGCGGTATTGAACCAAACTCGGACCAATGGCTTGTCGCGAACGAATTTGTCGGCCACAAACGCTGTCACGCCACCTATGAGCATCGGCCAAGGGTGCTTGAAGAGCGCGACGGAAGCGATGATCGGCACGAAGGAAACTGACGTTCTTACGTTCGCCACCGGGATCGTAAAGGAGAATGACTCGCTAACAATCCCGAGGATCACAAAGGCAGCGAACGCATTCCAGAATTTCGATGGGAACGGGCCAGGTATATCCCACTCCCGGAGGGCTAGTAGGGCGAATGTAGCAGTGGACACTGCGCCTATAAGGGCGTAGATCCAGACTTGCCGAGCCCTCTGCCTAAGTCCTTCAGTCACAATCGGTTCTTACGGTCCAGGGTAAGGGAAAGGGCCCCATAGGTCACTACCACGATACCTGTCCATTCGCGAAAAACAACTTCGCAAAAGCCGCAAAAAGCGCTGCGAGCAAGTGCAACATTGAGCGTCACCCCCTTCTGGAGACTGCGAGTCGCAACAATCGACCCACCAGGAGTGGCACGCCTCGCTATGGCGCACCCGACGCTCCGCTCGTCAACTTTTCGCTCAGCTCCGCTCTTTGATAGCGGTGACCAGGGGCCCCTTTGTTCGATTTGTCCCTATGTGGCTCGCCGGCTCCAAATTGATCCGACGCAGCCGAAAAATCCGTCAATTCCACGTAACAGTCCTACGCCGCCTTGCGCCGCCGCAACGCCTCGCGCATCGCATCCACCACCGCCGGCATCCCCTCCGACTTGTTGAGGATCACCTTCACCCCCATGCGCCGCAGCTCCCCCGTCGCCTGCTCCGGCATCCCCCCCGTCACCACGATCACCTCGGCGTCCAGCTTGCGACCCGGCTCCAGCAGCCGCTGGATCACCTGCGGCGCGTTGAGGTCCGGCAAACTGAAGTCGAGCACGATCAGCGACGGCTGCACCCGCCCGATCTCGAGCAGCGCGTCCACCCCCGTCGCCGCCTCCACCACCTCCACGTCCAGATCGGACCGCTCGATGGTCAACACCATCGCCTTCAAGTAGCCCGGATCGTCGTCCACCACCACCACCACCTCGTGCCCGTTGCCGTTCTGCAGCTCCGGCGGCACCGACATGTCGTGCGCCTTGAGGAACGCCGACAAATCATCCGCCCCCACACGCCGCCGCCCCGTCGGTGTCTTGTGCCCCTTCAGCAGCCCCTGGTCGATCCAGTTCGCTACCGTCGCGGGGGAGACCTGACAGACGCGCGCTACGCGCTGGGTACCCCAGTACCGCTTGTGTTTTGGCAAACTCACAGAACCCCAAATAATGCCAAAATGGGAAGTGCGCAAGGGGGGTATGTCGACCCCCTGCAACACCGCCCGGGCTGTCCTGTAAGTTATTTACCTACAACGAGGTAGGTGTAATGTCACTGCCGCGGCAGTCGCGTTTCAACGCCGCGCGTCGGTCCATCTGTTGGTTGCATCCAACACCGCCAGCACCGCGCTCCGCTCGTTGCTTTCCCTGATCTCGCACGTCCCGGTGAGCAGCTGCGCCTCGCGCCCGCCCAGCCCGTGCACCGCCACCAGCACGAACCTGCGGTCGAACGCCTCGATGATGGTCGCGCCCTCGAGCGCGATCGAGTTGTCGGGCAACAGCTCGTCCAGCGCGGAGGACGCGGCCCGCGCCGCCGCCTCGACGCGATTGCGAACCGTGTCGGTCCCCTGCTCTTCCGCCTCCGCTTCCTTCCCCTCGAACGACAGCCGCACGCGCACGATGACGCGCTGGGGCCGCTCCGAGGGCCGCACCTCGAGCGCCTGGAAGATCACCACCCGTTTCTTGGCCCGGGTGCGCACCGCCTCTTCCTGCATCTGCTCGATGGGCCGCACGTCGGCGGTCTGCGCCACGCTGATCTTGCGGTGGTCGATCTTGAGGCCGAGCTGCGCCATGAGCGCCGACTCGATGTTGCGCACCACCTGCTTGGCCTGCTGGTCGCTGGTAGTGAGCACGTGGATCTCGCTCACCTCGCCCAGTGGCGTCACCACCACACGCGCCGACAGGATGCCCGTGAGGCTCGCGATCAGGTTCTCGGCGCGCTTCACGCCCCACGGATCGGGCGCCTGGGGCGGGGGCGTCAAGGACAGTGGGTCGCGGTTTTCCGCGCCTTCGGGATTGGAAATGGTCACGCTCCGCGCTCTCCCGTCGCCACCTGGTTTCGTCCCGAGGCTTTGGCGCGGTACAGCGCGCGGTCGGCCGCCACCAGCACGTCTTCCGTTTCCGGGCCCCGGCCCGGCACGAACTCCGCCACTCCGACGCTCACCGTCACCAGCCCCTCGGGATAGCCGAGCGTCCGGCCCATCCCCTCGACCGTAGCCCGCACCTTGTCGGCGACGCCGAGGGCGCCGTCCACCTTGGTGCGCACCAGCACCAGCACGAACTCGTCGCCCCCGTAGCGCGCCGCCAGGTCGGTCGTCCGGATGTGCGCGCCGCACTGCTTCGCCGCCCCGCGCAGCACCTCGTTCCCCGCCTCGTGGCCGAACTCGTCGTTCACCTTCTTGAAGTTGTCCAGGTCCACGAACAGCACCGCGAACGGATCACCGGTGCGGTCGCTCCGGGCCACTTCCGAGGCGAGGCGGTCACGCAACACCCTGTACGTGGCGAGCCCCGTGAGCCCGTCTACGGCCGCTTGAAGCTGCGCCTGCCGCGCCTGCTTGTCGAGATAGGGGGGGCACGACTTGAGCGTCGTCCGGCCCAGCGCCGCGGCGTTCGCGAACGCGCGGCACGTCCGGTACCCGCACGCGCCGCAGTCCCACGCCTTGCCGTTGGGCGCGAGCCCGATCTCCCTGAGGATCGCGTCCACCGCCTCCGCCTGCGGCCGGTGCCCGTTCTTGGAGATCGGGAACGCCTCGGCGACCTGAACGCCACGCGCCACCGCCTCCTCCACCACCGGCAGCTTCGACCGCGCCGGCTCCGTGGCCCCCACGATCTCGCGCCGCCGGAACAGCTCGTCGCGCGGGCCCAACAGCGGATGGTCGAGACACCCCTCGCACGGCAGGATGTCCACGAAGCCGAGATCGAGACGGTCCACCGCCACCGCGTGCGCGATGGCCCCCAAGCCGCTCAAGCCACGGAGCTTGCGGAACCGCCGGCTGGCCTGGGTCTCCTCGAGCAGCACCTCGAGCGGCAGCCCGCCCGCCATGCTCAGGTGGCGGCGCCGCTCCTCCGGCACGCGGGTGAAGTACTCGGCCTGCTCCGCCACCACGATGCCGCGCCGCTGGAAGATGCCGTCCAGCTCCTCGAACGTGACCGCCGCGTCCACGTCCGGCCCGCCCTCGGTGAGGCACACCCCGGCGTACACCACCGGGGTGCCGGCGCCGTACAGCCGCTTCAGGTAGCGCGCCTCGGCGGCGATGGGCGTGGCCACCGGAGCGAGGTAGGGGATCAGCTCGGGGTACTGGGTCCGCACCGTTTCCACGATCACCGGGCAGGTGCTGCGGATCATGGTGCCCCAGTCGCCGTCGGCCCAGAGGGCGCGGTATTCCTGCGCCACCAGCTCGTCGCCCAGCACGCCGCGGTGCACCGTGCGGAACCCCGTCGCGTAGCAGGCGTTCACGACCTGATTGGGAGTCGCGGGATAGAAGTAGACGGCGTTCTCGACCGACAGGATCAGCGCGGCCCGGCCCGCGAGCGCCAGCTCGAGCGCGCGCGGCACGTCGCCCAGCGCCTCGATCGCGTCGTGCGGGCACGCCGGCAGGCACAGCCCGCAGCGGGTGCACGCGTCGTCCACGATCCGCACGATGGCGCCTTCGACCGCCACGGCGTCGGCTGGGCACACGCGTACGCAGGCCATACAGGCCACGCACGAGTCGGGTTTTATCCTAAAGTCCACGAGACAACCGGCCGGGGCGCTGCGGCTCTCCGAACAACGTCGAGCAAGGGCGCCGTAAGATGGACGCCACGGCACTGCATGTCAATAGCGGCACGGACGTCAACTCTTTGGTGGAGCGTGATTTAGACGAGCTGGTACGCCTTGAGCTTGCGGTACAGCGTGCGCTCGCCGATCCCCAGGATCTCGGCCGCCTTGCGACGATTGCCCTGCGTCTCGCGCAACGCGGCCTCGATCGCTGCCCGCTCCACGTCCGCCATTGTCATGCCAGCCCGATACAGCACTTCGCCTTCCGGCAGGGGTGCGGCCTCGATCGGCGTCCCAGAGGTAACTGCAGAGCCGGGGCCCACCTCGATGACCTCGACCCGCCCGGGCCGCTGCTCCAGCCGCCGGCGCAGCTCTTCGACCTGTAACTTCAGCTCGACAAGTGAGCGGAAAATGAACTCCAGCTCCGGCGCGCCCACCGCCCCCGCCCCCCCCGTCCCCCCGACCTCGCGGCTCGGACCGAGCAGCCGCATCGGCAGCACGCTGCCGTGCTCGCGGATGTCCTTGGGGATGTCGCTGGCGCGGATTTCCCCTTCCGGCGCGAGCACCACCATCGACTCGATGAGATTACGTAGCTGGCGGATGTTGCCGGGCCACTCGGCGTCCACCAGGATCTGCAGCGCCTCCGGCGTGATGCCCCGGAACGCGCGGCCGTGCTGCTTGGCGAACTCCGCGACGAAGCGCCGCACCAGCAGCGGGATGTCGCTCTTCCGCTCGCGCAACGGCGGCAGATAGATGGAGAGGACGTTGAGCCGGTAGAACAGGTCGTCGCGGAACCGCCCCAGCGCGACCTCTTCCTTGAGCGACTTATTGGTCGCGGCGATGACGCGCACGTCCACCTTGATCGCCTGCGTGCCGCCCACCCGGAAGAAGGTGCGGTCCTCGAGCACCCGCAGCGTCTTGACCTGCGTCGCGGGCGCCATCTCCCCCACCTCGTCGAGAAAGATGGTGCCGCCGTCCGCCAGCTCGAACCGGCCCAGCCGCCGCTCCGCCGCCCCGGTGAACGCGCCCTTCTCGTGGCCGAACAGCTCGCTCTCGAGCAGGGTGTCGGGGATGGCGGCGCAGTTCACCGCGATGAATGGCTTGGCGCGCCGTGGCGACAGGTCGTGGATCGCGCGCGCCACCAGCTCCTTTCCCGTGCCCGACTCGCCTTCGATCAGCACCGTGGAGCTCACGGGCGCCATCTGCTCGATTTTGACGAGCATTTCCTGGATGGCGGGCGACTCGCCGATGATGCCGGTGCGCTGCTGCAGCTTGCGGCGCTCGATCAGACGGCGCACCGTCGCGGCCACTTCGGCCGGGTCGGCGGGCTTTTCGAGATAGCCGGTGAGGCCGAGCCGGCGGGCCAGGCCCTTGGCGTCGGGCTCGGTGTCTTCCACCAGGCCCAGGGTCGACACCGAGCGGTCGCGCGCCAGGGTGAGGAGCTGCCCGGCGCCGGACTCGTGCAGCCCGCCCGTCACCACCACGCAGTCGGGGGGCGGGTCGCGGCGCAGCGCCTGGCGCGCTTCGTCCAGCGTGTGCGCCAGCGTCGTGTGGAAGCCCGCAGCCTCGAGCGCGGCGTTGATGCGAACCGCGTGCTCCAGGTCGTCGGTGGTGATGAGAATGCGGTCAGGCATGGGCCCGTTGCACGTTGCAGGTTGCCCGTTGCATGGGGTTACGCATGCGACGTTCGTTCCCCCGTGACCAGCTCCACGGCGTGATCGAGCAATGACCCCAACACGTCCAATCCATCGGCCACGCCACCGGCCGATCCGGGGAGGTTGACGATCAGTGTCTTGCCGCGCGTGCCCGCGACTCCGCGCGACAGCCAGGCGCGCGGGAATTTGGGCGCCGCAACGCTGCGCAGCGCCTCGGCAATCCCGGGCGCCAGTCGGTCCAGCACCGCCTCCGTCGCCTCGGGCGTCACGTCCCGCGCGGTGAGGCCGGTGCCGCCGGTGGTGAGGATCACGTCCACTTCACCGGAATCCGCCCAGCGCGCCAGCTTCCCCGCGATGCGGTCGGTCTCGTCGGGCACCACGCTGCGCACCGCCACCTCGTAGCCGCGCGCGCCCGCCCACTCGAGAATCGCGTCGCCCGACGTGTCGGCCCGCTGGCCTATTGCCCCAAGGTCACTGACCGTCAGAATCCCGATCCGCATTTACCTCCACCATCCTCCACCAACCTCCACCATCCTCCCCGCCTACTTTTTTGTTCTCCTCGGCACGAACGGTAGCGCCACCACCTCCGCCGGCGCCCGCTTGCCACGCACGTCGATCGCGAACCGCGTGCCCGGCTTGGACTCTCCCGCCGGCAAGTAGGTCATCCCGATCGCGCACTTCACCGTCGGCGTCACGGTGCCGCTGCGCACCACGTCCACCTGTGGCCCATCCAGGTAGACGCCGTAGCCGTGCCGGGCGACGACTTTTGGCTCGCACACCTTGAAGCCCACGAGCCGGCGTTTCACGCCCGCGAGCTTCTGCCGCTTGAGGGCCGCAAGGCCGGTGAACTCGGCGCCCTTCTCGAGCTTCACGATCCAGCCGAGGCCCGCCTCGTACGGGGTCACGCCGGCGTCGATGTCGTTCCCATACAGCGGATAACCCGCCTCGAGCCGCAGCGTATCGCGAGCGCCCAGCCCGCACGGCTCCGCCCGCCCCGCCCCGACCAGCGCGTACCACAGGGATTCCGCGTCGGACGCGCGGCAGTACAGCTCGAACCCATCTTCTCCCGTGTACCCAGTTCGAGAGATAAAGCACTGCACTCCCCCCGCGACCTTCCCCTCGGCGAAGTGATAGTAGGGGATCATCGCCACGCCGACGGGTGTGAGCGACGCGAGCAGCGCCTCGGCTCCCGGGCCCTGCACGGCGAGCAGCGCGGTGGCGTCCGAGATGTCGCGCAGCCGCACGTTGGCGCCGCGCTTCTGCGCCACGATGTGCGACCAGTCGGCGGCGATGTTGGCGGCGTTCACCACCAGCATGAGCCGGTCCTCGAAGCGGTACACCAGGCAGTCGTCTACGAAGGTGCCCTGGTCCGTCAGAATCGCCGAATACTGCGCCTGACCGGGCTTCAGTGCGCCGACATCGTTACACGTCACACGTTGCACGAAGGCGTTGCGGTCGGGACCGGAGACCTCGAACTCACCCATGTGGGAGACATCGAACACCCCCACGCGCTCGCGCACGGCGCGGTGCTCGGCCGCGATTCCCGCCGGATAGCTCACCGGCATGTCGTAGCCGCCGTACGTCACCATTTTCGCGCCGAGGGAGACGTGGATCTGGTGCAGCGGGGTGCGCTTGGGGGTCTCCATCATCTACCCTTGACCCATGAGAGTCGCCAGCAGGGCTTTCTGCACGTGTAGCCGATTCTCGGCTTGGTCCCACACGCGCGAATGCTTGCCCTCGATCACGTCGGCGGTGACCTCCTCGCCGCGGTGTGCGGGCAGGCAGTGCAGGAAAATGGCCTTCGGGTCCGCGAGCTTCATCAGGTCCGGATCGACGGTGTAACCCCGGAACGCGTTGCGCCGCGACTCGGCCTCACCCTCCTGCCCCATGGACGCCCATACGTCGGTGTTCACCACGTGCGCGCCCTCGACCGCTTCTTCGGGGACCTCCGTAATGGACAGGCAGGCGCCCGCCGCCTTGGCCCGCTCGAACATGGCGCGGTTCGGCTCGTAGCCCTCCGGACAGGCGAGGCGCAGCTCGAACCCCAGCACCTGCGCCGCCTCGATCCAGCTGTTCGCCATATTGTTGCCGTCGCCTACCCAGGCGATGCGTTTCCCTTCCCAGGTGCCGAGCGCCTCCCGCACGGTGAACACGTCGGCGAGCACCTGGCAGGGATGCGACAGGTCGGTGAGACCGTTGATCACCGGGATGGAGGCATGGCGGGCCAGCTCCTCGACCTCGGCGTGGTCGAAGGTGCGGATCATGATCCCGTCCACGTAGCGCGACAGCACGCGCGCGGTGTCGGGGATCGGCTCTCCTCGCCCGATCTGGATATCGCGGGACGAGAGGAACAGCGCCTGCCCGCCCAGCTGGTAAGCGCCCACCTCGAAGGACACGCGGGTGCGGGTGCTCGCTTTGGCGAAGATCATCGCCAGCGTCTTCCCGGCGAGCGGGGTATCGCGGTAGCTGCCGGCCTTCATGCGGCCGGCCAGGTCAAACAGCCTCAGGACCTCGTCCCGGGTGAGGTCGGTGACGGCGAGGAAATCGCGCTTAGCCATGAATTCCCTGGGGGCAAGTCAAAATGACAGGTTGTGGCTGCTAATTCTACGCGACCCGGGAGGGCGGGACAAGCGGCGGGCTAGGAGACATTGCCAAGGACCTTCCTGATCCGAAGCAGATCCTTAGGCGCCAAGGATCTGCTTCTTGGCATCGGCTTCATCGCCCTTCTTAGAGGATGTAGCGCCGCAGGTCCTCGTCGTCCACGATCTTGCCGAGCCGGGCGCGCACCTTGTCCGCGTCGAAGTTGATGCGCTTCTCGGCCAGCTCGGGAAGGTCGAACAGCACGTCCTCGAGCAGGGTGGTCATCACGGTGTGGAGCCGCCGGGCGCCGATGTTCTCCATGCGCTCGTTGGCCTTGGCCGCGATGCGCGCGATCTCCTTGATGCCGTCGTGCGTGAACTCGAGCGTCGCCCCCTCCGCCGCGCACAGCGCGGCGTACTGCTTGGTGAGGGCGTTCTCGGGCTCGGTCATGATGCGGACGAAGTCCGCCTCGGTGAGCGGCTGCAG
>Ga0137409_10004726_pt1 | contig 14287 bp, 11 predicted proteins | sample CZODoug1_16funga_FD_122059 | JGI IMG/M metagenome (GOLD analysis project Ga0137409, IMG submission 122059) | Vadose zone soil fungal communities from Angelo Coast Range Reserve, California, USA - CZODoug1_16fungal (Hybrid Assembly) | ecosystem: Environmental > Terrestrial > Soil > Vadose zone... | reverse complement strand
AGTAGCCGGCGGCGCCGCGCGAGTAGTCGCCCGTCACCAGATTCACACCGAAGCCGATCAGCTCGGTGACAAGGAGCCCGCGTCCCATCTTCCGGATCAGACCGGGAAGATCGAGCCCACCGCCTCGCAGGATCAGATTGTGATTGCCGCCCGCGCTGCCGGTGGTCTTCATGCCGAGCTTGCGCGCCGAATAGCTGCCGAGGAAATAGCCGCGCAACACGCCGTCCTTCACCACGTCGCGCTCGCGCGTGGCTACGCCCTCGTCGTCGTACCACGAGCTCGCCTGGCCTCGCGGCAGATGCGGACGTTCCTCGAGCGTCACGATCGGGGAGAAGATTGCCTTGCCCAGAGCGTCCTGCAGGAACGAGGTCTTGCGATACAGGTTGCCGCCGCTCACGGCGGAGACGAAAGTCGCGATCAGATCGTTCGCCAGCGGCGCCTCGAAGAGCACGCTCGCCTGCATCGTTCCGATCTTGCGGCTGCGAAGCCTCGCGAGCGCGCGCCGACCCGCATAGTCGCCGATCGCCTGGGGCTTGGGCAAGTCCCGCACCGAGCGCTGCGAGGTGTACCAATCGTCGCGCTGCATCTGGCCGTCCTCCGCCGCGATCACGGCGCACGACAGGGTGTGGCGCGAGGTGGGAAACCCCTCCATGAAGCCGTGGCTGTTGCCGAGGGCGAAGTGCCATTGCTGGCAGGAAACGCTTGCGCCTTCCGAGTTAACCACGCGTTTGTCCAGCTTGAAGGCGGCGGCCTCGCACGCCTTGGCGATCTCGATGGCCTCTTCGACCGGTGGATTCCAGGGATGAAACAGATCGAGGTCGCCGGGATTGCGGGCGAGGTCCTCCGGATCGGCGAGTCCCGCGGCTTCGTCCTCGGCGGTGAAGCGCGCGATCGTCAACGCCGCCTCGACCGTGTCGCGAATGGCGCGGGCCGCGAAATCGGCGGTGCTCGCGTAGCCCTTGCGCTTGCCCACATAGACGGTGACGCCCAGACTCTTGTCGCGGTTGTATTCGATCGTCTCGACCTCGCCCTTGCGCACCGTGACCGTCTGGCCGTAGCCGTCGGAGGTCTCGGCTTCGCAGGCGCTCGCGCCTTTTTTCGCGGCGTGCGCCAGCGCATCGGCGGCGATTGTCTTCAACGAGTCGAGGTCGTTCGAAAAACGGGCCTGCGCCATGCGGAATACCCGAGGAAAGACGCTATGATATATCAGCCCATCACCGATTCCCGGACGTGCAGGACGAGGACAAACCCAGCAAGACCCAGCGCAAGCGCGAAATGCACGAGCTGCAGACGCTCGGCGTGCGCCTGGTCGAGCTGAATTCCGAGCAGCTCGCGGCGGTCGGATTGCCCGAGGACCTGCGTGACGCGATCGAGTTCGCCCGCCGCACGACCAAGCACGAGGCGAGGCGGCGGCAGATGCAGTACATCGGCAGGCTCATGCGCTCGGTCGATCCGGAGCCGATCCGCGAGAAACTCAAGATCTGGGACGGCGTCTCGGCCGAGCACACTGCGCAGCAGCACCGCGTCGAGCGTTGGCGCGATCGCTTGCTCGAGGACGAAACAGTCGTGGAGGAGCTCCTCCGCGCACATCCCGGCATCGACGCGCGGCACCTGCGCGCGCTCGCGCGCAAAGCGCGCGAGGAGCGCGCTGCGGGCTCGCCGCCCCGGGCGTACCGCGAGCTCTTCAGAGCGCTCCGCGAAATCGTCGTGGAATCCGCGCGCGAGGACGACGCGGCTTGACTATCCGCCGCGCCGAGCGGCCTTTATACTTGCACCCATGACCGCAGCAGGCGACGAGCTGCTCATCGGGCTCGTGTCGATCAGCGACCGCGCCTCGAGCGGCGTCTACAAGGACGAGGGAATCCCGGCGCTCGAAGAATGGTTCGGGCGCGTCATGGCGAGTCCCTGGCGCACCGAGAAGCGCCTCATCCCCGACGAGCCTCCGGTGATCGAGTCCACCCTGGTCGAGCTGGTCGATCGCGAGGGCTGCCATCTGGTGCTCACCACCGGCGGCACCGGGCCCGCGATCCGCGACGTAACCCCCGAGGCGACGCTCGCCGTCGCCGACAAGGTGATGCCCGGGTTCGGCGAGCAGATGCGCAGGATCAGCCTCGAGTTCGTTCCCACGGCGATCCTCTCGCGGCAGGTCGCCGTGGTGCGCAAGGGCGCGCTCATCATCAACCTGCCCGGCCAGCCCAAATCGATCCGCGAAACGCTCGAAGGCCTGAAGAACCAGGACGGCAAGACCATCGTCGCGGGCATCTTTGCCGCCGTCCCCTACTGCATCGACCTGATCGGCGGGCCCTACATCGAAACCCACGAAAACGTGGTGAAGGCCTTCCGCCCCAAGTTGGCGATGCGGCCGAAGAAGTGAGCGGCGAAGCGATGAGCGACGCCCTGGACGCAATCGAAATCGAGACAGCGAAGAACCCTCGGACCAGCATCATCTGGCTGCACGGGCTCGGTGCCGACGGCAACGACTTCGCGCCCATCGTCCCCGCGCTGCAACTGCCCGAAGCGGCGATCCGCTTCGTGTTCCCGCACGCGCCGGTACAGCCGGTGACGATCAACGGCGGCATGCGCATGCGCGCCTGGTACGACATCACCGACGGCGCGATCCGGCGCGAGGACGAGAGCGGCGTGCGCGCCTCTCAAGGCCTGATCGAGGCCCTGATCGCGCGCGAAAAAGAGCGCGGCACGGCCGCGAACCGACTGGTCCTCGCCGGATTTTCGCAAGGAGGCGCGATCGCGCTGCAGACCGGGCTGCGCCATTCCGAGCGCATCGCAGGCGTCATGGCCCTGTCGACCTACCTGCCGATCGCGGACAAATTCCCGGCCGAAGCCGGCGCGGCGAACCGCGCCGCGCCGATCTTCATGGCGCACGGGAGCCACGACCCCGTCATCCCGCTCGAGCGGGCCGAGCAGTCGCGGGGGATCCTGCAATCGCTGGGCTACGCCGTGGAATGGCGCGAATACCCCATGCAGCACTCGGTGTGCCCCGAGGAAATCGCCGACATCGGCACGTGGCTGAGAAAGGTCCTGGGGTGAGGAAGCGATGTTATTCGCGCGTGTCGCGCACCATCGGGCGGCAACGCAGCAGATCGTAATCGTCGCCGCGCTCCATCCCGCCGGTCGGCAGGAGCAGATAGGTCTTCCCGTCCTGCTCGAGCTGAAGGTTCTGGCCGGGGAGAAGGACGTCGTTGCGCAGCAGCAGCTGCACCTCCGGCGCGGAATCGAGCGGACCGAGCAGGATCGCCGTTTCCGTGTCCGAGCTGGGTCCAATCTGGGCCGTGACCAGCCGCACCGGCGCCGGGTGTGGGGCCCGCGCCAGCGTCTGGATGCCGACCGCGCCTTGCTGCAAGGTATCGCGCTGTAGGCGCCGCACCACGCCGATGATCCAGTTGGAGCCGCCTTCGGGCTGGAGACCCAGCAGACGGCCGATTTTCAGCCAATCTCCCCTGAGTTGAGGCACGATCGCCCCGAATCCGCCGGAGCTGACGTTTTCCACGATCCAGCTCTCGATCTTTTCGGGATCGAACGCCGCCTCGCCTCCCGGATCGAGGGCAGCGAGCACCCCGTCGAAGCCGTAGGTGATGGTGAGCCGCGACTTGACTCTGTGGCGCGGCGCCTTTCTCTCGGGCGCCTGCGCCGACCAGCAGACCGCCAGGTGATCGAGCACCTCGAGGACGATTTGGGGCTCGTAGTCCCCCGCCAGATTGACGCTCGACGGTACGGCGTTCGTCTGTTTCACGGCCTGGATCAGCTGACGGAGCTGATTCACTGCGCCGCCCGCGGCGAAAAATCGCAACGTCGGAACGGGGTCCGGGGCGCGCGTGAGACGCACCGGCGGCTGGCTCGCCGCGAGGTCGATCCAGTAGAACGCGTCGGGCTGGTGCCGGGTGGCGACGCTGAACGAGTCGATGAGATATGCGATCAGGCGCTCGACCAGCTCGATCTCCACGGGCAGCAGGCTGTCCGGCGAAGACACCGAGAGCATCACCGCTTTCAGGAATTCCTGCTCGGCCGAAGTCTCGCCGGGGATGCTCGTGGAAGCCGCCATCTTCGCATCGGCGTACTTGCGGTTCTCCGCGAAGGCGTAGATCCTCGCGACCATCATCCAAAGGGAGTTGTCCTGCAGGCCGTAGCGTATGTACTGCCACTTCATCTGTCCCGCCACGGCGTGCAGGGCGCGCACGGTGAGCAGCGGCATGCTCGGCCTCAGGATCTCCCAGCCCCGCTGGCCCGTGACGAAAACGTCGACGCAGGTGGCGAAGGCGAGCGCGGCTTGCCGATAGGTCTCGCGAATCGCGGCCCACAGCCGGTTTTCCTGGTACTTGGAGAGCCGCGGCGTAACCAGGTAATCGCGCTGCAGCTTGCGCAGGTGACCCTGGGCCGCGTCGTCGATCATGAGCACCAGCTGCGCGCGGTGGTCGTGGGTGAAGCCCTGCCAGGTGCGCACCGACTCGAGCCAGTGGTTCAGGTCCTCGAGCGCCTTGAACGGATCGCCTCCGGGAATCGCGTCGACGATCTTCCGGGCCTCTTTGACGTCGGCCATCGGATGATCCCCCTTGCCGCCCCCGAACAGCTTCATCGTGCCTCCGTATCGCCTGCAGCAACAAGAAAGCAAGGAGCATTCCTGGTGCTGGCGAGTGGACTCGAACCACCGACCTACTGATTACGAATCAGTTGCTCTACCAGCTGAGCTACGCCAGCGCTGCCGCGCACGAGGGGACGCATTATAACAAGCGGAGTCCGGCGCCAGCGCCGGGCTTCGTTTCTCAGGACTGCCGGCGGGTGCGGACGATGATGTCGACGCCCTCGGCGACCGTCCCCTGGGGCAGGGGCGGCAGGCCTACGACTCGGACGTTGTCCGCGGGGATGTCGGTAAGGCGTCCGCTGACGACGTCGTACAGGTGGTGATGCGGTTCGGTGTTGGGGTCGTAGACGGTCCTGTCCGGGTCCACCACGAGCTCGCGGATGAGCTTTTTCTCGCGAAACAGCTTCAGCGTGTTGTAGACCGTCGCCTTCGAGGTCTCGGCGCAGCGCGAGTTGACGAGCGACAGTATCTGGTCCGCCGAGAGGTGCTCGCGCCGCGAGAACAGCGCGTGCGCGATCTCCATGCGCTGGTGGGTCGGCATGATGCCCTTCCGGCGCAGCAACTGCGCGATGCTTTCCCGCTTGCGTTTCTGCGGCTTTCTCATGGAGAAGCATTCTAGACCAGGATCTGGACTGTGTCTAATTTGCGAGCCGGTTCGCCGGCTGATGCCAAGCCGCGCGAAAGTTGAGCGTGGAATAGTTCCGCTAGAATTCCCGCCGGTGCGCCGTACGTACGCCGGTTTCGGCCACTCGTCGGAGAGGTTTGCGGCGGACCTTCCGGGTTCTCTATCATCTGACCGCAAAGAAAGGGAGTCTCTATGCAGCGCAACTCGGGCTTCACGCTCATCGAAGTGCTGGTCACGGTCGCGATCATCGCGATCCTGGCGGCTATCGCCATCCCCAACTACACCAGCTACGTCAAGCGAGCCCAGATCGCGGAAGCGGGCGCGGCTTTGCTCGCCATGCGGACCAAGATGGAGCAATGGTTCCAGGACAATCGTACGTACCCGGCCACCTGCGGCGCCAATACGACTGCAACGCAAATCGCCAAGCCGACGCTGAAGTACTTCACGATCAGCTGCACGCTGCCCGACAGCACCCACTACACCCTCAGCGCCGACGGCGGCACTCCCGGCGACGTCAGCATGACGGGGATCCACTTCACGATCAACGAGGCCAATCAGCGCGCGACCACGGTGGATTCCGGCTCGACGATGGCCAAAAGCGGATACTCCGCCAATCCGAACTGCTGGACCCCCAAGAAGGGCGGCGTGTGCTGACAGCGCACGTCCCGCAGAGCGGCTTCACCGTCGTCGAGGTTCTCGTCTCGCTGACGGTGCTCAGCGTGCTGCTCATGCTCGGCGCGCCCGCCTTCTCCGAATGGCTGCAAAACCAGCAAATCCGCTCGGCGGCGGACGCCGCGCTGAACGGTCTGCAGGTGGCGCGCGCCGAAGGCGTGCGCATCAACGGCCCGGTGCGCTTCCAGTTCGTCTCGGACCTGACGTCGAGTTGCGCGCTGACGAACGATCCGCAGACGGCCCCGAACTGGGTGGTGAGTCTGGGGGATCCGACCGGCAAATGCGACGTGAAGTCCGATCCGGCGGACCCGGCGAACCCGCAGATCGTCCAGTCGCGCTCCAATGCCGAGGGCTCGCCGAACGCTTTCGCGACCGCCGTGTTCGTGCCCGCGCCGCCCGCCCCGGCCGCGGCGCTGGCGGCCACGACGGTGACCTTTTCGTCGCTGGGAAACGTCACGGCGAACGCCGACGGCACGCCGAGCATCGTCAAGATCGACGTGACCAACACCAATATCGCCGCGGACGCGAGACGGCCTCTGCGCATCATCGTCAACCCGGGCGGCAGCACCCGCCTGTGCGACCCGGCGCTGGCGGCGACCGATCCGCGCGGCTGTCCCGCGTGGCCATGAAAAGGGAGGCGGATATGCGCGCAGCTGCGCCAACCACGACGCCGCGTCGCGAGCGCGGCGTCATGCTGATCGAGGCGCTGGTCGCGATCCTGATCTTCTCGATCGGCATCCTCGCGGTAGTGGGGATGCAGGGCGTCGCGATCAAGGACGTGACGAGCGCCAAATACCGCAGCGAAGCGGCGTTTCTCGCGCAGGAGCTGCTCGCGCAGATGTGGACCGACAACGGGAACATCGGCGCCTACGCCTATACGGGCACGGGAACGGCCCCGCAGAAGATCAAGGCCTGGGTCGACAAGGTCCAGAGCAAGCTCCCGGACGGCGCGAACCAGCCTCCGATCATTACGCTCAGCAATCAGGTTCCGAATGCGGTGACTCCGACCGGAGCCACCGTGCAGATCATTGTCCGGTGGCGCCTGCCCGAAGAGGTCACCCAGGGGCTTCCGGCGCACAACCACACCGTGACCGCCTACGTCTACCCGACTTCGAGCTGAGCCATGCACGCTCCCGCAACCCTGTCCGAGCGCGGCTTCAGCATGGTGGAGCTGCTGGTCGCCATGCTGATCGGCCTCATCGGCATGGTCATCATCTTCCAGGTGTTCGAAGTGTCCGAGGGCATCAAGCGCACCACGGTCGGGGGCGGGGACGCGCAGCAGAACGGCGTTATCGCCCTTTATACGATGGAGCGCGATTTCCGCAACGCCGGCATGGGATTCAACGACACGACCTTTACGGGCTGCGACCTGGTCGGTTTCGATTCGAGCCGCACGACGAAGGACTTTCCGGTCGCGGGCCAGACCATGAAGCTCGCACCCGTATCCATCACCTCGGGCGCCGCGAGCACGACGCCCGACCGGGTGAGCATCCTCTATGGATCCCAAATCCAGGCCGTAGGCAGCGTGCCCCTCGCCGCCGACATGGACGGCACGCAGAACGGCGCCGACCCGCTCAGCCTCACCAACCCCTTCGGGTACAGCAACGGCGACGTGCTCGTCCTGGTCGAGCCCGGCACGACGAAAAAGTGCTCGATCATGGAAGTGACCGGTATCGCCGGCAACATCGTCAGCCACGCCTTCAACGCCTCGTACCCGATTCCGGGTGACACCGGCACGGCCCGGTTCAACAAGTCCGGCGGGCTGGGCGTGGTCTACAAGGGCAACGGCACGGCGAACGTGTCGCGCGTATTCAATCTGGGCAATCTCTACTACAAGTCGCCCGGGGCGAACGCGCCCGTCAATCTGCCCGTATACAACACCTACGCTCTCGCCAACGGCAGCCTCACCGTGACTTCGCAATTCCAGATCAGCGCAGGCCAGCCGCTCAGCACCTCGATCGCCGACAACATCGTGCACATGCGCGCCCTTTACGGCCTGGACGACGGGGTCAACGATTTGACGGTGCCCTACGATATTGCCCTGCCGAAGCCGGGCGACGGCATCGTCGACCGCTACGTGGATGCCGCCACGTTCGACGCGCTTGTGGCCGCCGCTGCACTCAACCCGGCCGTCTCCCCCTGGCCGCGTCTCATCGCCGTGCGGATCGCCGTGGTCTCGCGCAGCGCCCAGCCCGACAAGCCGTCCACTGGCAACAACAGCGACGCCTGCGACGCGACCACGACCGAGCCCCAATGGACCGGAACGCCCTGGGCGGGTGGCGGGCTCAACTACAAGACCCGGCTCGACGTGAGCGCGAGCGTGGCCGCTCCGGACGACTGGAAATGCTACCGCTATCGCGTTTTCGAGACGACGATTCCCCTGCGAAACTGGATATGGAAGTCGAGCTGACATGAACGCCTCTTTTGCGCTGCGCGTGCGCTCGCACGCCCCCCACCGGCGCCGCCGGCAAGGCGGCACGGTCCTGATCATCGCGCTCATCGTGCTGGTCGCCATGACCCTCGCCGGAATCGCGACGATGCGCTCGGTCGATACGGCCACCATCCTCGCCGGCAATATCGGGTTGCGGCAGGCCACGTCGAATGCGGCGGACCAGGGGATCCAGGCCGGCGTCAACTGGGTCTTCGCCAACAAGACGGGTGACATCCTGAACAAGGACGACCACTCGACCGCGGCGATCTCCAACGGATATTTCTCGAACGTCGCCGCCGCCGAGCCGGATTGGAGCGATCCGGCCAACTGGAAGGAAGCGGCGAAAGTCAACGCCGGCGCAGCCGACGCCGCCGGCAACGTGGTCACGTACCTCATCCACCGTATGTGCGCCGCTGCCAATGTCGCCCCCAGCTCGACCACATGCGCCTCGACGCTCTCGGCCGCGACCCTGTCCCTCGAGGGCTCGGACCAGACCCGGCCGACGGATGCCCATACCACGGCGCCCGCCATCCACTACCGGATCACCGCCAGGGCCGTCGGGCCGCGCAACTCGCTTTCCATCGTTCAAACCATGGTGAAGGCGCTCTAGCAGCGCACGCCATATAGGGAGCAAACCATGAAAACAAAACATTTCGCTCTGCGCCTCGTGGCCTGCGGGCTCGCCGCCCATCTGGCGGTGCAGCCGGCGCTCGCGCAGGTGGCCATTTCGCAGGTGCCGCTCGCTTCGGCCGGCGGCAACAACATACTGCCCAACCTGCTGTTCACGCTGGACAACTCGGGGAGCATGGACTGGGCGTTCGTTCCGGATTACGTCGATACGGCGACCGCCAGCGCCGCCCTCGGCCCGGGCAGCGCGCCCAACAATCCGTGCATGACCACGAGCACCGGCTCCACCCTGTGCACGCCGGCCGACCCGCCCTACGCCGCCGGCGGCGAGCATGCGATGAACGGCGTCGGCTACGACCCCACCTTCAGCTATCTTGCCGGGATCGACTCGACCGGCCTGCCGCACGTCAACCCGACGGGAACCAACCCGGCGGGAGCCCCCGGAACGCTGAATAAAAACGCCGCTCCGCAAGACGCCTACGGCATTCAATCGACCGCCACGACCGACCTCGATGCCGGGTTACAGGACCGGCGCTACTGCAACACGAACAACGTCTGCAAGCGCAACGGCCAGACCGACGTGGCGTTCCTCACCACGGTGCCCAGTGCGCCCGCCGTGATCACCTCCAATTTGGCGGCCGTCTCCGGCCCCGACGACTCCGGCCACACCATGGCGCTCGGCCAGTTCCCCTACCGGGCGAACGCGGCGAACGCGAGCTTCGGCACCATATCCACCGTGACGGGCGGGGTACAGACCACGGTCTTCGGCCTGCCCGAGATGATGTCGCGAGGAACCTTTTCCCGCGCCAGCAGCGGTGGCGCGACCGCCCCGGTCACCGTGACCACCCTCGAGCCGCACGGCTTGACGACCTCGGACAAGATCTTCGTCACCGGCACGGGAACCAGCAGCGTGGACCTCAGCTTCGTCGCTGTCGCGACCACACCCGCTCCGACCGCCAACTCCTTCAGCTTCACCAGCACGGCGGCAACGGCCCTTCCGAACGGAGGCACGGGAACGTTCTCGCGCAGCGGCACCACCGTTACGGTCAACACCTCCGCGGCGCACGGCATGGCGAGCGGAGCGACGGTCGCCGTCAACACGGTCAACACCCAGCTCAACACCGGCAGCGCGGTGATCACCGTGAGTAGCACCACCAGGTTCACCTATACCGTCCCGATCTCGGGGACCGTCGCTGCGATCAACGGCACCTGGTCGCGCCCGATCGTCTACCGCAAGTACGTCGCGGGGAATTTCTCGCGTTTGGCCACCCTCGTCACCGTGAACAGCACCGCCCACGGCCTGGTCTCGAAGGACATCGTCACGACCTTCGTCGCCGCCGGCAACGCCATGAACGCCACCAGCGTGACCGTGACCCGAGTGGACGCGGACAACTTTACCTACACCACCGCCACCTCGGGTGCGATCACCCCCGCCGTCGCGGGATTCTGGCTACGCACCGGCCTCTACAACGTCGCCAGCACCGTCAGCAGCCAGCCGGCGGTCGCCTACCGGATCACCCCCGTGGAGTTCTGCACGGACGCCGCCCTGACCGATTGCATCGAGATCACCCCGCCGCCCGCCGCCGCGCCCAGCGACCATCCGAACCCGGCGTACGTGCGCTTTTGCAGGACCCAGGAGGAGGCGATCGCTCACGGCGCGATCACTTTCATCCCGGGCTCGCCGCGGATCAACCGCTGCCAAGCCAAGTACGTGGAAAGCCCCGGCCTGCAGCCCTACCAGTACCCGCGCTACGGCTGGTTCATCCGCGACACCATCAAGTCGGCGAACGAACCCTTCACCGGGCGGACGGGCCGCGTCGATTGCGCGGCGCCGCCGAAATGCACCTACCAAGAGGAGATTCAAAACTACGCGAAGTGGTTCGCCTACTACAGCACGCGCATGCAGATGATGAAGACCTCGGTGGGAATCGCGTTCCGCGGATTCATCTCCAACCCGAGCGGCACGCCGCCCAAGCCCGACAGCCTGCGCGTGGGCTTCATCACGATTCACGCCAACGACAACGGCGCCAATATCGCCAAGAGCGGCCAGTACCTGAAGATCAACACTTTCAACACGACCCAGGCGGGCAGTTTTTACAGCACGTTCTACAACCAAAGTCCCGGGGGCGCCACGCCGCTGCGCGAGGCGCTGGCCCGCGCCGGGTGGATTTTCGCCGGCAAGCTCGGAACCGGCATTACGGCCGGAATCCTGGCGGGCGACGACCCGGTGCAGATATCCTGCCAGAAGAACTATTCCCTGCTGACCACCGACGGCTTCTGGAACAGCCCCAACGACCCGGCCGGCGGGCTGGATCTCGGCGGCGTCAACTTCGTCGGCAACCTCGACAACAACCCCAACCAGCTCTACACGCCCGCGGGGATAACGCCCGCGTACACGGATCCGGTCTCGAGCCGGGCGACCGGGACCTACGACGGAAACCTGATCCCCGCACAACAGGCCGGGGTCAAGCAAGGCGGCGCGGGGACGCTCGCCGACGTCGCCTTGTACTACTACATGACCGATCTGCGCGGCAGCAAGGACATCCTCGGCAACGCCACCGGACCCGCGATCAGCCCGAACGGTCCCCTCACCGCGGTCCCGCCGAAAGACGTCTCGGTGAACAACGTCCCGAGCAAGGCGGGGAACAAGGACTTCGCCGAGCACCAGCACATGGTGACCTTCACCCTGGGCCTCGCCGACGGGCTGATGAGCTACCAACTCGACTATGAAACGGCGAAGACCGGCGATTTCGCCAATATCAAGAGCGGCGCGGCCAATGCCTGCTTCTGGGCCACGGGCACGTGCGACTGGCCCGTGCCGCAGCAGAACCAGAGCAGCGCGCTCGACGACCTGTGGCACGCCGCGGTGAACGGGCGGGGCCAATACTTCCAGGCGCTGAACCCCCGCACGCTCACGAGCTCGCTTCAGACCGCCCTGTTCAGCATCGCAGCGACCACCGGTTCGGCGTCGGCGGCGGCCACTTCGAGCCCGAACATCACGCCCAAGGACAACTTCGCCTTCAGCACCACGTATCAGACGAATACCTGGTCGGGAATCGTGAGGGCGCAGAGGATCGATCCGGTCAGCGGCGACATCCTGCCGACGATCCTCTGGAAGGCCGACGAGAAGCTGCTGACCCAGGTCGACAAGGACAAGGACGCCCGATCCGTCTGGATGTTCGACTCCACGGCGCCGAACAAGCTCAAGAAGTTCGACTATTCGCTCATGACGAGCGCCGAGAAAGCGTTCTTCATCAAACCCAACGGCAACGCCATATGCCCGACGCTGTCGCAGTGTCCGCTGCTGTCCACGACGCAGCAGAGCAGCCTGAACAGCGACGGCACCGCGCTCGTCAATTTCCTGCGCGGCCAGACCGGGAACGAGCTGACCCCCACCAACCCGACGGGGCTGTTCCGGGACCGAGTGGAAACCGATTCGGTGACTCTGGCCACGCTGCAAACCGTCCTCGGCGACATCGTCGACGCGACCCCGGCCTACGTGCGGGTTCCGGAATTCAACTACACCGACTCCGGCTATCTCGGCACCACCGGCTTCAAGGAGACCCAAAAGACCCGCCCCGGAGCCCTGTATGTCGCGGCGAACGACGGATTCCTGCACGCCTTCGACAACACCACGGACGTCAACGGGAACCCGGTAGGCACCGCGGGACTGGAAAACTTCGCCTACATGCCGAAGTTCGTGATGCCCGGAATCTACCAGGTCGCCGACACGAACTACGCGAACGCGCACCGCTTCATGCTCGACGGCAGCCCGGAAACCGGCGACGTATTCGATGCCACCGCCAAGGTCTGGAAGACCATCCTCGTCGGCGGCGCCAACGCCGGCGCCCAGGGGTTTTACGCGCTCGACATCACCGATCCGAAGAACCCGCAGGGCCTGTGGGAGTTCTGCTCCGATGCGACGCTGTGCCCGAACACCGGCTCGATCAACCACAGCGACGCCGACCTGGGCTTCAGCTACGGCAACCCGGTGATCGGCAAGCTCTTCGACGGCACATGGGTGGTGATCCTGACCTCGGGTCTGAACAACAACGCCGGCTCCGGAACGGGCGTGGGATTCTTCTACGTGCTCGACGCGATCACCGGGAAGGTGCTGCACAAGGTCAGCACCGGGAGGGGAGACAAGATCACGCCCCTGGGCCTGATGAAGCACGCCGGGTTCTATAAGCAGGGCCTGGTCGACGCCACCATCAGCTACGTGTACGGCGGCGACCTGCAAGGCAACGTCTGGCGGATGGACATGACGGCGGCGACGGCTACGGTCAAGCCCACGCTGATCCACATGGCCACGCTGAGGGACAAGAGCAAATTCGCTCAGCCGATCACCACGCGCCCGGTGGCGACCAACTACAAGGGCTTCCGCATCGTCTATTTCGGGACCGGGCGCTATCTCGCTTCCACCGATCCGTCGGACACTTCGCAGCAGTCCATCTACGGGTTCAAGGACAAGGACGCCGACTGGGGAGACGACATCCGCAACGACGCCAAGCTCGTGGCACAAGTACTCGCTACCGGAACGAAGAGGACGATCAGCACCAATACTGTCGACTGGAGCACGCAGTTCGGCTTCTTCATCGACCTCAACCCCGGAAACGACAGCCCCGGCGAGCGCATCATCCTTGATCCTCGCCTCGAGCTCGGGACGCTGATCTTCACGAGCAACATTCCGATCATCGGGGGTTGCATACCCGGCGGAGACTCCGTCGTCTATAACCTGGATTTCACGACGGGGAGCTACGTCCCGGGTACGCAGAACGGCATCGCCGGCATCAGGCAGGGCGCGTTCCTGGTGGGCAGCACGCCCATCCAGACGACCGACGGGTCGATCCGCACCATCAACACGGACTCCTCCGGCGGCCTCGGGAAAGGCGACGTCAATATCAACAAGGACCCCAAGGCGATATCGCGCTTCTCCTACCGCGAACGCTGATAGGACGTTCCGCGCCGGGGCGCTTGCTCAGCGCTTCGGCGCGGCGCGCGAGGCGAGCTCGCGCGGCAGGGTGAAGACGACGCCTTCGCGAACCCCATCGAGCTGGCGCACGCTGGCGGCGCCCAGCGCCTTGAGGCGGGCGATGAGGTCGGTCACCAGAACCTCTGGAGCAGAGGCGCCGGCGGTGATGCCCACCCGCCGCTTGCCCGCCACCCATTCGGGTTTCAGCTCCTCGGCGCTGTCCACCATGTAGGCGGGGATGCCGCGCCCTTGAGCGACCTCGCGCAGGCGATTGGAGTTCGAGCTGTTGGGCGAACCCACCACGATCACCACATCGCATTGCGGCGACATGATCTTGACCGCGTCCTGCCGGTTCTGGGTCGC
>Ga0137409_10004724_pt1 | contig 14293 bp, 16 predicted proteins | sample CZODoug1_16funga_FD_122059 | JGI IMG/M metagenome (GOLD analysis project Ga0137409, IMG submission 122059) | Vadose zone soil fungal communities from Angelo Coast Range Reserve, California, USA - CZODoug1_16fungal (Hybrid Assembly) | ecosystem: Environmental > Terrestrial > Soil > Vadose zone... | reverse complement strand
CATGCGATCGAGCACGACATCCGGGATTTCGACTTCACCATCGAAGACGAGCCCTACAAGCGCGACTGGGCCGACGTCGAGGTCCGGCTCTACGACCACCTGCAGGCGGCCACGCTGCGCGGCGCCGTTGTGGTTGCCATGATCAGCGTATTCCGGCGCACCAAGCGGCTGATCAAGACGACGCCCGCGCTCTGGCGCGCCTACAGCAAGGCACGTGAGCTGGCCCGGTTCCTGCGCCAGCGCTGAGCTGCCACCCCACCCCTGTGACGCCAAGACGCTTGATCCGCGCCGCGATGGGCGCGACTGTTGGCGCCATGGCCGCCGATGATGGCCCCCCTAGTGATAGTCCTCGTGGGGCCGGCACGAGACCTGCCAGGAGAGCAGCATGCGCAAGACGATGTTGACCGCTTCCGCCGCCGTGATTGCGCTTGTCGGCGCATCCTTCGCGCAGGACTGGCCGACCCACCCGATCACGCTCGTCATTCCGTTTGCGGCCGGCGGCGGGCTCGACGTGAGCGTGCGCATCCAGGCCCAGCGGATGAGCGAGCTGTTGGGCCAGACCATAGTGGCCGAGAACGTCGGCGCGGCGGCCGGCACGGTCGGCAGCCTGCGCGCCGCCAAGGCGGCGCCCGACGGCTACACATTCCTGATAGGCAATACAGGGACGCACGCCTACAGCCAGTCGCTCTACAAGAAGCTGCCTTACGACGCCGTGGCTGACTTCCAGCCGGCAGGGATGATGACCGAGTCGCCGCGCGCGCTAATCGCCCGCAAGACATTGCCAGCAAACTCTCTCCGGGAATTCATCGCTTGGCTCAAGGCGAACGAGAAGACCGCCCAGTTCGGCTCGGCCGGCGTCGGTGCCGGCACGCACGTTCCGTGTGTGCTGCTCAACTCGGCGATCGGGGTCGACATCACCCATGTTCCCTATCGCGGAGAAGGTCCGGTGGTGCAGGACCTGATCGGCGGACGCATCGACTATATGTGCGCCACGATTCAAACCGGCGCTGCGCTGGTCAATCAAGGCTCGGTCAAGGGCGTTGCAGTCATGTCGGAGCAGCGCGTACCGATCAGCCCCGAAATTCCGACGACCGGCGAGCAAGGACTCCCGGGCGTCGAAGCGAGCGTCTGGAATGCCTTGTTCCTGCCGAAGGGAACGCCCGAGGCGATCGTGCGCAAACTCAACAAGGCGATGAGCGACACCCTTGAAGACGCGGCCATTCGCAAGCGGCTGGAAGAACTCGGCCTCGTCGTCGTGCCGAAGGAGCGCCGCTCACCCGAATATTTTGCAAAATACCTCCCGCAAGACATCGAGCGCTGGGGCAGGGTGATCAAGGCCGCCGGCATCGTCGCCGATTGACGGCGCCGCCCCGCACCGGCGAAACGAAAAAAAGCGACCGTCTGCCCGGGGAGGACAACATGGTGAGAGCAGTACCGGCTGCCGTGTTTGCGGTCATCGCTGCCGCCGCGCAGGCACAGACTTCGCCAGAGAATTGGCCAACACGCCCCGTCACCCTGGTGGTGCCGTTCCCGGCGGGCGGGCCGGTCGATTTAGCGGCCCGCATCTTTTCCCAGCATCTGTCCGAGCGGCTCGGCCAGCAGTTCATCATCGAGAATGTCGGTGGCGCGGGCGGATGGACGGGCGCCGCGCGCGTTGCGAAAGCGCCCGCCGACGGCTCGGTGCTGCTGTTCGGCAACCAGGCCACCCACACCTTCAGCCAGCTGATGCCCAAGAAGCCGCTCTACAATGCGGTTACCGATTTCGCGCCCGCGGCGCTGGCGATCGAGAACGCCAAGGTGCTGGTCACACGCAAGGACTTCCCGGCCAACTCGCTTGTAGAGTTCATCACCTATGCCAAGGCCAATGCGGACAAGATGCAATACGGCTCGGCCGGCACCGGCTCCGCCACCCAGATCACCTGCGTGATGCTGAACATGGCGATCGGCGTCAATGTGACCCACGTGCCCTATCGCGGCACCGGTCCGGCAATGCAGGACATCATGGGCGGTCGCATTGACTACGTCTGCGATGTGACCTCGACGACCGCGCCGCTTCTGCGCGCGGGTGAGGTGAAGGCGCTTGCCCTGCTCTCGCCGTCCCGCAGCGCGGCGATGCCTGAGGTGCCGACCGCGCATGAGCAGGGCTTGAAGGATTTCAACTGCGACGGCTGGAACGCGTTCTTCTTTCCCAAGGGCACACCCGAGCCGATCGTGCGCCGGCTTTCGGCGGCGATCAGCGAAATCAGCGATATGCCGGCGGTGCGCGAGCGGCTCGAAAGCCTCGGCCTCAATGTGCCGGGACGCGATCGCCGCACGCCGGAATATCTGCAGCGCCTGGTGCTGAGCGACCTTGAGAAGTGGGCACCGCCCGTGAAGGCGAGCGGGGCGAGCGAGGAGTAGAATTATCGCTTGGCCGCTTTGGTCCTTACCGGCAGTTTTGCGACCTTGCGTAGCGCATCATTGATGCGCGATTGCCAGCCGACACCTTTTTTGCGGAAGAAGGTGACGACATCGGGATCAAGCCGAAGCGATACGCGGGTCTTGAGCGGCTTCGACTTCTGCGGTCCGCGCTGGCCACGCATTCGTCGCAAGCGCTCCGGGCCTAAGGGCCGCGCCTTCTTCCAGAACTTGCTTGTCAGCGGAGGATTGTCGGGGTCAGCCAATGCTGCGGCCGTGATGGCCGCGTCCTCCTCGTCGGTCATATTGTCCGCGCTTTCACGTGCCATGCGGCGGGCCTCTGCCCAACTTCGCGGACCACGCTCACTTCTCGATCGCTCGTTCATGGTCGCGTCGCTCCTTCCGATTGGCCTTGCGCAGGCTGATCACCCAGATCACGTCACCGTCCTTGTCCATTCGCCGAGTGAAGATCAGAACATGCGGGACGGCGCCAATGAAACCAGTCGCTTGCTCTCGCAATTCACCGTAATCCTCACGATCGTCGATGACCGTCAGCGCCCAATCCGATCCATATTTATTTGTGCATGCAATTAAATCGGCTCAGACGAGCCGCAGAAACACCACCTCCGTGTCGTCGTAGCACCGCCGCTCAAGCTCCTCGAAGCCTGCAGGCGCTTTGAAGGCGGCGTCCGCCGCCTCCTCCACCATGATCAGCGCGCCTTGCGCCAGCCAACCGCCATCGCGGGCAGAGGCGAGCGCCTTCTCGGCCAGGCCTTTGCCGTAAGGTGGATCCAGAAACACCAGCGAGAACGGCTCGAGCGGATGCGCGGGACCGAGCCGCGTTGCATCGCGGCGGAAGATGCGGCTGACACCGCCAAGCCCGAGCGCAGCGACATTCTCGCGCAGCAGCGCGCGCGCCTCGACCGCGTCGTCGACAAGCAGCGCAAAGGCCGCGCCGCGCGAGAGCGCTTCAAGGCCAAACGCGCCGGTGCCGGCGAAGAGGTCGAGCACACGCACGCCGGTGACCGGATCGCCATAGGCGTGGACAAGGATGTTGAACAGGGACTCGCGCAGCCGGTCCGCCGTCGGACGGATCGCATGCGAGCGCGGCGACGCGAGCGTGCGCCCGCCCAGGCGGCCACCGACGATGCGCATCAGCCCCTCTTGCGGCGCAAGCGGCGCCGGCGCTTCTCGCGCCGCGCCAGCTCCGGCTCACCCAGGCGCTCCGCCTCGCGGCGCTTCGCCTTCGGGCCCTTCCGCGGCCTTTCAGCGCCATCCCGAGGTGGCCGGCCCTCAATGGATGATCGGCCAGGCCGAAGCGCCTCGCCCTTCGCGGCCCGCGCCCCTCGCGCCTTGCGCTCGTCGTTGGCGCGTACTGGCGTGCGATGGATCGGGGCAGGCGCCTCCACCTCCACGCGCTCGGCGACCGGCGCCGCGAAGTCGACGCCAGCAAGCGCCGCCACGCGCTCGCCGAGCTGCTCGCGCAGATGACGCGTGCGTACCTCGTCGACCTCGCCTTCGGGCAGATCGCCGAGCTGGAACGGCCCGAACGACACCCGGATCAGCCGGTTGACCGCAAGCCCGAGATGGCCAAGCACGTTCTTGACCTCACGGTTCTTGCCCTCGCGCATCGCGAACACGAGCCACACATTGGCGCCCTGCTCTCGCTCGAGCTGCGCCTCGATCGGCCCATAGCGGACGCCGTCGAGGGTGATGCCACGGCGCAGCTCGTCGAGCCGTGCCTGCTGGACGCGGCCATGCGCGCGCACGCGATAGCGGCGCAGCCAGCCGGTCGCCGGCAGCTCCAGCACGCGCGCCAAGCCGCCGTCATTGGTGAGGAGGAGCAGCCCCTCGGTGCTCATGTCGAGGCGGCCGACGCTTATCAGGCGCGGGAGGTGTTTCGGCAGTGCCGCAAAGATGGTCGGCCGGCCCTGCGGATCGAGGCGCGTGGTCACGAGCCCGCGCGGCTTGTGATAGAGAAACAGCCGCGTGCGCTCGCGCTGCGGCAGCGGCTCGCCATCGACCATGATGGAATCTTCGGATGTCACGTTGAGGGCCGGAGAGGTGATCACGGCGCCATTGACCTTGACGCGCCCGGCCGCAATGAAGGCCTCGGCCTCACGGCGCGACGCAAGCCCGGCACGCGCGATCACCTTGGCGATTCGCTCGCCAGGCTCCTCTTCGCTGCTGCTCTTGCCGGCGGTCATGATCGCCTGATAGCAGAACCTGCCTGGTCCGGATACGGCGCAGCCTGTTGGTCCCTGGAAAACTCATGTCCACCTCCACCTTCATGTCTGAAGCCCTCGAGCAGGCCCGTGCCGCCAGCGCGGCCGGCGAGGTGCCGGTTGGCTGCGTGATCGTGCGCGACGGCCAGGTGATCGCACGGGCGCACAACCGCACGCTCATGGATGGCGATCCCACCGCCCACTGCGAAATGCTGGCGATCCGCCAGGCTGCCCGTGTGCTCGTGTCCGAGCGGCTTGTCGACTGCGATCTCTATGTGACGCTCGAGCCCTGTACGATGTGCGCGGCAGCGATCTCGTTTGCGCGCATCCGTCGCCTCTACTATGGCGCGGTCGATCCCAAGGGCGGCGCGGTCGAAAGCGGCGTTCGCTTCCTGGCGGCTCCGACCTGCCATCATCGGCCCGAGGTCTATGGTGGCATCGGGGAACTCGAAGCCGCCGCACTGCTTAAGGACTTCTTCCGCACCCGCCGGTAACTCGCTCCCCTTATGACGACGTTCCGGGCATGCGCGAAAACCGGTTTCCACTTTGCAGGATCATGCCCTAAATTCGCGCCCCTATCGGTTCGGTCATCGAGGAGGAGACATGATCAGGTCGTTGGCAATCGCCGCTGCGCTCGTCTGTGTCGCGCAGGCATCCCAGGCGCAGGAGCAGCAGTCTTTCAAGAGCCTGATCGGGCGCGGCTTCGAGATCAAGAACGTGTCGTTCGTGCGCGGTGATGTGAGCGAGAACCGGGAGGCCTTCATCGTCACGCTCCAGCGCGAGAAATCGGTCGCGGTCTGTTTCTTTTCCGCAAATGCGTGGGTCACGCTGAGCAACACCGTGCTCGACGATCCCAAGCGCTGCGACGTGCGATAGGCACATAGTAGATTGCAGGGTGGGCCATAAGGGCGTTTACGCCCGTCTTCGACGGGCTAGGGGCGCTGGTACAGGTTTGCAACGAAGCGAAGCGAAGGCTTGGCGTACGCCTTGCCCACCAGCGACGGTGCAGCCTGCATCGATGCCGATGGTGGGCATGGCGTTCGGCAGTCTCTCATTCGTATTTGAGACTTTACCCGCGCCTTTGCCCACCCTACTTCAGCAACTCCAGCCTAGTGCGGCGAATTTGAAGTTCCTGCAGTAGTTGCTGCAAGCTCGTTCAGGAACTTCAAATTCAAAGCCGCACTAGAATCATAGAGTTGCTAGTGCTCCTTTGTTTCCGAAGTTCGCATTGAGCGTGCTGCAGTCCCAGGCGAACTTCGGAAACGGAGCACTAGCCCTCCAGCAATGCCGCAAGCCTGTCCTTGATCTCCTGCTTGGCCGGCTCGGCCGCGCGCAGAATTGCGCTCGCCTGCATGAAGTCGAGGGTGCGGAAGATGCCGACCTTCGGCCGCACCATCAAGTCGGGCGCGACGTGCTTGAGCTTCTCGCGGGTGATGGCGGTGCCCATGACCAGCACGGTGGTCACGAGGCATTCCCATGGTGTGGGAATGTCGCGGCGATCCTCACTGCCCTCGCCCGAGATGTCGACCGCCACGACGACGTCGGCACGCCCGCGCAGCTGATCGAACGGCAACGGATTGGTGGCCCCGCCGTCGATCAGGATGCGATCATCGATCAGCACCGGCCGCACCAGGGTCGGCAAGGCGATCGAGGCCGCGAGCGCCGGCTTGAGCGGACCGTGCGAGAACGCCACCGCCTCCCGCCGGTGTAGATCGGAAGCCATGACGGTCAGCGGGATCTTGAGCGCGGCGAAGTCCTCCGGCACGGCCTCGGGGAGGAATTTGTCGCACAGCTTTTGAGCGTCGAGCAGCGTCGCGCCAAATCCCTGGCGCAAGACGGTCGCGAAGCTGCCGGCGCGCGCCGCCAGCACCCGGCGGAACATCTCACTGCGATCATGCGCGAGCGCGGTCGCGTAGCGGCGCATGTCGCGGCCTGACATGCCGGCCGCATAGCCGGCGCCGACGAACGCGCCGATCGACGTGCCGGCGAGCGCCACCGGCCGCACCCCGAGCTCGTCGAGCGCCTCGATCATGGCGATATGCGCGATGCCGCGCGCGCCGCCGCCGCCGAGCGCGAGCGCAAAACTTTTCATGCAGCCGTCTCCTGCGCGAACTGCCAAGCCTTGGCGGCGAGCGGGCGCACCATGGCGGCCATACCGGCTGCATTCTCGCTGGTGGCGGTACCGTCACGCACGCGCCCGGCAATGCCCTGTAGAATGGCGGCGACGCGAAAGAAGTTATACGCAAGATAGGTTGCAAGATGGGGGCCAGGATCGAGCCCGGTGCGCGTCCGATAGGTCTCGACTTCAGCAGAGCGTGACGGAATGCCGAGCGCGGCGAGATCACGGTCTGCAAGCGAGCCGAAACCGACGCCGGATGGCGACGGCGGCATGTCCCACGCCATCAGGTAGTAGGCAAAATCGGCGAGCGGATCGCCGAGCGTCGAGAGTTCCCAATCAAGCACCGCAACCACTTCGGGCGACAATGGCGCGATGATCATGTTGTCGAGGCGAAAGTCGCCATGCACGAGCCGCACCGGCGCGGGCGGCGGCAGATGGCCCGGCAGCCACGCGATCAGCCGCTCCATATCCTCGATCCGCTCGGTCTCCGAGGCACGGTACTGCCTGCTCCAGCGCTCGACCTGACGCGCGACATAGTTCTCGCCACGACCGAAATCAGTGAGGCCAAGCGCCGCTGGATCGAAGCTGTGCAGCCGCGACAGCGTCGAGTTGACCGAGTCATAGATGGCGGCCCGCACGACCGCAGTCCCATCCGGAATATCAGGTTCCCAGAAAACGCGGCCCTCGACGTAGTCCATCAGGTAGAACGGCGTGCCGACGACACTCGCGTCATCGCAATAGTGGAGCGGCCGCGCGACCGGAAAGCCCCGCGCGGAAAGCGCCATGATCACGCGAAATTCGCGATCGACCGCATGGGCCGAAGGCAACAGCTTGCCGGGTGGCTTGCGCCGGAGGACATAGCGGCGCGCCGGCGTCTCGATCAGGTAGGTGGGATTTGACTGGCCGCCTTTGAACTGGCGGGTCGTGACCGGTCCAGCAAAGTCAGGGATGGAGGTATTAAGATATGCTTCCAGCCGCTCGGCGTCGAACGCCAAGTGCGATGCGACGCTACGCGTACCGGAAAAAGCACTTTGCCGATCAAGTCCTGACATGCGCCGCCAACTGGACGCCATTTCGCAGATGCGCTGGATATAGCACCGTCGGCGAAGGGCGACAGCCCTGGCGGCCTAGCCGCGCTTAGCTTCGGCGGCGCTGGTCGTTGATGAGAGAAAGCGTTTCGAAGGACGACTCCACGAACGCCGCGTATTCGCGCTCCAGAGCATCGAGCCCTTCGCGCATTGCATCCGTCATCCGGATCTTGCGATCCGCATTGGCGGGCAGCTGGTCGTCGCGGGTCAGTTCCGTCGTCATCGTCATGATGCCCCCCTGGGCTACTGAAAACTGGCTACTGAACTTCTGGCTACTGAACACTGGGGTCGATCTTAAATACACGATTATGGTTAAAGTGGTCTTAAATAAGGGCAATCGGTGCCTAGGTAACTCCTCATTGTCGTCATCATCATACGGTCAACGGCTCTCACGCGCGATCGCTTGCCATCCGATATCGCGCCGAAAAAAGCCGTCAGACCAATGAATTCGATCGATCGCCTGGTAGGCGCGCGCCTGCGCGATCTGTACGCTAGCACCAATCGCGCATACGTTGAGTACGCGCCCTCCATTTGCCACAACGTTGCCGTTACTCACTTGGGTACCAGCATGAAAAATCTCGACGCCTTCGACCATGGCAGCCACATCGAGACCTTCGATTACTGAACCTTTGGAATAGCTGCAGGGATAGCCCTTCGCCGCCATCACCACCGTGAGCGCGGCGTCCGGATACCAACGCAGGTCGAAGTTGCCGAGCATACCGTCGCAACACGCAAGCAACGCCGGCACGAGATCCGACATCAGCCGCAGCATCATCACCTGGCACTCGGGATCGCCGAAGCGCACGTTGTATTCGATCAGCTTCGGTCCCTGCGCGGTGATCATCAGCCCGGCGTAGAGCACGCCCTTATAGGGAGCGCCCATCGCCTTCATGGCGCGCACGGTCGGCAACACGATCTCGTCCATGGTGCGCCGGGTCAGCTCCGGCGTCATGACGGGAGCCGGTGAATAGGCGCCCATGCCGCCGGTGTTGGGTCCCTGGTCGCCATCGAATACGCGCTTGTGGTCCTGCGCCGAGATGAGCGGGATCGCGCTCGCTCCATCGCACAGCGCGAAGAACGATGCTTCCTCGCCTGAGAGGAATTCCTCGACCACGACTTCCGCGCCGGCTGCACCGAGGCCGCCCGCGAACATCATGTCGATCGCGGCCTCCGCCTCGGCCACGCTCTGCGCCACCACGACCCCTTTGCCGGCCGCAAGCCCGTCGGCCTTCACCACGATCGGAGCGCCTCGTGCGCGCACATAGGCCTTCGCGGGCGCCGCCGACGTGAAGCGCTCATAGGCGGCGGTCGGGATATTATTGGCGCGGCAGAGATCTTTGGTGAAGCCCTTCGAGCCCTCGAGCCGGGCGGCGGCTTTGGAGGGGCCGAACGCCTTGATGCCGGCGGCGACCAGGTCGTCGACGATGCCGGCGCAAAGCGGCGCCTCAGGCCCGACCACCACGAGCCCAATTTTCTGCGCCCGGCAGAACGCGATCACGGCGGCGTGGTCGGTGACGTCAAGCGCCACGATCTCGGCCTCGTTGGCAATGCCAGCATTGCCCGGCGCGCACCAGAGGCGCTCGACCAGCGGACTGGCGGCCATCTTCCAGGCAAGCGCGTGCTCGCGACCACCGGATCCGAGGAGCAGGATGTTCATGGGCTGGGCTTGCTGGACCAAGGAGACGGATTTGGGTGATGTACCATGGCGGCATGAGGTCGCAAGGCCCCGCCGCTGATATGCCCCTGTGCCAAGGACACCCCGGCAAGCCGGCAATGGCGCTGGTATTTCAATCCATTTTTGCCGATGATAACAGGCGACAACCCGTCAGGCCTCGGAGACAAGAATGAGCCCGAGAATAACGTGGGGCAGAACAATGGGCACAACTTGGGGCCTCGCAGCCCTGGCCGTGGCAGCGCTTGTGAGCGCTGCGGCCCAAGCCCAGACCTCTTACCCGTCGCGGCCTATCCGCATGCTAGTGACCATCCCGCCGGGTGGGGCGCCCGACATTTCGGCGCGGCTGGTCGCGCAGGGCCTGCAGGAGGCCCATGGCTGGACGGTCGTGATCGAGAACCGCACCGGCGCCAATGGCAACATCGCCATGACCGAGGTCGCCAAGGCTCCCCCTGATGGCCACACCCTGGTCATGCTCGCTGACAGCAGTGTCACCATCAACCCGCACGTCTACAGCAAGCTCGGAATCGACACGCTCAAAGACCTGCTTCCGGTTGCAAGCATCGCCTCCAACCAGTTCACCCTCGCGGTGAACCCCCAGGTGCCGGTGCACACCTTCAAGGAATTCATCGACTATGCGCGCGTCACCAAGCCGCCGCTGCCCTACGGCTCCAGCGGCAATGGCAGCCAGCATCACTTGTCAATGGAGATGCTCAAGCAGCGCGCCGGCATCGACCTCTTGCATGTCCCATTTCGGGGCGCCGCGCCGGCAACACAGTCGACCGTCGCGGGCGACACCAAGGTTCTGTTCTCCGGCTCGGCGAGCGCATCCCTGATCGCGGGCGGCCAATTGCGCGTTTTGGCCGCGACCGGCAAGAAACGCTCCAAGCGCTATCCCGATCTGCCAACACTTGGGGAATTTTATCCTGGCTTATCGGTCGACATCTGGCTCGGCGTATTCGCGCCGCCGCAAACGCCTGAGCCGATCGTGACCACGTTGCGCACAGAAATCCACAAGCTGCTGGCTCGGCCAGACTTTGCCGAACGGCTCAACGTCTCTGGCAGCCTTGAGCCGCTCATCTTATCGCCCGCGGATTTCAGTGCGCTGATCCTCGAAGATCACCAGAAATATGGTCGAATCGTTCGCGATCTCCACATCCAGGCTGAGTAATCCATTCGGACGATCAATTGGACGATGGAACGGCAAACCACACGCATCTGTTGACAGGATTGTGGCGTACCTTCTGAGCAACCTTCGAATCGTCTATCATGAAAATACCCAGTTCGCTTGGCAGACTTTTGAAGTTGAGCCGTGTGAGGATCTGGCGATGAGCCACGCAGTTTGCAGTGTCGCCTCCAGCGTGTCGCGTCCGTTTGCGGTCGCAATGCTTGTTCCGATCTTTGCCGCGATCACGGCGGCGATCCTCCTTGGCCTTCTTGGAGTGTTCGTGGTCTGGCTCTGCATCGTGGCCGTACTGATCACCGCCATCGTGGCCAACGATGTCGTCCGACGTGTGCTTCGTCGGCTTGCGCCCTCGCCGATCGGCACACTGCAGCGGCCTGCCGTCGGTGTCCCGGGGCGCTGACTCCAGTCACTGTGCCATTGGACATTCAGGCGGTCTATCGAGTTCGCAGTGATGCGCGATCGATCGCTGAGCGCGCTCGCACGATTGCGGTCGAGCAGAGCGTCGAGATGCCGCTTGAGGCCATCGACGAGCCGTTTGTGAACAGCGAGATCGTCGGGCGCGTGCTCGACATCAAGGATCTAGGCACCAAAGACGTAAGTACCAAGGACTCGGGCGGCCGCCTGTTCGAGGTGCGCATTGCGCTCGCAACCGCAACCGCAACTACGGTCAATGGTGGCGATGCCGGGCAGCTGATCAACATGCTGTTCGGCAACACCTCGATCCATGACGACGTCATGCTCCACGACGTCGAGTTGCCGGCCGAATTCGTGCGCGCCTTCGAAGGCCCACGACATGGGATCGATACTTTGCGCCGGCGGGTCGGTGCTCAGCGCCGTGCGCTCACGTGCTCGGCGCTCAAGCCCCAGGGCCTGCCGGCACATGCGCTGGCCGCGCTCGCGATCGCTCTCGCGCGCGGTGGCATCGACTATGTCAAGGATGATCACGGACTCGCGGACCAGGCCTACTCGCCGTTTGCGGCCCGCGTCGAGGCGATCGCGACCGCTCTGAGGCGACACGGCTCGCTGACACGCTACGTGCCAAGCCTCAGCGGCGACCTCGACAGCATGCGCAGCCAGATTGCGGCTGCCCGCAACGTCGGCATCGACACCGTGATGGTGGCCCCGATGATCGCTGGGCTCTCCAATTTCCATCGCCTGGTGCGGGAGCATCCGGGCATCGCCTTTCTGGCGCATCCATCGCTGGCAGGCTCGCGCATCGCGCCACCGCTGCTGTTCGGCAAGATCTTCCGCATGCTGGGCGCCGACGCCATCGTGTTTCCCAACCATGGCGGCCGCTTCGGCTATTCGCCGGAGACCTGTCGGACGCTGGCGCGCGCCGCGCTTGCCGACTGGCATGGCTTGCGCGCGACCGTCCCGGTGCCGGCGGGTGGGATGAGCACCGATCGGGTGCGGGAGATGCTTGATTTCTATGGCGCCGACATCATGTTGCTGATCGGCGGCGGGCTCCTTTCGGCGCGCGAGCGGCTGACCGACGTGACCGCAGCCTTTGTGGAGGCCGTCAAGGCCTACCCCTACGGATAGACAATGACCTTCTCCCAGCCACCCGTTCATCGCAAGGCGAGGGGCTATCGCTGGGACGGCGTCGCGGTGGTGCCCTACAAGGAGGATACCCGCGCGCTGTTCAAGTCGATCACCCGCCAGGTGCTGTTCGCCGACCCCCACCAGGAAAGCGAGCTGCGCTACTTCGAAGTCGCGCCGGGAGGCTTCTCCACCCTCGAGCGCCACGAGCACACCCACAACGTCCTGATCCTGCGCGGCTACGGGCACTGCTTGGTTGGCCAAGAAGTGCGCGAGGTCGCCGCCCACGACCTCATCGCGGTTCCACCCATGATCTGGCATCAATTCCGCGCGACCGCGGACGAGCCGCTTGGCTTCCTCTGCATGGTTAATGCGGCACGCGACAAGCCGCAGCTTCCAACCGCGGCAGAGCTCACCGAATTCGAGCAGGATCCCGGCATCGCCGACTTTTTGAACGGAATCCGGTAAGGAATTTGGCGAGACGCGCCATCATTTGTGCACATCACTGCCCTCTGAAAATCACGAAATTGTCCCGGCGCTGGGGTTAATTTGTTGGCTGGTCGGAGGGGAAATGAGCCGTACCAAAGCCATTCTCATCACTATCCTGATGCTGCTCGTGGCGGCGCCGGCGTCGGCGGCGCTCAATCCTCTCGTCGACCTGGGCTCGCTCGAGTCGGTGATGCGATGGATCAATGCCTATCGCACCAATCCTGAGCCGGCTGGTGTGCCCGTTGCGGTCAAGGCGCTGAGCCGGTTCGGCTCGTTCAAGGACCCCGAGCAATCCGGCGTCTTCGTCGGCTTCCTGGCCGGCGTGATCGCCACCAACCCGGACAAGGCCGAGCACCTGGTCAACAAGATGCTGCCGCTGCCGCCGGGCGATCAGTGGATCGTCGTGCGCGCGATCGCCTATTCGGGACATCCGGACTGGCGCAATATGCTGCGCCGCTTCTCCGCCAAGTTGCCGGCGCGCCAGGTGCTGATCGAGAAGTACCTGACCGGGCAGCTGCCGCGGCTTTATCAGTACGAGAAGGAGCCGAGCATATCGACCTGGGACACGGTCAAGAGCAAGGTCACCGGCAAGGAGCTGCCCAAGGCCCATGTGCTCGAGCCGAGCCCGGAGCTGCTCGACACCTACTGGGGCTACTATTTCGCCACCGGCCATGCCCGTCCGATCAGCCGCATCATCGAGATGCTGCCGTGGTCGCTGGAAGTGGACAGCGTCGACAAGCTCACGCTCGGCAGCATGGCGAAATACACCCTCGCCAGCAACGCATCGCGCGATCCGGAGCTGCTGGTCGCGCTCAGGGAGGCGCGCGAACGCGCCCCGAAAGAAACCGCGAAGGTCATGACGCAGGTGATTGACGCAGCCGACACGGTCGAAACCGCCAAGCTGCGCAAGGAGGCAATGGCGGCGATCGAGGAGCTGCGGCGCAAAGGGCCTGCCTACCGTCGCAACGTTTCGTGGTGGGGTCAGATCGGCCAGGGCGCTCTTGCGGTCGGCTGCATCGCGGCCGCGGCCACCGGCCAAGTTTATCTCGGACTGCCTTGTGTGATTACGGGCGGCGTCAGTTCGGCGGCGCTCACCAACTGGGAGAAACAGCAATAGCTCATGTCTCGCGTGGATTGCGAATCGCTCAAGGAGCATAAGGCAGTTCATTGGCGGCCGGCATGATGCGTGCGTGTCATGCCGTGCCGCTGTTCGGGGCCCCGGACACGTTCATCCGTGTGGGGAAACCGGGGCCCCGGACTCATAGCGACGGCTTTGTATCGATAGTCTTTGAGAACGAGCGCCCGTGTCCCGGCCGAGCGCAGCGAGAGCCGGGACCTAGGGAGAAGTGGCACGGCACTGCTTACTCACTGGGCTCACCGACTGCTGTTCGCCGCGATGAACCGCCTCACCTGTTGCTCTGGGTCCCGGGTCTCGCTGCGCTCGCCCGGGACACGTGACTCGTGTCCCGGCCGAAGCAACGGCGCAGCCGGAGCAAGAGCCGGGATCCAGGGGAGAAACGCACGGCGCTACCTGTCGCGATGGGTTCACCGATTAGGTGCTGTTCGCCGCGATGAACC
>Ga0137409_10004723_pt1 | contig 14294 bp, 10 predicted proteins | sample CZODoug1_16funga_FD_122059 | JGI IMG/M metagenome (GOLD analysis project Ga0137409, IMG submission 122059) | Vadose zone soil fungal communities from Angelo Coast Range Reserve, California, USA - CZODoug1_16fungal (Hybrid Assembly) | ecosystem: Environmental > Terrestrial > Soil > Vadose zone... | reverse complement strand
TTCGTCAACGCCATCGCGCTGTTCGGCTCGCAGGCGATCATCGGGCTGCCTGGCCGCATCGTGACGCTGCCGACCCGCATCTACGCGCTGTTCGACTATCCGCCCGAGTACGGGCTCGCGTCCGCGCTCTCGCTCGTATTCGTGTTGCTGACGGTCGGAGCGCTCTATCTGCAGCGCTCGTTCCTGGCCAAGCGCTCCTACGTGACGCTCGGCGGCAAGGGCTCGCGTCCGCAGCTCATGGAGCTCGGCATCTTCCGCTGGGTGGTGTTCGGCTTTGCGCTGATCATCTTCGTGATCGCGATCCTCGCCCCCTATACGACGCTGATCGCGGTGTCGTTCTCGAAGTCGTGGGGGCTGGAGTTCTGGAAAAATCTCACACTGGCCAACTACAAGTTCATCCTGCTCGAATACAACGTCACCCAGCGCGCTATCCTCAACAGCCTCTTCCTCGCGACCATCGCGGCGACGCTGGCGGTGTTTCTCGGCGTGGTGATGGGCTGGATCGATCTGCGCACCCGCATTCCCGGTCGCAAGATCCTCGACTACGCGTCCCTCATCCCGCTTGGGCTCCCGGGCATCGTGGTGGCGGTGGCGCTGATCCAGTTCTGGCTGGCGATGCCGGTCGCGCTCTACGGCACGCTGACCATCCTGCTCCTTGCCTATGTGGGCCGCTATCTTCCGCTCGGGGTGCGCGCCGCCAACGCGTCGCTGCGCCAGGTCGATCCCTCGCTCGAGGAGAGCGCACAGATCCTCGGCGCCAGCTGGACCACCACGCTGCGCGAGGTGACGCTGCCGCTGATCCGCCCTGGCCTGTTCGCCGGCTGGCTGCTGGTGTTCGTGCCGGTGATCCAGGAATTGAGCGCGTCGATCCTTCTGTTTTCCTCGAGCTCGATCACGCTCGCGGTCGCGGTCTACAATCTCTACGAGACCGGCTATATCGAGCCGGTCGCCGCGCTCGCGATGATCAACATGGCGATCATCGGGGTGGCGATATGGCTCGCTTATCGCATCGGCGGGCGCTCGGTGTCCGCACGCGAGGCCGCGCCGGTCAGTAACTAACAGGCAGCTTCAACAGGGTAAGCGTAATGGCGGGCATCACGATCCGTGGCTTGTCGAAGAATTTCGGCGCCAATGCCGAGGTTGCGGCGGTCTCCGATATCACTCTCGACATCGCGAACAATTCGTTCGTGACGTTGCTCGGCCCGTCGGGCTGCGGCAAGACCACGACGCTGCGCCTGATCGCGGGCTACATCGTGCCTGACGAGGGTACGATCGAGGTCGACGGCCGGACCGTGTCGTCGGCTTCATCGGTGGTGTCGCCGGAATCGCGCGGCATGGGCATGGTGTTCCAGAATTACGCGATCTGGCCGCACAAGAACGTCTACGAAAACGTCGTCTTCGGCCTCAAGCTGCGCAAGGTGCCGCCAGCCGAGGCGAAAAAGAAGGTGACCGACACGCTCGCTCTGGTCAATCTCGCGGGTCTCGATCAGCGCTACCCCAACGAGCTTTCGGGCGGCCAGCAGCAGCGCGTCGCGCTCGCACGCTCTCTCGTAGTTGAGCCCGAGATCCTGCTGCTCGACGAGCCGCTCTCCAATCTTGACGCCAAGCTGCGCGAGCGCATGCGCACCGAGCTCAAGGAGCTGCAGCGGCGCACCGGCATCACCTTCGTGTACGTCACGCACGATCAGGCCGAAGCGCTCGCGCTCTCGGACCGGATTGCGGTGATGCAACTCGGAAAGGTGCAGCAGTTCGGAACACCGCTCGAGGTCTATACCAAACCGGCGAACCGCATGGTGGCCGACTTCATGGGGCTGGTGAATCTCGTGCCCGGCAAGGTGCGCGATGTGCGCAATGGCGCCGGCACGATCGAGCTTGCCGATAGTCTCGTGATCGAGGCGCCTGTGCTCGGCGGCGCCGGCGTGGGCGAGAGCGTGGACGTGTCGATCCGCCCCGAGAACATTCGACTGCGCGTGCCGTCGGCTGCCCCGGCTGCGCAGGCCAAGATCACCAGTCACGTGTTCCTCGGCAATATCAGCGAATACTACGCGGCGCTGCCGTCCGGCCAGGTGCTGCGGGTGCAGACCCATCCGCTCGAGCGTTTCGAGGTGGGGTCCGACGTCGCGCTCGAGATCGACGCCAAGAGCTGCAGCGTGTTCCGCCGCGAGCCGGCATCGTCGTAGCAATCGGAGCAGAGGTATGAACAAGCCGACCACGCCAAGCGCCGCCATCCGCGGCGAGGAGCACTGGACCAACAAGGGCAGCGACGTAAAGCTTTTCATGTGGGAGAAATGCGCCGGCGATCCGGCGCAGACGCGCGGCACGATCCTGTTCGTGCATGGCTCTTCGATGGCCTCGCAGCCGACCTTCGACCTGCAGGTGCCGGGCCGCAACGAGTTCTCGGCGATGGATTTCTTCGCGGCGCGCGGCTTCGACACCTGGTGCGTCGACATGGAGGGCTATGGCCGCTCGACCAAGACGCGCGACAACAACGCGCCGATCTCGTATGGTGCGGACGATTGCTTCGAAGCCGCGTCTTACATCCAGAAGCTGCGCGGCAAGCGCCCGTTCCTGGTCTATGGCATCTCGTCAGGCGCGCTGCGCGCTGCGTTGTTTGCGGAGCGCCATCCCGAGATGGTCGGGCGCCTGGCGCTCGACGCCATGGTATGGACCGGCGAGGGCTCGCCAACGCTCGCCGATCGAAGAAAGCGTCTGCCCGAGTACCAGACCAAGAACCGCCGGCCGATCGACCGCGCCTTCGTGCATTCGATCTTCACCCGCGACCACCCCGGCACTGCCGACAACGACGTGGTCGAGGCATTCGCGGATGCCATTCTCCAGCTCGATGATTCGGTGCCGACCGGCACCTATGTCGACATGTGCGCGCGCCTTCCGGTTTGCAATCCGGAGAAGATCAAGGCCGCCACCATCATCATGCGCGGGCAATACGACGGCATCGCGAGCCTCGAAGACCTAGTGAAGTTTTTCGAGAAGCTGCCCAACCCGGACAAGCAGTTCGTGGTCATGCCAGGCATCGCGCATGCGTCGCTGCAGCAGAAGAATCACACGCTGGTCAAACACATCCTGCTGAGCTTCTTCACGCAGCCGGAACCGATCTATCGGAGTGATCATTGAAGTCGACCTGATCGCACAGCGGGGCCGCGGACTCGGCCCGCTCCCTCTCCCCGCAGGGGAGAGGGGTGGGGTGAGGGGGCTACGATCGAGAGGTTGGTCCCCCCTCACCCCCGCCCTCTCCCCGATGGGGAGAGGGAGTCCCGCCGTGCCGCGTTGAGAGTCTGTGCTCGCCAATAGGGTTTGGTTGGAACGGAATTTGGAGGACACGACATGCTCAAGTTCAAACTCGCACTGTGCACCGCTACGCTGATCGGGCTGTCCCCCGCGAACGCACAAGAGGCTGTCGATGTCGCCAAGGCCAAGGCCGAAGCCAAGGTGAGCTGGTACACCTCGACGCCGATCGAGCAGGCGCAGAAGATCTCCGCGCTGTTCAAGCAGCAGACCGGCATCGAGGTCGAGCTGTTCCGCTCCGGCGGCTCGGCGATTCTCAGCCGCTTCCAGCAGGAGATGGTCGCGGGCCGTGCCGCGGCCGACGTGCTGACTCATTCCGAGCCTGCCGCCGCCAATGCGCTCGCCAAGAAAGGCTACTTCGTCCTGTTCAAGCCGAAGAACTTCGACAAGGTTCCGGATGCCGCGAAGGCGGCCGACGGCTCGTTCGTCGGCCAAAGGCTCAATCTGATGACGCACTACTACCGCAGCGACCGCGTTCCTGCGGCCGACGAGCCCAAGACCTGGGATGATCTCACCAATGCCAAGTACAAGGGCAAGCTGGTGATGACCGATCCCGCGTTCACTTCGCTGCAGGTGTCGGTGGTCGGCACCATGGCGAAGGAGCGCGGCTGGGGTTACTACGAGAAGCTGCGCGCGAACGACACCATGATCGTGCAGGGCAATCAGCAGGTCTCCGACATGCTCAAGCGCGGCGAGCGGCTGATCGCGGTCGGCGCGCTCGACAGCTACGCGGCCGATCTCAAGCGCGAGGGCCATCAGGTCAAGACACTCTACCCGACCGACGGCGTGTTCATCATTCCCTCGCCGACGTCGGTGGTGAAGGGCTCGCCGCATCCGAATGCTGCGAAACTGTTCGCCGAGTTCATGATCGGCGATGACGCCCAGAAGGTCTTCCCCGCCGATGGGGGCTATTCTGTGCGCATCGACATTGCGCCACCCGCCGGCTCGCCCGATCTCAAGAGCCTCAAGATTATTCCCGTGGACGGGGATTACATCGAGCGCGAGACCCAGCGCATCAAGCGCCGGTTCAACGAGATTTTCTCCTGACGCTGCGCTAGTGCCCCGTTTCCGAAGTTCGTGATACACCGCTGGATCGTTGCAGACTGGAAAGTGACCTCGGTCGTTGACCAGCTCGAGTGCTCTCCGGCAAGATTGCCTTTCGAAATTTGCCGGAGCTGCCTGCCCGACCTTGGAGCGTATTTCCTTCTGGCACGGAGCCACCGGTTGCGCGGGCGGTTCGTCCTTCGCTAGGCTTCGCCGCGTCGGTCCCGTGGGACAATCAGGGAGAAATTGCATGCGTATCGAAGCGAAAATCTTGGCCCTGCTTGGCGCGGCCTGGATCGGCTTGCCTTCGCTTGCAACTGCACAGCAGACGGCCATCCGGGCGGGAGCGCTCATCGACGGGCGTGGCGGCATCCAGCGCAACGTCGTCATCGGCATCGAGGGCACTCGCATTGCAAAGATCGAGAGCGGCAATGCACGTGCCAATTACGACTTGTCGCAACTCACGGTGCTTCCAGGCTTGATCGATGCCCACGTTCACATCGGTGCACACTTCGGTCGCAACGGCCGCGCGTTGACGCCCGGCGAGACGCCGGTCGAGCAGGCGCTCTACGCCACAGAGAATGCCTCCATGATGCTGATGGCGGGATTCACCACCGTGCAAAGCATCGGCGCCGCGGGTGATGTGCCGGTGCGTGATGCGATTGCCAGGGGAAAAATACCCGGCCCGCGGCTGCTGACAGCGGTCTCCCCGGTCCGCGACCCGAGCATGACGGTTCAGCAGATCAGGGAGCACGTCCGCAAGGCTGTGGCCGATAGTGCCGACGTCATCAAGATCTTTGCTTCCAAGAGCATCCGGGAGGGCGGCGGCCAGACGTTGAGCGACGAGCAGGTCCTCGCCGCTTGCAGCGAGGCCAAGAACCTGGGCAAGCGTGTGTGGGTGCATGCGCACGCCGCGTCCGCGGTGCGTGCCGCAGCGGTTGCCGGGTGCACGACCGTCACGCACGGGTCACAGATCACCGACCAGGAAGCCCAGCTGATGGCCGAGCGTGGCACGTTCTTCGAACCGCAGACGGGCCTGCTCTTGCAGAACTACTTGGAGAACAAGGACCGGTTTCTCGGAGATGGCAATTTCGACGAGGCTGGGTTCAAGTTCATGGAAGAAGGCATTGCGCTCAACGACGCGATGTTCAAGTTGGCCATTCGGCACAAGACCCTGAAGATCAACATGGGCACGGACGCAGTAGCGGGCGCTCATGGGCAGAACGCTCGCGAGATCATTTATCGCGTGCAGAAGGGTGGCCAGCCCGCGATGGATGCGATCATGGGTGCGACATCCATCAACGCCGACGCCATTGGCTTGAAGGACCGGATCGGAGCGCTGGCGCCTGGCATGGAAGCGGACTTGATTGCGGTCGAGGGCGATCCGCTGGCCGACATCAGCGCGCTCTTACGGGTCGCCTTTGTCATGAAAGGTGGCAAGGTCTATCGGAATATCGCTCCAGGACAGTGACCGTAGGCGTGACTTCGGCCTGGATCATGACTTTCGGAAAGCGGGGCTTAGACTGCGACCTTGCGCAGGAAGGTCTCGACCTCGGCGCGCAGGTCGCCGGCCGCGGTCGCGACCGCTTCGGATGCGGACAGCACGGTCTCGGCCGATTCGCGTGTCTCGCCGGCGGCGCCCGCAACGTCGGCCAGGACCGTGACGATCTGCCTGGTTCCACGCGTGGCGCCGGCGACGTTCCTTGAAATGTCCGCTGTGGCGGCGTTCTGCTCGTCTACGGATGCGGCAGCTGATGCGGTGAACCGGCTGATTTCACCCATGCGTTCGGCTATGCGGCCAATCGCCTCCACGACGGTACGCGTCGAGGTCTGCACGGCAGCGATTTGACTGGTGATCTCATCGGTCGCCCGTGCGGTCTGGATTGCCAGCGACTTCACCTCGGTGGCGACGACCGCGAAGCCGCGCCCGGCGTCCCCCGCGCGGGCCGCCTCGATGGTAGCGTTGAGCGCCAAGAGGTTGGTCTGTCCGGCGACGGTCTGAATCAGCTTGATCACGTCGCCGATCTTCTGCGCCGCCTTGGCGAGGCCGCCGATCTCTTGGTTGGTCGATCCGGCGTCACTGACAGCGTTGCTCACCAGATCGTTGGTCTGGCCGAGCTGGCGACTGATCTCGTTGATCGAGGTCGACATCGCTTCGGCGGCGGCGGCGGCAACCTCGACATTGTCCGATGCCTCGTTCGACGCATGGACAGCGCCTTCGGCGCGCTCAGAGGTCCTGCGCGAGGCGGCGAACAGCGTGTTCGCCGTCTTTCGCATCGCGTCCGCATAGTCGCTCACGGTCTTGAGCATGGATTCGGCGCGGCCGCGGAACGTGGTGATGGCCATGTCGATCTCGGCGCGGCGCTTATCCTGTGCAGCCACGCGATCGCGTTCCTGGTCGAGGCGGAGCCGCTCGGTGATGTCCTCATGCGTCGACACCCAGCCGCCGCGCGGCAGCAGGCGGTTCGAGACGGAATAGAAGCGCCCATCAGGCGTTTCGACGATTCGGTCGACGCTCTTGCCGCGTGCGAATTGCTGCATCACGCTGTCGATATACTTGTCTATGTCGCCGGTAAATGTGCCTACCTTGACGCGATGCTGGAACAGTTCGCGCAGCGTATCGCCGCGTTTCGCCTGCTGCGCCGACAGCCCGTACATCTCGCGATAGCGATTGTTGATGAGGATTAGTCGCCCCGTCGAATCGAACATGCCAAGTCCCTGTGACATGTGATCGAATGCCGTGGCCATCTCCTGATTCTGCTCGCCGTGGTGGCGGTCGATGAAGGTGGCGGCAAGGCAGACACTCAGGACGGCGACCGCCACGCATGCGACCGCGACGGCAAGCAGGCCCGGCGCAAGCGAGAGTCCACTGATCGCACGTGCGGAGTCCGGAACGACCTCGACGGCACCCATCGCGGCGAAATGTTGCGAAACGATCGCGAGTGTCAGCAGAGTCGTGGCCGCGAGCGTTGCTTGCGTGCTGCTGCGGCGCGATGCAACCGTCAAGGCGCCCACGGCCAGCAGAATTCCAATCGCGATCGACGCGGTAACCTGACTGGTGTCCCAGGTGACGCTTCCCGCAACCTCGATGGCCCACATGCCCACATAGTGCGTCGCTCCAATGCCGGCCCCGACGATAGCGCCGCCAGCGAGTGCAGCCCACCAGGCGCGACTGACGATTGCTGTCACCAGCCCCAAGGACGTGACGGCGATGGCGATCAGCAGCGAGAGCAGGGTAGGGCCGAGAGCATAGGTGACCGGAACTCCCGGCTCGTAGGCGAGCATCGCGATGAAGTGAGTTGCCCAGATGCTGAAACCGGCAGCGGCGCTGGACGCCGCGATCGATATAATTCGAGTGGAGCCGCTCAAGACTTGCGCGCGACGCAACAGGTGAACCGCCATCAGGCTCGCGAATACGCAGACCAACACGGCCCCGGCGACGAGACGCCAGTCATGTTCCGTCGCGAGACTATGGAAGACTCGAAACATGGCGACCGCTTATGGTGGATTACCGCCAGAGGGTAGGACGAATGCATTGTCTTAGCGTTAACAAAGTCCTTTCGGCGAGGCCGTCGAGGCCAGTCTAAACCGCGACCTTGTGCAGAAAGGTCTCGACCTCGGCGCGCAGGTCGCCGGCTGCCGCTGCGACCGCTTCGGACGCGGTGAGCACCGTCTCGGCTGATTGACGCGTTTCGGTCGCCGCGCTGACGACATCCGTCAGCACGGTGACGATCTGCTTGGTCCCACGGGTGGCGCTCGCAACGTTCTGCGAGATGTCGCCGGTCGCGGCATTCTGCTGATGCACCGACGCGGCGGCGGATTCCGTATACTCGCTGATCTCGTTCATGCGTGCCGCGATGTTGCTGATCCCTTCGACTGCGGTGCGCGTGGATGCCTGTACGGCTGCGATCTGGGCGCCGATCTGGTCGGTCGCTCGCGCAGTCTGGATGGCGAGCGACTTGACCTCGGAGGCGACCACCGCGAAGCCGCGCCCGGCTTCGCCCGCACGCGCTGCCTCGATGGTGGCATTGAGCGCCAGCAGGTTGGTCTGCCCGGCGACGCTATGAATGAGCTTGACCACGTCGCCAATCGTCTGCGCCGCTTTGGCGAGCCCGCCGATCTCATCGTTGGTGATGCTGGCTTCGCTCACCGCGTTGCTGACGAGGCTGTTAGTCTGGCTGAGCTGGCGGCTGATCTCGCTGATCGAGGATGACAGCTCTTCGGCGGCGGCGGCCGCGACCTCGACATTGTCGGAGGCTTCGTTGGAAGCTTGAACGGCGCCTTCGGCGCGCTCGGAGGTCTTGCGCGATGCCTCGAACAGGGAGCTCGCAGTCTGTCGCATCGTCACGGCATGATCGCTCACGGTCTTCAGCGTCGCTTCGGCACGGCCGCGGAACGCCGAGATGGCCAGTTCGAGTGCGGCGCGCCGCTCCTCCTGCTCGGCGGCGCGATCGAGCAGCTGGGACCGCCGTTGCCGTTCCGAGATGTCCTCGTGCGTGGCCACCCAGCCGCCGTCCGGCATCGGTCGATTCGAGATCGAGATCGACCGTCCCTTGATCTCGACCACGGTGCCGAATACTTCGCCCTTGCTGATGGATTGCTTGGCTGACGCGATATACGTGTCGATATCCACTACAAAGTTGCCGGTTGCCCGCCGGGTCTCCAGCAGCTTCCGCAGCGACGTGCCCGGCATGGTCTGCTCGGGTTTGAGGTCATAGAGGCTCCGGTAGCGGTCGTTGCAGATGACGAGCTGAAAGGCGCCGTCAAACATGCACAGGCCTTGCGGCATGTTGTTGAGGGCCATTGCCAGTTGGGCGTTGGTCCTCTGGAAGCGGTCCGCAAATGCTCCGATGAGGCTCGTGCTGAGCACGGCAGCCGCAAGGCTGATGACCACGGCGGCGAGCCACATCGGCGACAGTGAGCTCGCGCTCAGCGTCCGACTAGGGTCGGGCGTGATTTCGACCGCGCCCATTGCTGTAAAGTGCAGCAATGCGATGGCGAGCGTGAGCAGAACGGCGGCGCCGAGGGTTGTGAACACGGTTCTTGGGCGGACCGCGACCATAAGGGCCGCCATCGCCAACACGGCTCCGACCAGAATGGAGGCAACTACCAGGTCCAGAGACCAGCCGACTTGGCCGGGAACCTCGAGTGCTTGCATTCCAAGATAATGCATGGCGGCGACGCCGAGCGCCACGATAAGGCCCCCGGCTGGCGCCCAGGTCATTCCTCTGGTTGCGATCCCAATGCCGAGCGCGGTGACCGCAATCGCCACTAGCAGCGAAAACGCGGTCGGCAGGATCGCGTAGGCGACAGGAACCCCAGGTTCGTAGGCCAGCATGGCAACAAAATGCGTCGACCAGATGCCGAACCCGGCGGCGCAACCGGCGGTGCCGATCCAGATCGCGCGGACCCGCCCAATGGTGGCCCGCGCACGCCGCACCAGCTGGACCGTCACAAGGCTCGAGCACAGGCAGATGAGCGCCGCGGCCACGACCAGGCGCCAGTCATGCTGTTCGGTGAGACAGTTGAAGACTCGAAACATTGGCCCGCTACAAATTTGTTTTTGCTGCAGGCAACCCTATGAAAAATACGTTGTCCTTACGTTAATAATGCCTGAATGGTGGTACAATCTATGATTGTCGCTTACAATCCCGATGTGAATCTTTGGCTATCCACTCGCTTTACGCGGACCTGCGCAGAACGGGGGCGTTCAAAAAACTGCGCCTAAATGTGCTAAAGCCTCTGAAACGGATTACGATATTGAAATTATGCAGTTTTTCGTTGCATGGTGTCGGGTTTTTGCTTATATTGACTGTCGGGTTTTTGCAAGCGGTGTACCATGCCCCGACGCAAGACATTGCGCGAAAGGATTGAGGCTCGGATCACTCGCAAGAAGGGCGAGGATGTATTCCTCACGCGCGAATTCACTGACCTCGGCGGCGAAGATCAGGTTCTGCGCGCGCTGCGTGGCCTTATGCGGGAAGGCCAGCTCGTGCGGCTTGGCTACGGCGTCTATGGGCGAGCCTTCAAGTCGCGCCTGTCAGGGAAGCCGGTGCTGCAGAGTTCAAACGGCTTCATCAGCGCGGCACGACAAGCACTCGATAAACTTGGTGTGGAGTGGGAGCCCACCGAGGCCGAGCGGGCCTACAATGAGGGCCGGTCCACGCAGGTGCCCGTCAACCCAGTGGTACGCGTGAAGGGCCGCTTCTCACGCCAGCTCCGGTACGGCAATTCGGAGCTGGTTCTTGAGCGATAGGCCTACCCTCGAAGAATTGATCGAAGTCCAGGAACATTTTGGGCTGCCCAGCCCGGCTCTTGTTGAGAAGGATTGGTATGTCGTCAAAGCGCTTGCCGCTATTGCTGCGATTGATACGGCACCATTCGATTTGACGTTTGGCGGGGGAACAGCGCTAAGCCGCGTTCATGGCCTCATCAAGCGTATGTCGGAGGACATCGATCTCAAGATCGTCGCAGACAACAAGGCAACGCGCGGCAATCTACGGAAATTACGTAGCGCCATAACTGATGCGCTCCTTGGCGCCGGGTTCGTCTTCGATCCGACGAATCCTAAGCACCGACTAACAATGTACGAGGGCCGCTACACGCTCTACCAACTTCCGTATCAAGCGATCGCCAAAGGCGAGGGCGTGTTGCGCCCGGAAATTCAGATCGAGACTTCAGTTTGGCCAAGACGCAAGCCATCGACAGAGAAGCCGGTCCGCTCTTTCATCGCTGAAGGCTTCGATCGGCCGGCGGAAGTTGCAGCGATTGCGTGTTCCGCGATTGTTGAGACTGCGGCCGAAAAACTGGTCGCGCTCACCCGTCGCGCGGGCGCTGAACTTGCGGGCTTACGGCAGGTGCGCGACTCTACCTTGGTGCGTCACATCTATGATCTTCACACAATCCAAGAGGAATACGATGCCGCTGACGTTGCCGCCCTCGCGCGTGAAGTCATGCATGACGATGCCAAAACGCGTGGACGGGACTTTCCAGCCTATGCAGCGGACCCATTGGCCGAGACGTTGAAGGCAATCGACGGCATCTCCGCTGACGCGGAGTTTGCGAAGAACTACGCCACATTCCAACGCGACATGGTGTACGGCGGTGGACCTGACTTCGCGACGGCAATGGGAACATTGAAGGTCTTGGCCGGCCACCTCAAGAAGCCGCCTGCCTAGGTCTCCTGGAAAGCTTCCTGGCGGCCGCGCCGGATCGCCGGCAGCGCAACAATAAGCAGCAGAATGGCGGCCGCGATCAGCAGCCCGAGACTGATCGGCCGGTTGAGGAAGATCATCGGATCGCCGCTTGAGATTCGCATCGCGCGGCGCAGATTGTCCTCCATCAGGGGCCCGAGCACGAAGCCGAGAATCATCGGTGCCGGCTCGCATTCGAGCCGCATGAAAATGTAGCCGGCAACGCCGAAAAACGCCGCCACCAGCACCGAGAACGGGCTGTTGCCGATGGTGTAGACCCCGATGGCGCAGAACAGAAGGATCGACAGATAGAGGAACCGATAGGGGACCTTGAGCAGCTGCACCCAGATCCCGATCAGCGGCAGGTTGATGACGAGCAGCATCAGATTGCCGATCCACATCGAGGCGACCATGCCCCAGAACAGCTGGGGGCGCTCGCTCATCACCTGCGGGCCAGGCTGGATGCCGTGGATGGTCATGGCGCCGATCATCAGCGCCATCACCGCGTTGCCCGGTATGCCGAGCGTGAGCATCGGGATGAATGAGGTCTGTGCGCCGGCATTGTTGGCGGATTCGGGGCCAGCCACGCCCTCGACTGCGCCGCGGCCGAAGCGGGAGGGATCACGCGCGATCTTCTTTTCAAGCACATAGGCTGCGAAGGCGGACAACGTCGCGCCGCCGCCCGGCAGCACGCCTAAGATCGAGCCGAGGCCGGTGCCGCGCAGCACCGCTGGCCAGGCCAGGCTGAAGTCCTCGCGCGTGGGCCACAGCCTGCTGATCCTTTCGCTCATGACCGAGCGGCTCTCCTCCCCGCGCGCGAGATTAGCGATGACCTCGCCCACGCCGAACACGCCGATCGCCAGCACGGCAAAATCGATGCCGTCGGAGAGCTCCGTGATGTCAAAGGTGAAGCGCTGGCTGGCGGTCTGCCCGTCGGTGCCGATGAGTCCGAACAGGAGGCCGAGGATGATCATGGCGATCGCCTTGAGCACCGAGCCGTGCGCCAGCACGACGGCGGCGATCAGGCCGAGCACCATCAGCGAGAAATATTCGGGTGCGCCGAAGGACTGTCCGACACGTGCGAGCGGTGGCGCGAATGCCGCAATGATGAAGGTTGCAACCGTGCCGGCAAAGAACGAGCCGAGCGCCGCGATCGCGAGCGCGGAGCCGGCCTTGCCCTGGCGCGCCATCTGATGGCCATCGATGCAGGTCACGACCGAGGAGGTCTCGCCCGGCAGGTTGACCAGAATGGCGGTGGTCGAGCCGCCATATTGCGCGCCGTAGAAAATGCCCGCGAGCATGATCAGTCCCGACACCGGCTCGAGATGAAAGGTGAGCGGCAACAGCATCGCGATGGTGGCGATCGGCCCGATGCCGGGGAGCACGCCGATCAGGGTTCCGATCAGTGCGCCGATCAGCGCGAAGCCGAGATTGGCGGGCGTCAGCGCGACACCGAATCCAAGCACAAGATTGTCGAGCAGCTCCATCACCACACCGGCCAGACCGGGATCGTCAAGCCGAGCCCGAGAATGAAGATCGCATAGGAGAGCGCGATGAGCACGACGGCCGCCAAGAGCAGCTCCCAAATCTTGATGTCGCGCGCCGCGATCGCGCCGATGCCGACCAGGAGCAGGATCGAGAGCACGAGGCCGAGCTGCTCGATCGCGAGCGCGAAGGCGATGAGGCTCGTAGTCACCACCACGATCGGCATGAGCTGCCGCCAGCTGGTGCGCTCGGGCGGCGCATCTTTCTCGCGCAGCCCCTGCACCAGGATGGCGGCGCCCAGCCCCATGAGGATCCAGCAGAGCAGTCGTGGCACATAGCCGGTGCCCATGCGCAGCGCCGTGCCGATCGGATAGTCGCGCGACAACCACAGCCCGAGCGCCGCGATCGCAATGAACATCAGCCCGGCGAGCACGTTCTTGCGCGCGAGGAGATGCAGTGAGGGACGTGCGGGAGGTGGTGTGGAAGAGGATTCTGCGGTCATGATTGCCGCCTTTCACCGTCACCCTGAGGAGCGACCCCGGCCTCTTAAGCCGGGGGAGCCTCGAAGGATGGCGGCCACAGATCCACCCCCGTGCTCCAACAGCCTCCCTACCTATGGGCGCATTCGTCTACATTCTGCTCTGCGCAGACTGCTCCTACTATGTCGGTAGCGCCACCGGCGACGACTTGGCGAGACCGATGATCCGTCCTATCGCGCGCCTGAGATTCCGCCCTTCTCTCTCATGGATGGCGTCGAACAAGTCGAGGTTCTTTGCGTAGACCCGACGCGCCAGCAGCGATGCATTGTCGAGGGGAACGCGCTGCGCGTACATGGGACTCACGGTTCGCAATCGTGGTGCGATGTCTCTTACCAGAATTACTCTCGCCCGCGCGTAGACGGTGTCTCTCACAGAGAGACGCGCGGCCCGGTCACTCGGGTGAGCCTTGTACGCGGAGTCCAGCGTATGTGTGAGTGCACTCCAGAAAGCTCCCAGAACCTTTTCGTCCTCCCACCCGGCATCCACCCGTGGTGTTGCCGCGCGGCCCGCAGCAACAGTCGCGGCTCATGCACTTCGCCGGAGGACACTCGGCCAGCGCGGCCAGGATGAGCGTGCCCTGCGGTCCGGAGAACAGGAACGAGAGCAGGAGCACCAGGCCGGCCCCGAGTCGCGGCGATACGCCGATCGGCTGGGAGGCGACGCGCCTCAGCAGGACGGCGAGTCTGGAGAAGTTCCGCACCGAGCGGGATGCTACCACGGCGGGAACTCG
>Ga0137409_10004722_pt1 | contig 14297 bp, 8 predicted proteins | sample CZODoug1_16funga_FD_122059 | JGI IMG/M metagenome (GOLD analysis project Ga0137409, IMG submission 122059) | Vadose zone soil fungal communities from Angelo Coast Range Reserve, California, USA - CZODoug1_16fungal (Hybrid Assembly) | ecosystem: Environmental > Terrestrial > Soil > Vadose zone... | reverse complement strand
CCGCGGCTGACGATGCCCGTGATGCGGTGGCGCACCAGCGGCACGAATTCGCGCAGCACGCCCGCATGGATCGTCATATAGTCCACGCCCTGCTCGGCCTGCTCCTCGATCACTTCCAGCATCAGGCCGATTGTCAAATCTTCGTTGCGCTTCACGCGCGACAGCGCTTCGTAAATCGGCACGGTTCCGATCGGCACGGGCGAGGCCTGGATGATCGCCTTGCGAATCGTGGGAATATCGCCGCCGGTCGAGAGGTCCATCACCGTGTCGGCGCCATAGTGCACGGAATGGTGCAGCTTCTTCAATTCTTCGTCGATGTTCGACGTTGTCGCGGAATTGCCGATGTTCGAGTTGATCTTGCACTTGAACGCAACGCCGATGCCCATGGGCTCGAGCGATTGATGATGAATGTTCGCGGGAATGATGGCGCGCCCGCGAGCAATTTCGCTGCGCACCACCTCCGGCTCGATCTTCTCGCGCCCCGCGACGAAGGCCATCTCCTCCGTGATCACGCCCTGGCGCGCAAAATGCATCTGCGAAACATTGCGCCCTTCGCCGTTGCTCAGGACAAGCGACCCATTCGCCGCTGCCGTCTCCGCCAATCGCTTCTCAATCCAACCCTCTCGAACTCCCATTCTTCCCCCTGAAGAGACTCCACTCGCGGAGTGTCTCTATTTCGCTGCCGAATTATCGCACTGCTCCGCGCTCACAGCAACCGGCACGAACGCGCGATGATGGGTCACTTTGCCGCGTAGGACAGGCACTCCTGCCTGTCCGGTTTGATTTCGCCACGACACACACTGACAGGCAGGAGTGCCTGTCCTACTAAAACCTCAGCGGCAAGCTAAGTCACTGATTGTGAACTCACGTGAGCGCCGGTATAGGCCAATCGCTTTAGGCGCGGCGGAGGGTCAGCAGCGTGATTTCGGGGGGAACGCCCAGTCTAACAGGTGCGCCGATCGTGCCAAGGCCGCGATTGACGTAGATTGTACTGGAGGCTGGAGTTTGGAGGCTGGAGGTCGGATGGAGAGACGCGACTTCGGCATCACTGAGGTTTGAGGAAGCCAATAGTGGCCGCCGGTAGAGGCCCGCGACGTACGGAGTGAGAAATTCTGCCGGGCTCCAAGGATGATCGAGGATTTCGACGCGCACCTGGCCACCATGCGTGTGGCCCGCGAGACTCAACTCGATGCCCAACTCGGCGGCGCGCGGAAAGGAATTCGGATTGTGCGAGAGCAATATGTTGGGCACGTCGCGGCGAATTAACGGTTCGAGGCCGGCGAGCATGACGGCCCGGCTGCCATCCCCCCCGCGCTGGCGCTGATAGTCCACGCCAATCAGATTGAGCGCGCTGCCCCGCCAGTTCAGCTCGGCGCTCTCATGACGAAGCAACTTCATTCCAAAACGGCTGAAGAGAGCGGCGGCCTCCGCCTCGGCGCCCGCATAGATTTCGTGGTTGCCGTTGCATCCCCAAACGCCCATGGGGGCGCGGAGCCGCGAAAGCTCGGTGATGCAGTCCTCGAGCGGGTCAGTTCTCCCAGTTAGAAAATCTCCGGTGACCGCAACCAAATCGGCGCGCAGTTCGTTGGCCATGCCCACGGCGCGCCGCACTTGTGCGACGGGCATATAGGAGCCGACGTGAATATCGCTGAGCTGCGTAATGCGAAGGCCATCGAGCCCCGGCGGAAGATTCGGGATGCGAATCTCGACCTCGCGAACCTGGAACCGCAGCCGCTCCCCAATAAAGCCGTAAGCGGCGCTCACAAAAGGCACGGCGCCCGCGAGGACACCTGCGGCATGAAAGAAGTAGCGGCGCGAGTGATTGACGGTCTCCACCCCAACGGAAGTGGCGGCCGAAGTGTGCGACGCAGCCGAAAATCTGGAGCGCAGGCGCCGCCACAGCCAATCCGCGCCGGCAATTATCTTGATGAATAGGTACGAAAAGATCGAACTCGACATCCACAGGCCGAAGAAAGGCATCCACCAGGACCCGCGGGAAATCGTGCCGCGCCAGTTCCGCACAATGGCGCTTATGGCAATGAGCGCGATCATCGCCAGGAGCGTGAGCAACGCTGCGCGCATCCCGGTGCGCCATGCCGGCCGCTGAATGCGCCCCGCAAATCTCCAGGCGCGCGCAAACCAATACCGTTGCGAGAGAAACGCAAGAGAAAGTCCCGCGATCACCGCCAATATTCCCAATAGCAAAATAAGATCGTGAAACATGAATGATGGCCCTCACCTATTAGAGTACCCTGTCCGAGCAGTGGTTGCACCCCGGCGGGAGTCATTAAGTAACCGTTGTGGGGGCTAAGCGCCGGTTCGTGGCGTTATTGCTGCGGAAGCAGCAGCACTCTGCCGCTGATTTGCCGCCGTTCGAACGCCGCATGGGCCTGAGCGGCCTCTGCCAGCGGATAGGTGCGATCGATTCTTATGGAAAGTTTTCCCTGCTCCATCCAGGTCACAAATTGCCGGAGGTAGTTTGGGTACTCCTTGACGTACGGGAGGCCATTCGTGCGAGTAAGAAACAGTGAGCCTTTTTCCTGGAGAGTCATCAAATCAATGGGGGGCACGTATCCGCTGGATTGTCCATAGATCACCAGGTAGCCCGCGGGAGCGAGGCTATTCAGATTCGCCTCAAACGTGTCCTTGCCAACGCCGTCAAACACTACGCTGACTCCCCGGCCTTCTGTAATGCGCCTCGCTTCCTTGGCGATATCCGATTGTTTTGAAATGATGACTTCTTCCGCGCCGGCTTCCCTTACAAATTTTGATTTCCCCTCGCTCGAGGTAACACCGATGACACGTCCACCGCGAATCTTCGCCATCTGACACAGCAAAAGACCTATCCCTCCGGCGGCGGCTTGAATCAGGCACCAGTCCCCCGGCTTGACCGGGTAGACAAAATGTGTGAACACGTATGCCAGAAATCCTTGGTTCATTCCTGCCGCGGCTTGCTCGAAACTGATTCCATCCGGTATGGCGATCAACCGGACGGCCGGGATCACGGTATGCGTAGCATACGAAATCCCCCAGAAGCTGACGCGGTCGCCTAGTCGGACATTGTTAACCTCAGGCCCGATTGCTTCTACGATTCCGACTCCCTGACTTCCAAGAATTGCGGGAAATTCAGGTTCACCGCCGCCGGCGCGATGATAGAAAGCCTGTCCGACAAGTTCTCCGCGCCGCTTTTGGATATCGAGAAAGTTGACGCTCGCCGCGTGGACACGCAAAAGAGCCTGCTCCGGGCCGGGAACCGGCATGGGCAGTTCTTCCAGTTGCATCACATCCGGACCGCCGTAAGCATGAATGCGAATCGCCTTCATCATCATTGTGCCTTTTCTCCCCTAGGCCCGCGCTGAGGAAAGGAACGTGGGCCGGCGAATGCGGAATATTTCCGTCTACTTGTTAAGCAGGGGGATGTCTTTTCCCTTGGTGGGCAGTGGAATCGATTTCAGGTAGGCGAAGATGTCCGTCAGGTCCTGTTCGGAAATCGCCTTGCTCGTGTAGGGCGGCATGTGGTTCGTGGGATGGCGAACGTAACTGATGAACGATTCGAGAGAAAGTTGAGGAGGGCCTGTGCGGGGTGTGCCGGTTTCGGCTTCCGGCGAAATGGGTGGCGGAACGGTCCGCAGCAGCTCAGCTTGTTGCTGCGCGGCAACCGTTCCTGGGGCCGTGGCCAAAGCTGCCGCGCCCGCCGATGCACTTTTCAGGAAATTCCGGCGGTCGACTGTTAATTTCTTTGGTTTGAACATCACAATCCACCTCTGCCCTGCCTTTACTTACAACTTATATCACACGCTCGAAACAGGCCGCCACTGGTGGGGACGCGGTTGGGGGCGCGGTTGCTCTTGCGGAACACTGTCCTTCGGCGCCGTTGACGCTCCTCCTACCCGGGGCTATGTTGAATCTAGTACTCGTGTGGTTCCGGCGGTTCCCCTGTGGCAGAAATCGCCCCAGCGCCGATGTGCTAATGGTTTGCGCCAGTGCCATCACTACTGCCTCTGCTGACCGGCCCGGCCGGCTCACAGGGCAAATCCAGCGCGCCCGCGTGCTAAGACAACTGTGCCCATCCTGACCAAGGCAGGACGTTACGAACTCCGCGAAGAGTTGGGTCGCGGCGCCATGGGTGTGGTGTATCGGGCGCACGATCCGGTGATTGGCCGGGACGTCGCTGTCAAGACGATGCACCTGTCGGAGGCGGGGACAGGAATGTCGCGCGAGGATCTGATTGGCCGCTTCCAGACCGAAGCGCGCGCCGCGGGACTCCTGACCCATCCGAATATCGTCGTGGTCTACGATGCAGGCGAAGAAGAAGGCATCTTCTACATCACGATGGAACTGGTGGAAGGCCGAAGTCTGCAAACGATGCTCGACGGGCGACAATTGTTTCCGTTGCCGCGAGTGGTGAGGCTAATGGAACAAGTCTGCTCGGCTCTCGATTTCGCGCACCAGCGCAACGTCGTCCACCGCGACATCAAGCCGGCGAATCTGATGCTGACCGCCGACGACACTGTCAAGATTACTGACTTCGGCACGGCAAAAATTCTTCAGTTCGGCACGGCGCAGACCTCGCACGTAATGGGAACGCCATCGTACATGTCGCCCGAGCAGGTGAAGGGCAAGCCGGTGGACGGGCGCTCCGATATTTTTTCCTTGGGCGTGATCCTCTACGAATTGATGACCGGCGAGAAGCCGTTTCCCGGGCAGAACATTACGACGGTCATTTACAAAATTATCAACGAAGACCCGATCCCGCCGCGCTCGCTTGACTCCTCCATTCATCCGGGACTCTCCGCGGTCATTACACACGCTCTGGCAAAGGAGCCTTCGGCGCGATTCCAAACTTGCCAAGAATTGCTGGACGCCCTGAAAAACTATCACGACATCGTGAGCCCGGAGGCAACCGTAAGGATGCCCCCTGCAAGCAGCCTGACGGCCGGGGCAGGAGCTCGCGCGACGCCTCAGCCGGTTCGGGCGTCCATGCTTCCTTCGAATTCGTACATGAATCCATCGGAGGCCGCCATACGGCCCATTCTGGGCATCGAAGAGAGTCGCAAGACCCCGAAAAAAAGTTCAAGCGTAGTCTTGACTCTAATTCTGCTTGGCATTATCGGTTACGCCGGCTATCGCGTTTGGCCTCCTGTACTGGACGTATGGCAACGCATGCATCAGTCAGTGGAAACTACGGAAACTCCGGTGAAGGCATCGTCTGTGACTCCGGCGGCGAACTCTGGGGCGCCTGAAACGAAATCCGACGACGCGGGCCAGACCGCTCCGGTCGCCCAAAATGCGGCGCCCGTGGCCGTAGAGGAAAACCCAGCGCCAACACAGTCTTCCGTGTCTTCGGATCCGAATGCGCCCGCGAAAATTCCGGAACCCACCGTGATGCCCGCAGCCGCGGAATTAACAAAGCCGCCGCAAAAGCCCGCGGCCCCTTTTGTGACGTCGGCGGCCAATTCGCTAAAATCAACTTTAGGATCGCAATTGGCGGGCATTTCATTGGCGGGCAAAGTGAAAATGCAAGTAACAGGAAATACTCTGACGCTTTCCGGACTACTCACTCCACGCGACCACAGCAAGGTGCTTACTCTCCTGCATAATGTGCCCGGGGGAGTCCGGGTGATAGACAATATCGGGTTTGCCGACGACCTGAAGCAGACTCCTCAAGCGGCGGAAGCGGGCTGGGCGTGGATTCGGTCGACGCCTCCAGGCGCCAAAATCTTTGTGGACGGCAGCGACAGAGGGTTACGGACCCCCGCTCGAATTGAGATGAGGCAAGGTGAGCATGAAGTAGTGCTGTCCCTTCCGGGATTTGTCAGTTCACATCGATCGGTCATGATTCAGCCGGGACAGAATGTGCAATTCTCAGAGTCACTCGGGCAACAATAGATTATGCGCGATGGCGGGAGTCAATGACTTGCGGAGCATTAGAGCGCCCATTTGAGGCCCCAGCACGGGTTTCCCAATATAGAACCAGGCTCCCGTGCTTGTAACTTTCTTACCCGCTTCTCGCCAGGAAGTTTATTGATAGGCACTCCCGACCTAGCAATGCCCTTTATTTCAATAGCATAAGAGCGCATTCTGGCGGCAGCCTGCTTGCTCTCTATCTAGGGAGATTGGTCCGTTGGAAAGAACGAATATTTACCGCCAGGCCCCGTCCGGGATACTCCGCCGTCTCTGCATGGAACAAGAAGTCTGGAAATCCAAACGCACTCGAATCATAGCCCCATTGAAGAAGAAGGAAACGTGGCAGGAATGAAAGTCGTCACTAACTCGAAGGCGCCATCGGCCGAAGCAGTACCGGTCGTAGAAGCAACGCCAGTTGCATCCCTGCGCGGGGAAATTTCCCGCGCACGTGTGGCCCCAGGTCGCGCGACGGTATCGAGCGGTGACGCAGCAGCCATCAGTTTCCTGCGCCAGTTCCGTGTGTTGATGGGCGCAGCCCGCCTCTACCAGCGAAATCACCCGCGCCTGATGGAAATTCTGGCATCCGCGGAGCACCAACTTCGTGTGGTGCTCGCGTTGCATTCTCCGCTGGTATTCGCGGTGGAGCGCAACGGAATCATCCTGCCGCATTACGACGCGCAAGCGGGCGAATTGCTGAATGACCCGCGTGGTGAGCTGCGCGCGCTGGCCGATGAACTCCTTCGCAGCGGAATTTGCTCGCTCTTGTTCACGCCACAGATCAATGTCGGAGAACTCGATCTGTTCGCGCACGAGATGAGCCGGGTCCCCCGCAGCGCGACGCCCGGCGATACGTCTTCGCGATTGGCATGGGATAATTGGCTCCGGGAACAACGAGTGACCGGAATCCACCTCAACGTTCCAACGGAGCGGCGCGATTCGTTGCTGCTGGCGAGCTTGGTGTCGGCGGTGCTCGCCCATGATGAGACCCCCCAACGTTCCCCTCACTCGCGTGCGAAATCGGCCCAGCCAGTGGCAAATTTCGAACAAGCGTCAGCGGCGTTGCGGATTTTGGCGAAGCTCGCCCCTCCGCGCGACCCGGATACACAAGTTTCACCGGAAGACGTCGCCCGGCGGATTCATTCAGTCCTATCGGGCGGCGACCGGGTCTCTGTTTCTCTTGCCGTACACGGCGTTTCAAACGTGAAACCGCGCGAAGGCGAAACCCTGGAGCCCTATTTGGGACGCCTGGCCGACACGTTGATGCTTGCCTTCGTAAAACAGGAGTTCGAGGCTGGCCGCACAACGGCACTGGAACTTACGCCTTTAATCGTCCGGCTCGACCAGGTACGTAACGAAGCTATAAACGCCGGCGCCATCCAGTTTGGAATGGCTCAGCACGACGAAACTCGCGTGGCCGCGATGTGTGAAAGATTCTGGAACACACTCCCGGCCCGTGTAAAAGCGAAGGTACTGCGCAGCAGCTATGCCTGGTGCGTACCCGCAATCGTGGTGGCGAAGTTCCTCGAGCCGCTGGCCTTGGCAGCCGGGAAAAAGAAATCGGAAGCGGCGGGACGTGTAGGGCGTGCCGTGCTGCTGGCCTATACGCGTTCCCTGGAATCGGAGGAAGGAAAAGAACGAAGGACCGTGGCCTCCGGATTGGCGGAACTGGCTCCCCAGATCGAGCGTCTGTGGCCGCACCCTTCGATCGCAGATTTCGGTAAGGGAGTCGTGCAGGCGTTGCTTTTGGAAACTTCGCCGGGCATTGCTGGGTTGCTGTCCGCCGTGGTCGAAAGCCTGGCGCGGGTATCGCTGGTAAAGCAAGAGTATTCGGAGTTCGAACGAATCCTTGAAACAATCGAGTTGTCGCCCCGGGATGACGAACACGCGCATATTCCCACGTTGATGGGGCGAATCCTCAACGACGACCAGTGGCTCTATTTGGTGGAGGAAGCCCTGGCGAACCGGCCACTCAATCCCGTGATCCCGCGCCTGCTGCGGAGATGTCCGGATCGTTTGATCGACCGTCTTGGCCTTCTGTTGACCGCTGCAAATGGAATCGATTCCCTCCCCGCGATGGTGCGCTTGGTTCACGCGACAGGGGAGCCCGTGCTGGGCGTTCTGGAAGCACGACTGTCCGAGCCGCGCCGTCAACGCATTGCGACCGCGATTTACCTGCTCGCCTCGGCCGATCCGAAGCGTCTGGCCGGGGCTTTGCCTCGCGCGCTGCCAAGCTGGGAATGGAGTTTGCAGGATCTGGCCGTGAGTGAACTCGCTCGGTGGACGAATCCAGCGGTGGTTGCGGCCTCCGCTAAGGCGTTTCTAACTCTGGTCGTCGAAGCGCATGCCATGGTCGTTCCCTGCATGATCGATCATCTTGGGGCCGCGAATGAGACTTCCGCCATTCCATTATTGTTGAAGGTCGCAGGGGGTGAAAGTCTGGTATTGCGTGACATCTTTTTCCGCATCAAGGCGGTCGAAGCCCTGGGCAGAATGCGTGCGACCGAAGCTAGTGCGCTTCTCCTGCGCATCGTGAGGGAACGCAACGGCCTGGCGCGCAGTGAGCCCGCCGCATTGCGCGCGGCGGCCGATGAAGCTCTCGGGTTGCTCGAAGACCGTAAACCCCCCACACGGACCCGCGAGGCGGGAAAGGCGCCCGCCAAATCTGCCGCAGCGCACGGACGCCCTCGGCGGTACCTCCGCGCGCATCTGTCTACGCCGCTTTCGGCAATGATCGTGGGGACGCATGGTGGCGCGGCGCGCGTGCGAACCATCAGCCTGGGCGGGGCCTTCCTGGAATCCGACCGCCGGCTCGCCGTGGGCGAGTCGTTGCACGTGGAGATGCGCGCCGGACTGCGGCGAATTCAATTTACAGCGGTCGTTCGCAATATCACACCCACCGGAACCGGCGTGGAATTCGTACACATGAATCACGAAGATCGCGAACGGCTGAGGCGCCTGGTGGCGCAGGCCTTGCATTAGATTTCTGCGCGGACTTTTCCCTAGCCTTCATTCTACCGCCCACGAAGCCCTATCCAATTCAGGACGCGCGATCCCGAAGCGTAGCCACATGAGCTGAAACGCGATAGAGTGGCGTCGTATGTGCTTCACTCTTGGTTACGGGAGGATCGTGAGGCAAGGATGAATTGGGGAGTCATCATCGCAATCGCTGTTTTAGTCGCGGCCGTCGCGGCTTGGGCGGCGGCGATGTGGGCGCAGCGGCGCACGGACAGAGAAACTTCCGCCTTGCGGCAGGAAATCCAAAATCTGCTTGCGACACAGGCGCAGGGCCTCACAGCCCAACTCGGCCAACTGACTCAGGCGGTCACGCAACAACTTGGCCAAGTCTCGCAGCAGGTCCAGAGCGGCATGGCTTCCACGGGGACGCTGGTTTCCGACGCGCAGCGGGCCGTGTCGGTGCAATTGCAATCCGCCACGACGATCATGGGCTCGTTGCAACAGCAGCTTGGAAAAGTGGAGCAATCCGGGCGCGACCTTTCGGACGCCGCGAAGGCCATAGAGACGGTGCTGGGCGGCGCGAAAACACGTGGCCTGCTTGGTGAAGTTGTGCTCGAACGGATGCTCGCAGACACGCTCCCGGCCAGCGCATACGAAATGCAACACCGCTTTTCAAACGGCGAAATCGTGGACGCGGCCGTGCACGTCAACGGCAAACTGGTTCCTATCGACTCGAAATTTCCGCTGGATGATTTTCGCCGCATGGGGGAAGAGGGAGAAGAGGCCCGCAAGGGTTTTTCCACGGCAGTGCGCAATCATGCCGACGCAATCGCCAAGAAATATATCGTGCCCGGAGAAGACACGCTCGATTTCGCGCTGATGTTTGTTCCTTCCGAAGGCGTCTACTACGAGCTCCTGATGTCCTCTGATTCCAAGGGCGTGCCGCTGGACGCCTACTGCCGGCAGAAGAATGTAATCCCGGTCTCGCCAAACTCGCTCTACGCGCACCTGAGTGTGATCCTGATGGGCTTGAAAGGGCTGCAGATCGAAGAAAATGCCCGGCGCTTGCACTCCAGCCTCTCCGGGCTCAAAACGCAGTGGGACAATTTCGCCGGGGTATATGAAAAGTTGGGGACTCATCTGCGCAACGCACAGCAGAGTTACAGCGATGCGGATCGCAAATTGGACCGTGCGCGAGATGCGCTCGATCAGATGGCCCAGGGCACTCTGCCCGAAGCGTCCCCGAAGGCTCTCGAAGCGCCAAAGGAATAGCGCTCAATTGTTCTTCTGGAATTCCTGCCAGGCCGATTCCACCAGAAATGCGAACTCACCGGAAGGTTTGTCGTTCAGCATTCGTTCGAGCTCCGCGCGAATCTCCGCGATGTCCTGCGGCGCTTTGTCGATTTGACGGATCACGCGATCGGCGCGCGCGGCCCAGTTTCCCGTCGCCAGCGCGCGTGCGGCAACCAGCTTCTGACGCGCCGCTTCGAGATCGGGCAGCCCGGAATCCGTGGGGATGAGCCGCGCCGTCAATGTGTAGTCGCCGGAGGTTAGAAACTTCGCTTCGATTTCCGCGGCGTTCCGCTCCCCGCCGGACGTAGTCACTCGCTCGACGTTCCCGCGCGAAAGCTGGATGACTTCTGGCGACGCGTTGCGAACCTCGACCGCCAGACGTTCGCGAGCGCCGCGCACGCGGACGGAGAGTTTGCCCTGAGCGCCCGCGGGCGGCGTCTCCGGCGGACCGCTGAATTCCAGCTGGACCATCACGACGGGATGGAGTCCGGCGTCATGTCCCGCGACACTGACATGCAGGTTGATCGGTCCGATCGGAATGTGCAGCCCGGGAAGAACCACGAGCGAAACCGGCGACGACGCCAGCACCAGGCACGCCTGATCCGAGAGGAAAACTCGATTGGCATCCGCTTCGCCGCGAAAACCGGCGCCCTCCACCGCAAATCTATCGTGAAGCGATATAAAATGCGGGACCGCCAGCACGCGCACAGCTGTGGAAGGGCTCTCGACTGAAGTTTGCGTTTCGGGGCCGGCGGATTTCACGATCGGCGCGGACGCGGAGGCGTCATGGCCCGGAATCCGGGCGGCCAGCACGCCTGGTTCGCTGGGGACGGTGAATAGCGCCCGGCCCGTGGCATCGGTAGTGACCTTCTGGCCGCCGGAGAGTTCCACCACGGCATTGGGCAACATACGGCCGGCGGAATCGAGCACAGCGAGCGTGGCCGCCGCACCGGCAACCGCTTTCTGCGGAAGCACGATCGTACGCGGCGTGGCGGCCTGAACTCTGAGGGCCTGCTGGGCTCGCGCGAAAACCGGAAGTACGGCCACAAAAACTAGCGCGCATGCCTCACAAAGGATCCAAAATCTATCGGCAATGTGCTTGCGTACGGCCCTGCCGCGCAATCTTGTGGCGCCGGCGTCTCGCCGGCGTTGTGGCGCTGTGCGGGCTGTCCAAGAAACCGCCGGCGAGACGGCGGCGCCACGAAGAGCCGGTGTCCGGCGACAAAATTCGTAGTTTTCATTTCGCCAAATTACATCGCCGTTCAAAATGCGGACTAGCAGAATGGCGCGAGGGAGATACAGCCTGCCGCAAATGAGAGGGAGCCACACAGAGGGTTTGATTCTACCGCGACGGGTGCCCAGCTGGGAAATAGACACCACGTGGGGCCTTGTCAGGCCTATCGAAGCCCTCTCTCCCAAAATACTTCAGCGCCTGTCCGGACGGTCGAATATTTTCGCTTCGAGGAAAAGCCGGTATAGCTCGGGGTCGAGTTCGTGTTGTTTAACGGACATATCCAGAATGTCCAGCGCGCGCTCCGCCGGGACGGCCTTCTTATAGGGCCGGTCGGAGGCGGAGAGGGCGTCAAATATGTCACAGATCGTCATGATCTTCGCCTGAATGGGTATTTCATCTGACTTCAATTTGTATGGATAGCCCGTGCCGTTCAATTTTTCGTGGTGCGCGCGGGCAATGCGGGGGATTTCGCGGATTTCCTTGGTCCATGGAATTTGCAGAAGGAAATTGAAACTGTGGATGACGTGCGATTCTATCTGGATGCGCTCGTCGGGATCGAGACTCCCTTTCGGGATCGATAGGAAGCGCACTTCTTCCGGCGTCAAGACCGGACGTTCGACGCCGCGCGGGTCGCGATAGGTTTGGCGGGCAATTTCGAACAGGCGATCGAACTGCCCCGAGGGCAGCAGCGTCGGCTCGTTGGCCCGAACGATGGCCCGGAAGCCTTCCTCTAGCTCAGCCCGGCGCAGGCGATATTCCTCTTCCAGGGTGTCTATGCGGGAAAGCGCCTCGCCACGCTCAAACTCCAGCAACGCCTTGAACTTCTCACGTTCCAAGCGCGCCTCGAGATCCTTGTAAAGGTAATCGAAGCGGTTCGCGACGATATCCATTTGCTGCGGATAAAGTTTCTTCGCTTTGACCAGCACTTCTTCACGCACGCCGACTTTCCCGAAGTCATGCAGCAGCGCGGCGTAACGAATTTCCTTCATTTGCTCGGGGGTGAAATGAGTCCCGCCGTAGGCTCCTGTCTCGGTGCGGTCCACGGCATCCGCAAGGCCCACGGTCATATCGGAAACGCGCTGCGAATGGCCTGAAGTGGTGGGATCACGTTGCTCGATCGCGGTGGTGGCAGCCTGCACGAAGCCTTCGAACAGCCCCTCGATGTCCTGATACAGGCGGCTGTTTTCGTAGGCGACGGCGGCCTGCGATGCAAGTGAGATCGCCAGACGGACAGCGCGCCCGGAAAATGGCCGCACTTCCCGCAGCACAGACTCTGCACTGGTCAGCCGCGCGGCGGCGTGAATCTTGCAGTTGATCAATTGCAGTATCCCGATGACCTCGCCGCGTCCATTCTTCATCGGAAGCGTAAGCAAGGAGCGCGTCCGGTAGCCGGTTTCCTGGTCATAACTTTTGTTGAACCGGTAGGGACGTCCGCGCGGAATGTGATACGCATCGGCAAGATTGATGACTTCCCCACGCATCGCAGAACATCCCGCCAGGGAATCTTCGTGCATCGGGAGCACAAATTCCTCAAAGGGAAATTGGAGAGTGTCGTTCTGCGTGACCATGAACCGAAGATGGCGTTCCCCCAGACCCGAAGCGAGCGCATCAGGACGCGTCTCCTCGACCAGGTAGAGGGACCCCGCGTCGGCTCTGGTGATCTGGCGGGCTTTCGACAAAATCATTCCGAGCAGGACGCTGACATTGCGAGTTTCCGACAGCGCCACGCCGATGCGGTTCAGCTCCTCCATATCGCGCTCGGTTCGCTTGAGTTCCGCCCGCGCGGCGCGTTCGCGCTGGGCTAACTCGATGTTGTCAAACGCCGCGTCGACGGTCTTGCGCACCAGTTTCGAAGTTGCCTTATAGGGAAGAGTGGCGAAGCAACGGGCGGCGTGCTCGCTATCAGCGCCGTTTCGTGATATGCCAATCAGGCGAACACGCGGCTCACTGCGCACCAGACGCCGCAAGATAGGCAGATCGTTGCCAGCCAAGTCCGCAAGGCAAACGATGCGGGCTTCTCCAGTGCTCGGCAGGACCGTGGGCCGGCCGCGAGAGGAACGAGGCAGCGCGCGGAGTGCGTACCGCCGGCGGAGCGGACGTGCCAGCGGAGCGGTCAGGGACCGCTCGAAGTACCAGATTTCTCCTAAGCGCGGCATGAACTAGGGTGCAGGATCGGCAGTGAGGGATTTCTGCGTTCCCGCAACGTGATTATAGCGGAATCGGACGCCACCACCTAGCTGAGCCTGGGGGCGCAGTGTCGTGAAAGAACGTAACTACTTGCCTCACAGGGTATTGCGCGGCCAGCGCGGGTTTGTTAGCCTGCTTTTTAGTGGGGTAGTCCGCCTTGAATTGGGCCAGGTGAGTCAGCACGATCACCTGAAGCATTTGAGGCGCCACGACCATTTGACTAGCCGGATGAGGCCCCTTTGCGTATAGAAGCCGGGGCGCGCACCGACGTCGGGCGCGTTCGAAGGAACAACGAAGACTGCTACCAAATTCAGCCGGCTCTGAATCTGTACGTTTTGTCAGATGGGATGGGTGGCGAAGCGCATGGCGAGGTGGCCAGCAATATCGCGGTAGAAACAATCATAGCCCATTGCCAGCAGGCTGAAAACAGCCGCACGACGCCGATCTTCGGAGAGCCGCACCCGGATGTATCGGAACGCACGAATCGCCTGGCGAGCGCTATTCGCCTTTCCAACCGCAAAGTCTTTGAAATGGCGAGCACCAATGCCGGCCACAAAGGCATGGGAGCTACGATTGTCGCCGCGTGGATCGAAGGACAGAGGCTCTCCCTCGCGCATGTGGGTGACAGCCGCGCTTATCTACTCAGGGCCGGAACGCTTGACCAACTTACAGCCGACCACTCCCTGGTGGCCGAAAAAGTGCGGATCGGAATCCTGACGCC
>Ga0137409_10004720_pt1 | contig 14298 bp, 13 predicted proteins | sample CZODoug1_16funga_FD_122059 | JGI IMG/M metagenome (GOLD analysis project Ga0137409, IMG submission 122059) | Vadose zone soil fungal communities from Angelo Coast Range Reserve, California, USA - CZODoug1_16fungal (Hybrid Assembly) | ecosystem: Environmental > Terrestrial > Soil > Vadose zone... | reverse complement strand
GAAGGAGGCAGTGAGATGGCGAAACTGTCGAAGTCACAGCTCCTGCAGGCCTACCGCACCATGCGGACGATCCGCGAGTTCGAGGAGCGCGTGCACACCGAGTTCGCGACCGGGGAGATCCCCGGGTTCGTCCACCTGTACGCGGGCGAGGAGGCTTCGGCCACCGGCGTCTGCATGCACCTGCGTGACGACGATTTCATCGCCAGCACCCACCGCGGACACGGGCACTGCATCGCCAAGGGAGTCGATCCAGTGGGGATGATGGCCGAGATCTACGGAAAGGTGACCGGCACCTGCAAGGGAAAGGGTGGGTCCATGCACATCGCCGACCTCTCCCGGGGAATGATGGGCGCGAACGGCATCGTCGGCGGCGGCGGGCCGCTGATCTGCGGCGCGGCCCTTGCTGCCAAGTACAAGAGGGAGGGTGGCGTCGGCGTCTGCTTCTTCGGAGACGGCGCCTCGAACCAGGGGACCATCCTCGAGGCGATGAACCTGGCCTCGGTGTGGAACCTCCCCGCGATCTTCGTGGCCGAGAACAACGGCTACGCCGAGTCCACCTCCTCCTCCTGGTCGGTGGCGTCCGACAACATCGCGGACCGCGGGTCCGCCTTCGGAATGCCCAGCGTCATCGTCGACGGCTTCGACTTCTTCGCGGCCCACGAGGCGGCGGGCGAGGCCGTGAAGCGGGCCCGCGAAGGCGGAGGACCGACGCTCATCGAGATGAAGTTCATGCGCTACTACGGCCATTTCGAGGGCGACCAGCAGACCTACCGCGGCGCCGACGAGGTCAAGAAGCTGCGGGAGGAGAAGGACTGCCTGCTTCGCTTCCGCAAGCGCGTCGTCTCCGCCGGCGAGGTTTCCGCCGCCGAGCTCGACGCGGTCGACAAGGAGGTGCTGGCGCTCATCGATCGGGCGGTGACGAAGGCCAAGGCGGATCCCAAGCCGGAGGCCGCGGACCTGCTCACCGACGTCTACGTCTCGTACCCCTGACAGAGAGGATGAACGCCATGGCAAGGACCATCAGCTACCAGCAGGCCATCAACGAGGCGCTCCGCCAGGAGATGGAGCGCGATCCGCGCGTCATCGTCATGGGCGAGGACAACGCCGGCGGCGCCGGCTCTCCGGGAGAGCAGGACGCCTGGGGCGGCGTGCTCGGCGTGACCAAGGGGCTCCAACCCAGGTTCCCCGACCGCGTGCTCGACACTCCCATCTCCGAGTCGGCCTTCATCGGCGCCGCCATCGGCGCGGCCGCCGCCGGCATGCGGCCGGTCGCCGAGCTCATGTTCATCGACTTCATGGGGGTCTGCTTCGATCAGATCTTCAACCAGGCCGCGAAGTTCAAGTACATGTTCGGCGGGAAGGCCGAGACCCCCGTGGTGATCCGCACCATGATCGGCGCCGGCTTCCGCGCCGCCGCCCAGCACTCGCAGATGCTGACGTCCATCTTCACCCACGTGCCGGGGCTGAAGGTGGCATGCCCGGCGACGCCCTACGATGCGAAGGGACTGCTCATCCAGTCCATCCGCGACAAGGACCCGGTCATCTTCTGCGAGCACAAGTTGCTCTACGGCATCAAGGGAGATGTGCCGGAGGAGAGCTACACCGTCCCGTTCGGCGAGGCCAACGTGGTGCGCGAGGGGAACGGCGTCACCATCGTCACCTACGCCCGGATGGTCCATTTCGCCCTGCAGGCGGCCGGAGAGCTGGCGAAGAAGAAGATCGACTGCGAGGTCATCGACCTGCGGACGACGTCGCCGATGGACGAGGCCACCATCCTGGAGTCGGCGGAGAAGACGGGGCGGGTCGTGGTCGTGGACGAGGCGAACCCGCGCTGCTCGGTGGCCACCGATGTCGCCGCGCTGGTGGCGCAGAAAGCCTTCGCATCGATGAAGGCGCCCGTCGAGATGGTGACCGCGCCGCACGTGCCCGTGCCCTTCAGCGACGCGCTCGAGGACCTCTACATCCCCAGCCCCGCCAGGATCGCCGCCGCCGTCGAACGCGTTGCAAACTACGGGTGAGGACCCATGCCCGCCATCCATTCCATCACCGTTCCGAAGTGGGGCCTTTCGATGGAGAAAGGACGGGTGACGGCCTGGCACCGGCAGGTCGGCGACCGCATCTCCTCCGGTGACGAGATCTGTGACATCGAGACCGACAAGATCTCGGGCGGGCTGGAGGTGACCGCCGGCGGCGTGTTGCGCCGCCAGCTGGCCAAGGAGGGCGAGGAGTTGCCCGTCGGTGCCCTCGTCGCGGTCGTCGCCGACGCCGAGGTGCCGGAGGACGAGGTGGACGCGGTGGTCGCGGCTTTCCAAGCGAGCTTCGTGCCGGCGGCCGCCGCCGACGCCGGCGAGGGGCCGGCGCCGCAGAAGGTCGACGTGGGCGGCCGGCGCATCCGCTATCTCAAGTCGGGTCTGAGCGGCGAGGCGGTCCTCCTCCTCCACGGGTTCGGTGGCGACCTCGGCAACTGGCTCTTCAACCACCAGGCGCTGGCGGAAAAGCACGCCGTCTACGCGCTCGACCTGCCCGGACACGGGGAGTCCTCCAAGGACGTCGGCGCCGGCACGCTCGATGAGCTTGCCGCGGTGGCGGCCGCGTTCCTGGAAGCGGTCGGCGTGCAGAGCGCGCACCTCGTCGGTCACTCGCTAGGCGGCGCGGTGGCCTTGGCGATGGCCTCCAACGCGCCCGAGCGCGTCCGCTCCCTGTCGCTCGTTTCGAGCGCAGGGCTCGGCCGCGAGATCAACGCTGACTACATCGAGACCTTCGTGCGCGCCGCGAACCGCAACGCTCTCAAGCCTTGCGTGGCGCAGCTCTACGCCGACGAAAGGCTGGTGACGCGCCAGCTCGTCGACAACCTCCTGAAGTACAAGAGGCTCGAGGGAGTCGATGCGGCTCTCCGCAAGCTCGCGGACAACCTCTTCCCCGGCGGCACGCAGGGGCGGCTCTTCCACGACGTGCTCGCGTCGTCGAACGTTCCCGCGCTCGTCGTCTGGGGGGCGAAGGATCGGATCATCCCGGCCTCGCACGCGGCCGGTCTCCCGGCCCGCGTGAAGGTCGAGGTGCTCGCCGATCGGGGACACATGGTGCAGATGGAAGCGGCCGGCGCGGTGAACCGGCTGCTGGCATCGTTCATCGGGTGAGGGAAGTCGGCGTTTCCCTGATCGAGGGATACCCGCTTTTGACCTTATACCTCTGCGCGAGCGCGCAGCAACCGCGCGGGTGCTTGAAAAGCTGGATCGAGAAGGCCTAGCGTGCAGTCCCTCGGGCGCAAAGGAGGATCCATGCAGCCCACCTCGCCATCGCGCAGGGAATTCCTGAAGCAAGGTTCCGGTGTCCTCATCGGGGCGCTGGTGTTCTCGTCCGGTCCGATCGCGCTCCTCGCGCCAAGCAAGGTCTGGGCGCTCGAGCTTTCGGCGTTGGATGAAGCGACAGGGAGGGCGCTGCTCAGGTTTGCCCGCCACCTCTACCCGCACGACACCATGGAAGACGCCGTTTACGCCATGGTGGTGAAGGCCCTGGACAAGGGGGCCGCGGATCCAGGCGAGAAGAAGCTTCTCGTCGACGGAGTCGCCGCCCTCGACCGCGCTGCCGGCGGCGACTGGATGGCGAAGAGCCCCGATCGCCAGCTGGTCGCGGTCAAGGCGCTCGAGGGAACTCCGTTCTTCGGCAAGGTTCGCGGCACCTGCGTCACGGCGCTCTACGACAATCCGCTGGCCTACGCCCACTTCGGCTACGAGGGCAGCTCCTGGGAGAAGGGCGGCTACCTGCAGCGCGGCTTCAACGACCTCAAATGGCTGCCGGACCCGCCGGCCAACGCCAGCCCACCTCTAGCGCGTCCCGGCGCCTGACCACAGGAGATCGAACATGGCAACCTACGAAATGAACGACGACTCCGTGGTAGCCGTCATCGGAAGCGGCGCCGGGGGCGGCACCCTGGCGAACGAGCTCTGCCAGAAGGGCGTCCCGGTGGTGCTGCTCGAGGCGGGCAAGCGCGAATCGCGGGCCACGTTCGTGAACGACGAGTGGGCCTCGTTCGGGCAGCTCGCCTGGACAGACAAGCGCACCACCTCCGGAACCTGGCGCGTGGCGCGGGATTTCCCGAACCTGCCCGCCTGGACCTGCAAGGCCGTCGGGGGCACCACCACCCACTGGGCGGGTGCCTCCCTGCGCTTCCAGCGCAACGAGTTCAAGGCGCTCACCAACTACGGGCGCATCGGGGGCGCAAACCTGCTCGACTGGCCGCTCACCTACGATGAGCTCGCGCCGTACTACGACAAGGCAGAGGACAAGCTGGGCGTGACCCGCACGCACGACGTTACTGGCCTGCCGGGCAACAACAACTTCAAGGTCCTCTACGCCGGCGCCAAGAAGCTCGGCTACAAGAACGTGCACACGGGGCGGATGGCGATCAACAGCGCTCCGCGCAAGGGCCGGCTGGGATGCATGCAGATCGGATTCTGCTTCCAGGGCTGCAAGTCCGGCGCGAAATGGTCGACGCTCTACGCCGACATCCCGGAAGCCGAGGCCACCGGGCGGCTCGACCTGCGGCCGGAGTCCTTCGTGACGCGCATCGAGCACGATGACCGGGGCAAGGCTTCCGGAGTCGTCTACTTCGACAAGGATGGCAAGGAGCAGCGGCAGAAGGCGCGCGTCGTGTGCGTCGCCTGCAACTCGATCGAGACGGCGCGGCTGCTCCTCAACTCCCAGTCGCCCCAGCACCCGAACGGGCTCGCCAACTCGTCCGGTCAGGTGGGGCGGAACTACCAGCGGCACATGACGGGTTCGGTCTACGGCATCTTCGACAAGCCGGTCCACATGTGGCGCGGCACGACCATGGCGGGCATCGTGACCGACGAGTCGGCCAACAATCCGAAGCGCGGATTCGCGGGTGGTTACGAGATGGAAACGCTGTCCCTCGGCCTTCCTTTCATGGCTGCCTTCTTGAATCCCGGAGGGTGGGGCCGCGAGTTCGCCTCGGCGATGGACGGCTACCCGAACATGGCCGGCATGTGGCTGGTCGGCGAGGACATGCCGCAAGAGACCAACCGGGTCACGCTGCACCCGACCGAAAAGGATCGGTTCGGAATGCCCATCCCCAACGTGCACTTCGACGACCACCCCAACGACGTCGCGATGCGCGCCCACGCCTATCGACAGGGGAAGACGATCTACGAGGCAGCAGGGGCGAAGCGCACGATCCTGACCCCGCCTTATCCGTCGACGCACAACCTGGGGACGGCCCGCATGGCGGCCACGGCGCGGGACGGAGTCTGCAGCAAGTGGGGTCAGACCTTCGACGTCCCCAACCTCTTCATCTCGGACGGCGCGGTGTTCACTACGGGCGGGTCCGAGAACCCCACGCTGACCATCGTCACCCTCGCGATCCGCCAGGCGGACTACATCGCCGACCAGCTGTCCAAGCAGACCCTGTAGACGGGGCCAGCGCAGCTTGGCAATCGACGGGCGTTGCGCGAGCGGGCGACGCGCGCTTCTGGCGCGCGCCGCCCTGCTGGCCGGTGCGGTATGTCTGCCGCGGCGAACGGAAGGGCAGGACCGGAAGACGAGGCTCATCCTGCTCGGCACGGGTGGTGGTCCGCGGCCGCGGACGATCAGCTCGGCGTCCGCTCAGGTCATCGTCTCGAACGACCGCGCATACGTGATCGACTGCGGCAATGGCGTCGCGCGCCAGCTGGTGTTCGCCGGAGTGCCGCTGGCGAACCTGAGACACGTGTTCATCACGCACCACCACTCGGATCACAACGCCGACTATGGCAATCTCATCTGGCTGGCATGGACGGCCGGGCTGCGCACGCGCGTCGACACCTGGGGGCCGCCGCCGCTCAAGAAGATGACCCGGCTCTTCTTCGAGATGAATGCCACCGACATCGAGACTCGCATCGCTGACGAAGGCCGGAGCCCGCTGGTTCCTCTCGTTCACGTGCATGAGCTGGTCAAGGCAGGTCCAGTGATGCAGGACGAAAACCTGAAAGTGACCGCTGCGCTCGTGCACCACCCGCCGGTGGTCCCTTCGTTCGGGTATCGCTTCGACGCGGCGGATCGCTCCATCGTCTTCTCCGGCGATACCGCGCCATCGGATGCTCTCATCCGCCTCGCGGCAGGAGCTGACATCCTCGTCCACGACGCTCTTTACGAACCGGGCGTGGATCGCCTGGTCGCGCGCGTCCCGAACTCGCCGGCGCTCAAGCGGAGCATCCTATCGCACCACACCAAAGCGGAGGATGCCGGGCGCGTAGCCCAGGCAGCTGGCGTCAAGCTGTTGGTGCTGTCACACCTGGTGCCTGCGGACGACCCGGCGATCTCCGATCAGATGTGGATCGACGCCGCCAGCGTGCACTTCAAAGGCCCGATCGTCGTCGGCAAGGATTTGCTCGAGCTCTGAGATGGCTCGCCGCGCGAGCTGGTTAGCCAGCTTTCCTGCTGGCGATCTCGCGCTTGAAGGCAGCCGCGACCTCGTCTTGCGTAGGTAGCTCGTTCGGACTTGCCGCGAAGAGAGCCGATAGCGCCGCGAGAAAGGTCTCGCCAAAGGCGGTGGTCATTGCGGCGGCTGTGCCGGCCGAGATGGCCCCGCCCGCGACCCAGCCGAGTCCAGGTAGGAGCTTCGAAATGCCGCCGACGATGGCGCGTCCAGCGAACGTTGCACCCAGCGCGGTCAAGGCCGACCCAAGCAGGGTGGAGAGGAACCCCGTGGAGACTGGCAGGCCGAACACTGCGCTCATGCTGGCCAGCATCCCCACCTGGACCGGGACCAGCAGGACAGCGTCGGAAAATGGAATCGGGGCCGCGCCGATGAGTGCCGCGGTCGCAGCTGCACCCATGACGACGGCGCGAGCGCGGGTCTTCTTGAGATCGAGGCTCACGCGCTGGGCTGCGGCAAAGGCACTCCTCTGCCCCTCGGGAACCACTTCGCTGGTGGCCATGACGAGATCATCCAGGCCCTTCGGCTTGATGACGTTCCCCTCGTCATCCTCCTCGCCGAGCGCTCGAACCCGGACCACGTTGCGAGCAGCCGGTAGAAGGTTCTGGACCTCCGCCCGGAAGCCGTCGTCCCTCCTGACTTTCGTGATGACGGCGATGACCGGGATTCCATGATGTGAGAACATGTCGGCGACCTTGGACTCGCCCTCTTCGACCCGGCGGGACTCTTCCGAGATGCACAGCCACGCCACGTGCGCGTGGTTCATCGGGTCAGCGTCGCGGCCGCGCGCCACGACCAACTCCTCGAGCTGTTGCAGGGTCTCGGCGTACCGGTCCAGTTCCAGGCCGCGCGTGTCGAAGATCGTGAGAGGCACGCCTTCCTTGGTGTACTCGCGGATCTCCGTCGTCACGGGGCGGCCCTGCCCGGTGGTCGCCAGGCGGCCCTGGAACACCTCGTTGATGAGCGTGCTCTTGCCGACGCCGCTGCGGCCCGCGATGACGACGTTCACTCGCCCCACCTTCTTCACTGCTTCCTCCAACGCCTGCTGGAGCAACTCGCCGATAGCGACGAGGTCGGTGTCCAAGGTTGCCTGGATCATGCGCCCTTCATTAAGAAGCGCCTTGAGCGAAGGCAATCATTGAGCCGAACGCTCGCCGAACGGTCGCGAACACTCTTGGGCTCGCCTGCCGGGTGCGTTGCTCGAGCATGTGCGCCGATTTCCAGAGCCGCGGCCCATGGTACGGCCGATGCATGCCGAACCGATAGCAAGCATGCGAGCGCCGACTCTGCGTGGAGCTCCGAGAGGTCGTCAGAATGCTGCCGGCATTCGCAATCGAGCACGTGCAGGGCAGCGCCGATCAGGGCGAGATCCGCATCCGCGGCAGCCTGAGGCTTGCCGAGGCGGCGCCGCTCTGGACTGAGCTGCGCCGCCTCGAGACTGGCGCAGCGCGCGGTCAGACGCTCAACTTCGACATGTCCGCCGTGCAGCGCATCGACGGCGGCGCAATGGCGCTCCTCGCCTGCCTGCGCGCAGAGTTGCAGAGGCGCGGCGTGAAGTCCGAGTTCCTGGCGGCCGGCGCGCACGTCCAGCGGATCATCCACCTCTACGGCGGCGACCACGCGGTGGCGCGGCTCAAGCGCCGCCGCCCGCTGCGCACTCTCGATCAGCTGGGACGCGCCGCCATGTCCATCCTGCACGAGGTGAAGCTGGTGCTCGCCTTCTTCGGGCAGATGGTGGTCTCGGCGCTGGGGGTGTTGCGCTCGCCCCGCTCGGCCAACTGGCGCGAGTTGCCGGCGACGATGGAGCGCTCGGGCGCCGACGCGTTGCCAATCATCATCCTGATCAACTTCCTGGTCGGCCTGGCCATGGCGTTCCAGACGGCGGCGCAGCTCAAGCAGTTGGGCGCCAACATCCTCGTCGCCGATCTGATCGGCATCTCCATCTGCCGCGAGCTCGGGCCCTTGATGACCGCGATCGTCGTCTGCGGCCGCTCCGGCGCGGCGTTCGCGGCCGAGCTTGGCTTCATGCAGGTGAACCAGGAGATCGACGCGCTTCGCACGATGGGATTCGGGCCGATGCAGTATCTGGTCCTGCCGCGCGCCCTCGCGCTGATCTTCGTGGTGCCCTTGCTGGCTCTGTTCGCCGACGTGGCGGGCGTCCTGGGCGGGCTCGTCGTTGGCGTCACGAACCTCGACCTGACGGTGCGCGGCTACCTCAATCAGACGGTGCGCGCCGTCACGCTCTGGGACGTCTCGTCGGGGATCATCAAGAGCGTGATGTTCGCGTTCGCAGTCGCGCTCATCGCCTGTCAGCAAGGTCTCGCCACCAGCGGTGGCGCGGAGGGGGTCGGGCGCCGCACCACCTCCACGGTGGTCACCACCATGTTCACCCTCATTCTCATCGACGCCGTGATGACCGTTCTCTTCCGGATGGTGGGCCTATGAGCGACCCGTTGTTCAAGGTGGTCGATCTCACCATCGGCTGGGACGAGACCGTCGTGCAGAAAGGCGCGACCTTCGAGATCGAGCGAGGCTCCATCTTCGCCATCCTCGGCAGCAGCGGCTGCGGCAAATCGACCCTGCTGCGTCATCTGGTTGGCCTCGAGACGCCGCTCAGCGGAAGCATCACCATCGATGGCCTCGCGCCCGACCAGGGCGTTCCCGGCCGGCCGCTGTTCGGCGTGATGTTTCAATCGGGCGCCCTGCTCGGGTCGCTCACCGTGGGAGAGAACGTGGCGCTGCCGCTGCAAGCGTGGAGCGGGCTTCCGCCCGACGCCATCGGCGGCATCGTCGCTGCCAAGCTGCGCCTGGTCGGCCTGGAGCACGCGGAGGGCCAGATGCCCAGCGAGCTGTCGGGAGGAATGTGCAAGCGCGCGGGGATTGCCCGGGCGATGGCGCTGGAGCCGGATCTGCTCTTTCTGGACGAGCCCTCGGCCGGCCTGGACCCGGTCTCCGCGGTCGAATTGGACGAGCTGATCCTCAACCTCAACGAACAGCTGGGCTTGACCTTCGTGGTGGTCACCCATGATCTCGAGAGCATCTTCAAGATCAGCAAGAGCTGCATCATGCTCGACCGCGAGAGCAAGAGCATCATTGCGCGCGGCGATCCGCGCGTCCTGCGCGACACCAGCACGGATTCGCGCGTTCACTCCTTCTTCAACCGGACTCCACAGGCGGTGAAGTCATGAGCGCGCCCACCAATCGATGGAAGCTCGGCGCCTTCGTGGTGGGATCGGTGCTGGTTGGCCTTGCCGCGGCCGGCGTGCTCACGGCACAGACCATGCGGGTCGTCACCGTCACTTACGCCTCCTATTTCGATGAAGCGGTGACCGGCCTCGAGGTGGGATCGCCCGTCCGCTATCGCGGGGTGAAGATCGGCAACGTCTCGGCAATCGACGTGGCGCCCGACCAGCGTCACGTCGAAATCATCTATTCGCTGGGAGTCAAGGTGTTGAGCCGGCTGGGGCTCGCCGGCACGAGCCACGGCAAGGAGACGAGAATCCTGATGCCGCCCGCCTTGCGCGTGCAGATCGCCTCGACCGGGCTCACCGGCACCAAATTTCTGCAGATCGACTTCTTCGGTACCGGAGGAACGCCACCGCCCGTGCTGCCCTTTCCCGTGCCCGAGAACTACATCCCCGCAACTCCCTCGACGATGAAGAACCTGGAGGACGCGGTGGTTCGGGCGGTCGATATGATCCCCGACCTCACGCGCGATCTCGGCAGCTTGGTCGCCCGGGTGAATGTCATCCTCGACGACGTGAACCGCCGCGGCCTGCCCGGCAAGGTCGCGGCGACGCTCAACAACACCAATCAGCTGGTCGCGAGCCTGCAGAGGAAGCTCGATCAGCTTCAAGTCGACGAGCTTTCGCGCGATGCGGCGGCGACGCTCGAGGGCGCCAGCGTGGCGATGGAGAAGATGAATCGAGTGCTCGATCGCCTCGACGAAACCGACGGCCTGTTCGCGAGCGTGCAGCGCACTTCCGATTCATTCAACGACGTGGCCGGGCCGCGGCTCGGGGCCAACCTCGATCAGACCGGGCGCGACCTACGCGAGGCCGCGGTGGCGGTGCGCCAGTTGGTCGAGGCACTGCAGCGCGATCCCGATATGTTGATCAAGGGAAAGGCCAAGGTGCGTCCATGAGGCCGATACCCCTGCTCATTGGCACTGTCGCGCTCTCGGCGTGTGCGCTGCTGGGGAAGAATGAGCCGGTCGTGCCGCGTTACTTCACGCCCGAGTACGACGGCGATGCGCCTGGGACCCCGGCCCGGTCCGATCTGCAGCTTCGGCTCGGCCGGGTCGAGGGTTGGTCACACGTGCGCGAGCGGATGGCGATCCGCAACTCTGCTCGAGAGGTCTTCTACTACGAGGACCGGCGATGGACGGAACGGCCCGAGACCTACCTGCGCCGCGCGCTCTCGCGCACGCTCTTCGAGGAGCGCGGGGTGGTCGCATCGCTCTCCGGCCGCACCGTCACCCTGGATGTCGAGCTGATCGCCTTCGAGGAGATCGAGCAACCGCACATGGCGCGCATGCAGGCGCTGCTGGTGCTGCGCGACGATCGCATGGGCCTGCTCGAGGAGACGATCACGGTGGAGCAGCCGGTCGCGAACAGCGAGCAGGCCGATCAGCCGCGGGCAGTGGTGGATGCGCTTTCGCAGGCGCTGCACGCCGGCGTGACGCGCATTGCCGATCGCGTGGTCGCGAAGCTTTCCGAGCGGGCGGCGCATGCCAGGCAATGAAGGTGGGCTCATGAAGGCGTCAGTGGATAAGACCGTCCGCTTCGAGATCGCGCCCCGCATGATCGGGTGGGTCCTGGCGACGATCGCAGGCGTGTGGCTGCTCCGCCAGCTCTGGCTGGTCGTGTTGCTCGTGGTGTTCGCCCTCGTCATCGCGGGGACCTTCAATCCGCTGGTGGAGTGGATGGAGAAGCATGGGCTCAAGCGCACCCTCGCACTGGTCCTGCTCTTTTTCGGATCCATCATCGTCACATCACTTCTCGTCTTCCTGACCGTCCCACCGCTCGCAGAGCAACTCGCCGAGATCGTGCACGGCGCACCGGGAAATCGCGAGCAACTCATCGCGCTGCTCAAGAAGCACAGTTTCACGGTGCCGCTCGCCCACGCCGTGCAGAACGCCGGGCTGGAGCAAACGTTCGCCCGGCTCGAGAGCCACCTGCTCGGGTACTCATCCCAGGCAGTGAAGGTGCTCGGCTACTTCGTGACCACAGTCGTTCTGTCCTTCTATCTCCTGGCTGATGGCAAGCGCGCGCAGGGCGCGCTCTACGCCCTCGTGCCGCGCGACTACCACATGCGGCTGGCGCGCATCATCCACAACCTGGAAACGATCGTCGGCGGCTACATGCGCGGTCAGCTGATCACCTGCACGGCGATCGCAGTCTTCACCTTTCTGCTCCTGGTCGTCTGCAAGGTCCCCAATGCGTTGTCACTCGCACTGTTTGCGGCGCTGGTGGACGTCATCCCCTTCGTCGGAGGGTTCCTGGCCGCCGCCTTCGCCATCCTTTCCGCGCTTCCCCGGGGACTGCCGGTGGCGATCGTGGTGCCGGTTGCCATGCTCGTCTACATGGAGTTCGAGAGTCGGATTCTGGTTCCCAAGGTGTACGGGCACGTACTGCGGCTCTCACCGACCGCGGTCCTGCTGGCGCTTCTTGCAGGAGGTACCCTGCTCGGCGTGATGGGAGCGCTGCTGGCCCTGCCGATCGCGGCGGGGTTGCAGATGATCCTGGAAGAGCTCCGCGTGGAGATGCCCGGTGACGACAGCGTCGATCGCTCGGCCCACGCCCGAAACGCGAAGACCGAGGCCACTTACGAGCGAATCAGTGCGGGCTCGACGGCCCCGGAAGCGGGCCAGATCGCGCGGAACCTGGCGCACGACATCCGCGATGCTGACGCCTTGGACGCAGCGAAGGAAGCACGAGGAACAGGATCATGAGCACCCCATCATTCGCCGCTCTCGGCGACAGCAGTCCCGCGGTAGAGGCGATCACCGAGGTCCGACGCAAAGAGGCTTTGCTGAAAACAGGGGCCTTGCAGAACGCGATCTTGAACAGCGCGAATTTCTCGATCATCGCCACCGACGAAAAGGGCGTCATTCAATTGTTCAATATCGGCGCCGAAACCATGTTGGGTTACGCGGCCGTCGAGGTGGTCGACAGGATAACGCCGGCCGACATCCATGACCCGCAGGAAGTGATCGAGCGCGCCCGGGCACTGAGCCTGGAGCTCGCGACGACGATCGCGCCGGGCTTCGAGGCGCTGGCTTTCAAGGCCTCGCGCGGGATCGAGGACAAGTACGAGTTGACCTACATCCGCAAGGATGGAAGTCGCTTTCCAGCGATCGTATCGGTGACCGCGCTCCGCGATGGCGAAGGCCGGATCATTGGATATCTGCTGATCGGCACCGACAACTCTGCGCGCAAGCAGGTCGAGGAAAAGCTGCGCTGGACCGAGGAAGGCTTCCGCTTGATGGTCGAGAGCGTGACCGACTGTGCAATCGTCATGCTGGACTCAGACGGCGATGTTGTGAGCTGGAATACTGGAGCGGAGCGGATCAAGGGCTACCGCGCGGAAGAGATCGTGGGCCAGCACTTCTCCCGCTTCTATCCCGCGCAGGACATCGAGCGAGGTGTGCCGCAGCGCGACCTGGACTCGGCGGCGGCCGAGAAACGATTCGAGGTCGAGGGTTGGCGCGTGCGCAAGGACGGTTCGACCTTCTGGGCGAACGTCGTCTTCACCGCCATTCGAGATCCAGCGGGCAATGCGCGTGGGTTCGCCAAGCTGACCCGCGACCTGACCGAGCGCAGGCAGGTCGAGGAAACACTGACCACGGCCAAGGGCGCGGCGGAGAAGGCCAACCTCGCGAAGTCCAACTTCCTTTCCAGCATGAGCCACGAGCTTCGCTCGCCGCTCAATGCGATCCTTGGGTTCGCCCAGCTGATGGAGTCTGACCCCACGTCGGTGACCCCGGCGCAAAAGGCGAGCATCGCGGAGATTCTTCGCGCAGGATGGTACCTCCTGGAGCTGATCAACGAAATCCTCGATCTTGCGCAGATCGAGTCCGGAAAGCTGGCGCTGTCGCTGGAACCGACGTCGCTGGCGGATTGGCCGTCGACTCAAATGCCAATCTATGGATCGACGGCACCACCTCTGAAACAAACTTGCCGGTGAGCGCCAACGCCTACCAAAAAGTCCCCACCAAGAGTTCGCTCGGCGGCATTGAGTCCGGCTACATCATGGAGCTGAATCCCACTGCCACGGCTGTATTGGGTGCAACCTATCTCGATGCATCCGGCTCGGGCTTTGAAGAGTTCAGTACCTTCGCAGGCATCGCGCTTGACAGCCATGGCAACGTTTTTGTCGGTGGCACCACCGGGGCATCGGACTTTTGCCGGCTTAGCGGCTCCAGGCCGGCGTTTGAACTCGAGTGAGGCCTAGGCCGTTTCGGTCTTCGGCGCTTCGGCCGGCTTACGCGAGCCGAGCGCAGCCGCCACACCGGCGATCACCGCGATCGTGAGCACTAGGAGCGTGGCGGGCTCGGGCAGGTGGATCCGCAGCGCGGCGTCGAGCGAAGCGTTGCCCGGGCCAACCAGGGCCAGCGCCGCGACTGCGCCAAGGATGGAGAGATTGAACTCGTAACCCCCCTTCGAAACCCAGAAGCCCTTGGGTAGGTGGATCAGGATGATCGCGACCAGCATCGATCCGGCGATCGCCGCGCACGCGAGCGGTGTCAGCAAGCCGAGGATCAGGAGGACGCCGCCGCCGAGCTCGCCGAACGCGGAGATCAAAGCCCAAGCGCGCGGCGGCCGGATTCGCATCCTGGTCATCGCTTGCGTCCAGACGGCGAG
>Ga0137409_10004718_pt1 | contig 14300 bp, 10 predicted proteins | sample CZODoug1_16funga_FD_122059 | JGI IMG/M metagenome (GOLD analysis project Ga0137409, IMG submission 122059) | Vadose zone soil fungal communities from Angelo Coast Range Reserve, California, USA - CZODoug1_16fungal (Hybrid Assembly) | ecosystem: Environmental > Terrestrial > Soil > Vadose zone... | reverse complement strand
ACGCGCAGGAACGAGTCGTGGGCCTTCTGGCCGTCGAGCGTATTGGTCTGCAGCCACTCCTCACCCCGTGCGATGCGATCTGCACCCGGCGTGGCGACCACGCCGTAGCGGCCAGGCATCAGGTTGGCCACGACCGCCTGCCCCGCCAGCGGGGAAAGTGTATGGCCGTCCGATTCGACTCTCGGGCAGGTCACGATCGTGCCGGTGATTCCCGTTTGAGTCGGGTCGTTCGCACCGATGCGCGAGATCACGGAAATCGGACACGCGTCGAGGTGCGTGGCCGGATCGATCGTCCCGGCCAGACTGTTCGACAGCGGATAGTTGAACATGTCGTAGGTCATCTGTCCGGTGGCATCCCCGGTGCCGCCGGCATCGTCGAACAGGACGATGTTGAAGCCCCCGAGGCCCGCCTCGTTGGGCGCCAGCACATCGACTCCACCGCCGCCATCGTGCTCACCGTTCAACGGGAAGTCGTCCTGGAACACGAACACCGAGAGTTTCGAGGGTGGGAAGGGGGTGGGCTGCGTCAGTATGGTGACCGGCGAGAAGACGGGCGTGCACGTTCCCCCGGGTGTCGTCGGCGTGCATGTGGCCCGGAGGGGCACACCGCCCATGCCGTGACCGATGGCGCCACCCTCGAACGGATTGGCGGCATCGCCCGGCAGGACCGTGAGGTAGTAGCGCCTGGTCGGATCCAGATGGACCGCGCCCGGCATGACCTGCGTGAATCCGTTACCGCTGGTGTCGGGGCGGCAAACGCCGTTGCCGAGGTCGCACACCGCGTTGACGTGCGTCCCGGTGGCCGGATCGAATATCGTCTGGCCTCCTTCGCACGAAACCGTCCCGGTGCAGCCGCTCGCGATCAGCGGCATGTAGCTGGTGTGGAAGTTGGTGCCGAAGGTCGGAACGATGCCTGTTGTTCCAAGACCGGCCGTGGTCGCGCCCGGGCAGCCCGCTGCCGGCGGGTTCGTCGTGCAGTTCGGATCCACATAGAAGGTGCGGTCTTCCTCGATGACCCAGCGGTAGTCGCCAATCACGGTTGACTTGTCGTTGCCGTCCAGAACCGTCACTGCAAGATTCGTAGCGACCGGGAAGATTACGGTCGCCGTCGCAGTATTGCTCGCTGAGCCCTGGGCATTTCTTGCTTGGTAGCCGAAGGCCGTGCAAACCGCTCCGGTCGGGGCGCCGGCCGGGCATGCTGCTGAGGTACTACCGGCGGCGGTCGCGATAAACGAACCGTCCCCATTCAAAGTAATCCCCGGGTTCGCCGTACCCGCGGCCAATGCGGTCAGGGGCGAGCCACCACTATTGGTGACGCTGCCGAGGACTCCCGGCGGGGCGCTGAGGTAACGCGACGCGACAGTGCTGGTAAAGGTGGCGTTGTTGGCCACTGGCGCTGTGGACAGCGTGCAGCCCGTCCCTTGCGTGGTGGCGTCGCATTCGTTGATCGTCGCCGTGGCAGTCACCGTACCATTGACCAGGTAGGAGAAGGAGCCGCCGCAGGAGCCGGTTTGCGCGGCATAAGTGAAGGTGCCGTCGGTGTTGAAGGTCAGCGATGAAGCTCCGCCGACAAGGGTCACCGTCCCTAGTACCGCGCCATTTGCGTTCGTGTCGTTGCCGAGCACGCCCTTACCGGCGTCCAGCACGGCCAGCGTTTGGCCGGCGGCACAGTAGTAAGTCTCGTTGGTTGCCGTGACCGTCGTCGACGCCGCGCTGAACGCACCCGTGGTCGGCAGTGCTGCGCCATTGACGCTGATGTAGGCGAGCATGCCGGCGTCTCGTGCGATCGCATTGCCCGAGAGGCTCAGTTCGCGATCGAAGATCGGCAGAGCGGACGTGGCAGCCGGGACGTTCACCGCGTTGATCATCACGTCGGTGGTCTTGCCCGCAGGCATGAACACTTCGCTTTGCACGCGCGGCACACCCGGCAGCACGTTGCCGTCTTCGGCGATCAGTGAGAAGCCCGCCGCCGCACCGGTCTGCGCGCCGACGATCGAAGGCACGTGCATGCGCAGGCCGGCATTCACGAGGCGCACCAGCACCGTGCCAGTGATGTTCGTGGTAACCGGGGCGGGAGGAGTGCCCGCCGTGCCGGCCGTGGCCGCAAACAACGACGGGAACGGCGCAAGGCTGGCGGTCGTCTTGTCGAACGCGGAGCCATTGATCAGGTAATACAACGGGGTGTAGTTGACCGCCGGCGGATAGCACGTCCCGTAATTCGGATTCACGGTGCCGTTTGCATTCACCGGATTTCCGCAGCCGCCGAAGGTGCCCGACCATACGTTGGTCTCGGCAAATCCCGCCGTGTGGACGGCTAAGTTGACCGCGTTGTTCTGGACCGGGTCGATCTCGCTGAGCAGCAAGGGAATATCGGCGCTGTACGTCACGGCGGTCGCGGCTCCGACCGTGCCATAGGCGGTGCCGGGAGTCCCGGGAGTCCCCGTAACCGGGGCGGTCGTGACCACCACAATCCCATACAGGCCCATCGGCCCCTGAATAGAGGGGTGCGTGCCGGACTCGATCAGGTAAGTGCCCGGCTTCAGCGCCGGCGCTCCTGCGCCACAAACTCCCCAGCACAGGGTAGCCGGGGTGCCCACCAGCACTTCGGTGGAGAAAGACTGCACGCGCGGCCCCTGCGCCGGCGGGACTCCGACGCCCGTCAACGGTTGGCCAGGCGCGGCGCCCGCGATCGGCCAGGTGACCGGCTGGGCGTTGGTGTGGTCCGGGGCCGGGGTGGTGGTCGCAGTCGTTCCGAGTCCGCCACCCAGCTGGCCCACGATCACCAGCGACGTGGGTATGTTGCCCGCGGCGAACGTAAGACTATTCGTCAGGGTGATCTGCAGGTCCTGTCCCGTCGGAACCGTGATCACGACCGGGGACCAGATCACCGGTGTGGTCGGCGTCGTCTGCGCCGCCACCGTCTTATTGAGCGCGGTGCAGGTCGCGGAGCCGGTCACGGCGCCGCAGGTGTAACCCCACATCGGCACTGCGGTGCCGTCGGGCAGGGTAGCGATGGCCGGCCCTGCCGTCAGGTTGACCTGGGCGACGGCCGCGCCGCTCGCCAGGAGGAGGACCGAGGCCGCGAGTCCCGCGTACTTCAGGACCGACTTGTGATTTTTAGAGCGCATTGCGGTGTTCCTCGCTTTAGTTCGATTCGTCGATGACGAATTCACGCGAATCGACCAACATCATCATCAGCATTCCGCCCGGAAAGATATTGTTGGTGGTGATCTCCCGTTCGTTATGGGAGTGCCACATGAAGGCGAAGCCCGCTTCCGAGGCCGGCGGGTTCGCGATCGTGCCCGAAGGCGGTGTCGTGCCGGTCGGGCCCGTGGCGCGCACCGTCGCATTCGGGCCGAGGTAGGGGCTGCCTCCGAACCACGCGCCGTTCGTAAACAGATTCGCGTCGGGCAGCGTCGCCGGACCGCCGCCGGCCACGTCGCCGAACGGAGCCGCTTGCAGCGGCTTATTGTGGTCCTGACACCACTCGTAGTAGTTGATCGCCGTCGGGTCGCCCGTGTTGTAGCCGTTGGCATCCGCCGTACAGGGCAGTATCGCCAGAGGATCCGCTGATCCGGGATGGTGCCCATACGCATCCCAGTTCAGGCCCTTGCCGGTCCAGTAGAAAATCCCGTCCATTGCCAGGCCGGGCGTCGTGGTGGTCGTGAACAGCAGCGGCCCGGCAAGCGCCCGCGCGGGCGTCGTCGTGCCGGGGTATGTGATTGTTGAGTTGCTCAAAATCAGATTGCCGTCGCGCGCCAGAATGCGCACGTGATTGCCGTGTTCGTGGAAGGGGTGCTGCCAGCGCCCCTGGCCGATGATCCGCAGCAAGACCAGCTCGCCCGGATGCATATGCGGATTGCCGTTGTAAGGCTGGTGCAGGTACTGGGCCGCATAGTTGGTGTCCATGTCATCGGGCATCGAGCGGCCGTTGATCATGAAATACACCGGGTGATAGGGCTCGGTCGGCACGTTCAGACTGCAGCCGCCGGCCGCCCCCGCGCTACAGGCACTCGCCGCCGCCGTGACCTGTGCCAGCGCCTGGGCATGGATGTTCGGATCCATCTCGGAGAACTGGAACAGGTACTCGCGGTCGTAGCAGGTGTCCGGGTGGTCGAAGGCAGATCCAGCAAGCCGAAAATCCTTTTCCCCGTTGGCGATTTCTGCCAACCGGTTCTTGGCTGCCAGGGTGGTGGTCCCCGAGGTGGTGCAATTGGCCGGCACGGCACTCGGCAGCACGATGATCGCCCCGTACAGGCCCATCTCGACCTGCAGGTCGCCCTGCGTGCCGCTGTAGTAGGCCCGTGTGCCGGGCGAGCCGGCCGTGAAGGTATAGGTCACCGTGCCGCCGCCGGGTGCCGCTTCATTAGTCAGCAATCCGGTGACGCCGCCGGTGGCCGTAACGTTGAAGCCGGGAAACAGGATCGAGGTGTTGCCTGCGGAAGTGGGCAGGCCGTTCGTCAGAGTGACCGTGACGGTCTGACCCTCGGTGACCACCAATGTCGGACCTGGAACTTGCATGGTGTTGCAGAACGGCGTGGTCGTGGTGGCCGGAACGAACGCCGCGCTGGTGGGAGGCGTCGTGCATCCGTAACCCCAGGAGTACACCGCCTGCCCGTCGGGTTGCGTGATGTACGCGGGTTGCGCGGTTAGGGCAAACGTCGGCCCCGTGATTCCCGGGGCTGCCGCCTGCACAGCGGCCGTCAACAGCAGGGCCGCCGCCGAGGCCAAAAAGGGAAGCAGTCTGTTCATCACCGTAACCTTTCTTATGATCAGTGCGCTCATGGCTGCTCCCTAGTTGACGTGGACTTCGGTCATCAGGCCGCCGAAGTTCTCCGCGTCGTTCGACAGATGGTCCAGATTGGGCGTGTACAGGTAATACGTGCCCTTGGGCAGGGCCGTCGTGCAGGTGGTGTAGTCGTTCGTCGTCGTCCCGACGATCAGCGGTCTCGCCGCGCACGTGTCCAGGATCACGTCGAGCGATTCGCCACCGGCGAGCGTGATCGAGTTGGTCGTGTAGTACAGGTTGTTGCCGGCCTGGTCGCGCAGCAGTTTGGCGTTGTAGCCGATCACCTGCATCGGAATGCCGAGCGAGGCCAGCGTCTGGTATTCCGACACGTCCAGGTCGGAGATGCGCAGCAGCGCTCTCGTGCCCGCCGCGATGTTGATGATCGCCGGCAGGGGCTGCGAGAAGTGGTTCACGCCATCGGCCGCCTGCGTCTGCAACGGACCGGCCGATACCGTATCGGGGTAGCTGCGGCCGTTCAGCAGGAAGTACTTGTCCTTCATGTCGGCGAAGCCTTCGGGGTTGAAGGTCATGCCGACAAAGTGGAAGTTCGGATCGAAGCCGTGGATCTGGACCGGGTAGTCGACGTTGTAGAAGGTCGAGCCGTCCCCGTCGTTGTAGGCATACGTGGCGCCGGCCGTGTGCGTGGTGCCCGTATTGGCAATCGGCAGCGGATTGCTGCACAGGATGTCGTTGGCCGAGACACAGGCCGTGCGCAGATCCGTGTCCTGTGTCGCACGGGCCGTATACAGGTTGGCTCCGGGGGCGACTCGGTTCTGGCGGGGCCGCACGTACAGCTGCCCGACCATGCCCATCTGCAGGTGCTCGGGCGGGGTGATGTGGCAGTGCCAGAAGTAGGTGCCGGCATCGGGCGCCAGGTAGTAGTAGGTGAAGCTGGCGCCGATGTTGATCGCCACCGACGCGTCCGGCACGCCGTCGTAGAACGCCGAGGCGTTCGGGTAGCCGTGGAAGTGGACCGTGTGCTGCTCGAACAGGTCCGGCCGCATGATCATGCCGACGTTGGTCAACGTCAGAAAGAACTCGTCATCCTCGTCGATCGCCATCAAGGGCGCGGGGATGTTGCCGTTCATCACGCCCACATCCATGATCTGACGCGGATCCACGTGACCGTCGATCGCCTTGGCAATCGACGCGGTCCCGGTCGACGTTACGGTTACCTGGGCCAGCCCCGTGGCCGTGGCGTGGTACTGAAAAGCGAAATTGGGCGGGAAGATGGCGTTGAGGACGTTGACGGCTGTCACCGGGAAAGTTCCCTTGTAGCCGGCCGGTATATCGGTGCCTCCCGCGATGACTACGCTGGCGCCTACCTGCAGATTGAGGTCCAGGGGCGAGTTGGCGACGACCGTTACGGTGTTCCCGGCCTCGCTGATGTCGTAAATGCTGACGGTGTTCGCCACGTCGTAATCGAGGCCCACCGCGCCGTTGTAGTTATAGCTCGCGAGCGTGCCTAACTGGCCCGAGGAAAGCGGTACCGTGATCGCGCCGATGGTCGTGGCCGGGTCACCGGGCACCAGAAAGTTGCTGGTCGAGACCGGGAACGGGACGTTGAAGACACTCGGGAATTCCGTGCCGGGCTTGCCCAGCGCGATGTCGGTAATTCCGGACAATGGCCCGAAGGAGAACAGGTAGGTCTGCGTGCCGTCGCCCATCGCCGCGTAGCCGTCACCACCGGAAATCTGCTGGCACTTGATGGCGCCATTCACATGGGCGGGAGTCGCTGGATATCCTGCGGTGCCCGTGAACGTGGCACCAACGTAAGCCGGCTCCGCATTGTTGTTGGCCGCCGTCGGGTGAGTAATGGTGCTGGTGGGACACTGCACGCGAAACGACTGCGCGCCTGCCGGTAGCGACAACAACGCCAACAGAATCGCCGGCAATCCTAGACGCACCAACTGGAAATTAATCATGTGACCTCCGACCCTTCGTGCTTGCGGTGGCAGCGCTCAAAAAAGATGGTGGAGAAGTTTGAACTGCAAGCCGCAAGTTCAAGCCGAATGAACACTCGGCAGAGCTCGAACATCGCGGGTAAATGTCTTGCGTTCTTTTCACTGCTGAGAACCCCAAAACCATCCGTGTTCGATCCCAATGCTCATGCGGCCTACTTTTCTTCTCCCAACCTTGTGGTACAGAGCATGCCGTACGCGTGAATGACAATGGGGGGGGCAACCCTGCATTTCCTGTGGAGGAACCACCGTAGCCGGTGCTCTCAGCGCCTCATATGTTCAATCGAGCGCGAAAATTGCGGTCTAAGAGTGGAAATTCAGTCGCGCGTCAAGCTACTTCGTCGCCGTTCCGATACTTAGTGAACTATTTTTTGACACGTCGAACGGACCGGATTTTGGATCGCTATCATCACGGGAACATGACTGCGATATGGCGGACTTGCGACTCCCAGGCCGCGCGCTTCAACCGCGCGCAGCCTGCGCGAAATCCCTAGCTCGCGTGCGCCTGATCCATCAGCCGCTGATACACCTTCATGACGGAAGGCACGTAGGCAAGCGTCTCGCGGAACGGCGGGACACGGCGCCCGTAACGTTCCACCGCTTCCTCGCCCGCATTGTACGCAGCGAGCGCGAGTTCTAAATTGCTGTCGAAGCGGGCCAGCAGATCGCTCAAGTACTTCGCGCCGGCGCGCACGTTCTGTTCCGGATCGTAGATGTTTTTCACGCCGTAGCGCTTTGCCGTCGCCGGCTGCAATTGCATGAGCCCGATCGCGCCTTTCTTGGAGACCGCGCGCGGATTGAATCCGGACTCGACCACGATGACCGCGCGCACCAGCGCCGCCTGAATCGTCGCGTCCTTCGCGGCGCCGCGGATCACACCGTCGTACTCCGCGGAGCGCGCCAGCCAGTTGATCGACGGACCCTTTTCCACGCGGGCTACCGCCTCGGTGGGCATTGCAACGAGCAACTTGTACCGAGAATCGGAGGGAACGTTGCTGAAGTGAGTGACGCCACTGGCATCGGTGAAGGAGAATATATCCGCGCGCGCGAGACCCGGAGCGGCGGCGGCGGCCAGGATCAAAATTGTGGTAGACCATGCCGACATTTCCAGACTCTACGCGAACCGCCAAGGGCTCGAAGGTGGGGAAACACCGTAGGCGGCCCAAGGAACACAGGGTAGGGTCCGCCGAGCCGCGCGGGGCGGCCAACGCGGAGCCTATCTCGCGACCAACGATGCCGGCGAGGTCTGCCAGAACTTGCGTTCGGCCATGAGATCATCCGCCCGCGCGAAACCGTCGAAGCGCACCCAGGGTTTGCCCGGCGAGGGGCGCATCAGCGTGAGCGGCGTATGGCTCATTTTATCGCCCCGATATGCGCCGAACGCTTGCTGCACGGCGATGATGTCAGCCAATTTGCCGGTGTAATGGTCCCAGCCGCGCTTGGCGTGAAACTGCGCCGCGTACTTGCGCAAATGCGCGGGCGTATCCTGCTCGGGGTCGATCGAAATCGAAACCAAGTGAACCGATTTGCGTTCGGCGCCCAGATCCCCTTGAAACTGTTCGAAGACCTGGCTGTTCATCGGACAGATCGTGGTGCAGCTGGTATAGATGAAATTGACGACCAGCGGCCGGCCATCGTCCAATTCGGCGGGTAGATTTACCGTCTTTCCGTCGTCACGAACCAGGGTCACGTCCGGAATCACGAATTGCGTTTCCGAGCGCCGCACGTCGGCGTCGTTAGACATCTGAGCACGCTCGCGCGCGGCCGCGACGGGATCGGACGCCGCATGATCATCCGCCCAAGCCCCGGCAGCGAGCAGCGACACGCCGATCAGTACGGTCGATAGTGAAAGCCGCCCCGGGATCATCCTTAAGATCATGTGTCACTCCTGAACCAACGACGGCGAGCTATGCCAACCTGCCCGATTATCAACGACCGGTGCAGCTCGCGGCCATGGGTGAAACACCCTACCCGCCGCCGCTCCCCTGTCAGCCCCGCGCAACCGCTCATTCTGACCCCGTCTGGCGGCGGCCGACATCGGTCCAGAACTTGATTTCATTCGCGAAGTCGCCGCGGGCCTCCGCCAACGACCGCTCAATCGCAGGGGCGCCCGCCCGATAAGACACCGCCTTGCGCAACGCCCCCGCCGCCGAGACCAGGTAGGCCTTGGTTGAATGGTTGAGTTCGTCGACCCTCATCAGCACGACGTCGTCATGATTGGCGGCGCACACGTTGAACGTGTGTACCGTTTGCCCATCACGGATGACGGCCTGGTTCACCGCCGTTTCTTGCTCCACCCGGCTGATGCCGAGCACCACGGAAAGGTGCGCGGGCAGCCGGCTTGCTGGGCCATTGCGGACCACCGTGTCGATCAGTCCCGCGAGCGATACGGCGGCGCCGTATGCGGAGAGCATCACGGTCATCGCAGCCGCTACGACTAACCAGCTCCGATTGCCCATGAATTCACTCACTTGCTACCCCTCAATCCCAATTGCCAGCATTCGCCAATTCGTCGAAAGTCTACTACAGCAGTATCACGCGGCCCGTGATTCAAGTTCCGTCATCCAACGTATTATGTTCAGGGATGCGGTTCGCCGCGACTTTCGCGCAGTGTGGAGCGGCGACTCGCGCTTTCGCACAAACACCGCTATCGTCCGCGATAACTAAATGAATCGCCAGGGATGCATGCGCCAAACGTTTCTCTTCGGACACCCTAGCCTGGGGGAAATCTCTCGTCCATGGGGTTTCCCGACATGGTGGCGCACCGCTTTGGTCGCCCTGTCGCTTTCGTTCGCGGGTCACTCCGCGCTCGCACAGCACGAACACTCATCGAGCGAATTCGAGGTATTCGTGGCCGCCGAGGGCCTCGCGGGACACGGTCGGCCGCATCCGCGCTTGGACGACCCTTGGCTCGACGCGGATGTGATCTTCGGGCTCACTCACGAGCAGTTTCGCGTCTTCGGTGAATACTTCATCACCGTCGACGAACGCGACCTCGAGCGCTTCCAAATCGGCTACGAGGTGATCCCCGATACGTTGATCTGGTTGGGCCGTTATCACCAACCGGCCAGCGCCTGGGACACCGAACACCATCACGGCCGCTACCTGCAGACCGCCATCACCCGACCGGCAATCGAAAACTGGGAAGACGAAGACGGTTTGATCCCGCAGCACATCACCGGCGCCCTGGTCGAATCGCGCCGTCCAATCGGCACCGATGCCGGCATGCAAATCTCGGCTGGGGTGGGTGCCGGACCCGCGCTGACTGCGCGAGACAATGAACCCATCGACCTGCTTGGCAACAACCCGGGAAAGCACGGCCTTTCGTTCACGGGCCGCCTCGCCTATCTACCAGACTACGTTGGGACCAGCAGCGCGGGCATCCTCTGGGGCCATGACCAGCTTTTCGCGAGCGGTCCAGTGGCATTGGCGACCTTGCGGTCGAATCACGCCATCCTCACCATCTACGGTGCTTATGCCGATTGGAGCGTCGATGCGTGGCGGTTCATCGGCACCGCCTACTATGTCGACGTCGCGCTCGATCGGCCGAATTCCGATGAAAGCTTCATGTCGGCATACCTCCAGGTCGAGCGGCAGCTAGCGCATCGGCTGACGGCCTTTGGCCGGGTCGAGGACTCCGCCCGGATGGAGAAATCCCGCTACGTCTCGCTCCTTGATGATCATACGACGAACATAGATATCACCATCCGGCGGCAGGCCGTCGGCCTGCGTTGGGATTACGCGCGTCGCCAGGCCTTGACGGTGGAATTCGACCATGAAGTTACTCTGTCCAACCGCGGTTACGAAGCGCGCCTCCAGTGGTCAGCAGCAATCCCGTGAAGAGCCTCGCGGCGGCGGCCTTTCTCGTGCTGCTGCTCGGCAGGGCCGCGCCGGCCATCGCCGGGGAAGAATTGGTGCTCATCGTCAGCGCGCACAGCGACGTCGATCAACTCGATTCGCCCTTGGTCAGAAGGCTGTTCCTCGGCCTCACCGTCACCCAACACGGCACCCGCCTCCGCCCGGTATTGAATGAAGCCGACCCCAAGATCAAGGATCTGTTCCTGCAGAACATCGTTTCGATGTCCGACAGCACCTACGATCGCTACGTGCTGCGCTTGACGCTGCTCCAGGGCCGAACTCAACCCCCCGTGTACAAGAGCAGCGCCGTACTCGTCAACGCGGTCGCCGCCGACCCGACGGTCGTCGGATATGTCTGGGCGAAGGATGTCGCACGCGACGTCCGTGTCAAGGTTCTGAGGGTCGTATGGCACGACTGAGCGCAAGCTTTGCGAGATTCGTCACCCTATGGGTCGTGGCCGTCCACCTCGTGCTCCTGCCGGCATTGTATTTCGGCGTTGGCTACGTCATCCGCAAGAGTCACCAGGAACTATTCGTCCAGCACGCCAGAACATTTGCGCGAGTATTGGCCGATGAGTTCGAAGTGGGTGCCGCTCTCGACTCGCAGGCCAAGACATCGGACCTTCTCGACCTCGCCATCATTCACGGCGAGGCGCTCCATGCTGAGGTGGTGATCGGTGATCACTCCATTCGTAGCGACCTCGGGTCGCCTGACATCAAGGTGGTCAGCCGCACCGATTTCGGCTTTGAACAAGGGGACGACCAGGTTTATTTCGTCGTGCTGCCCATCCAGCGCCCCGGCCGCAGCGCGGAGTTGCGAGTGGGATTCGACGAACGCCCAACCCAGGCGCGCATTCAACTGGCGCTCAACCGCATGTTGCTTCTGCTCGCGGCGTACTTGGGCACCGCAATCGCGGTCGCGGCCTACCTGAGCAACCGGCTGTCCCGTCCGATCCGGCGGCTGCAGGATGTGTCTCGATCGATCGCCTCCGGCGACTACGCGCAGGCGCTCCAGGTCAGCACCGGCGTCCGGGAGCTGCACGATCTCGCAACGGATCTGGAGGCGATGCGCCGCGAATTGGTGGGGGTCAACGATCACCTGCGGCGGGAGATTCTGGAAAAGGAGATCTCGGAAGGCAGGCGCGATGAACTGCAGAAGCAGCTGCGCCATCGTCAACGGTTGGAAACCGTGGGCACGCTCGCCGGCGGCATCGCGCACGAGTTCAACAACGTGCTCGTACCCATCATTCTGTTCACCGAGGCGGCGATGCAGGATCTGCCGCGGGACAGCGCCTCGCGGGGCGACCTCGAGCGCGTCATGGCGTCCGCGCGCCGGGCGAGGAACGTGGTGCACAAGATCCTGACTTTCAGCCATGTGCTCGGCGATACCGCTCTCGCGCCCACCGATCTACGAAGCGTCGTTAGCGAGAGCATTACCCTGTTCTCGGCACTGGCACCGCCCAGCATCGAGATTCGCAGCGAGATCGACGCCGAGGTACCGCTGGTACGGGCCGACACCACGCTCGCCGGCGACGTCATCGTCAATCTGTGCACCAACGCCTATCAGGCGATGCAGGGGCAAAATGGGGTTCTGACGGTGGGACTCAAGAACTCACCGCCCCATGTGGAGCTTTGGGTGACGGACACGGGGAATGGGATGGATCAGTCTACCGTGGACCGCATCTTCGAGCCTTTTTTTACGACCCGACCGGTCGGTCAGGGAACGGGCTTGGGGCTTGCCGTGGTGCATGGCATCGTGGAAAGCTTTGGCGCCGCCATCGCCGTTGAAACGCGGCCCGGCGCGGGAACCACTTTCCGAATTCTCTTTCCTGCCATCAAGGACGGTCCTACCATCAAGGACGATGGACGGGCCGAAGGAACCGCCCCGTCCAATTGAGGCCTACCATGCAGCGAATTCTGGTGATCGATGATGAACACGATGTTGGCGACGGCATCAAGCGGGTGCTCGACAGCGCGGGCTTCTCCGTTCGAGTCGTCGATAATGCGACTGATGCGATGCTCGAACTGAAGCGCTTGGCGGCAGATGTGGTCATCACCGACATCATCATGCCCAAGGTCAACGGCGTCGAGGCCATCGAGTGCATCGTGCGCGAATTCCCCATGGTGCGGATCATTGCCATTTCAGGTGGCGGCAACTTCGACGTGACCGGGTATCAGCCTGCCGCCATCACCACCACCGCGTATCTCGCCGCGGCCAAGCGGGCGGGCGCGCATAGCCTCCTCACGAAGCCGTTCGAATCCCGGGAACTCATTGCCGCGGTGAATCAGGTCATAGGCGCCGGCGGCGACTGACCGTCGACAGCAGCGAGCAACGCGGTGGGATCAGAACGCGCCGAGACAAAGTTGCAGAGCCGCACTCGCGGGCATGCCTTCGAAAGCATTCTGGACTAGAGTGAAACTTGCCAGATAGCTCGGATCCTTTTGCACCGCTTCCCAAGCGTCCCTGTCGTGGTCGCCTTTGGCGTCACGATCCTTCATGGAATCGTGTCCTTCGAATTTTGCATGGTGATTACCATCATGTTCACCTTGGCCGGTGCCCGGAATTATCGAGTGGCGCAATGACTCAAACTTCCTTGCATCGCGCTGATCGATTTTGATGCAGTACGACAGAATGCCATTGACCAATCCAAGCGCTGCCGGAGATAGAGCGGCGGGCGCGGCAGGCGGGGCGGCTTGCGCCGTGGAACCCACGACGAGGGTCGCAGTCAATATCAGAATAATTCGGATTTGCATTTCTCGCTCCGCTCTTAGTAATAATTCCGTTGGAAGGAGTAGCGCGTACCGCTTGTCGCGCGGCGACACTAGGGGAATTCGGGGAAACACACTGAGCGGTGGGTCACACTTTCGGGAGGGCAATTCCGCGCTCGACCATTGATCGCAGGCGCTCTGCGTTATGATGATGAGACTATCAACGTCAGCGATTGGACCCAAGGACACGCCGATGAATACCCGCCGAGCCCAGAACCCTACTCTTATGCTGGCGCTTCTGGCCGCTGCCACTGCGTACGGCTCGCCCGTCGCCGCGCCCAGCGTCGTGGTTGCCGAGACGACGCCGGCAACCTCGGCCCCGAAGGGGCCTGCCATTACGCCGGAGGCGGGCAGCTACGACGTCGGGCTGATGCTCGGCAGCCAGCTCGAGCACAACGGCGTGCTACCGACCCTGTCGTTGGATGCCTTGATTCGCGGCCTCAAGGACGCGGTCGGCGGCCGCGCCATCACGGCGCAGGAACGCGACGCGGCACTGCGGTTCATGCGCGATTCACGCGACGCGCTCGCCGAAAAGAACCGGGCGGCGGGCCGCGAGTTCCTCGAGCGCAATGCCAAGGAACCCGGTGTGAAGTCGATGCCGTCCGGTCTCCAATACCGGGTGCTCAACAAGGGCGATTCTAACGCCAAATCCCCCGCACCCACCGACCAGGTCACCGTACGCTATCGAGCCAGCCTCGCCGACGGGACGGAGTTCGATCGCTCGGACACCCACGATCGGCCCGCGATGTTCCGCGTCAACACCGTGTTCAAGGGATGGCAGGAAGCCTTTCTAGCGATGAAACCCGGCGCGAAATGGCAGCTGTTCGTGCCGCCCGAACTCGGCTACGGTGCTAACTCGCCGCCGGGGGTCCCGCCCGGCGCGCTGCTGATCTACGAACTCGAACTCTTGCAGGTTGAGCCCG
>Ga0137409_10004717_pt1 | contig 14303 bp, 7 predicted proteins | sample CZODoug1_16funga_FD_122059 | JGI IMG/M metagenome (GOLD analysis project Ga0137409, IMG submission 122059) | Vadose zone soil fungal communities from Angelo Coast Range Reserve, California, USA - CZODoug1_16fungal (Hybrid Assembly) | ecosystem: Environmental > Terrestrial > Soil > Vadose zone... | reverse complement strand
GATCTCGCCGGACGATGTGTTCGAAAACTTCATGAACGCCTACGCGCGCGCGTACGACCCGCATTCGAGCTACTTCTCGCCGCGCAACTCCGAGGAATACCGGATCGCGATGAGCCTTTCCTACGAGGGAATCGGCGCTTCGCTGCAACTGGTCGACGACTACGTGACTGTGCTCAGCATCCTGCCGGGCGGACCCGCTTCGCAGTCCAATCAGCTGGTCGCCAATGACCGCATTACAGCGGTCGGCCAGGGAAAGGATGGAGCGCTAACAGATGTGATCGGCTGGCGCCTGGATGACGTCGTGCAGCTGATTCGCGGCCCGCTCAATTCCGTGGTTCGTCTGCAGGTATTGCCCGTCGGGGCCGCGCCCGGCAACGAGAAGATCGTCGAATTCACCCGCAACAAGGTAACGCTCGAGGCCCAGGCGGCGCACAAGGAGATCCGCAAGGTTCACCGCGGCGATCGCGACCTGTCGATCGGCGTGATCACGGTGCCGAGCTTCTACCAGGACTACGAGGCGCGCGCCGCGGGCGATCGCAACTATCGCAGCACAACCCGCGACGTGCGCAACCTGATCGCGGAACTCAAGACAGCGGGCATCGATGGGCTGCTGATCGACCTGCGCAACAACGGCGGCGGATCGCTGCCTGAGGCGACGGGCCTCACGGGCCTCTTCATCAAGGGCGGGCCGGTCGTGCAGCTGCGCGAGACCGGCGGCACCGTCGAAGTGCTCGATGATCCGGAACCGGAGCCCGCGTACACGGGACCGCTCGCGGTCCTGGTCGATCGGTTCAGCGCCTCGGCCTCGGAGATCTTCGCCGCCGCGATCCAGGACTACGGGCGCGGCCTGGTCATCGGTCAGCAGACCTATGGCAAGGGCACCGTGCAGAACCTGATTCCGCTGGATCGCTTCGCGCTCGGCCCGAAGCCGGAGTTCGGCCAGCTCACCATCACGATTGGCAAGTTCTATCGCGTCACCGGCGACAGCACGCAGAACCATGGCGTAACGCCCGACATCACGCTGCCGTCGCTGATCAGCGCGGACGAAGTCGGCGAGAACACGCGTGACAGCGCCCTGCCCTGGGATCGAATTGCCGCGGTTCCGTTCAAGGACGACGCGAAGCTGGGGCCGGCGGTGCCCCAACTCGCGCGCATCCATGATCAGCGCGCCGCGGTCGATCCGGACTTCCGCAGTCTCGTCGACGACGTCGCATCCGTGGACCGCCTGCGCCAGCAGACAACCGTGTCGCTCAACCTCAAGGTGCGTGAGCAGGAGCGAACCGCTCTCGACAAGGAGCGCCTCGCGCGCGAAAACGCGCGGCGCGCGGCCCATGGGCTGAAAGCCCTCACCAGCGTCGAGGAGATCAACGACAGCGAGAGCGCCGATGTAGTGCTCACGGAAGCCAGCCAGATCGTCGCTGACATGACTTCTCTCCCGCTGCTGGTTCAGGCTGCCAAGGGAAGTTGACCCGCCTCGAAGCTCCTGGCTCCGTCCAGTCCACTGTTATACTTGACTACAACACTAAGCTACTTGTAGCATCCGTCCCCAGCCCGAAGCAGTCCGGCCCTGAACCATAGGCCCACTGCATATAACTCACTGAGCCAGCTTAAAAAAGCAGGCTTTCGGGCTGGGAGGCGGTATGTACAAGCAGGGGCTGATCGTTGTTCTGACTCTGGCGTTTGCCAGCCTGGTAAGCGGCTGTGGCGAGAAGGCCGATGGCAAGACTCCGGACGGGAAGAACGACAAGGAAGCGCCCGCGATCCCCGTAGAAGTACGCACGCCGCGTCGTGGCGAGATGCTCGCCGTCTACTCGGGTACCGCCTCGCTCGAGGCCGATCAGGAGGCGTCCGTCGTCGCCAAGGTCGGCGGCGAAGTGCGCTCGATCCTGGTCGAGGAAGGTCGCGCGGTGCGTGCCGGGCAAGTTCTGGCTCGCCTCGATGGCGATCAGCTGCGGCTCGAGGCCGAGAAGGCCAACGTGACGCTCGCCAAGCTCGAGCGCGACTATCGACGCAACGTCGAGCTGCACGACAAGGGCCTCGTTTCACCGGGCGCCTTCGAGAATCTGAAATACGAAGTCGATGCGCAGCGTGCCGCCTCTGACCTGGCCAAGCTGCAGTTGTCGTATACGGAAATTCGCGCCCCGATCGACGGCGTCATCGTCGAACGGTTGGTCAAGGTCGGCAACACGATCAAGCCCAACGATGTGCTGTTCCGCGTCACGGACCTCAAACCGCTGATCGTCTACGTGCACATTCCCGAGCGCGAGCTCGAGCGCCTGAAACCGGATCAGCCCGCGGCCATCCATGTGGACGCCGTTCCCCAGCACACCTTTGAAGGTCACGTGGCTCGCATCAGCCCGGTGGTCGATCCCCAGACGGCGACCTTCAAGGCGACGATCGAAGTCGATGATCCCAGCGAGCGGCTCAACCCCGGCATGTTCGCGCGCATCGGCATCGTCTACGAGCGGCGCGATCAGGCGCTGCAGATCCCGCGCACCGCCATAGTTGACGACCAGGGGCAGACGACGGTGTTCATCGTCGAGAACGGCAAGGCACAGCAGCGCCGCATCGGCGTGGGCCTCACCAACGATGGCCTGGTGGAAGTCACCGACGGGCTCAAAGGCCACGAGCAGGTGGTCGTTGTCGGCCAGGGCGGATTGAAAACCGGCAACGCAGTGCGCGTCGTGGAACTCGAGTCTCCCACCGCCAAGCGCTGATCTCGGGCCGTTCGTCGCACCACTCGATAGCGGGGCCACAGCATGCAACTCGTCGACTTCGCCACCCGCCGGCGCGTCACCATCGTGATGTGCATGGTGGCCATCGCGCTTTTCGGCTTCGTTTCGCTGGCGCGCCTCAAGGTGAACCTGCTGCCCGATCTCTCCTACCCCACGCTCACGGTGCGCACCGAACTGGTAGGCGCGGCACCGCTGGAAATCGAAAACCTGATCACGCGCCCGGTCGAGGAAGCGGTCGGCATCATCCGCAACGTGCGCCAGGTGCGCTCGGTATCCCGCTCGGGCCAGTCGGATGTGACGCTGGAATTCGTCTGGGGCACCGACATGGATCTCGCCGGCATCGAGGTGCGCGAGAAGCTCGACCTGCTGCAGCTGCCGCTGGAAGCCAAGCGCCCGCTGCTGTTGCGCTTCGATCCGTCCACCGAACCCGTCATGCGTTTCGCACTGCTCGAGAAGGGCGACGCGCGAGGCGCCGACTCGGGTGCTCACGTGGAGAGGCTGAAGTTCCTGCGGCGCTTCGCAGAGGATCGGCTCAAGCCCGACATGGAAGCGGTGCCGGGCTCTGCCGCGGTGAAAGTGAGTGGTGGCTTCGAGGATGAGATCCAGGTCTTCGTCGACCAGCAGAAGCTGGCGCAACTCGGCCTGTCCATCGAGACCGTGGCGAGCCGCCTGCGCGCGGAGAACGTCAACTTGTCCGGCGGCCGTCTGGAACAGGGCACGCAGCGTTTCCTGGTCCGCACGCTCAATGAGTTCCAAAGCATCGAGGAGATGGCGGACGCGATCATTGCCTCAGTCGGCGGGCAGCCGGTCTACCTGCGCGATGTCGCGTCGGTAACGCACGGCTACAAGGAGCGTGAGGCGGTCACGCGCGTGAACGGCCGCGAGTCGGTGGAGCTCGCGGTCTACAAGGAAGGTGACGCCAACACCGTGCAACTCGCCAACGCGCTCACCGAACGCGTGGAGGCCTTGCGCAAGACCCTGCCGGCCGAGACCGAGCTCACGCCGGTCTACGATCAGTCGAAGTTCATTTCCTCGGCGATCGGTGAAGTCCGCGACGCGGCGCTCATCGGCGGGCTGTTGTCGATCCTGGTGCTGTATTTCTTCCTCCGCGATGCACGTGCGACCTATGTCGCGGGCATCGTGATCCCGGTGTCGGTGATCGGCACGTTCATGCTGATGTATCTCTCGGGTGTGACACTCAACATCATGTCGCTCGGTGGCATCGCGCTTTCGGTCGGCACGCTGGTCGATACGTCCGTCGTCATACTCGAGAGCATCAGCAAGAAGCGCGAAGCGGGCCTCGGAGCGTTCGAGGCGGCGCGCACCGGCACCAGCGAAGTCGTGATGGCGGTCACCGCTTCGGCCCTGACCTCGATCGCGGTTTTTTTCCCGATGGTCTTCATCAGTGGCATCGCCGGCCAGTTGTTCCGCGACCAGGCTCTCACCGTCACCTACGGGCACATCCTGTCGCTGCTCGTTGGCCTGACGGTGGTACCGATGCTGGTCGCCGGTCGCGGCGCGAGCGAGACTGTGAACGCCGCCGCCGCGCCGCTCGGACGCTTTGCCCGCGGCATCGCCTGGATAGGAGCGCTCTTCGGGCGCGGCGCTCGCGCCATCTCCGGATTCTTCCGCCTGATCTTCAGTCCCTTCGTCTGGCTCACGCAGACCTTGTATCGACGGCTGGAGCGGGGCTATGTACCGCTCCTCGAATGGTCGCTGAGCCATCGCGGTCGCGTGATAGCAGCCTCCCTGGTGTTGTCGCTGGTGACGTTCGCGCTGGTGCCGCGTCTCGGCACTGAGTTGATTCCGCAACTTTCACAGGGTGAGTACAACGTCGATCTGCGCCTGCCGCCCGGCACGCCGCTCGACCAGACCGACCGCATCGTCGAATCCGCGCAGCGCTCTGCGATGCAGATCGGTGGTGTCGCGCTCTCCTACTCGGTGGCCGGGACCGGCAACCGCCTCGACGCCAATCCCGTCGACGCCGGCGAGAATACCGGGAAGCTGAGCATCACCCTGGTGCCGGGCTCGGGACACGCCGAAGAGGCGGCTTCGATGAACGCGCTGCGACCGCGGCTCGAGATGGTCGCCGGGTTGCAATACCAGTTCAGCCGCCCGTCACTCTTCACCTTCAGCACGCCGCTCGAAGTCGTGGTCAGTGGCTACGATCTCGAGCGGCTGCGCACGGTCGCCGAACAGGTGCGCGCACGCATGGATGCGGCCGGCACCTATACGGATATCCGCTCCACCGTGGAAGCCGAGAATCCCGAGATCCAGATCGTGTTCGACCAGGATCGCGCCACGCGTCTCGGCCTCAAGGTGCGCGACATTGCCGACCGCATCGTCACCAGCGTTCGTGGCGAAGTGGCGACGCGCTATCGATTGCGTGACAAGCAGATCGACGTCCTGGTGCGCAGCGTGCACGCCCGTACCGCGTCGATCGAGGAGATCCGCAATCTCATCGTCAATCCCGGCAGCGAGCGCCCTGTGCCCCTGAGCGCCGTGGCTGCAGTGACGCTGTCGGTCGGACCGGCGGAAATCCGCCGCATCGGTCAGGAGCGCGTCGCGGTCGTATCCGCCAGCTATACGGGGAGCGACCTGGGTACGGCGGTCAAGGATCTGCAGGGCATATTGAGTCGCATCGATCTGCCACCGGGCGTGAGCAGTTATCTCGCCGGACAGAGCGAAGAGATGCAGGACAGCCTGCGCTCGCTCACCTTCACCCTCGCACTCGCGGTGCTGCTCGTGTACCTCGTCATGGCCTCGCAGTTCGAGTCGCTGGTGCAGCCGTTCGTCATCCTGTTCACGATTCCCCTCGGTCTCATCGGTGTGGTGTGGGCGATGTTCCTCACCTCCACCACCATCAGCGTGGTCGCCATGATCGGCATCATCATGCTGACCGGCATCGTGGTGAACAACGCGATCGTCCTGATCGATGCCGTCAATCGCGCGCGCCAGCGGGGCTTGAACAAGCATGCCGCGATTCTCTACGCCGCACGCGCCCGCCTGCGTCCCATCGTCATAACGACCGTCAGCACCATCCTGGGCTTGGTACCCATGGCGCTCGGCTTCGGCGATGGCGCGGAAGTGCGCACGCCGATGGCGATCACCGTGATTGGCGGCATGACCGTCTCGACGCTTCTCACCCTGGTGGTAATTCCTGTCGTCTACTCGCTGCTGGTGCGCGAGCGTGTGGTCGCCGCTGAAGTGCCGGGCGCGGTCGAGCCGGGCCGGCCATGATTCACACCGATGTGGCTCTGCGTCGACCGGTCACCACCGTCATGGTGTTCCTGGCCGTTACGCTGATCGGCATCATTGCCGCGCGCCTGCTGCCGCTCGAGCAATTTCCGGACATCAAGTTCCCGGGCATGCAGGTCACGATCCCCTACGCGGGTTCGACGCCGCGGGAAATCGAAGAGCAAATCACCCGCCCGGTCGAGGAGGCCCTCGCCACTCTGAGCGGCATCCAGGAGATCCGCTCGACCTCGAGCGAGAACCAGGCACAGATCGAGATCGCGTTCGACTGGGGCACCGACTTCGACGCCGTCGGGTTCCAGGTTCGCACCAAACTGGATGCGATCCGCAGCCAGTTGCCGGTGGGCGCGGACCGGATGCTCACCTTTGCGGGCTCGCTCGGCGATCAGCCGATCCTGCAGATCCGCATCGCCGCCAACCAGGATCTCTCCGACGCCTACGACACGCTGGAGCGCTATCTCAAGCGGCCGGTGGAACGTCTCAACGGCGTGGCGCGCGTCGAGCTTGCCGGCGTCGAGCCCCGCGAAGTGCGTATCCTGGTCGATGCCGGGCGCGTCGCTGCACATGGCATCGACTTGCGGGATCTGCGGCAGCTCCTGGAGCGCAGCAACTTTTCGGTGAGCGCGGGTGAGATCACCGAGCGCGGCCAGCGCTTCAACGTGCGGCCGATTGGTGAATTCCGCACGCTCGAGGACATCCGCAACCTGGTTCTGCAGGGTAACGTGCGTCTCGCGGACATCGCCAGTGTTGAGCTCCTGAGTCCCGAGCGCGAGATGGGCCGGCATCTCAATCATCGGCCGGCGGTGGGCCTGGAGGTCTACAAGACGACGCAGGCGAACGTCGTGGACGTGGTGAAGCGCGTTCTGAAGGTGGTCGATTCCGCGCGCGAGCTGCCGCAGATGCAGGGCATCGAGCTGCTGATCATCGGCGACCAGGCCGGCGCCATCGTCGCGTCGCTCAAGGAGCTGCGCACCGCGGGTCTCATCGGCGCCACACTCGCCTTCCTGGTGCTGTTCGCCTTCCTGCGTGACCTGCCGACGACCCTGATCGTGACCCTGGCGGTGCCCTTCTCGCTGGTCATCACCCTGGCCGCCATGTATTTCCTCGGTCTCTCGATCAACATCCTGTCGATGATGGGCATGCTGCTCGCCGTCGGCATGCTGGTCGACAACGCCGTCGTCATCACCGAGAGCATCTTCCGCCATCGGCAGATGGCCCCCGGGAAGCCGATCGAGGCGACGCTTACCGGTGTGCGTGACGTCGGCATCGCGGTCACTGCGGGTACCGCAAGCTCGGTGGCCGTGTTCCTGCCGCTGCTGTTCGGAGAGCGTACCGAGGCCACAATCTTTCTCGCGCACGTCGCGATCCCGATCGTCGTCGCGATGATCGCCTCGCTCCTGGTCGCGCAGACCCTGATCCCGATGCTGACGGCACGATTCCCGGTGCCACCACCCATCGGCGCCGGGACGCTGCTGGGTCGCCTGCGAGAACGTTATGCGCGCGCGCTCGGTTGGACGCTCGAGCACAAATGGATGACTGCGGGCGGCATCGTACTGATTCTCGCCTCGGTCGCGCTGCCCGCCACGCAAGTCAAGAACGACATGTTTCCTCCCGACTCCGGTCGCGACCTGGTGATGGAATATCACATCGATGGCACCTTCCCGCTCACGCGCGTGGAGTCGGCGGTCAACCTGATCGAAGGCTACCTGGAGAAGTATCGCCAGCGCTTCGAGATCCGGACCATCTATTCCTACTTCCGGCCCGACCAGGCACGCACCTTCCTGACGCTCTCGCCCAAGGGTGAGGCGCGCAAGGAAACCAAGGAGATCATTGCCGAGATCACCAAGGACCTGCCGGAGATCATCATCGGCAAGCCCAGCTTCCAGTTCGACCAGGATTCAGGTGGCGGCTTCAGCATGCAACTCGCCGGCGAGTCGACCGAACGGCTGACGGAGCTGAGCCAGGAGCTCGCGCGCCAGCTCAACTCGGTCGAGGGGCTGGAGAGCGTGCGCTCGGAAGCGCGCAATGGCGAAGAGGAAGTGCAGATCATCGTGGATCGGGCGCGCGCCGCAGAGCTGGGGCTGAGTACCGAGGAGGTCGCGGGCTCGGTGGCGGTCGCGATGCGCGGCGACAAGCTCAAGGAATTCCGCGGCCCGGAACGCGAAGTCGACATGCGCCTCACCTTCCGCGCTTCGGACCGGCAGAACATCGAGGGCCTGATGCGGCTGCCGCTGTACCTGCCGAAGGGTGAGCGCATCACGCTCGGCTCGGTGGCGGAGTTTCGCGTCGCGCGCGGTCCCCGTCAGATCACGCGCGTGAATCGCCTCACGGCAGTCGTGATTGCGGCGAATCTCAAGAGCGGCGCCACCCTGGAAGACGTCAAGAAGCGCGTCACCGGCCTGATGGACCAGATCACGTTGCCTCCTGGGTACACGTGGAAGTTCGGGCGTGGCTTCGAGCAGAACGATGAGACCCAGATGGTCATGCTGATCAGCATCGGTCTCGGGGTGGCGATGATCTTCCTGGTGATGGCCTCGCTGTTCGAGTCCGCGCTCTACCCGCTCTCGATCATCACCTCGATCATCTTCGCAATAGTCGGCGTGTACTGGTTCTTCTTCGTGACCGGCACGGTGTTCACCTTCATGGCGATGGTCGGGATCATGATCCTGGTGGGCGTGGTGGTGAACATCGGCATCGTCCTGGTCGCGCACATCAACAACCTGCGGGCCGCGGGGCTGGCGCGCAACGCCGCGATCATCCAGGCGGGACGCGATCGCCTGCGGCCCATCCTGATGACCACTTTGACCACGCTGCTGGCGATGATGCCCCTCGCCATTGGCGATGCTCAGGTCGGTGGCGGTGGTGTCGGCGGAGGCGGGCCCGCCTACTTCCCGATGGCGCGCGCCATCATCGGCGGCCTGGCATTCTCCGGCGTGGTGTCATTGTTCGTGGTACCGGCTTTCTACGAGTGGTTCGACGATCTCAACCAATGGCGACGCCGCGTCGTCGGTGCGGCTCGGGCTCGCAATGCGTCACCACTGGTGCCGTCGCCAACCGCTCAGCGCAGCAGCACCCTGTAGATGCTCCAGTAATCGTCCGCAAGGATCTGCGGCGCGGATAGCGTAAGTATCGTCCTGCCGTCCGCCGAGGTCGGCGCGATCCCGGCCAAAGTCTCTGCCAACGGGACGGTGTCGGCGTCCGCGCGGTATTGCGCTGCTTCCTTGAGGCTCTCCACGCAGGTCTTGATTTGCGCCGCGAAGCCGGTGCGCGACTTCACTGCCCCCAGTGCCTGCGCAATGGCCACCATCAGGGCTTCGCAATCCTCGCGCCCGCCAAACTGTGCTTCGTGCACGCGGTGGATCATCGACTCGCGCACGCGCGTTGCGAGTCCCTCCGTGCTCAGGCGCGCGCCCAGCACCAGGGCATAGGCAATGATCGCCAGGTTGATGGCCCGGCGACCATCGGTAGAGAGGCCCGGAAAGGCCGGACACTGTTCCTGCTCGATCGCTGCATGCTCTTCGCGCAATCGCGCGGCGTCGTGGATAGCGGCGTCCGTATGCACGCGTTCGCCGGCGATCTGGGTCGCGAGCTTGCGGCGGCGAAAATAGTTCCAAAAGCCGCGCAAGTTCTGCAATCGCTGGGTGAGGTCATCGAGGATGCGCTGGCGTTCCGCGGCCACGTCGTTGGCCGCAGCGAGCTGCGCGTCCACTTGCTCGAGCCGCGCTCGCAGCTGCTGGTTGAACTCGAAGGTCTGGCGCTGCCGCTCGCGCTCGTCCTGCTGACGCTCCAGTTCGCCTGCGAACTGCGCCAATTGCAGGTTGCAGGCCCGCCACAGCCCACGCAGCTGGTAGTAGACCAGGGCGGTGTAGCCGGATTGAGGATTGCCGAGCAGGGTCTCGAGTGAATCGAGCTGCTCCTGCGCCTTACCGGTGGCCGTCTCCTGTGCCTTGAGACGCTGCTTGAGATCGTAGATGTCGTCCTGCAGATCCGCGTAAGCCTTCTTGAGGCCGGCGCGATTCTTGAACAGCTGCACCAGGCGTTCGTCCTCGGCCGCCTTGGCCTTCGGCGCGAACGGCAGCTTCAATGGCCTGAGTTTGTCGAAGATCGCCACGTGCCCGATCCTGTGACTTCAGGAACTGTCGCCACGAAGAAATCGACGGCGTTTCGTCAGCACATCATCCGCGATGCGCGCTTGTCATTCTGCCGTCCGCTGTCTCGAATCGATGCCCCCGCTCGGCACAATACTCCAGCCACTTGTTGAGCAGCATGTTGCGCGCCCAGCGTTCGCCGAGCTCGCGCCGCAGCCCGCCGATCTCGCGTATCTGCTCGCCCAGCCGCTGCCGGATGACACTCGCACGCCGCCACCCCGAGCAGCTGCACGCTTCCGCGAGCCGCGCGTCGTGATACACGCGCACCTGCATGTCGGGCGTGAGCAGCGGGCCGCGACTGCCTTCGAGCAGATAGCTGAGTCTGAGCGTGGTCGTGAAACGGCAGCGTTCGAGCACTTGCAGATGCAGAGCGACATCGCCCGGCACATTCGAGATCAGGTGTCCTGCCACTGCTTCGGGCGCGGACAAAATCCAGCCCAGCCTGATGTAGTTGCTCTCGTAGAGCGTCATCAGGCTCACGAAAGTCCCCGGGCGCGAGCGCCAGGAAACTGCGCACAGCTGATCGCCGTCCATGGATCGAATATAGCACAGCCATTCCGACGCCCTGCCCGGCTTGTGCGATGCGTTTCACGCTTCCGTGCGCGAAAAATTCACGGCCGCACGCGCCGCTCGACGCCGGTGCGATCGAGGATGCGGCTGGAGATTTCCTCGATGGAACACTCGGTCGTGTCGAGGTAGGGAATGCCCTGCCGATCGAACAGCGCCTCGGCCGCGCGCACCTCGTATTGCACCTGCGGCGCAGACGCATAGCGGCTGTCGGGACGGCGCTCGTGACGGATCTGTTGCAGGCGCTCGGGCTTGATCGTGAGACCGAAGAGCTTGCGATGCTGCGTGCGCAGCGCGGTGGGCAATGAGCGCCCTTCGAGCTCTTCCTCGGTGAGCGGAAAGTTCGCCGTGAAAATCCCGTACTGCAGCGCCATGTACAGGCAGGTTGGCGTCTTGCCGGAACGCGACACGCCAACCAGGATCAGGTCGGCATGGTCGTAGTCCCTGGCGCCGGCGCCATCATCGTTGGCGAGCGCGAAATTGGTCGCGTTGATGCGCATCGTGTAGGCGTTCAGGTCCGCCATGCTGTGCGCGCGGCCGCTGGTGTGCGAGGAGCGCACCGCCAGTTCACTCTCCAGCGGCCCGAGAAATGCATCGAAGAAATCCAGGAACAGCCCGTTGGCCTCCTTCACGATGGCGCGCAATTCGTCCTGCACCAGCGTACTGAACACGATCGGGCGCACGCCCTCCTGTTCGGCGACCAGGTTGATCTTCCGTGCCGCCTCCTGCGCCTTGTCAAGCGTCGAGATGAATGGCAAAGTCACCGGCCGAAATTCCACGCGGTCAAATTGCGTCAGCAGGCTGTGCCCCATGGTTTCAGCGGTCACGCCAGTCTGGTCCGAGACGAAAAATACGGTTCTGCGACTCACGGCGCCTCGTTCATATGGACATCCCGCCGCAGAGTGTTCCACTCTCCCGCCGTCCGAGACAAGTGCGCCGCGTTTGCCGCGGCGCTCGCAGCCCGAGGAGCACGCTTGAGTTCCTATATTCTGCCGTTCGCTGAGCTGGGCATGCGCGACGTCGAGGTCGTCGGCGGCAAGAATGCCTCGCTCGGCGAGATGATCCGCAATCTCGCGCGCCTGCAGGTCTCAGTGCCGGACGGGTTCGCCACTACGTCCGATGCGTATCGTGAATTCCTCGCGCAAGGCGCAGTCGCGGCCAGGATTGCCGACGCGCTGCGTGAACTCGACGTGGATGATGTCGTGAAGCTCGCCGAGACCGGCGCGCGCATCCGCGGCTGGATACTCGCCACGCCGTTTCCGGCGCGCCTGCAGTCCGAGGTTCTCGCCGCCTGGGAAAAGATGAATGACGGCGGCGAAATCGCCGTGGCGGTACGTTCCTCCGCCACCGCTGAAGACCTGCCCGAGGCTTCCTTCGCCGGCCAGCAGGAAACCTTCCTCAATGTACGCGGGCGCGACAGGCTGCTCGCCGCCATGCACGAGGTGTACGCGTCTTTGTTCAACGACCGCGCGATCGCGTACCGCGTGCATCACGGCTTCGATCACAGCCAGGTGGCGCTGTCGATCGGTGTGCAACGCATGGTGCGCAGCGACCTTGGGGCAGCCGGCGTGATGTTCACGCTCGACACCGATTCGGGCTTTCGCGATGTGGTGTTCATTACCTCCTCGTACGGACTCGGCGAGACCGTGGTGCAGGGCGCGGTGAATCCCGACGAGTTCTATCTCTACAAGCCCGCCCTGCGCGCCGGCCGCGAAGCGATCCTGCGCCGCAATCTCGGCGCCAAGGCCATCAAGATGGTGTATGCGCCGGCGGATAGCGGCGAGCGCGTGCAGACGGTGGATGTACCGGAAGCGGACCGACAGCGCTTTTCATTGAGCGACGAAGACCTGCGCACCCTCGCGCAGCAGGCGCTGATCATCGAAGAGCACTACGGCTGCCCGATGGACATCGAATGGGGCAAGGACGGCGACAGCGGCAAGATCTACATCCTGCAGGCGCGGCCGGAAACCGTGCAAAGTCGTACCGGGCGCTCCATCCAGCGCTTCACGCTCAAGAGCAGATCGAAGGTCCTCGCGAACGGACGCAGTATCGGGCAGCGCATCGGCGCCGGCCCGGCGCGAGTCATGCGCGACGTCAAGGAAATGGCGCGCGTGCAGAACGGCGACGTACTCATCGCCGACATGACCGATCCGGACTGGGAGCCGGTGATGAAGCGTGCTTCGGCCATCGTCACCAATCGCGGCGGTCGCACCTGTCATGCGGCGATCATCGCCCGCGAGCTCGGGATTCCAGCGGTAGTCGGCTGTGGGGATGCGACGGAGAAAGTGAAGACCGGCCAGGACGTCACGGTGTCCTGCGCGGAAGGCGACACCGGCTATATCTACGAAGGTCTGCTCGGCTTCGAGCAGCGCCAGATCGAGCTCGATACGCTGCCGCCCGCGCCGGTTCGCATCATGATGAATGTCGGCAACCCGGACCGGGCCTTCGACTTCGCCGGGATACCGAACCGGGGCGTGGGCCTCGCACGACTCGAGTTCATCATCAACCGGATGATCGGCGTGCATCCGCGCGCGCTGCTCGAATTCGAGCGGCAAAGTGTCGAGATCAAGCAGTCGATCCGCAAACAGATGGCCGGTTATCGCGATCCGGTCAGCTTCTATGTCGACAAGTTGTGCGAAGGCATCGCGCAGATCGCCGCAGCCTTTGCCCCCGAGCCCGTGATCGTGAGGCTGTCGGATTTCAAGTCCAACGAATACGCCAATCTCATCGGCGGACGCCAATACGAGCCGCACGAAGAGAACCCGATGCTCGGGTTCCGGGGCGCTTCACGCTATGTAGATGAGACCTTCCGGCCCTGCTTCGAGCTCGAATGCCGCGCGTTGAAGCGCGTGCGCAACGAAATGGGGCTGACCAATGTGCAGGTCATGGTGCCGTTCGTCCGCACCCTGAAGGAGGCCGCGCAGGTCACGCAGCTGCTCGCCGCCAACGGACTGCAACGCGGCAAGGACGACCTGAAACTCATCATGATGTGCGAGCTGCCGAGCAATGCGGTGCTGGCCGAGCAATTCCTGGAATTCTTCGATGGCATGTCGATCGGCTCGAACGACATGACTCAGCTTACGCTCGGTCTGGATCGCGACTCGGGTATCGTCGCGCGCGCGTTCGATGAGCGCGACGAGGCCGTAAAGGCACTGCTGGCGATGTCGATCGCAGCCTGCCGCAAAGCGGGGAAATACGTCGGCATCTGCGGCCAGGGCCCTTCCGATCACCCCGAGTTCGCCCGCTGGCTGGTCGAGCAAGGCATCGACAGCATCTCGCTCAATCCGGACACGGTTGTCGAAACCTGGCTGTTCCTTGCTGATCGGGCCACCATGTAGAGCAGTCCGCTCGAGTCGTTGGCTGGGTGTGCCTTGAGAGCATGGGTGAAATACGCAGTGCGATTTCGAGTGAAGAACTCAAAATCGCACGCGAACCCTCAGTCCGGGCGGCGCTCAGACGACGATCCATTGACTGGCCCGGAATAAATCAGGTCTGAGCGCTGATCGCCCGGACAGAGGGCATTTCACACACGCTCTCAAGGCACACCCAGCCAACGCCCCGAGCGTCCTGCACTATTTAGCAAGAGATAGTTGGGGGT
>Ga0137409_10004716_pt1 | contig 14305 bp, 23 predicted proteins | sample CZODoug1_16funga_FD_122059 | JGI IMG/M metagenome (GOLD analysis project Ga0137409, IMG submission 122059) | Vadose zone soil fungal communities from Angelo Coast Range Reserve, California, USA - CZODoug1_16fungal (Hybrid Assembly) | ecosystem: Environmental > Terrestrial > Soil > Vadose zone... | reverse complement strand
TCTGACAGTTTTTCGAGCTGCGCCTGTAGTGTGAGAATTTGAAAACATTGTCCGCCGAGTGCTTCGCGCGTGAGCTGTTCAATCGTGCGCGCCATGTTTACGAGAAATCCACAATGATCCCGTCTTTCACTGTGATCGTTTTTCCCACGAGCGACGCGGTCGTAATCGTTGTGCTGATTCCCGATGACCCATCGCCAGATTTGAATCTGGCTTGTAGCGTGCCGAACATCGTCCAGTTTCCACCCGGATCGTAATAGGACGATAACCCGCCGCCGCCCAACGACACCACGAAGTTGATCCCCTGATTAGCAAATAAATTTAATTGCCCAGGGGCAATGATCGTGCCGTTTGGCAGGTCAATTCCACCCGCAGCGAGCACTTCGTTGATTGCCGTGAATACAAAGGGTTGCGACATTCGCCTTTACCCCGCGATAAACAGCGCGTAGATGTGCACTTTTCCTGCGGTCAACGCGGCCGTGCCGACGGTCACGTTGATGCTTCCAGCGGCCGTGAGACGCACCGGGACGGCATTTGTCGGGACGAGGGGTACAATATCGTCCGTGCCCAGCGTGGCCTCTGCGGTCGCCGCCAGGAGCGCGGACGCCGAGCTGCCCGCTGTCGTGCCCACCGCGAGCGTGGACACCGTGCCGACGACTGCGGTTTCGACGAACACCACGCCCCCGAGCAGGATAGCGCCTGCGGGCAGTAGCACGGTTTCAGCGGGCACGATCGGACCGACCAACCCACCATCTACCGTGAAATCGTAAACGGCGTGCGCGAGACTCAGCCCGCCGACGTGACCGGGAGAAGGTGTGATCCCGCCCGCGTCGATCAGCTCTTGCACGGCCTGCCAGGGCATCGGAAGTGGTGGCATAAGAAACTCCTTTTATGGTCGAGAAAAGTTGGCGACGACTTGAGCGGTTGCGCTTGCTCCGTCGAGAATGAATCGAAAGTTTTTCGCGTTCGTGATGTTCGCGATCACAAACACCGTGCCATCCCGCGCGAGATTGCCATCGCTGCCTGTTGGGGTTTCTCCGCTCACAAGCCAGCGAATCGGATCGCCGTTCGTCGTGACGATCATCAGGCCCATCGCTTCGTCAGTAATGGTAAACCCCTGCGACGCGCCAGAGACCGCCACCGCCTGATGCGGGATCACAAACCGTTGTTCGCCGAACAGCATATCAATATCCCCAATTTCAAAAAACCCGCCGAGCGCAATCGCGTTCGTCAGATTGATTCCGTTCGGCACTGGCCCGCCGATGTTGACGACGTTGACGCAATCGCACGACGAGGGCGGGGGGGGCGCGGGCGTGAAGAGATCGAATCGCGGCACCCACGGCATACACGAAAAATCTGTCCCGAACCGAGCATCCGGAGTATTCGCAACCGCACCCTGATATTTCGCGTCGGTAAATTTCACCCCTGACACATCGAACAGTGTCGCGCCGTCCGAGACCCGCACGCGCCGCCAATGGCTAAATTCATTCGAGGGTTGATACCACACACCAAAGGACAGCGGATCGTCCGGCATCGGGAAAAGCTGTTCGATATGATTCCCAATGCCGATCGCGTAGGTGTTAAGCAATGCGCCAGTTGCATCGAAGCGACGCACTTCATGTGACGTGCCGATGTTGCTGTTGTAGCCCGATAAAATCGTGTCATCACGCAACGTGAAAATTCCGGGCGAATTGAAAAAATTCGCATCGCCAGCGACGAACGTCGAGACTACCCCGCCAGGGATTGTGACCTGCTGCACGGGTTGATTGAGGTTGCCCGTGTTCCGCACGAAATAAAGTTTCGTATTCGCCAGATTCGGTGTTAAGGCTTTTAATCCTGACGACGTCGCCCCCATATCGAGCGGCACGCCAACGACCACGCCTGTTTTCGTAATGAAAATTGCGAGCGCGTGAGTCAGTCCCCCACCGGGATTGCATGCCCACCATCCAGTCGTTTGATCTGTGCCATACAGATCGTAATCGACCGAGGGCATCACCGGCGTTGCGAACACCGCGAGCGTTTTGTCGTAAATCACCGGCCCAACGGTCGCCCGAATAATTTTGAAATCGTCCGCAACTATCAGCTCGCCCGTCACGAGAATCCTGCACGATTCGCCCGCGGGAAAGGGTTGCACGAAATGGATGGGATCCCCATCCGTCGTGTTAATGAACACCGCGGGGCGGGTGGGATTGCTATCGTTGATCCCAATGGAAACGTCTTTCGGCACGGGGAGATGTAAGCCCGCGAGCACCGAGAGTTCCATCACCGCCGGACTCGCATTCACCCCCGGTGTCACCTTGAAGTAATACGCAAGTCCTGGCGTTGTGCCGAATTGAATCGGTTGATCTTGATCGGCGATTGCCGTAGCGCTATTAATTAACGCGTTCGCGAGTGTTTCAAACGCAAACACCACGGGACGATACGGATGTGTCAACGTCGCAAAGACTTCAGCGCCCATCGCGAACACGCCGGAGGGACAAATCAGCGGACCGAACCACACCTGGGGCGCAGCCACGCCCCCAACGATCACATCCTGAAAGATCGCGCTGTCTAGCGTGATCGGAAACGCGGTTCCCGGCGTGGTGTTCGTTGGCGGTCCCGCAATCGTCGCGAGTAAGGGATCGTTAAAATCCGTCGTGACGGTTCCCAACACGGTCCATTCGGTCAGCGTGTTATTGTGGGGGTAGACATCGATCGAGGTTTGGAGCGGGGTATTCGAGAGCAGATCGACCGTGATGATCGGCGCAATCGCGAGTCCCTGCGCATCAATTTGAATCCCGCTCAACTCAGATTGATATTCAAACCAATAGCCCGCCGACGCTCCTGGCAGTCCCGTGGTGTCGTCCCGTAGTAATTCTTCGACTTGTGAGCCAAACACGAACACGCCCAAATCAACGACAACCGACGTTTCCACGCCGTCGAGCCGCAGAATCAGCGTGTGTGTCGTGCTGTTGTAACGCGCGGAACAGACGTGATCGGTTGCTGAACTGAAGGGCAACAGCAGATCAAGCGTCGTGACGCCATCGAACGTCTCAAGATCCAGATTGCCGAGCGAATCCAATCCAAGCCAGATATACGACGTCGCGAATGATGGATCGCCGAATACCCACAGCGTGACATCGCTGGCGGGCGCGGGCGTGCTGGGATTCCGCAAATGCCCCATCACCGTCCAATCGCTTCCGATCGCGATCGGACAGGTGCGAGTTAGACCATCGCCTAAGACCGACGTGATGATCATCGGAGACCGGAGGGTTGTTGCTCGACCGACAAGAGGGCATTGAGCTGACCGACCGATCCCGCCCCAGGGCCAGGAGTCGCCGTCCCCGGATGCGGCACCATGATCGCCAGGAGGACAAACCCTTCGGGGACCACGAGCGGTCCCGCGCCCGAACGCCAAATGTATTGGACGAGATATTGACCCGTCGCGACAATGAATGTCGCATTGACCGCGGTGTCGAGTCCGATCGCCCTGGTGCGCGGATTGATTGTCGCTTGCGCTTGAAAAATCGTTTCGCCCACGTCCTGTTGAGGGCAAATAAACAACCCGTTCGCCGGGTTGACACCGGGACCGAACGGCGGATCCTGCGGCGGGTTCGTGCAGAAAATCAGCGCTTGGATCTGCGTGACCAACCAATATGTGTTCCCCAGGGGCGCGGGGAGCTGAATAATCAGCGGCTCAAAACCCGTCGTGGCTGGACTCGTCGCGCTCCGCTGATTCTGCCGCGCCGAGTCGATCGCGCTAACGACCGTCGGTTGCTGCTGACTTCCGGGCGGGCAATAGTCGTTCACTGGAAATTCCCCGTCAGATTTCCGGGGGGTTGCCCAGCGGCACGCGTCGCCGCGGCACGATAGCCCATGTTGAACGAACTGCCCGACGAACAGCCACACCCCCCACCCGCGGCGGACGTCGTTCCTAGCCCCGGCAGGAGCTGCCCACGCGTCCGCGTGAGATACCACGACGCGAGAATTACCGCGCCCGCTCCGATTAGCACGCCCATCACTGCGTCGCGCATGTTAATACCCGCCGACGAATGGCACCGTTTGATACGATGGGAGCACATCCATCCCGTAACCGCCCTGTTCCCCGGTGTCACTCGTAAACCCATCGTCGAAACTCACACCGTCGAGACTGGAGGGCACCCCAGGAACCAAATCGACGTAGCCATAGCCGATCGGGAGCGAGGGCAAATAGTTGTTGACATTGCCCGCCGCGAGAGGGTTGGTAATCGGCGATCCGTCCGGGTTATAGCCGAGTGCCACATTGATCGCCGCTTGACCGGAGGGCAACCCTGGCGGGAGCGTCAAGATCCCACCCCCTGGCGCGGCACTCCCCGGAGCAATCGCCGTGCTCGCCAGTGGTTGCATTTTCGACCACACATACACCGCGATCGCGAGAATGCCGAGAAAGAGCAAATCGTGATTTTTCATTTAGCCCCCGACGAAATCGCCTTCACTGGAGTAACTGTCGTCGTAACCCGTCCCGTAATAATCCGACGCGTTACTGCCGCCCCCACCCGTCGCGTAAATGTCGCTCACGTCATACGTGGGCGTCGAGTAAACGACATCGTCGGGTTGCACGTTGATCCCGGTGTCATTCGATGGCCCCAGCGTGCCCGGATCAATTCCAGAGATGTCCTGATACGGATCCGTGTAGCTGTAGTCATACGTCGGTTGCGCTTCACCCACGACTAACCCGCTCAAATCCTGATAGACCTGCGAGGGATCATACGTGGGGTTGCCGTTGATGTCGTAACCGGCGTAGCCCGCATCGCCGTAATTGAGCACGTTGCCGTTCAAGTCCTGATAGACCTGCGAGGGATCAAACGTCAGATTCCCGCTCACGTCATACCCCGCATAGCCCGCCGCGACCGGATCCACGATTGCGCCGTTTAAGTCCTGATAGACCTGCGACGCGTCAAATGTGGGGTTGCCGTTGATGTCATACCCGACGTAGCCCGCCGCGGCACTCACAAGCACGTTCCCGTTCAAGTCTTGATAGACCTGGGCGGGATCGTACGTGAGATTGCCGTTGATGTCGTAACCGGCGTAGCCTGCGTTCAGCGGGTTGAGCACGCGCCCGTTCAAGTCCTGATAGACCTTGTTCGGATCGCTCGTGAGATTCCCGTTGATGTCGTAACCGATCGCGCTGGGGGGACGCGAGGGCGCGGTAGAGGCTCCCCCTGGACCCCCGCCGAGCGCACTGGTGTTGCCCCCTGGCGCGTTCGGCTTTGCCTGCGGTGGAGGTGCAGCCCCAGGAGGCAAAGCGACAGGCCGCGGCGCGGCGGTTGGTCCGCCGAAAATCCCGCGGATCCCACTCAAGAGCGTGCCGATTCCCGACGTCGCGAGTCCTACTTGTGTCCCCAGCCCTGGCGGGAGCGGTGTGGCTTTCAACCCTGGCGCAAGTGGCGCCGTCAACAGGCCGTTACGCGTCGCAAGGTTCGTTCCCACGGGGTTAGCCGTAGGCGGGCGCACTCCACCCGCACCCCCACCGAGCACAGTCGAGAGCGGCCCGCCAGGGCCAAACCCTGGCAGCTTGGTTGCGATTTGACCCAGCGGCGATCCCGGTGCGACTTTCTTAATGAGCAAGAGGGCGCCCACGCCCCCCAGCACCCAAATCAGCGGTTTCAAATGTGCCATGCGTTACCCCGGATCATACAGGTTCGGATCCACGAACCCATCATCATTGAATTGAGGGTTATTCGCGCCGCCCCCATCGCCCAGCACATCGTAAATCTCCCCGTTCGGATACACGATGATGTCGGTCGAGTGCCCGTCGCAATTATTGCCCGCGGGTTTTTTCAGCGTCCCCGCGGGATCCCCCGATGCGCGAATCAGATCGGCCGTTTCCTGCACAATCAAATACGCCCCGCACGGCCCGCTCAAATCTTCCCCGCGGCTTTCAAGGTCCGCAATCGCCTGCGCGACTTGTCCCGCGTGGTTCGTCGTATACACCCGCGGTGGATCTTGAGACGCGGGCGCACTCGCAACCGGGGGGAGAGACGCCGGACCCAACACGTAACCGGCATCCCCACCGCTCCCCCCCGCCCCGCCGTCGGGTGTCAGCCAGAGCCAGAGCACCATCAATCCCAACGCCACCGCGACGATCGTTTCTTCCGTCTCGCTCACACGAGCACCGCGCCTAACGTCGTGTCAGGTGTCGCCCCCGGATAGCCGTGATTGTTCAAATAGTTGACGACGTTGGTCGTCCACGCGTCGCCTTGTGTATCCGTCCACTTCGCCGCCATGCCACGGATCGTGGTGTCCGGTGTATAGATATGCGACTGATTGTTTTGAATCAACAATAACTGTGCCGAGAGCGCGGACCACCCCGCGTCAATCGTCGGAAAGACGCTGATCCCTTCGGCGCCAGTGACCGGCGTATTTGGTAGCTTGAGCGAGCCGGGATTATTCGCGCGTGTCGGCGCATTGTCAGCGTTCGCGCCATACCCCTCCGCAAACGCAATCGCTTCAGCCAGCGCGTTCAACCCACTCAACATGGTAGGCACCATCGCAAACGAGGGCGGATCCGGCATCATCGCAAACAACGCGAGACCGACCACGACGATTACCGCGCCCCACACGAGCGTGCTCGTCGTCACGCCGCAACCGCCCGTTTAAGTTCGGGAGCCAGGATAATCAATGCGAGCACCGCCAGAGCGAGTAAGCCCACCCCGACGAATTGCACATCCGTATTGAAATTGGTCGCAAGGGAATCGAGCCAGGAACTGGACGCGGGCACCACGGGCACTGGAGGCCCGCCAATCGACGCCGCGCCGATCGTCTGCGGGTATTGCCCCACCGCCACGCCGACGTCGTGGGCGACAATTAGAGCTAAATCGTCAGGACTCGCATACGCCCCACCTGCAACCACCGTGATCGTCGCCGCATAGGGGGCATCGCCTTGGAAGGGCACCGCAATATCGCCCGCGAGCACGGTTGCGCCGCCCGTGACGACAATCGATCGCGGGTTGAGACCATCCGACGTCAACACGCCCTGAATGGCCCCTTGAATATCCGCCGCGCTGGGAGCTTCACTGAAAAACCCGCGGGGCGCGAGTCCGCTCAATGTGACCGTCACGAATTGCCCCGTCGAGACCATCACTTTTACCTACGGAGCAACCACCACGCGCCCGCGACGACCGCCAGGATCACCACGAGGGAACCGAGATCGATCCCCACCGCAGAACCCCCCGCGGGCGACGCCGTCGTATACACGATCGGTTGCACCGCGGGCACGGGGGGTGGGTTCACGGTCTGATAAACCTGCGTAAATTCATCCCCCGCGGTTTGAATAAACGCGTCGATGCTATTGAGGTCCGGCACGGCCCGCGGCTAGCCGAGACCCATCGGGTTCCCCAACACTTGCTCCTGCACGAATGTGCCGAAGCCGGTATTGGTCAACACGTCCGAATCGATTTCGAAATTCGATCCGCCCGACACCTGATCGCCACGGAAATACGTGAGCGGGGTTTGCGATTCGACGAACGGGAAATTGAGATACCCGCCTGGAATCGTGGTGTTGAACTGCCGCCCCGCGTAGTTTTTCGCGATGATATTCAGGTTGTTGTTTTTGACGGGTTTATTGTCCACGATGATTTGTGTCCGCTCCAGCACGCTATCGTCGAGCGTCTGAAACACGATCACGCTGGGGCTGGAACCCGTCAACTGCACGCCCGTTTTCAGCACGACGTTTGTTGTCTTTTGCTTTTGGAGCTGCGCAATCCGAATGTTGTTGCCGATCGACGACAACGACCCACCCTGGAGGGACTGTTCATTGCGAATCACGACGCCGGCCGAAATCTTGTTCGCCGCCGCGCCGAGAATGGCGTAGTTGGTATCGATCATTACCTGGGGCTGGCCCTGAGCGGAGCCGAACGCGGAGAACGTGACCGTCGTGCCCCCCGCGGGTGTGCCGAACGACGTCGCATCGCCGAAAAAGAGCTGAAGCTGCAACGACTGGCCCACCCAATCTTGCGGCATGTAGAGAAAGTAATTCATCGAGCGACGCGCCGCCGGTCCAAACATGACCGCCAGCGGGATCGTGTATTGGATCGCGAGGTCATACGTGCCGATGTTGCCGAAATTCGCGGGCACCTGGGCCACGGGCACGCTCAACTCAGGCTGCATGACACCGTTGATGATGAGCGAATTGCCTTTTTCCTGAAACAACCGCGGCCACGCGAAAATCGTCGCGCCCGTCATGTTGATCGGAATGATCTGATTGAACTTTTTGTGCGTGCCCTGAAGGATCACCTTTTGGATGATCGTTTGCGGGGCTTCCGCGGCGACCGCGGCGTAATTCGCGCCCGCGATCGTCACGCGTCCGAGCCACCACATTTCAATCGACTCCATCGGGCGATTGAGATTGATGTTGTTCGGGAGCACGGGCGAATCGAGCGCGGTAAACGGCTGCTGAAAAAACTGTTCCGGCCCCTGGTAACGACTGAGCACTTGGGCGATCTGGCGCGGATTGAGCGCGCGTCCGCCCGCAACCACACGTTGCGCGGGAGGTGTCGGGATATTGGGCATCGAAAGATCCTTCTCAGAAAAGTAACAAACGTCTGACAGGGGCGGAAATCGGAATCGACGCTAGCCGCTGACCCAGCGGCTGGCGCCGATATAGCTGTTGGCGAGCACGCCCAGCGCGACGACGAGTACGATAAACCCGAAATGTTCACCTTTCACGGTTTGACTCCTTCACGTTTTCGCGAATTTTTGATAACCCGACTCTGACGCCGGGAGACTCGCTGAGTAAACGCTACAACCGAACAGCGGCTTTCGTGCCCGCAAATCCCCGCGCCAATGACGCGAGCGCCAATCCGACCATCACTGCCACAACGCCGAACGCTAACGCTTTTGCATCCATAACCTGCACTCCTTAATCAAAGACGCTTTTTTTCACGGGTTTCGCCGCGAGCTGCCGATCTTTCTCGCGCACCTGATCTTCAAGTTCCGTGATGCGCTTTTCGAGCTTCGCGACGTCGTCATTATGATCGCGCCACTTTTTCGCTTTCGGACTCAGCTCTAACGCGTGACCCATTGGCGTGAGACGACATTCGCAAAATTCACAGACAAGGGGGCGCGCGCCAGAGGGGGGCGGAACAACGATCACGGGTTCCGGGTGTGGCGGAAGATTACCGAGGGGATCGTCAACCACGAGATTCTTTCGTCCAGCGGTCGAGCGCCGCGATTGCCGCGGTCACTGCGTCGCGCACATACGAGGGGAGCGGCAAGAGCGGGATCAAGAGGCGATACGGACTGAGTGCCGAGACCATCGATCGGCGAATGACCTGGGCGGATTCCGCGGTCAACGTCTCGGCGTCGTCCATTTCAGCCGGTCACGTTATCCAAAGAGATCCCCTTTGTCAACCGTGGGGGCGGGCAACGGGTTGACCGGCACGGCGCTAGAGGGCGCACCGAGCGGCACATACCAGAGGGTGGGATCCGCGTGGCGATCCATCACGCCGCGGGTATCGTCCCACACGATAAACTCGCGCGGTTTTAATTTTGCCACGGCGTTACGCACCGCGAGCGAACAGCGCGTTTCGATCAAATCAAGATCATGTTCCTGCGTGGTCTGAAAGAGACACCACACGTCCGCAATCGCGCGCAAGTCTGTCGGGACATCAGTGGGACGATGCGCCGTCGCGACAATCGTGACCTGAGCACGCGTCGCGCACCGACAAAGCCAATCGAACGCTTCGGTGTTGGAATCGACGAACCGCAATTCATCCACGACGAACGCGATCGGCGGCGCCCCTGGCTCACGGATCCAGCGTTTGACTTCTACGCTCACGCGTTCAAACATCGGTTGCACGCGTCCCTCTGGTGTGACCACGATTTCCCCGGTGCGCGTATTCGTCGAGACCCACAGATCATCAAACGCCGAACGCACAAAGGTCGTATTGGTCACGCGCGCCGCGCCAGGGGGCACCGGCACCAGCCCGCGGGGATCGAAGATCACCCGCGCCCGTTGCGATTTCGTGAGATAGAGGGCCAATGTCGTCTTGCCCTGTTCGCGACGTCCTAAGCACAAGTAAATCACCGTAACCCCCTGAGTCTCAAAAAGTGGTCATTTCGCCCAGGAACCACGATCGCCCGCCCGAACAACCGAGAGTGGCCGATCGCGATCCGCGTCGCTCCTGGGGCATCGTGGCGCATTTGGCGGGCTGTTGAAAAGCTGTGGAAAAGCACGAATTTTTACGAACTTTCTATATCTTGCCGCTTGACAATCGTGATGTTGTCTGATTTTTTCGTCGCTCCTGGCTTCAGTGAATCTTGCAGCGTCAAGAGCTTGGGGGCGTGGACTGACACGAGCAAACCCGCCAGGGCGATTTCGTCGCCGTATTTCGTGAACCATGACGCGCCGTATTTATTGAGCACCTTGACGAGCGGCCCCGTCAAGATCGCTTTTTCTTGATCGGTATAGAGCAGGATGTTGGCTTGCTCTTGCGAACAGTGATACGCCCGCATCGCCATTGTGACCTCTAGCCGTCCGAGTAAATCGAACAGCATCGCGGCATGGGGATCCGAAAAAATCTCAGACGTCGCGCTAGGGCCAGGAGGGGGCGCGGACTTGCTGGACTCGCCGAGCTTGGCCCGTAACTGATCCCGCGTCGAGGGCCGCATCCGATCCCACGCGATGTTCCCGTTTTCGTCGAGCTGAATCGTAAAGCGGGATCCCTTCGGATCGTCCGGTGTCGCCGCGGGCGCATCCGGCTCACTCTCTTTCCGTCGTGCCATACCTAACCCCCTTCAGGAAAGCGCCATTCTACCACCCCCACAAACTACAGTGAGAACCTAATGTCATATGCTAGTTAGTGTGTTCTCTAAGCTAGCATATGAGAAATTCAAGATACCGCAGTGCATTGACTTTCCATTCTCACTGTAGTTTACTCTTGCGATGATTGGAACCCAGCTCATAGAGGAATTAGTGCAAAGCGTCGCCTTGTCGCACTGCATTAAGCATCACCCGCGGGTGTCGCTCTTACTCCTGGCAGCCCCCGAAAGTGGCAAGACCACGATTTCCACGGCAGCGAATTGTCAGCATGTATGCAGAATTGCCTTAATTTCCGGAAGATCGATCCTGCGCGAAATCCGCGAACATCCCAAAACCGAGTTCATTCTGTTTAACGATTTGGCGTCAATTCGCGCCCTGTCCCCGAGCGCCAGCGCCCTGCTGATTACCCTCCTGAATCAGCTCACGCAGAACGAGCGGGGCATCGTTGGCTTTGCGGGAAAAGAGACCGAGCAGATCACCCGCGAAGTGGGGATCATCGGCTGTATCCCCTTCGGGATTTTCGCGGACCATCGGGCGCGGTGGAAAGAAATGGGGTTTGTCTCCCGCATGATTCCGTTCGCGTATAGCTACTCTCCGGAGCTGATCGCCGAAATCAAAAACAGCGTGGACGGGGGCGTGCATTTCAGCACAACCAACCCCAACGCCCCCATGCCCCGCATCGCGAAAAAACCCGTGACCGTCACGGTTCCCAAACACATCACCCGCTCGATTCGCGCCTTGGCTGACGCCCGCTCTACGAGCTTGAAACAGATCGGGATCCGGCTCTTGAAAAATTATCACGCGTTGATTCGCGCGCACGCGTTACTCCAGCGCCGAACCGATGTGGACGAGTCCGACCTGATTTTTCTGCGCGCCGTCGATTCCTACGTGTCGATCACCGAATGTCGCGAGCTGCAACCCGAACGTCGTCAACCCCGTCAACCGAGAGGATCCAGTCATGGCAAAACGTCCCCCGTCACGCACGAGCGAACCGCCCCCGCACACGGATAACGATCAAGGCGGCGAACCGGACGCCCCCGCGTATAATCCGTTTCTGAAGCCTATCAACTTGGACGCGGGCAAAGCCTTTCAGCTCACAGGATGGTCACGCGAACTGGATGGGCAATTCGGGAAACAAATCGTGGTCGAAGTGAAGCAGCAAGAGACCGGCGCCTTGTTCGATTTCGCGTTCAAGGAAGGTTCGCCCAATCACCGCGAACTGTTCCAGCGCGGCGGGGCGAATCGCGCGAACTGGAAAGGCGTGATCGATTTGACCGTGAAGCGTGGCACCTACGGCCCCTACATTGCGATCGATAAAATCCCGTTCTAGACAATGGCCCGCTCGAAACGATCGGCCGCGGCGACCAAAGGATGGGCGACACGTCGCGCCCACGCCGCGGCCCGATCGCGAGCAGCCAAACAGGGCGCAGCGACGCGCAAAGCCAATCGCGAGGCCCGCGCCTTTGCTCACGGGAAACGTGCTCGCCAACGGTCTGAGGCTCGCCTTACTCCCGCTCAAAAAGCCGCCCGCACGCGTGCGGGCAACCGCCTAGCCGCCCAGCTCGCGCACGAGCGCCGATCGGCGAGTGCTCGCCGCGGCTGGGCCACCCGCCGCGCCAGGGCGGAAGGAACTCGCGCCCCAGCCCCTGGGCGACGTTTTGAACCGGAGGGGTTAGCTAGCACACCGGGACGCCCGATTGCGTCCCTGGACGATTTAGAGGATTACCCTGATGATGATTTCGGCGAGGACTTCGATTTAGAAACGAGTCCCGATTATGAGGAAGATTAAACGCCCCAGCTCACGCGATCCGCTCAATGTCCAAATCAACATCGTCGCCCACCTTCCCAGCGGCACGCGTCCCACCGCGAAACTCATTCAGGAAGCGATCCAATACCGCATTGAAAACGAGGAAGATCACCCGCGCTTTGAAACCCGGATCATCCGGTGGAGAAACCCCACGCGCAAGGGTCAACTCGGCGCGTGGCGACAAGGGAATCAGGCGGACGCGTGGCACTCGCTTAAACGCGTCCTTCGCTTCGCGCACGTGGACGTGCTCACGGTTCGGTCGCATCAAAGAAACCGCAAATGACACCCACGCCCTTATCGATGTGGACGGGCGTGCAATGCCCCGCTTGCGGCCACTCTGGGCACTGTGCCGGATCGTGGGTGTGCGACCACGGAATCTACGGATCGATCGCACGCGGCACGGCTGGCATGTTGTGCTCACGCTTAATGTTCGATTGTCGCGTGGTGAACTTGTAGCTTTTCAGGCGTGCGCGGGATCCGATTTGCGCCGAGAAGCGTTAAACCTCATGCGGGTGATCGCCATTCGTCGCACCCGGATCCGCGGTTTTTGGTCCCATCGCTGGAATTTACTCTTTACGGAGAAACTCAAATGACCTCCCCCTTTCAAGGCAAGTATCTGTTGTCAGTTATGGACGTCGCTTGTATCCTAATCATCGCGGGGTTTTCTGGAGCGTTTATCGGGGTGCAGTGGGCATCCTGGTATCTGAGCTGTCCATGCCGTTAGAGCAAAAAGACACTGGCCCGTGCTGGCAATGTGGGAACCGAAACGCCCACATCGATCCCGTGGAAAACGATCCCCGCACGTTTATCGTGCATTGCCCCGACTGTGGGGCGGAAAATCACATTTCGTGGGCGAGCTACAACCCACCACCCGCGTTCGTTCGCACGCGTCAGCGTCAACCCAACCTATTCGAGGGCGCCCCATGATCGAACCATTACACACACAACGCGATTTGTTCGTGACCGAGTCCGGTCAGTTTTACAACTGGCGCGGGCACATCGATTTCATGCTCTTTAAGCGATCGCTCGACGGGATCTTGATTGAACCCATCGAACAAGAGCGGATTGGCGCGGGTTCTGAGGGCGTGACAACCCTGATGATGGCCGCGAACATTGAGCACTTCGATCCCGCCGACTATGGCGAACGATTTTTCGCGCACATTCGCCCGTTCGCGCAAGCGTGCCGCGCGATGAATCTGTATTGGCGTCCCGTCATTTTCGCGGACGCCGGTCAAATCATGCCCGACAAGGGACAGCAATCGACGTTTCTCGCGCGGTGTGCGACCGAGTTTAATGGCGAATGGAACGTGCTCCCCAGCCTCTGTAACCAATACCAGAACAACGGGGTGGACCCTGGAATGTTCTCACGCCCGAACACGAACAATCTGTGGTCCCGCGGGAGTTCGGTTGACGACGTCGAACCGTTCCGCCCTGGCTGGGACTATAAAGAGTGGGACGCGCGCCGCGATTACCCGAAAATGATTTTCGGAAACAGCGATGGATGGTTCGTGAAAGAAGGCGTAAACGATAGCATGCGCGTGTTGGATCGTCCGATGCCCGCTCTAATGAATGAATCGATTGGATTTTGGGACCACGACGTTCCAGGCTACCGGAGCCAAGATCCCAATCTGGCCGCGATCTATGGGGGCACGAGCTGCTACTACTTGCGCGGTGGTAATTTAATGTCGCAAGAAGGACTCCGGTGTGAACCGTGGACCCAG
>Ga0137409_10004714_pt1 | contig 14307 bp, 10 predicted proteins | sample CZODoug1_16funga_FD_122059 | JGI IMG/M metagenome (GOLD analysis project Ga0137409, IMG submission 122059) | Vadose zone soil fungal communities from Angelo Coast Range Reserve, California, USA - CZODoug1_16fungal (Hybrid Assembly) | ecosystem: Environmental > Terrestrial > Soil > Vadose zone... | reverse complement strand
CCGCCGGCGCAGCTCGCCATCGGCGCAAATCTTTTCGATCGCCCGCGACATGCCGTCGGGGCGGCCGGGATCGAACAATACGGCATTCTCTCCGTCGACAAGCACTTCCGTGATATTCGGCGTGGCGGGAGCGACGATCGAGCGGCCCATTGCGAGATACTCGAACAGCTTCAGCGGTGACGCATAGGCGACGACCGAGGGTTGCAGCGCGATGTCGAATGCTGCAATGTATTCGGGGACCCGATCGCGATCGACGACGCCGGTTACGGTCACGCGATCCGTGATTCCCAGATTTCGTGCCTGCGCCTCCAGCGGTTCCCGCCCGGGGCCATCGCCCACGACCAGCAGATGCAGCGCCGCCCCCTCCTTCTTGTCGCCGTTTGCGATCAAATCGACGACGCGGTTCAAGCCGTGCCACTCCCTGACGAAACCGGTGAAGCCCAGCACCAGGCGGTGGCTCAAGCCTAATTTGGCCTTGGCTTGCTCGGTCGGCAGGGACTTGGTGCCGAATCGCTCCGGGTCGATTCCGTTCGGTATCACGGCGACGCGCTCCTTGGGCACGCCCGTGGCAAGCACCATTTCTGCAAGCACGGCAGTCACGGGGAGAACCATATCCGCGCCCCGCCACACGTAGCGCTGAGACCATCGCGCTAGCCGTGTCAAAGAGACTCCTTCGTATTTGTGGCGTTCTTCATACAGAGGTGCGTTGACCTCAAGCAGCATCGGCAGATCGAAGTTCTTCTTGATCCAGACCCCCGCGGGCAGAAACAGGTTGTAACGCTCATACAGGCAGTCCGGCCGAAAGGTTTTCACCGCCCGTTTCAGCCGTTGGTAAGCAATGAGCGAATACGCCAGCTCCATCAGCTCGTAGGCAAAACGGGGAACATGACGTTTCAGCACCGCCACTGCACCGGCATCGGCGCCGAATTTCGCCCGCTCCATCGCGGCGGGAGCGACGACCAATACCTCGTGTCCCAGCGTGCGCAGCGCGTGGATCATCTCCGAAATGTGCACGTCCTGCCCGTCCTTGGAGCGCGTGCGGTGATGATAGAGGATCTTCAAATGAGGCGCTCAGTCGCTTGCGTGGGATTGAAACGTCGCCTCGAGGGCCGCCCGCATCGGGACGGCGGGAATCCACCCCAGCAGGGACTTGGCGCGTTCGTTCGAGAAACTGAGATTTTTCCAGATAGTCCTCGCATCGTACTCGCTGAACACGATCGGGATTTGACCCTGAGTGCGCCGGTTGGCCCAGGCATTCATGCGCGCAACGGGGCCCAGCGCCATTCGAGGGAGGAAAATGCTCCGGACCCGCCTCACCTTCGATCGATAGGCTCGAACGATCTGTCTGCTCGTGGGCAGATCATCGTCGACGACGTTGAACGTGTCGCTGCCGAGCGAGGTGCGGGTTGCTGCATCGACCAAGGCGTCTGCGCAGTTCGACACGTACGTGAACGGAAGGCGGTTCGCACCTCCCAAGTGGAGCAACATCCCGAACATGCGAAGACCCACTCGCGTCACGAGAATCTCGGCTGACGGGCCGATGATCACGCCCGGCCTGACAACCACGAGCGGAAGGCCATGGTTCAGGGCGTACTCCCGCGCCAGCGTCTCCTGGCGGTGTTTCGAGAACGTGTAGGGATCCCTCCACTCGGGATGCGGGTCGAGCGGCGTGTCTTCATCCACCATCGCGCCACGGGGCAGCGACGCCGTATCGTGCACGCCGAGCGAGCCTACCAGCACGAATCGTTCGACCCTCGCCCGCACGGCAGCCTGAAACAGCGCTTCCGAGCCTACAACGGTGTTGGCGACCAGCGCCGGCGCCGAACCTTGTTTGCCGGCGGCGATGTGGACGACAACGCGAACCCCGTCGAGCGCGGCCGCCAGTGCTGCTGCGGGCGCCGGCAGACTGGCCGGATGCAGCTCGATTTTCCGCCCGGGCCACTGCGCGACCACCCCGCTGACCGCCGGCGGCGCCGGACTGGGACGGACGAGGCAACGTATGGACGCCTGTGTTCGTTCAAGTAGTTTTCTTACAACCCACTGGCCGAGGAACCCGTTTCCGCCGGTGACCAGAATCATGTCTTGTCCTCTGCGGCCTTGCACTGGCCAAAAATTTCGTCGATGAGCCACGAGACCAGCCTCGCCTGAGACATCGGAATAGGCTCCGGTCCGGCGCCGCGCGTTGCGGAGTAGAACTGCCGCAACAACTCGGTCATCCCTTCGAAGTATTGCAGCCGCGAATGGAGAAAATCCCAGAACCTTCCGCGGAACTCTCTTCGTGATTCAACCGCGTCGCGACGCGCCAGCTGCAATCGGCGAAACGGGCCGGGTGCATCGGCCGCGGCGACCGTGCGCAGGGTTCTGGACTCGAAATTGGCGAAGACGTGCTGCCTCGTTCCGTAGACTGCGAGCGCCATTTGTATCGGCCTCATGCGACACGAGAACGTGACGCCCGCGCTTACGCTGCCCGCGTGCAGCAGCACGCGGATCTCGTCGAACCAGGCGTCCCGCCGGTCGCCGAACCGCGCCTGGCGCAGGCGCCTGCCCACGGCGGTGACGGTCGGTGCGGCATCACCCAGGAACGGAACGACCAGCGAAAGCGGGTGAGAGATGTTGTTCTGCGGCAGTCCGCCCGGAAGGGCGTGCACCCAGTGATGCGCATCGCCCATGATGACTCCGCCGAATGCGCCCGTCAGATCGTATCCCATCATGGCATCGACGTGCACCGCTTCGCCGAGTCGGCCCGACCGCAGCAGCTCGCGTACCCTGCGCGCGGGAGCGTCGAAGGCATAGTTGTGCCCGACACACACCAATTTGCCCTGACGCGCGGCGAATTCGAGAAGCTCGTCGGCTTCGAGCACGTCCAGTGTCAGCGGCTTCTCGACATAGACATGTGCGCCCTGCGCGATCGCGAGCTTGGCGATTGCAAGATGCGTCGCCGGGGGCGTCGTGATGTGAACGATATCCGGCCTTTGTTCCGACAGCATGCGTGCCAGATCCGTGTAGGACGCCGGAACCGCGAACCGACGCGCGGCCTGCTCCGCCATGTGGATGTTGGAATCGCAAACGGCCGCTACCTCGACACCTTCGATCTTGCGTGCTTCCTGAATGTGGGCGTCGGCGATCTGACCGCACCCGACGACGGCTATTCTCATTTTGGCGTGGTACCTCGCGACCGGTTCATGCGCCCAGCCGGGCCGCACGAACGAGCTCCGGCATGAGCTCGTCGATGCGGCGCTCCCAGCCGAAGGCCTTGGCGTATTCGATTATGGCCTGGCGATCCCAATCGGTCGCCAGTGCTTCCCGCAGGGCCCGTGTCAGGAGTCCGGCGTCGCCGAAAGGAACGATGGTTCCAAGCGTGTCGTCGACGACCACTTCGCGATTGCCGCCGACATCGGTGGTGACCACCGGCAGACCACAGGCCATGGCTTCGAGGAATACGTTGGCCCAACCCTCGTAGCGCGTGGCCAGAACGAAAACATCGGCGGCCGAGTAGGGAACCTTGAGTGCATCGGGGGCGACGTGGCCCAGAAAACGGACTCTCTCGGAAAGACCGAGCGAGCGCGCCTGTTCCTCCAGCGCTGCCGACATGTCGCCTTCGGGACTCGCGCCTCCGACGGCCAGAAAATAGAGATCGGGGTAGATCCGGCGAAGGGCGGGCAAGCACTCGATCACGCGATGAAAGCCCTTTCGCTCCGTCAACGCACCCACTGAGATGAGCACCTTGGCGCCTTGGGGAAGGTTCAGCGTCCTGCGAGATTCGCCCATATTCTCGCGACTGAATTTCGACAAGTCGACGCCATTGCCGACCACCACGGTCTTCTCCGGTCGCGCCCCCAGGCCGAGTGCGACCTGTCGCAGGGCCTCCGATACCGAGATCACGCGACTCGCGCGCACCACCGCTTTGCGCAGCGGCCTTCGCAGGGACGATGCGGCCTGTACTCCTTCCTTGCCGCGAAAAGTGACGCTCACCGGGACCTTGAGCCAGCGCCCCAGCAAGGTCGCCGCGTAACCCTCCGGATAGCCGTAGTGCGCATCGATGAGAGTTATTCGATGCCGCCTGACAATGCGCCTTACGATCGGATAGACCGAGATCGCCAGAAACAATCCGTCCCAACGCTTGAGGATGCCCGGAACACTGAGGAAGCCGGGTCGAAACACTTCGACGCCGGAATCTACTTCGCGTGCGACGCCCATCTTGCGAAACTTCGGACGGAACAGGCGCAGAAGGCCTTGAAGGGGAAACCACGGTTGAGGCGCGATCACGACTATAAATACGCGCCTGCCTACGCGGAACATTCTCTCCCTGACGAACAGCCCTGCGGAAGGTTGCGCGGAACTAGGGAAGATGTACGACAACACCAAGATGCGCAGGTCTCGCTGCGCGATTGCCGCCTGTGCGGGCCTGCGACCCAGGCCATCCGACGAGTTCACCGCTCCAGACATCAGCAGATGGCCGCCTGCGTGGCATCGATGATCGCCTGTCGGCCGCTCGAGCGTAGTCGCAAGGCGCGCTCCGACAAAACACATTGAGTGTTAGTTCCCGTCACAGAATCCGCCCCTCGCCCGGTATATTCGGGGATTGGGGAATTTTGCCCTACAGTAGATGTACATAGATGTCGTAATATCAGCACCTTTGTTGACTTCCCGACTCGCCCCGGTAATATTACAGCCCACGCACGTACTATACAGACGGATTTGCACGTACCCTACACGGACGGATTTTCACCATGACCCACACCGCACCCGCACGCGATGCTGAGCGCCGAGCGTTCCTGAGGCTGCTCGCGGCAACGACGGCCGCGTTGGCGATGGGAGGATGCACCAAGCAGCCCGTCGGTCTCGACCAGGCGCCGACTCCCCCTGTCGTTACCACCCCCCCGCCGATCATCCCGCCGACCCCCGGCGTCAATGCACCTCCTGTGTGGCAGGTGGTGCCGACCATCACGTTCGCCCAAGGCGTAGCCTCGAGCATCGGGATCGGCGGTTACGTCTCCGATGCCAATGGCGATTCACTCACGATAGCGATGAATGCCGCCGTGCTGCCTGCCGGTGTCACGTATGACGCGCCCAACAAGCGCTTCGTCTACGATGGAGTCGGCGCTATCGCCTCCACCAGCGGAGTCGTGCTAATAGCCAACGACGGTAAGGGCTAAATGGCACAGACTCCCTCGGTGGCGTTCACAGTCACGGTCGCCAATTTTCCTCCCACTTGGCAGACCGTCCCGACTATCGCGTTTGCACAGGGCGTCGCGTCGAGCGTTTCGGTTGCCGCCTACGCGACCGATACCAACGGCGACCCGCTTGCGATTACCAAGAACGCCGCTGCGCTGCCGCCCGGTGTCACCTATGACGCGGCCAACAAACGTTTCGTCTACGACGGAGTCGGCGCCGTCGGCGGCACGAGCGGCCACGTATTGACGGCTGACGACGGCCGACCCTGATGCCACGCACACGGACTTCAATGCAGCGTCCTGCAGCCCCGCCGCGGCTGTGCTGTGCCGACGATTTCGGACACCTGAGCCGAGGGTAGTCGATGGCCACTGGAACAAGCAATCCCTTTAACGTCGGGATCAGCAACACTCCGACCTTCTCGATGCCGTCGGTTCAAGACGAGCGGGCGACCTACACTCTCTGGGGCTGGACGTGGAACGAGGCGACGGCGAATCCGGTCTACGACTCTGCGGCTCGCGGTCCCTCGAATCCCAACTACATCATCGCGAATCCCGACATCCACGGCGACACGGAGTGCGATGATGTCTGGGCCTACCTCCAGGCCTACCTGCGGCGTACGAGCGGGCGCGAGGGCTACCGGCTGCGGGCGAAGGGTTGGCGTGACTACTACGTCAACAACTTCAATCCGGGCGCCCCGGAATACAACAACGATGCGAGCTTCCTGTACGACCATTTCTACGGCTGGGGGCTTCAGCAGTACGCAACGCAGTTCTCCGACGCGGCGGCCGGAGCAAAGGCACTGACGATCAGCACCGCCTTGCACGATTGGTGGGCCGCCGGGGGCCGCAGCCAAAGCGGCAACTGGCCGGTGGCCGGCGTCTTCGACATAGCCCACTACGGGCACCGCGGCCCGTCACGGAACCTGCACACCGCCGTCGCAATTGCCGACGCGACAATTGCCAGCGGGACGCCCGACGCAAAGGCGATCGAGCTTCGCGACCGCCTCATCGACTTGTGGCTCCAGTCGCCGGATTGGGACGACGTGCACGGCATGTACTGGGTATCCCAGGAGCAGATGGTGGGATACGGCCTGATACCTCCTCTGAGCTACGCAGCGGGCGACCGGGCGGTGTCGAGTTTCCATATCGGCCAGCTGGCCGAGGCATTCTTCGCCGCCTGGCTCTCGCCGACCGTAACCGCTGGGCGCAAGACGGCGATACGGTCCAAGATCGTCGCGATGGCGAACTACATGCTGCATAACGGCCTCGATCCGACGTACCGCTATTGCGCGAGCGAGCTCGGAATCCGGGGTTCAGGCGCGCCGTGGTGGGTCTATTCGCTAACGGCTCCGGTAACGTTCTGGGACGGGGTCTACACCACCTCGATCGTGAACCTGCTCGTCATGGGCTACAAGCTCACGGGCGACCGGAACTTCCTCGACGCCACTCCAGGAAACAATCTCTACCCCGCCAAGTACTGCTTCAACCGAGGGACCAAGAGCATCTACAGTTTCACCGATACGACGCGCGAAGCTCCGGACAACGTTGCCGGGCACTTCGTCGATACGCAGTTCGACTCGAGTACCGAGGATGTATACCTCGCCCACAATAAGAGCGAATTGCAGTACACGTACCTGATCTTCGAGAACGGCGGCTCACCGACCGTCTTCCCGTAAGGGCTCGATATGGCCACGGTAAACTCCAACTCGTTCGACGTCCGGGTCAACCTTTCAACGCCGCTCGCCACAGCCGCGGCCGGGATGGCCCCCGGGTCGTGGGCAATTTTCAATTGTAATTATTCGACCGGGACTCTTGGCGCATTGCTAGATGTCGGCGGCGGGAAGCGGTGCACCGAGTACGCGGACAAGATGGTGTGGGACTCTTCTCGAAGGCAGATCTACTTCACCGGGGGCGGTCACGGGCAGCAAGAAAAGACCATCGTCTACAACGATGACGCCAACACGTGGACCGACCTGGGGTCCCCTCCGTGGTACACGGTGAATCCAAACGCCGCGTGTCACGGTTACCAGCACAATGCCTTCGTAGGGGGTACGCACTATTACCTCAAATTCGCTACAACCACGCTCTTCACTCGCGATGTTGTAAGCGGAGCATGGGGAACCCTGAATACCAGCGGCCTCAATCTGGGATCGGATGCCGCAGGCGGCGACTCATTGGAATGGTTCCCCACGTTCGGCAGCGGCAGTCTCATCATTATCGACTTTGTAGGCGTGTTCCGATGGAACGGGAGCTCTTGGTCAACCCTCGGGACGCCGGCAATGGGTGGCTATCACAACGTTGGTGTCTACAGTCCTACCAAGAATCTCATGTACTTCGGCGGCGGCAATGGCTCAAACCAGCTTTACACGCTGTCCAACACCGGAGTGATCACTCCTAGGACGAATTCTCCAATCGTCTTTGGCATCAATGGGTCGGTCACGACCGTGGATCCGGTGAGCGGCAAGCTGGTGTTGATCGGCGCCGACAAGGTGGTCCACGTCTACGAACCGACCACCGATACCTGGTCTACCGACACTCCACCGCCGGCGGGATTCTGGACTGAAACGCTCTATACAGAAGGCCCGGACATGGGCATTGTCGCTGCGCCCATCTATGACTACGGCGTGACTATGTTCATCACCATCCAGGGACCGACGATCTATCTGAGAAAGGGAAGGTAGACACGCGGCCCACGCGTGGCGTCCGTAAAGCACCCCTTCGTAAAGCACCCTTTCGCAAAGCACCCCTTCGGACTGTCTTGAAGAGAGCGCTCGCGTCAATGCGATTGGCAGATGTGAGCGGAAATCAAATCGCCGGCCAATCGATGGCCGTCCTCGTTCAAGTGCCCGGAACCCAACGCTGTGTTGTTGAAGCCGTGCAGGTAGACCCGATTCTTCTCGGCGTACGACCGGAAGGGCGGCGTCAACAGCACCGCGTCGATCTTTTCCTTGCCCGCGAGACTACGGATACGGCTCTCGGGATACAGGAGATCGCTTGCGCCGATGTCACTCTTGAATTGGTCGCGGACCTTGGGGTCGGGGTTTGCCTGAATCGCGATCGGTATCGAGACGAGCAGAAACTGCGCCCCCATGCCCTTCGCCTCATCGCGCATCGCCACGATCAGGCGCTCGGTAACCTGCCAGGCGTCCCTCCAGGCTGCCGATTCCGGGGGAAGAAAAACCTTCTCGTTCACGCCTAGCTCCAAGTTCGCCACTTGCGCGGAGCCGGCTTCGCGGCTGGTCAATTGCTCAAAAGCGGCCTTGGCCTTGCGAAGCAGCTGAAACGTCCGCAAGTCGAAAAGCATCTTTCTGATTCCGAAGCTCCTCTTGTAGGAGAGGTACTCGGGATCGCTCAGAAAGGCATCGTCCAGGACCAGCATGCCCTTGTCGAGACGGAAAAATGGTCGCAATTTCATCGGCTCGAGCTCGCGCGAATTGTTTCTCACGTCGTTGCCCGGGTAGAACGCGAGGACGACCACATCCGGTGCGTACTCCGAGACGCGATGTCGCAGCGCCAGCAGCTCCTGCGCGGTTCCGTATCCGGACACACCGAAATTCAGGACCTCGACATCGCGTCCGCCGAACACTTTGCATTCCTTCACGCGCCGTTCCATGTTGGACCAAAAGGTCGCCTCCACGGGCATCTGGAGCGCTTCGGCCATGGAATCGCCCAGTACGGCTATTCGGATCGTGTTCGACGGCTTTGCCTTGGAATGCTCCCGATCCCGCAAGCCACTGCTGCTGATCCTGATGAAAGCCTCGCCCTCGGTTCGATGCCATCCCTCCGCACCCGGTCGGAACGCGCTCCCAACAATGTCGTCGTACGTGTAAAAAACCGGAAAGCTGAAGCCGATGAGTCTCAGGGACAGCTCTCCGACGACCAGCGCAATGCACAAGCTTGCGCCGAGCAATATTCCGCTCAGAAGCCAGTTCTTAATTTGTCTCTCCCGCGGTAAAGGCGTCGTCACGATACTTTGGCCTCCCTCATATTTCAAGTGAGCGGGACCTTGTTGTCTCGGCGGACGCTCATCCGGCCAGATTACGGTATTGCAAAGTTGAGCCGGGCGTGACAAACGACCTCATTCGTTCAGGCGGGTTGGGCTAGAATGGCCGGCGACTGACCGCCGATCCTCCTTCCAGGCTGAATCGAATCTCCAACGGAGTTCGCCATGCCGACACGTTACAGCTCCTCGTTCGTACTAGTTTGTGCTCTCGGCCTCGTTGCCTGTGCCGCGAAGACCGTTGAGCCGGCGTCGACCCCGCCGCAAAACAATGCGCCCGATCTGACGGCACCGACGGTTTCGATCAGCACGCCGACCGCCTCCGGCAGCTATTCCACGGGGAGCGCCACCGTAGCATTGGCCGGCACCGCATCGGACAATGTCGGCGTGACAAGCGTCACCTGGAGCAACCCCGCAAGCGCCACAAGCGGCAGCGCCAGCGGTACGACCGCCTGGAATATTGCGAGCGTCGCGCTCGCGCTGGGGCCGAACGCGATCACGGTTACGGCACATGACGCCGCCGGCAACACCCGCAACGCCACGCTGACCGTGACCTACGCCCTCGGCGGCGGGACCAGCCTCTCGGGGAGCGTGGACAGCTCGCTCCTCAACCGGAGCGGCGTGAACGCGGTCTACGTCTACAGCGGAACGGTCGCGCCCGACGACATCGGCAGCCCTACCCCGCCCCTGACCACCGCGACGGTGACGCAAGACAACAACGCCTGCACCTTCGGCTATCAGCTCACGGGGCTTGCCGCCGGGACGTACACGGTCGCGTTTACCAACCAGGCAGGAAACGACACACCGGGGGCCAACGAAGCGATCGCCTTCGTCGGCACCGCGCAAGTCTCGATTCCAGTAGGGGGCGGCGCCATTCGCAATTTCTCACCGACGGGCCGGCTATTGCGGGTCGGGCCGACGCGCTCGGGCCCCAACACCTTCACGGTTCCGAGCGCCGCCGCCGCGGCGGCGCAGGCTGGCGATGTAGTCGAAATCGACGCCGGTACGTACGAGAACGACGCCACCGCCTGGAACGTCAGCCGGCTCACGCTTCGCGGCGTCGGCGGTCGCGCCCATATGAAATCCAACGGCACCACCGTTCAGGGCAAGGGGATTTGGGTCACTGCCGGCAACGACACAACTGTGGAGAACATCGAGTTTTCGGGTTCTGTAGTCCCGGACCACAACGGCGCCGGAATCCGCGCCGATGGGTCCAATCTCACCGTATGCAACGGCTATTTTCACGATAACGAGAACGGCATTCTCGACGCCAGCGGGGTCGTGCTGGTCGAGTACTCGGAATTCGGCCACAACGGCAACTGCATAGACCCCAACGGTTGCGCGCACAACATGTACTTCAGCGCCTCGGTGACGCGATTCACCCTGCGCTACAGCTACTCGCACGACTCGCACCAGGGACACCTGGTCAAGAGCCGTGCGCAGGAGAACCATATCCTCTATAACCGCATCATGGACGAAAGCGGCGATGCGAGCTATCAGATCGATCTGCCCCAGACCGGCCGGTCTTTCATCATAGGCAACTTGATTCAAAAGGGGACGACTGTCGAAAACAACGGGGTCATCAGCTTCGGCGTGGAAAACGCGAACAATCCCGTGCACGAGCTGTATGTGGTGAACAACACGATCGTCAACGATACGGGTAACTCGGTCCAGTTCCTCGCGGTGGGTGGCGGATTCACGCCAACGATAAGACTCGTGAATAACATCTTTGCCGGCGGCGGCAACGTGCCCAGCGGAGCCGGGATCACTTCGACGACGAACCTCAGCTCGAGCAACGCGGCCGTATTGGGGCTATCGAACAGGGCCGGTTTCGACTATCACCTGATCTCGACGTCGGGGGCAGTCAACGCGGGCACCCCCCCGGGGACCGCCGGCAGTGTAGATCTCACGCCCACGAGCCAGTACGTGCATCCGAGCAAGCGCGAAGACCGGCCGGGCAACGGCCCGATCGATATCGGCGCCTACGAGTTCCAGTAGGTCGTATCGACGACTCAGGGCAGGACTTCGGCGCGCGCCGGCGATCGGGCGGGCGCCTCCCCCTCGATGATCGCTTCCACCCGCGCGAGGTTCTCAGGCCAGCTGTAGTGCCGGAACACATGCGCGCGTAGGGCCTCGCCGAGCGCAGGAGGGGTCGGCTCGCGCAGCAGCTTCAGCAGGAGCTGCGCCGACGTCTCGGGCGCATCGGCCGTCCATTCCAGCAGCTCCGGGCACGGCCGCAGACCATCGACCGCCTGCGAACTTGCGACGACCGGGCGCGCCATGGCCATCGCTTCCAGCACCTTGTTTTGCACGCCCCGGGCGATACGAAGCGGCGCGACCGCCGCGCGCGCGTGCGCCAGATAGGGTCGAACGTCGGGAACGGCGCCCGTCACCCGCACGCCCGGGAGTCGAGCCAGATCGCGAACCTCGCGCGCGGGGCGGGCCCCGACGACGTAGAAGCGCGCCTGGGGACAATTCGAGAGCACCCGCGGAAAGACCTCCCGTGCGAACCATGCCACGGCATCAACGTTCGCCCAGTAGTCCATGGCGCCGGTGAACACCATCACCGACTCGTCCGCGCCGTAGGGGCTCGAGTAGACCCGTTGTGGCGAGAAATATTCGGTATCGACGCCGTTCTCCACGACCGACGCGCGCCCGGCCGCCTCCGGAGCCAGCGTCGTGAAGAGGCGCGATTCCGCTTCGGACACGAACAAGCTCGCGTCGAAGGCCGCCGCATAGCGGCGCTCGAGCTCGAACAGCTTCTCGGCCTCGCGCCGATACAACCAGCGCATGGGTCCGCGCTTGCTCCGGGAATACTGGCGCCACTTGTCGGAATCCAGATCGACGAAATCGAGCACGCGCCGGATTCCATCCGCGGACACCCCCTCGAGGTACTGCGCCATCGCAGAGCTGAATACCAGCGCGCGCTCGATACGGTGCGAGCCGAGCAGGTCGGCGACCCAGCGCATCAGCCGGGCACTGCGGTAGTAACGCAGCGTCAGGGGCTCCCCGGTGACGAACCCCGCGAGGCTGCGCAGCTTCGCACGCGCGGCGTGCAGCGCGACGAAGCAGGTCTCGCCGCACATCTTCTGCACCTTGTCGACATGTTCCCAATCCCGCGGGTCGTCGATGAACGCGCCCAAGTGCACGGTGTATCGACGGGCAAGATGCTGGAGCAGGTGGAACGAACGGATCTTGTCGCCCTTGTCGGGCGGATACGGGATCCGATGTGCCAGGAACAACAGCTCCCTCATCGGCTAACGCGGTTTCCGTCCTTGCCTTGTCCGTGGCTCAATCGCCCACGGCGCGCGCGACGCGCTCGGACTGAGCGCCCATCACGTTGCGCAGGAACGACTCGAACATCAGCAACGTCCACAGCGGTGTACTGTAGTCCCGCAGCCCCGACTGGTGGTCTTCCACCAGCCGGCGCAGGTAGGTCGAGTTGAACCAGCCGGTCTGCGCGAGCACCGGCCCGAGCACGGCCTTCCTCACCGGCTCGCGCAGCGGTCCTCGGAACCACTTGGCAAGGGGGACCGCAAAGCCCATCTTCGGCCGATACAGGATCTCGGGGGGAAGGTACGGCGCAAGCGCCTTCTTCAGTAGAACCTTGCCCTCCCCGTTACGCAGCTTGAAATCCGGAGGCAGGCCCGACAGCCATTCCACCAGCGGATGGTCCATGAGGGGCTCGCGCACCTCGAGCGAGTGGGCCATGCTGGCGCGATCCACTTTGGTATTGATGTCCCCCACCAGGTAGGTCTTGAGGTCCAGGTACTGGACGAGCGACAGGGGATGATCGGTCGGAGCACGCGCGGCGTGGCGCTTGAGCACCTCCACTGCGGCATAGCCCTGCAGCTCGCCGCGAAAGCGCTCGCTGAACAACTCACGGCGCATCCCGTCGTGAAGAAAGGACACGCTGTGGAAATAGGCCTCGACGGAGTTCCGCGCGAGTGCCTCGAAGGTGGACTTGGCCCGGAACACCCGCGGCGCCCAGTCCGCCTTGGGGTAGAGCCGGCCCATCAGTCCGAATACGTGCCGGCGCAGCTGCAGCGGCAGCAGCGAGCGCACCAGCTCCTCGTTGACGTGCAAGCGATAGCGGCGGTAGCCGCCGAAACTCTCGTCGCCCCCATCGCCCGACAACGCAACCGTCACTGTTTTCCTGGCAAGCCCGCACACCCGGTAGGTGGGGATCGCCGAGCTGTCGGCGTAGGGCTCGTCGTACAAGGTCGCCAGGCGGTCCACCAGGCTGAAGTCGTCCGGATCCACCTGCTCCACGTGGTGCTGAGTCCGGTAGCGCTCCGCCACTGTTCGAGCGTACGCGGACTCGTTGGACGCCGGATGGCCAAACGAGATCGAGCAGGTGACCACCGGTTCGGCGGAGAGGCCCGACATCATCGCCACTACCGCGCTGGAGTCCACGCCGCCGGAGAGAAACGCGCCCAATGGAACGTCCGATATCAGGCGGAGCCGAACCGACTCGCGCAGGCGCCCGATCAGCTCTTCGCCCGCCTCCTGCTCGGTAGGCGACGCACCGGTCTTGAACGGCACATCCCAATACTCGACCGGCGCCGGCGCCGGGCTGCCTCGTTTTAGGCTCAGGGTGTATCCGGGGGGAAGCTTGCACACGCCCTTGAAGATGCTGCGCGGTTCGGGCACGTAGCCGTAGGCGAAGTAGTCTTCGACCGCCATGGGATCGATCACCCGCGGCAGACCCGGATGAACCAGCAGTGCCTTGAGCTCGGAGCCGAAGATCCAGTGGCCGTCGGACAGCTGGGCGTAATACAGCGGCTTCACGCCCAGCCGGTCGCGGGCGAGGAATAGCGTCTCCCGGTTGCGGTCCCACAGCGCGAAGGCAAACATGCCGCGGAAACGAGTGACGCAGGATGCGCCCCACTGCTCCCAACCGTGCACGATGACCTCGGTGTCGCAGCGGGTGCGGAAGGTATGCCCACAGGCCGCAAGCTCCTTCGCGAGCTCCTGGAAATTGTAGATCTCGCCGTTGAACACGACGGCCACGCTGCCGTCCTCGTTGTAGAGCGGCTGTTGTCCCGACGAGAGGTCGATGATAGAAAGGCGCCGGTGCGCGAGCGCCAGGCCCGGCTCCCGATGCACGCCACCAGCGTCGGGACCGCGATG
>Ga0137409_10004711_pt1 | contig 14314 bp, 16 predicted proteins | sample CZODoug1_16funga_FD_122059 | JGI IMG/M metagenome (GOLD analysis project Ga0137409, IMG submission 122059) | Vadose zone soil fungal communities from Angelo Coast Range Reserve, California, USA - CZODoug1_16fungal (Hybrid Assembly) | ecosystem: Environmental > Terrestrial > Soil > Vadose zone... | reverse complement strand
GCGGTGTGGGGACACACGCGCAATCGGAGTTACGACGCCTTCCTGCGCAACAAGCCTGAGTGGACGCCGCCCGCACCGGTGACGCCCGGGCTCGACCCGACGCATCGCGCCGTGAACCCGCTGTGGACGCTGTTACGCGTCGATCAACGGGGCCTCGGGGCGGACAGCGCGTACCGGCCGGCCGGCGCGTTCAGCGTATTCGCGGTGCACGGCACGGCGGACGCGCCGGAGAACGAGTTGCTCGACGCCGGGCTGCACGGGATCATCGAACGGGGGCTCGAGCGGCACATCGACTCGCTCAGCCGGCGCGGCGCGGGCTATCACCTCATGGCGAACGGGGCGGAGGGAGACGTTTCCCCTGATTGGCCCGCGCAGTCGCGCTGCGGCGCGCCGATGCTTCGTCCCATGGTGGGGCCGGGCGGGCCGCGCACGCCGCCCGCGCCGTGGGAGTGGCGCGACCCAGCGCCCACATGGATGGGGTTGTGCCTCGCCGCCGCGCGCCGCTACGTCAACACGGCCGGCGACTCGCTCGCCGCGCGCGCTGCTGCCCTGTTCGACTCGCTCGGGCCCGGCCTGCGCGGCGACCTGCGCGTCAGCGTGGCGTTCCGCACGCTGCGCTTGAAAGGTGACCCACGCCTGTGCCCGTACCCGGAGACCGGCTCGTCTACGCTGGCCGGCGCAGAGGACGGCCGCACCCGGCTGTACGGCTGGCGCCTGTTCGGGATCTTCCCAGTGGGCCTCGAGGAGGGCGCGCATGCCATCCGGCCCAACCCGCACGATTGCCAGCGCGAGAAACGGGTGGCGCTGGGCGGACTGCAGCGCAGGCTCGTCGTCGGGGACCACGGCCTTCCGGAGGTCGCCCAACTCTCCGTGATCCGCCTGGGTGATCTGCTGCTGGGCGTCGTGCCGGCGGAGTTGACGACTCGGGCCGGTGCAGAGATCGAGCGCGCGATCGCCGATAGCGCACGCGCCGCGGGGTTGGCGCCACGCGGCGTCACCATCGTGGGGCTCGCCAACGGCTACATGCAGTACGTCACGACCGACGCGGAATACGGCGAGCAGGCCTACGAAGGCGGCTCCACGCTGTTCGGACCGAACACGGCCGCCGTCCTCGCGGAGGAGCTGGGCAAGCTGGCGGCGTTGCAGGTGCGCTCGGGCGCGAGTCCGGCGAACCTGGTCGACTCGATCGCCGCGTATCCCGGAAAGTCCCAAGCCATCCTGCCGCGGCGCACGGCCGGCCCGCCGGCCGAACGCGTCACCAGGGTCGTCTTGAGCCAGGCGTGCGCCGGCGACACGCTCGTGGTACGGTGGCGAGACCTCTACCCGGGACGCCTGGTTCCGGCCGACGGACCGGTGCTACGAATCGAACGACTGTTTGGGGAGCGCTGGGACGCGGTGGCCTGGGACGGCGACCGCGAGCTCGAGATCCGCGCCGTGCGCTCGCTCGGCGACCGGGGGTACGTGTGGGAGGCGCGCTGGCGCCAGCCGGCGCGCGCCGGTCCGTTCCGCGTCGTGCTCGTGGCGCGAGCGGGGCTTGCGGAGGTGACCGGGGATCGGGTGGAGTGCCGCTGACCCCGGGCGCGAGCCCGGGGATCACGGGGGGAACATGAGCAAGCGGGGCAGGGGTCGCCATCCCGCGTTCGATGCCCGCGACCCGCTGCTCGACGCGCGGGCCGACGCCGAGCTGGATCTGCACGGGCTCGCCGCGATCGAAGCGCGGTCCGCGGTGCGCGCGTTCCTCGAGAGCTGGCGGCGCCGGAAGGCAGGCGCCGTAGTTCATATCATCACGGGGAAGGGGAAGGGCTCGGCCGGTGGGCCCGTGCTGCGTGGGCTGGTGAAGACTCTGCTGCAAGGCGAGCTGCGCGCGCTGGTGGCGGAGTGGGGCCTGGATGATGGCGAGGGGGGATACCGGGTGAGGGTCCGGTAGCTCGAAACCCGTCGTCCGGGAGTGGTTCAGCAAGAGAGCCTCGGTGCTCGCCGAACCACGATGTTGAGGAGCACGGCTCAGCCGCGGCGCTCAAAATGACATAGCCGATGTTCGGACGCCGGCACGAGATGTCGTTCCCCGCACACTCAAAACGCCACAGCGCCGCCGACAAACCTCCCCTACTCTAGTCCCCGGAGAAGACACGCATTCCCCGGGGAGAGTGACGCATGAATCGCTCTGTATTGCGCGTTCGCGTCGGCGCGACAGTCCTGCTCCTGTGTCTCGCGCTGGCGTCCGCCTGTTATCACTACCGCGCGCAGCCGCTGGGTGTCGCGGGCGCCCCGGCGACCGAGTACACCGGCGAGGTTGTTTGGTCTCTCGTCTGGGGTCTCGTACAGGAGAATCCACGAATCGACAATTGTCAGGGCCAGGGGCTTGCCGAAGTCCGCGTGACATCGAATTTCGGCTTTGCGCTGTTGACGGTGGTAACGCTCGGTCTCGCGGCTCCCGCCAAAGTCGAATGGCGGTGTGCGAAGCCGAAGCCGCCGACGGGCGTCATTCGGGTGCCCGCTGACTCCGGAACGCGGAGGTGAGCGATGGCGCCTCCCGACGCCCTGGACCCGACGACGCACGTCGCACCTCAGAAGCGGTGGCAGAACTGGCACCAGAACTTCAGCCAGCCGGTCAAACAGCTGCTCGACGTCTGGAACGCGAATCCGGAGGTGCCTGACCTCGAGACGTACGCTGGGACGACGCGCGGCCTACAGAAGCTGATTCGCCAAGCGGTGAGGGACGGCGACTCCGTGCGCGCCCTCGGCGGTGGATGGTCGTTTTCGCCGGTGGCTGCCACCGACGGGATCATCATCAACACGAAGCCGTTGAACTACGGCTTTACACTCGCGCAGAGCGCGCATCCTCAGTACCGTGGCGATCCCGCCAGCTTGTTCTTTGCGCAATGCGGCATGTCCATCTCGGAGCTGAATCACAACCTCAGGTCCGCCGGAAAGTCCCTGAAGACATCGGGCGCCAGCAATGGCCAGACCATCGCCGGCGCGCTCTCGACTGGAACGCACGGCTCAGCGATCGATGTCGGCGCCGTGCCGGACTACGTGGTCGGCCTCCATGTGGTCGTCGGACCGGACCGCCACGTGTGGCTCGAGCGCGCCAGCGCCCCGGTGATCGCCGATGCGGTGCCCAGGGCACTGGGGGCCGAGCTGATCCGCGACGACCAGCTATTCAACGCGGCGCGCGTGAGCTTCGGGAGTTTTGGAATCATCCACGGAGTATTGCTCGAAACCGCGCCGCTGTTCTACCTGCAGGCCTCGCGCATGCGGGTGCCGCTCGACGACGTGCTGTGGAGGACCATGGACACGCTCGACTTCGCGGGCCTCCCATTGCCGCGCCCTGCGGATCAGCGGCCATTTCACTTTCAGGTCATCATCAACCCGCACGACCTCGCGGGTGGTGCATACCTGACGGTGATGTACAAGGATGCGGAGGCCGCAGACGATTGCACCCCGCCCGCCCCAGAGGGCAAGATCACGCAAGGGGACGATGCCCTGGAGGTGATGGGCGTTCTCACGGATCATGCATCCAACGTGACGCCGTTCGTCGTGAACCAGCTGTTGAAAATCTTCATGAAGGACTTCGCCGGCGTGTGCGGGACCCACGGCGAGATCTTCGGAGACACGACGACCCGCGGTAAGGCGGGGAGCACCGCGTTGGGGATTCCCCTCGGACGAGTGCGCGAGGCCGCAGACATCGCGCTGCGTGCGAACCAGGCATCGCCGTTCGCCGGCCTCGTCGCGTTCCGCTACCCCAAGGCCTCGGACGCCACGCTGGCATTCACGCGGCACGGGCCGCAAACCTGCGTCCTCGAGCTCGACGGGCCATGGTCGAGCAGCACGCGCGCCTTTTACGCGCGCGTCTGGCGCGGCTTGGACGACGCCGGAATCCCGTACACGTTCCATTGGGGCAAGATCCATGCGCTCGACGGGCCACGCGTGCGCCGCATGTACACGGATGCGGCCGTGGACTCGTGGCTGACGGCCCGCAAGACGCTGCTTGACACTCCAAAACTGCGCAAGGTGTTCTCGAACCAATGGCTGCGGGACCTCGGAATGGACGCCTGAGGCTCGAGCGAGGCGATGTCTATGCATGACCCGGTCCGACTTCTGGCGATCCTGCTCGTCTATGCGGGGATCTTCCTCGTCGCGTGGTATGACAAGAAGAAACTCGACACCGCCGAAAGACGAACGTTCTGGTTTCTCTACCTGTTCTATGCGGTGACGATCTTCATCGTCAATTACCTCGGGTACCTGGTGGGGATCTTTAGTTTCCTGCCGTGGCTCAACAACTTCCTTCATACCTTCGTGTGGATCGGCATCGTCCTTTCCTACCTCTTTGTGGCGATCTACAAAGAGCCCATCGCGTTTCAGTTCCTGGCATTCGCCTTCCTGAGCCTCGCCGTCCGCTATAGCGAATACAAGTTGTTCGGCGTGTGGAATCATGACCATTTCTTGTACCTGTTTCGCGGTACGGATGCGTATATCCTCGGTTGGTCCTTCGTCGATGGCTTCTATTCGGTTGCGACATTCCCGCTGCTGAAACTGGCTTCCCGGAAGATTCCCGGCCTGATTCCGGCACGGTAACGACCTCGCGCCGCGCATGGACGTCGTCTGGATCGGTACGCCGAACAAAGAAAAGGGCCGGCGCGGTTTCCGGCCGGAAGCCGTCGTCATCCATATCATGGAAGGCACGCTGCACGGAACGGACGGGTGGTTTTTGAGCCCCGCATCGAAGGTCTCGGCCCATTACGGCATTGGTACCGCCGGCGAGGTACATCAGTACGTGGCCGAAGGCGACACCGCGTGGCATGCCGGACGTCGCTACGACGCGTCTTGGAAACGGATTAAAGCAGACCCGAACCCCAACCTTTACACGATCGGTATCGAGCACGAGGGGCAGGCCGATACGCCCTGGAGCGACTCCATGTTCGATACCAGTACACGTCTCGTGCAGGAGATCTGCAGCCGATGGTCGATGCCTGTTGACCGCGATCATGTGATCGGCCACCGGGAGATCTACGCGCGCAAGACCTGCCCGGGCGCGTGGGTCGACCTCGATCGATTCGTGTCCCAGGTGCGGCAGCTGACCGTGACCCCAGCCATGTACAACTTCGTCAGGCAGGCGGGAAGCGTCGGGGCTCGGCTTGATCTCAACCTGAGAACCGGCGCGCCTACTACGCACGCTCCCGTCGCTCGCACGGTGGTCGCGGGATCGCAGCTGGAATACGTGGGTTGGACGAGCAACGGCCAGAGCGTGAATGCCAACGCACACTGGTATAAGGGCGCGAACGACGAGTACTTCTGGGCGGGCGCGACGACGCAACCCGTTCCCGGAGCCTGATGAAGGCTCGTCGGCCGGCCCTGATTGCGTGCGCCACATCGCTGTTCATGGCGCGCGCGGAGGCCACCGCGGTCCACGCCCAGGATACCACGGTCATCAACGCATACCGCTTCGTCATTGGTGTCGACGTCCCGGAATCCCCGGCCTTCGTGGTCGTTGGGGTGGCGCCGACCCACGTGTTGCGCGGGGTCGCCCCGAAGCCCCTCGCCTTGAACGTACTGAGCGCGTTCGAGTCAGCCGGGGAACCGACTCCGGGCGTCGCGATCGACGTGGCGCCGTACTTTCTCGCCGGCGGTGGCGCGCGGCGCCTCGGGAGCTACCGCTCCATGTCGCTCGTCGGGCGCCTGATGAGGGTCGTCACCAAGACACTGCTGTCGCTCGGGGCCGCGCGCGACCCGGCGGACTCCAGATCGCTGCTCGTCGGTCTCGGGCTTCGTTCTACGTTCCACGATCCCCACGATCCACTCAGTACGACGTTACCCGAGGACGTCGCCGCGGTGCTCGCCCAAGCGGGGGTTTCCGCCCCCAGCGGCGCTGAGGAAGACGTCGGGGACCAGGTGGGTCTGACACAAGCGTTCGCGCGTGCCCGGCGCACGCTGCGCCGACCTTCCGCGAACCCGCAGGTGTCGGGCGGCTGGGGCGTCGCCGCCCGGCTGCGAGGTGGCGTCCTGGCCGGAGACAGCATCGAAACGGAGCGTCATTGCCTGTGGCTCGGCGCACAATTCACGGCGGGCCGGCGCTTCGACGTCCTCACGACGGCCCAGCTACGCAGCGCGTTTCGTGCCGACCGGTACTGGTGGCTCGGCGCGGGGCTCGAGCGCAAGACCACCGCCGCGAACATTCTCGCTGAGTTGTACTACGATACGCAGGCCGGCCGGGTGCATCCCGGGATCGCCGTCGATGTCCGCGCGTCGTCGCACGTCGGCGTCGTGGGGTCCCTCACCACACAGTCAGCGACGCTGTCCGGATCCGGGCCACGCCGGCTCCAACTGCGCACGCTGGCACGGTGGTTCTACGCGTCGGATCGCTGATTGGTCAGCCGTCGTATTTGACCCCTTCCTTCTTGGCCTTGGCGCGATTGTCGAGGCGATGCGCGGTGCGCTGCTCTGCCGCGATGTCCTTGACGTGGCTCACATAAGAGATGGCGCTGGTCCAGAACGCCGATCCACCGGTCGCAAGTAGGCCGAGCAGAGGCACCGGGATCGCGAGGGCATTGGCCCCCGCTACGGTCACGCCTCCGAACAAGTCGAACTTGCCGCCGCTCGCCAGAAACGCCGCGGTGACCCACGCTGCGACGAACGCGACGACCTGCACGGCGACGCGACGCACTCGGTCGCCCGCCGGGTCCGGCTGCCCAGCGTCGTTGCGCTGCTCCTTGCCGAGTCCCGGGAAGACGGATTTCACGATCGTGACCAAGCGCTCCGTTCCCAGGCTGACTCCCAGGACGGTAGCGAACAGCATGCTGAGGGACTCAATAGGCATATCGGCCTCCCAATGGAGTGCAGGACGGATCAGCGTAGGGACCAGCGTACAGCGGAGAGGAGGGGTCGGCTATGACCGCATGAGCCGACTCGAATGACGGCTCACAATGTCGAGGGAAAGATCGGCTTGTGCGGGTGCGGTTCGAGCTGCGCCACGAACCGTTGCATTACCCAGGCCGACCCGCGGCGCCGGAGCTCGACCCACCGCAGCCCCGTCACGCGCTTCACCGTCCGATAGCAGGTCGCCGGGTCCTTGCGGGCGCGGAAGGCGAGTTGGCAGAGCGAGCACCCGGTTCCCTCGGCGCGATCCAACCAGGCGAGGACACTCGCCCAGGCGGCGAGGTCGTGCAACGGCGGGAGACCCTCTCGTTTGAGGAAGCGGGCGAGCTCGAAGCGATTGTGCAGGCCGAGGTGGGGTGCAACCTGCGCCGCCGTACCGATGGAGCCACCACTCAGGAGCACCGCCTCGACCACCGCTCGGGACCGGAGCGACAGATCAGGACGAGTAGAGCGAACGTTCCGCACGACCGGGTACAGAGCCACAGCCACCAGAACAAATAGGGTACTAGGGAATTGTGAATCAAACGTGTGTAGGCCACAAGAGCGACGCGCCGTTCGCTCAAAAGGTCATATCCACGAGCCACGCGACGGTCGATCTTGTGACGCCTCCTGTTCGAGGGTTGATCGGATGGTTCGTTCCCCTCTGCGTGTGACGCTCGTAGCCGCTCTCGGGATCGCCTTGCCGCCGGCACGGCGTGTCGAGCTGCAGCAAGCGAGCCCGCAGCGTCTCCAACTGGTGATCGAGCGCTCCACTCTGCGTATCGGGGAGACAACCGCGCTCAGAGTTGAGTTCCTGGATCGCGCCTATCACGTCGTACCCAACGACCAGGACCGCGTCGTATCATTCGAAGCGGTGTCGTCCGATCCGGGTCCGAAGGGGGCCGGAGTGATCTCACCGGCGTCTCTTACCGTCCCTCGAGGAGCGAGTGGCGCGACAGCCACGCTCCAAGCGAGAGCTCTAGGACGGCTGTTCATTCAAGTCACGTCGCCGGGACTCGTCCCTGCCCGGGCGCTGGCCATCATTGCGCCGGAGCCCGCCTTGTTGCTCACGCCCTCCCTCCGGTTCGCTGCTTATGTGCAGCACGAAGTGATAGAGCTCACCCCGCACGACGCACAGCGGATCCCCGCGAATGGCACGTCCCGTGCTCAGCTCTGGGTATTACTGCATCGCGTGCTGCGGCCGGGCGAGCGGCTTCACGTTCTCCTCCAGAGTTTCCCCGGAGTTACCGTGCGATATGCTGGTGCGGAGAGGACGGGTGTGGCGGAGGTTGTGATCGACGAACAGAGGGCGCTGTCGGACGGGATTGAGATCTCTTCGAGCGTGCGGGGGACTGTGCATGTTGTCGCGAACATCCTGCCCAATGGCCCCAGAGACGCGGTGGATGTGGAGTTCGACCGTCCTCGCCCCACTCGCGTCCTATTCGACCGCAAGTGGGACACCATCCCCGCGTCGCAGCAGGAAGTGCCACTCACGCTCCGGCTCGTCGATCAGGATCGTATCCCAGTGGAGGCTCTCGAGCGATCATGGCGGATTGGTCTGAGCTCGCCTACCGATCCGCATCTAGCGACGTTCGATCCCGATACGGTTGAGCTGCAACCCGCCCGAGCGGTCGGCCACGCCGTGCTGCGGCTCGCCAGTGCTCCGGCTTCGAAGGATGTGAAAGTCCTCGCTAAGGATGTCGGTGCGGTATTGGAACCGGACGAGAGTACTCTGACGCTGGTTGGTTGGAAATCGGAGACGTCATGGATCCTCATCGTCCTAGCCGGCCTGGGTGGCGCGTTGGGGGGGTTGGCTCGCGACGTGTACCGGCGACAGACTCATCAAGTCCTGCCGCACTGGGCGGCCGGTTACATGCACCTCGGGCTCGTGGGCAACGTGCTGTTCAGCTTCCTATTCGGGTACGTTCTGTACCAGGCTGCCGCGTTCGGCTTCGTCGCGCTGTCCGGTCAAGCCTCCGCGCTCATCGGGACGCGGACGGCGGGATTCTTCTTCGGGGTGCTAGGAGGGGTCGGCGGCATCGCCGTACTCGATCGCCTGTTGGATCGGGTATTTCCCGGACGCAAGACCGGCGAGCGCCCGCGAGTCGTTGCACATTGAGGTGGTCTGACCGTCGCCGCGCGCCATTCGGGGGCACGAAAGAGAACTGACATGTCACATGTAGCATGGCGGGGCCTCCTCCTGGCAGGCGTCGTTGCGAGTTGTGGGCCAACGATCTCGACCTTCAGCCCGATCGCGTACGAGCAGGCGACGTCGCTCAAGGTCGACGCGCTGGCCCTCATGAGCAGAGCCACGGAACCCTACGCCGACCACCGCGCCGAAACCGAGTCCCTCACCGTGCGGCTCGCCAAGGCGTACGAGTTCGCGAAGGGGCGCCCGAGCAACGACATCTCGACGCAACAGTGGCGTATCCTGATTGACTCCGAGCGCAACCTGCTCGGCGGGTTCCTGGCGCGCTGGAAAAAGGAATCCAAGCTCTCCACGACGTTCGTCGTCGAGGCAAAAGGGCTCGTCTCCGACGCCTTCGACACGATCATCGGGTTGGAGAGCGGCAAGATCAAACCAGAGCAGGTACCGTGATGGCGCGATTCGAGGAGTTTCTCAAGGCGCTCAAGGACGGCTTGAAGGCGCTGGTCGCCGACACGATCCAGGACTTCAGCCAGGCTGCGACCAAGGACGGTCAGGCGTTTCTCAAGAAGGCCCGCGCGGACCTCGAGCGCTGGACCAAGGCGCTGGCGCGGGGACAGCTCTCGAAGGCCGACTTCGAGTGGCTCGTACAGGGAAAGAAAGACCTCGCGGAGATGGAGGCGCTGAAGCAGGCTGGCCTGGGGCTCGTGCGCGTCGATCAGTTCCGCTCGTCGCTCATCGATCTCGTTGTCGGCACCGCGTTCAAGGTTTTCTTGTGATGGAGGAGGTCCCAATGCGCAAGCTCGCGCTCGTCCTCGCGGCGCTGGTCTTGGTCTTCCCGGCCGCGAACGCCCAGCAAGTCGGCATCCTCACGCGGAACGCGACGCTGCGGAGCGGCCCTTCGAGCGCGTCGGAGAAGTTGGGCGCGCTCGAGGCTGGCGAGGCAGTTACGCTGTTCGAGAACGGTCGCCGGGCCGGGTACCTGCGGGTGCGTACCCAGACCGAGGACGTTGGCTGGGTGTGGGAGCGCTTCGTGCGCCTGGTCGACCCGACTGAGCTGCACCAGCCCACCGTGCCGCACACCTTCCAGCCCGCCCCCACGGGCGTTCCGGTGGCGCAGGGGGATTTCGACGGTTGTCCGGATTCGGGCAACGCGAAGCCGCACCACGTCAGCGTTCTGAACCGCTTCAAGAACCGCGGCGCGGATCCCCAGGACGCGGACATCGACAGCAGCGTCACGCTGGCCGCGATGCTCGCGCCCAGCCTCGACGACGCGCCTCGGTTTGACGCGACGAAGGCCGCTGAGATCACGGCGTACGTGTTCCGCGTGATTCCGGGCGGACGGAGTGAAACGAGCAACTGCAAGCTGGGGGATCCGGTCCATCGCGACAGCCACATAGAGCTGACATTGAGCCCGAGTGACACGACCCCGATCCGGCGGGTCATCGTCGAGGTGACGCCGCGTTGGCGTGCCGCGCTGCGCGATCAAGGGATCGATTGGTCCACCGCGACGCTCCAGCAGACCGTCGAGGGCCACTGGGTCAGAGTGCGGGGTTGGCTCATGTTCGACGCCGAGCACAAGGCGCAGGCGGAGAACACGCATCAGGGGGGCGACCGGAACTGGCGGGCCACGGCGTGGGAGATCCACCCGGTCACCGCGATGACGATCATCCCCCAACCATGATCCCATGCCGAAGAACATCGTCATCTGCTGCGACGGTACCGGCAACCAGTTCGGGGAGCAGAACTCCAACGTCGTGAAGCTCTACAAGGCCCTGATCTCGGACGCCGCTCAAGTCGCCTACTACCACCCGGGCCTCGGCACGATCGGTGCCCGCAACGCGCTCACCGGTCTCGCCCAATGGTGGACTCGCGTCCTCGGCCTGGCGTTCGGCTACGGCATCTCGGACAATCTCGCGGACGCGTACCAGTTCCTGATGCGCGAATTCGCGCCGGGCGATGCCGTGTATGTGTTTGGCTTCAGCCGCGGCGCGTACACCGCGCGGGCGCTCTGCGGGATGCTGCACGTCGTCGGGTTGCTGACGGAGGGCAACGAGGCCTTGATCCCGTACGCCATTCGCATGATCAAGCGCAAGCGGATCGACTTCCAGGTCGCGGGCGACTTCAAGCTGACCTTTTCACGCGACTGCAAGCCGCACTTCGTGGGTGTGTGGGACACGGTCAGCTCGGTGGGCTGGGTGTACGAACCAGTGCAGTTCCCGTTCACTCGGGCGACGAAAAATCCCGACCTCAACATCGTTCGACACGCGATGTCCATCGATGAGCGCCGCGCGTTCTTTCGCCAAAACTCGTTCGGTGCCCCCCATGACGATCGTCAGGATGTGAGCGAAGTCTGGTTCGCGGGGGTGCATTCTGATGTGGGTGGCAGCTACCCGGAGTCAGAGAGCCAGCTGTCGCAGGTAGCCTTGGGCTGGATGTTATGCGAGGCGGAGCGTTCCGGTCTTCGGGTCGACCCGCAGCGCAAGGCCGACGTTCTCGGGGGGAAGCCACCCTACGTGGTCCCCGACGGCTTGACGAAGAATCAGCACGTGTCGCTGCACGGCTGGTGGTGGATCGCCGAGCTCTGGCCGAAGGTGGTTCACGTCCAGGTCACGCCGGGCGTCTGGCGCAGCTCGATTCGCGTTAACCTCGGTCGTCGGCGGCTCATTCCACTCGACTCCCTCGTCCACGAGTCAGTGGAGCAACGCCTGGCGAAGCCAGACCTTCGGTATCGGCCAAGCAATTTGCCGCCGCAGCGCCGTAGGATCGCAGACCGCTGCCCGCGCTGAGCGGCACAGCGCTACTTCTTGTCGGGAGGACCTTCGGGGTGCCGTGGCTGCTGGGTGGCGATGTAGGTGACGGCATCCCACGCGTTGTGAATGCCGATGAACAAGAGGAGCAGGGCCGTGGTTCCAATGATCAAGAGACAGCGCGCGGGATCGCGCTGGAGCAGCAGCGCGGCCACCAGCAGCGCCACGTAGGCGAGGAGCGGAAGGGTGCAGTGCCAGAGCCAGTCCTCGAGCACCGGTGCGTAGCCCTGCTGCTCGCGCGCCCGCTTGATGACGATCAGCATGTACACGATGCCCGCCAGACCCGAGGCGGCGAGAGCGAGCCCGCCGCTCGAGACGGCCCGCCAGGGCACGCTCAGGATCGCCGCGATGAGGAGGACGGCGCAGAAATGGACGACCGTGGGCGTCCCGAAGGCGCCAACCGTCGGGCTCAGCGTCGAGCGCGCCTCGGCCCCCAGGACGATCACGACGAATTGCAGACCCGTGAGCGCCGCGGCGGACGAGCCGACGATGACGTAGAAGTTTTCCCAGGCGCTGAACGGCAATAAGGCGGTCGACTCCACGATGGGTCTCCCCTTCGATAGTATGAGCTACCTACGTCGTGACGCCCCTACGGGGCCTCGTCCGTCCCCTCGCCCAGCTGCTCCACGGCCACCCGCAACCGCGCGACCGCCGTCTCAAGCAGCCAACGGTCCACGTTGAGGAGCACGCCGTGTTCCAGGGCGTAGGTCAGCAGGCTGACCGCCGCGTAGATCTGGTCGCCAGCGGTTTCCAGCTCCACGCGCCGCTCCAGCCCGGTACGGCGCTGGCTGCCTTTCCGACGCTCTACCTCGACGGGCGCCTGTTCGGTCCGGCGATCGGCACCGCTGCGCCGATCGGACTTCTCTCGACGATTCTTGCGTGGGGTGGCCATGGGCTCCGAATCTGCAACATGCCCCACGGACGCGCGAGCGGTGGTCACGATTGTGCAGCCGGTGGCCCGCCCCCATCTTCAACGTGTCATGGTCGCGCGCGAGCACCATAGGGTCGACCGGCGGCTCCTGCCGCCCCGCCGCAGTGACAGCGACCGTCGTCTGGGCGAGCGCCGCCTGGAAGTCATCTCGCTCGACGAGGAGCGGCGCAGCCAAGTCGAGAGACGCCACGCCACCGATCGGCGCCAGCCGAGCGGTCGCCGCCAGCCGGAAGCGCGCGGCGACAAGGTCGTCGTGCTCGTGGTGAGCGACCAGGAGGACGAAGCTCGCCGCGTGCGCGACCTCCTGGCCGGCGCCGATCCGGACGGATTCAGCGTGGCAGCCTCAGCTCCGCAGGCATCGCTCGGCCGGCTCGCGCGGGGCGGAATCGACGTCGTGCTCTTGGTCATGTCCCTCTCCGCCCGCCGCGGCTTCTCGACCTTCACGGAGCTCCGGGCGCTGGCGCCCGCCATCCCGTTCCTCTTTCTCTCGGACGCCGAGGACGAGCGCAACGGCCTCGAGGCGGTGCGCGCCGGGGCGCAAGACTTCCTCGTGAAGAGTGAGGTCGACGGGCCGGTGCTCGCGCACGCCCTCCGGCTCGCCATCGAGCGGAACCGCGTCCATTCCGCGCTCCTGGACCTCGCCCTCGTGGACGATTTGACGGGCTTGTACAACCGGCGTGGGTTCCTCACGCTGGCGACCCGGGATCTTCGCCTCGCACGCCGCGGCAATGAAACGCTGCTCGTGGCGTTCGCCGACCTGGACGACCTGAAGGGCGTGAACGACGCCGCCGGGCACGCGGTGGGTGATCGCGCCCTGCGCGACACCGCCGCCCTCCTGCGGCAGACGTTCCGCGACTCGGACCTGGTGGCCCGGATCGGCGGCGACGAATACGCCGTCCTGGTGCGCAACGCGGGGCCCGAAAGCGCCGACGTGCTCGCGGAGCGGCTCAAGCGGCAGGTGCGCGACCTCAACCGCCGCGCGGCACGACCCTACCAGCTCTCGATCAGTCTCGGCTTCGCGGCGCACAAGGCGAGCACGCTCGGCTCGGTGGCCGGCCTGCTGGACCGGGCCGACCGCGCGCTCTACCGAGACAAGCGGCGCAAGCGCGACGCGGGCTGACCGGCCCCCCTATGGCCGTCAAGCGCAAACCTCGTCGCACCGATCCCCACCGCCCGCTCCGCGACCACCTCGTCGAGCTGCTCGAGGGGGGTCACGCGCACGTCACGTTCGAGGACGCGATCGCCGACTGGCCACCTCTGCTCCGGGGAGCGAAGCCCGCCGGCCAACCCTTCACTCCTTGGCGCCTGCTCGAGCACATCCGTATCTCGCAGTGGGATATCGTCGAGTTCACGAAGAGCGCGAAACACGTTTCGCCGGAATGGCCGGCGGGCTACTGGCCCGTGAGTGACGCGCCACCCGATGCCGCCGCGTGGGACAAGAGCGTCGCCCAGGTGGAGCGCGATCTCCGCGCGATGCAGCGACTCGTGCGCGAGCCGGGAACCGACCTCTTCGCGCGCATCCCGCACGGCACCGGACAAACGGCGTTGCGCGAAGCGCTCGTCCTCGCCGAC
>Ga0137409_10004709_pt1 | contig 14315 bp, 14 predicted proteins | sample CZODoug1_16funga_FD_122059 | JGI IMG/M metagenome (GOLD analysis project Ga0137409, IMG submission 122059) | Vadose zone soil fungal communities from Angelo Coast Range Reserve, California, USA - CZODoug1_16fungal (Hybrid Assembly) | ecosystem: Environmental > Terrestrial > Soil > Vadose zone... | reverse complement strand
TAATCGCCGTCGGGCTCAATGACGCCGGCCAGCCCCCGCTTCTGCGCTTCGTCGAAAGGCAATCGCCGGGGCGCGGTCGCGCCGAGGAGTTTCTCGATCTGGTCGGTGATCGCTGGCGTGGCTGAACCGCCGTAAGGAGCTTTGAACTTGAAGCCGTTGAAATCGGGCGGATTGTGCGAAGCCGTGATCATCACGCCTCCGTCCAGCCCGCGCCGCTTGACCTCGAACGAGACCAGCGGCGTCGGGACGTCGACCGAAAACAGATCGACGGCGACGCCGGCGCCGGCCAGGACTTCCGCCGCGCGCCGCGCAAATAATTCAGAAGCGAATCTCCGGTCGTAACCGACGACCGTTCGTAGTTCGCCGCTCGCATTTTGAGTCTTCAGATAATCGACCAACGCCTGCGTAACCGTCTCGACATTCGCAAACGTGAAGTCTTCGGCGATACGCGCGCGCCATCCGTCAGTGCCAAATTTGATTACAGCCATATTTTATTCATAGCAGAAAGTCGCCGCCGGTGGACGTTTTCTAGCTTCTTCTTCGTTCCAGATCAGGGTGTCAGCGGGTTTATTCAGGATGAGTTCGAGGGCGGCCTCCGCATGCGATGAGACCATATTGGGAGGAAAGCATTTTACATATATCGGACCATTGATGCCCCTGGCGAGCGAAAGTAGCCGCTCTGTCGGTTGAGCGCGCTCCAAAAATTGCTGGCGCTTTTTCGTCCACAGGTAGACGATGTTGTGCGACAGGATCAGCAGCAAAATAACTAAAATAACTGGCGGCCCCCATTTGTAATTTTTCGCATAGCGCTCCTTCATGGCGATAATCGCGGCGCCCATCAGCCAGGCCAGTCCCGCGCTGGCCAGATAAGTTTGCCTGCTCGGTATTCTGTGCATGTAATCGACGAACATGTATGGAATAAAACCGACCCCCATCCAGAGAACCGAGACGAAGATCGAGGATCGAGGATCGAGGATGGCGGCATCCGCGCAAGGCGATTCTCGATCTTCGATCTTCAATCCTCGATCTTCAATCTTCAATCCTCGATCCTCCATCTTCGTTTCCGGGCGGCGCTCATTGCGACCTGAACGACCCCAAATAAACATCGAGATCATGGCCGTAAGCCCCCAGAACCACAGCATCCTTGCATAACTCCTCGTCCAGGTAACCCAGAACGGCGCCGACAAAACAAAACTCTGGTTGTGGAATCGGAGCGACTGCGAACGGCTCATAAAAATCGATATCACGTATGGAACGCAAATCAGAGCATGCGGGAGCAAATAAGGCGCCTGTCTCAGCCTCAGCTTCGGGAAGAATAGCGGCAATGCGAATAATGCGACGAAAATAACGGACGATTCTTTCGACAGGAGCGCGGGAAGAAAGAAGAAAAATGACAGCGCCAGCCAGCGCAGTCTTGCGGTCTCTCGCTCCAGGAAGGTCAGCCAGAAGATGAACGAGAGGAATCCGAACAGAAACACCAGGAGTTCATTGCAGGCCGAAAACCACATAATCGCTTCCGAGTGCCCTTCATAGACGGCGAAGAAGGCCGCCCCCCAGAAGGACAACTTATAGCCGATAGCCCGCCAGCGACCCGCCGCGAACAGCAGCCAGCAGTTTAAGACATGGAGAAGGATATTAGCGGAATAGAAAGCCGCCGGACGCATCCCGAAAAGTCGATGGAGCGCGTATGAAAGAATGAAGGTTGTCGCCCGCGGACGTTCAACGGAATCATTCGCCAGATCTTTCCAACCTGAAATCGGCCCGTAGTAGAGGGAGTGTTTTATGCCCGGATAATCGTCCGAGATAAAGGGCTGGGTGAGGGTGGGAAGATAGGTCACTATGGCGAGAACGGCGAGGACCAATAATGGCGCCGCTTTCTGTTTGATGAAGTGTCCGGCCATTTAAGCAATCGTGTAATCGGTCAGCGAGGTCTTGTCGCCGAGCGTGGCGTTAGTGACTTTCGCGTTGCGGCCGATGAGGCAGCTTTTGCCGACGACCGAATCGCTGATTTCGGCGGCCTTCCCGACGCGCGCGCCGGCCAGCAGCACGGAATTCTCTATCCGCGCGCGTTCTTCGACGACGCAATTCGGGCCGAGCGCCGAGTTGATGATTTCGACGCCGGGTTTGAAAACGCAGCTCGGGTCGATCACCGAGCGCGCGTCAATCCTGATCGTCTCGGCGTCGGCCTTGTTTATGGGCAGGACGGGCCGCGCCACGTCGAAAGATTTCAATCGCCCGTTGATCAGGTCTTTGTTGGCCTGCAGGTAGCGATGCGGCGCGCCGATGTCTATCCAGTAACCGGGCCACGTGTAGGCGTAAAACTGCTCGTCGGCCGCAAGCAGAGCGGGAAAGAGCTGGTACTCGAACGAGAACTTCTCCCCACCCGGAATGTAGTTGAGGACGCTCGGCTCCAGGACGTAGACGCCGGCGTTGATCGTCTTGCAGGTGATCTCTTCAGGCTGCGGCTTCTCGACAAAACGACGGACCCGGCCGCAGGCTGAGGCCTCGACCAGACCGTACGCGCTGGGATTCTCGACCGGGGCCGCCACGACGGTCGCCACCGCCCCCTTTTCGCGGTGATACGCAATGAGGTCGGCGATGTCGATGTCGGTCAGGATGTCGCCGTTGAAGATTACGGTCGTCTGGTTCAGACGCTCCTGCGCGTATTTGTAAGCCCCGGCGGTGCCCATCGGCGTCGCCTCGACAACGTAGCGAATTCGCAATCCGAGGTCCTCGCCGGCGCCGAAAACGCTCTCGATCTTATTGGGCTGATACGAGAGCGAAAGCGTGACGTCTTTGACCCCGGCCTGTTTAAGCAGTTCGAGCTGATAAAAAAGAAAAGGACGATTGGCGAGGGGGACTATCGGTTTCGGCGTATGAATTGTTAAAGGTCGCAGGCGCGCGCCTTCTCCACCTGCCAGAATTAATGCTTGCATTAGAATGGATACTCTTCCTCCTCTTCTTTGAATCTGGCCCGCGTAATTTGAAATTATAGCGCGCGGAATAGAGAAATCAAAACAGCCTCCGAAACCTGAAATTTGCATTCGCGCTACGCGTCATTTACTCTTCGGCCTCTATTCAGCTCGACCCGACAAGATGCGACAACAAGTGCGGCGCGAGTTGTTTACGCACGCCGCCTTCAACCGAAGCTGCACGAGTAAACAACTCGCGCCACATCGTCAATTGCGGAGTACTATGGCTCAAGTCGTTCTGATTTTCCTGCTCGTGTTCAGCGGCGCATTCTCATCGCAAACGCGAACGAACACGCCGCGCCGCGCGATGGCCGTCACGATTGACGATCTGCCTTACGTCAATCCGGCTCAACTGCGATACCTGCCGAACGCGCAACGCGCGACCAATGACATCATGGTCGCGCTGAAATCGCATCGCGCCCCGGCCGTCGGATTCGTCAACGAGGGCAAACTGCAAGCCGCGGGCGAGATCGAGGCCCGGACGGCGCTGTTAAAACAATGGGTTGACGCCGGGATGACGCTCGGCAATCACACCTATTCACACGCCGATTTCAACGCGCTGACGGTCGAGCAATTCCAGGACGAGATCATCAGAGGCGAAGTCGTCACGCGGAAGTTGATGGAGTCGCGCAAGCCTTATCAACTCTACTTCCGCCATCCGATGACGCGCACCGGCGACACGAAAGAGAAGAAAGAGGCGATTGAGAAATTCCTCGCCGCGCGCGGCTACCGCGTCGCGCCGCACACCATCGAAAACAGCGACTTCATCTTCAACATCCCTTACGCCCGCGCGCGGCGCGACAAGGACGAGGCTCTGGCCAAGCGGCTGCGCGAGGCCTATCTGGATTATACCGTCGCGACGACCGAATTCGCCGAACGCGTCGCGCCGCAAATCTTCGGGCGCGACATTCCCCAAACGCTGCTCATTCACACCAACGACATCAACGCCGATTGCCTCGACGAAATGTTGAAACGATTCGAAGCGCGCGGGTACCGATTCATCACGCTCGACGAAGCGATGAACGATGCGGCATATCAGACGAAAGATACGGACGTCTCGAAACGCGGGCCGTCGTGGCTGGTGCGCTGGACGAGGAGCCTGGGACTGAAGGTGAGTTTCAAAGACGACCCTGAGCCGCCGCAATGGGTGATGGATTTATACAACAAGAGATAAATGGAAACACAGCGACTATCACCTCCTCAGGTTTCGACCGGTAATAACCAGGCCGACATGCGCGACCTGGGATTCGGCTCGGTGGTGGCGCAAGAAAGCCGCCACCGGCTGCTCAACCGAGACGGCAGTTTCAACGTGATCCGCGCCGGGCTGGGGTTTCTGGCCTCGCTCAGCCTTTACCACGCGTTGCTGACGATGTCGTGGCGAAGGTTCTTCGGCCTGACCGCGCTCTTCTATTTCGGCGCGAATCTACTTTTCGCCGCCGCCTACATGCTCTGCGGCCAAGGAGCGTTGTCCGTGCCGGTACACTCCGGCATCAACAGCCATTTCCTGCAGGCATTCTTCTTCAGCATACACACGCTGGCGACCATAGGCTATGGCACGATCAGCCCGATCGGGGTTGCGGCCAACATCATCGTTTCGATCGAATCGTTCATCGGGCTGTTCGGATTGGCGCTCTGCACCAGCCTGCTCTTCGCGCGGTTCTCGCGCCCGACGGCCAAAATCCTCTTCAGCGACCGCGCCGTCATCGCGCCTTACCGCGACATCACGGCTTTCGAGTTCCGCATCGCCAACGCGCGCCGCAACCAGATCGTCGAGCTCGAGGCCAAAGCGCTCTTCGCCCGCTTTGAAGAGATGGACGGCCGGCCGTTGCGCCGCTTCTACCCGCTGAAGCTGGAGCGTGACAGAGTGGTCTTCTTCCCGCTGAGCTGGACGATTGTGCATCCGATTGACGAGGCGAGTCCCTTTTACGGCATGTCGGCTGAAGATTTGCGCCAGACCAGGGGCGAGTTTCTGGTCCTGCTCACCGGCTTCGACGAGACCTTCTCGCAGATAGTCAATGCGCGTTCGTCGTATATGGCCGAAGAAGTGGTCTGGAACGCCCGGTTCGCCGAGATCTTCAACCGCCCTGCGGAAGACGGCCTCTTGACGATTGACGTGCGCAAGTTGCACAGTATCGAGCTTTTCAGCCGCGATGAAGGGCAGGCAGGATGAAGAGGAAAAAGCGTTCGGAGTTCCGCCTTTAGGCGGCGATGGTCGAATGTAATCCATTCGGAAGCCTGCCCAAGCCGCCGCCTAAAGGCGGAACTCCAAACGCTTTTCTGCCGCCGCCTAAAGGCGGAACTCCAAACGCTTTTCTGCCGCCGCCTAAAGGCGGAACTCCAAACGCTTTTCTGAGGTTCGCCGAACGCGCGGATGAAGGCCAAGTTAGAATTGATCCGCCTGCTGCGCGAACGCAAAGAGATGCGCCGGGATGTGATAGACTTGCTGCGGTTCATTGATTGGGAGCTGATATTGCCGCAAAATATGGAACAGGAATTGAAAGAAACTATCCGAAAAGAGAACAAAGAAATAGGCAAACCATACATCTCGAGTTGGGAACGAATGGCGATACAGGAAACTTTGCGCGCTAATATCATCGAAATCCTGGAAATTCGATTCGGCTCTCTCCCTCAGGGAATTGCTGAAACCCTTGATGGCATCACTGATGCGGAGATGTTAAAGGAACTGCTCCGTGAGGCCGTGAAGTGTGAATCCCTCGGCGCGTTCGCTGAACATCTGCCTGTCGCTGTCTGAAAATGAGCGGTAATCACCACCTTACTGCCCCACGCGCGCCAATCCCTCTCATCATCAACGGCGACGACTTCGGCTATTCCGAAGCCGTCAACCGCGCGATCGTCCTGGCGCACCGCGAAGGCGTCTTGACGAGTTGCAGCCTGATGGTCAACGAACGCGCCGCCCGCCAGGCCGTCGAGCTGGCGAGATCGAATCCCGGCCTCGCCGTCGGACTTCACCTGGCGCTGGTTCATGGCCGCGCCGCATTGCCTCACGCGAAAATCCCGCACATCACCGACACAACCGGCGATTTCACAACCAGCCCGTTCCGCGCCGGTGTTCATTACTATTTCAGCCCCGCCGCGCGACGCGAGATTCGCCGCGAGATGCGGGCGCAGTTCGAGCGTTTCGCCGCGACGCGACTCCGCTTCTCGCACGTCGACGGTCACGCGCATCTGCATCAACACCCGGTGATCTTCGACGAGTTGATAAAGTTGTGTGAAGAGTTCGGAGTTCGCCGCGTCCGCGTCGTGAAGGGCGAGATGCGGGTGAGCTTGAAGCTCGACCGAAATAATCTGACGGCCAAGCTGGTCCTGGGAACGGTCTACAACCTGCTCGGGCGCTGGTGCGAGCGCAGGCTGCGCGGGCGAGACTTCGTCCGCCCGCAAAAAGTTTACGGCCTGCTGCAAACGGGCGATATGAATGAAGATTATCTGCTCGGCCTGATCCGGCTGATCAGTCAAACCGCTCGGGACGATCAGCCCGAGCGGCCCGGACAGTTTGACGCGGCAAGCGGCGAAATATACGCTCACCCGCTCGCCTTCGACGCCGACGAAGCTGCGAAACGCGAAAACCCCGGCGGCGAGCGTGAATTGAAAGCTCTGGTCAGCGCCCGCGTGCGGAGCGCGATCGAGACCTCCGGCTTCAGGCCGGCGACTTACGAAACTCTACCGATTGAGGAAGTTAGCCACAGAGACACAGAGACACGGAGCCGAGGCATGGAAAGATGAAAGCTGACCATCCTTTGGTGATTTACTCTGTGCCTCCGTGGCTCTGTGGCTAAGCGCCGCAATCCGCAATCCGCAATCCGCAATATGAGGATTTTTATCGTATTATTCTTCGCCATCTGCGCGCAGACGCTCGGCGACGTCTCTTTGACCAAAGGGATGAAATCCATCGGCGAGGTCAACACGCTCGATCCGGTCGAGCTGTTCAACATTGGGCTGCAGGTCTTCACGAATCCGCTGATCTGGATGGGCATCCTCCTTCTCGGCGTATTTTTCGGGCTCTATCTGGCCGCGCTCTCGTGGGCCGATTTGAGCTTTGTGCTGCCGGTCACGTCGTTCGGTTACGCGGTGAACGCGTTTATGTCGTGGCGAGCGCTGGGCGAACACGTCTCGATCACGCGATGGATCGGAACGATAATCATCTGTTTCGGCGTGGCCGTCGTCTCCCGCACTGAGCAAAGAACCACCAGCCCGGAGCCGGGAGGCGTAGCCGGATGAAGACGTTTCTGCTTCTGTGCAGTCTGGTCGTGGGCAGCTCGCTCGGCGAAATACTTTCGGCCAAAGGGATGCGGAAGGTCGGCGCCGTTTCGTTTCGCCCGAAGGCGCTCATCGGCTCGCTGGGCAGGATGATCCGCAATCCTTACCTCTTCGGGGGCGTCGCCTGTCTGGCGGTCGCGTTCTTCTCGTTCATCAGCTTGCTCAGTTACGCCGACCTCAGCTTCGTCGCGCCGCTGACCGCCGTCACCTACATCACCAATACCCTGGGCGCGCGATTCTTTCTGAATGAGCGAATCTCGAAAGGGAGATGGATGGGGACGATGCTCGTCGCGCTCGGAGTCGCGGTCATTTCACTTGATAAACACGTCGAAGTTTTTTTCAAGACCCGCGTAATCGAATGGGCGGGACTGATCTACTCGGAGCTTGCGCCTGAAGAAATGGTCAGTCGGGCGGCGGCCCCCGTCGCGTTCCGGGCCTTGTTCGCGCTGCGCGCGGTGTTGCTCGCCTGCGTGATCGCCGCGATCGTCTACTATCTGATCGCGCTCGTGGCCGGGTTGCTCTGGTTCGCCGACCGGCGCCGGCAGCGTGCGCTGGGCTTGAACTACACTCCGCCGGCGACGATCTTCAAACCGGTTCGCGGGGCCGACGCCGAGGCCTATGAAAATTTCGCCAGTTTCCTCCGGCAGGATTATCCCGAATACCAGATCATCTTCGGCCTCCGCGAGGAGAGCGACCTGGCGATCCCGATCATCCGCCGTTTGATCGCCGATTTCCCCGAGCGCGACATCGAACTCGTCGTCTCGCCGGACGAACTCGGCCACAACGCCAAGGTCTCCAACCTGCAAAACATGTACGCGAAGGCGAAGCACGACGTGTTGCTGATCGCCGACAGCGACATTCGCGTCGAGCCTGATTACCTGCGCCGCGTCATGGCCCCGCTGCGTCCACAATCCAACTCGCATGTTGGCCCGCAAGTCGGGATGGTGACATGTCTCTACCGCGGGACGAATGCGAAGACGTTCGCGGGATTGCTCGAAAACATCGGCGTCTCGGCGACGTTCGGCCCCGACGTCTGTTCGGCGCGCGCGCTCCAGGGCGTCAAATTCGCGTTCGGCTCGACCATCGCGATGCGGCGTGAGACGCTCGAACGCATGGGCGGATTCCCTGCCCTGGCCGATTATCTGGCCGATGACTTCCTGCTCGGCAGTCATGCCGCGAAGGAAGGACTGGAAGTCGTCCTCTCGGATTGCGTGGTCGAACACGTCTCCGCGCCCGACACGTTCGCGGCGATGTTGAGACATCAAGTAAGATGGGCGCGGACGGTGCGCGTTTCGCGCCCGTGGGGTTATCGCGGAATGATCATGACTCACGGCGTGGCGACGGCGTTGATGGCGGCGTTGGCCTGGGGCTTTTCAGGCTTCGCATTGTGGCTGTTGGCCGTGACGGTCCTCGCCCGATTCCTGCCTCTTTTCGTCATCGGCGTGTACGGCTTGAAAGACCGCGCGCTGGCGCGATATTTCTGGCTGGCGCCGATTCGCGATCTGATCGCGTTCGGCGTCTGGGCGGCGGGCCTGGTCGGAGACGAGATCGAATGGCGCGGCGTGAAGTTTCGCGTGACGCCGGGCGGAAAGCTTGCGCCGCTTGATGTAGAATGACGCCTCACTGACCGACATTTCCCGCGCGTTGAAATGAAAACCAACGAAGCGTCATAAAACTGGGAGAAAACAATGAAAAATAAGTTTCTGCTCTATTCTTTGTTGATTTTTGGCCTGATCGTTTCAGCTTGCAGTTCCAGCTCTACGTCTAAATCCCCTGAAGCCTCAAACGCGGCTCAGCGGTACGAAGTCAAGGGCAAGGTCGTTTCCGCAAACAAAGCCGACCACAAAGTGACGATCGCGCACGAAGAGATCAAAGGATATATGGAAGCGATGACCATGCCGTTCACGCTGCTCGAAGATTGGGTCTACCCGGAATTGAAACCGGGCGCGCAGATTCAGGCCACGCTGGTCGTCGATCAGGGCCGCTCGTGGCTCGAAAACCCGGTCGTCTCCAACGTCGTCGATCCGAAGCTCGCCGGCAACGCCGAAGAGAGCGGAGTCGAACCCGCCGCCGGGACGGAAACGCCCGATTTCACGCTGGTCAATCAGGACGGCAAGAAGATCAGCTTCAAACAATACCGCGGTAAGGCGCTGATCATGACCTTCATCTACACGCGATGCCCGCTGCCCGATTACTGCCCGCTGATGACTCAGAACTTCGTGGCGATCAATCGCGAATTGCAGAACAACCCTGCGCTGCGCGACAAGACGCGTCTGCTCAGCGTCACCGTCGATCCTGATTACGACAAACCGAACGTGCTGCGCGACTACGGAGCGCGCCACGCCGGTTCGGATAAAGACGGGTTCAAGCGATGGGAGTTCGCCACCGGCAGCCCCGAGCAGATTAAGAGCGTCGCGCGGTTTTTCGGATTGAACTACTGGAAGGATGATAAGGATAAGAATCAGGTCATCCACGGATTGCGCACCGCCATCATCACGCCTGACGGCAAGGTCGTGAAAGTCTATCGCGGCAACGACTGGAAGCCGGAAGATGTCGTGAAGGAGTTGGAGAAGTTGAAGCTGGGCTGACTATAATATTCAAGAGGGGAAAGTCAGCCACGAATGAACACGAATATCCACGAATGGAAGAAGGCGACGGAAAACAAATGGGGCATCGAGGTCGAGAAAGAAATTCGTGAACATTCGTGTTCATTCGTGGCTGACTTTCATCCTTTGAACAAGTTTTTCAGCACGAACCATAGATTCGCCGGCCTTTCAGCCAATCGGCGCATGAAATACGGGTACCAATATTCGCCATACGGCACGTAGATCCGCATTCGATAGCCGTCCCGCACGAGCTTCAATTGCAGATCACGCCGTATGCCGTAAAGCATCTGGAATTCAAACGCGTCCTTCGAAACGCCCTCCCTGGCGGCGAATTCCCTGGTCGCGGCGATCATCTTCTCGTCGTGCGTCGCGATGCCGTGATAGACGCCGCTCTTGAGCAGCTTCTTCATCAGCCTGACGTAGTTCGCGTCCACCTCGCTTTTTTCCGGAAAAGCCACTTCTTCGGGTTCCTTGTAAGCGCCCTTGCACAACCGGATGCGCGCGCCCATCGCCAGCGCGTCGTCGACGTCCTTCTCGGTGCGGTAAAGGTAAGCCTGCAGGACGACGCCGACGTTGCCGTATTCGCCGTAGAGCCGTTTGAATATGTCCAGCGTGGCGTCGGTCTTCGACGAATCCTCCATGTCAATCCGCGCGAAGTTGCCGTGGCGTTTGGCCGCCTCGACGATCCGGCGCGCGTTCTGCAAACAATAATCTTCGTCAATGTCCAATCCCAACTGGGTCAGCTTGACCGAGACGTTGGAATTGACGCCGGTGTTTTCGATGCGATCCAAAACGCGCAGGTATTCGCGCACATCGGATTCGGCTTCGGCCCGCGACGTTGTGCTTTCGCCCAGATGGTCGAAGGTCGCCGCCATGCCGGCGTGGTTGAGCTCCAGTATGGCCGCGATCGCGTCGTCAATGTTTTCGCCGGCGATAAAGCGGCGCATGACCCGGCTGAATCCGGGGAGTTTTGAAAAAAAGTCTTTCAGTTCGGTTTTTTGTGAGAGATATAAAAGGGCGGCTCTGGATATCATGCCTCGCTCCATCTTCGTAAATTATCATTCTATTCGGGGCTATTTGGGGTGTGACCCCGAAACGAACTTTATCGCACGGTTTCCAGTCTTCATCAACCGATGGCGCTGGCGACGGCGACGGCGCCCGATGGCCAACCCCGGAAATCCAGCGCGCGGAATTGAGAGTCAAACTGATAGAGGAAGCTATTGTCGAAGCAAGATCAACGATGCGATAATGAACGTCATGACGTTCAATTATCAGAAGTTGACGAAGAGAGACAAAGAAACCGTCGCTGCCCTGCTTCGCGCGCTCCAGCGCGAAATAGATGAGCGATTGGGCAAAGCCAAAGAGTGAAGTCCGCCCCAGAGCACCCCAAGGATGTCCCGTTGATCCCCTTCCTGAGTGGTTTAGTGACGTCGCCCCCATTGTGAAAACAACACTGGTCATTTCCCGCGAGACATTTGCGACACAATGAAAAAGGAACGTAGCCGCAAGCCGGAAGAGTTGTACGAGATTATCGAGGAGGCAGTCATATTTTGCCTCAACTGTGGGGAGCAATTGCCTGAAGATGCGCGGATTTGCCTCCAATGTGGGGAGGACGTTTCCACACCATATGGCATCGCCAGGTCTAAAAAAAACGCTAAGCGCGCCCGCAAAGGCATCATCGCTTTCGCCATACTCGGCGCTTGCGCGTGTGTCTTAGTCGCCTTCGCTGTTCTTCCGCAGATACTAAAAGGTCGATCTCAAGGGCAAGCGACGGTTACCGGCGGGCCGGTCGTATATTCCACTAGCCTGCCTACTCCTAAACCAACACCAATGCCCACTCCATTCTGGAAGTCCGAAAGCTACGAGATCGACACTAAAGCGCTCGCTTTGCAGCCCGACCAAATGTGGTCGCAACCGCTGCATGTGCAGAATGATTGGCGGAACGCTCGATTGGTCGGAAAATTCACGGCGCAGGGCGGCGAAAAGAATGAAATTGACGCCATCGTGACCAACGAGGATGGCCTGGTAAACTGGCGAAAGAATTACTCGTACCAGCCTAAAGCCTGGTACAGGTCAGGACCTGTGACAGAGGACACGATCAACGCGACACTGCCTACCGGACAGAGTTATTTCATCTTCGACAACAGGCTTTCACCCTCCGCGAATAAAACAATCAGATTCAATTTGCGAGTGGAATACGAACGGTTGGCGCAACCCTGATCCTTGAATCAGTGGGAATCAGTGGGAATCAGTGAGCATCAGTGGCCGCCCTGTGAGCGGCGGCGCTGACCGTCATTCAATGCATTGGGCGTGCAGGTAGCGCTACCCTTAAATCCGGCGCTATAATCTTCCCCGTAACATTCCTGAGCGAAAAACAACCGCGGGATACAATGATGGTTATACTATTGGTGATTGCCCTGACGCTCTACCTGGCTGGCGCGTTCTATTCAATCTACACGTTCGCCACGAAATCCAAGCGGCCCGACCGCGATCTGAAGCTCATCATCGGGCTGGGTTTTGTGGCCCACACAGCCGCGATCGTGGCGGCATGGCGGGAGTCTGGTCATTTTCCGGTGGTCAGCCCGAAAGAGGTCAGTTCGTTCCTCGGGTGGGCGATTGCGGGCTATTATTTGGCCGTAAGTAAGCGTTATCATACGCGGGCGTTGCCGGCCTTCCTCCTCCCATTGGTCTATTTATTCATGCTCGTATCGCTGCTGCTGCCGGCGCGGGCCGAGGCCGTGCCGCGAATGTTGGAGAGCGCGATCTCGGCGGGCCCGCTAACGCAGATCGTCTTTCCCGTTCACGTCACTCTGGTCATCGCCTCTTACGCGGCCTTCGCCGTCACTTTCGTTTGCGGCCTGATGTATTTGATCCAGGAGCGTGAATTGAAGGCCAAGCGCTTCGGCGCAAGCTCCGAGCGGCTGCCGGCGCTGAACACCTGCGACGAGATAGGCTATCGCAGCGTGACGATCGGATTCGTACTGCTGACGCTAGGCGTCGCGACGGGCATTTTCTGGAACAACCAGCGCGACGGGCGCTACTGGCACAACGATCCAAAAGAGGTGATGGCGCTCGTCACCTGGATTGTTTACCTCTTCCCGATCCACTACCGGTTGACCGCCGGCTGGCGCGGACGCCGCGCGGCCTGGATGTCAGTCGCAGGCTTCGTGGTCGTAATTCTGACCTGGCTCGGCGCGCGCGGATTGGGCGGCTATCACGTCTTTGGATAATTGCGGATTGAGACTAGCCACAGAGACACAGAGGCACAGAGAAGGAGAGAAAAAGATATTGTCGAGAAAGCCTCTTTTCTCTTTCTGCTCTGTGTCTCCGTGGCTCTGTGGCTAAGCATTGCAATCCGCAATCCGCAATCATATGGGCATAGTTCTAATCGGAACGAGTCATAAAACGGCCCCGATCGAGGTGCGCGAGCGCCTGGCGTTCGCTGAATCGCGCCTCGCGGACGCGCTACGCGAGTTGGTCGACCGTGAAATGATCAGCGAGGGGCTGATCGTTTCCACCTGCACTCGAGTTGAATTGATCGCCGCGACCCCGAACGGCGCCGGGCGACACGAGAACGCTGTTTCGCGCCTCTACGATTTCCTGAGCCGCTTCCACCAATACGATCTTTCGCCGCTGCGCAAACATCTTTACGACCTCGCCGGCCAGGCCGCAATCAAACACGTCTTCCGCGTCACGTCGTCGCTCGATTCGATGGTCATGGGCGAGCCGCAGATCACAGGACAGGTCAAAGAGGCTTTTCGGCGCGCGCAGGAGAACGCCGTCGTTGGCCACGAGCTGACCCGGTTGATGAACCGCGCCTTTGCCGTCGCCAAGCGCGTACGCAACGAAACTGGCGTCGGGTCCAGCGCGGTCTCGATCAGCTTCGTCGCGGTCGAGCTGGCGCGAAAGGTCTTCGAGGACTTGAAAGGGAGCTCGGTGATGTTGATCGGCGCGGGCGAGATGGCGGAGCTTGCGGCAAAACACCTTTTGAATTATGGCGCGAGTCGCCTGCTGATCGTCAATCGCACATACGAGAAAGCGGTCGCGCTGGCGGGCGAGTTGAACGGCGAGCCTGTACATTTCGAGGAATTCGAGAAGCGGTTGCCGGAAGCCGAGATTCTGATCTGTTCGACGGGCGCGCCGAGCTACCTGATTCGCTCCGACCAGATCCGCCGCGCGCTCGAACGCCGTCGCAACCGTCCGATGCTGCTCGTCGACATCTCCGTACCACGCAACATCGATCCGGCGATCGGGCGGCTCGACAACGCCTTCCTGTTCAATGTTGACGACCTGGAATCAATCGCCGAAGCCAACCGCGCCGAACGCCAGCGCGAGGCGATGCGCGCCGAAGAAATCATCGAGGCCGAAGCCGAACAATTCTTCCGCGCCCTGGCCGAAGGCGACCTCAACGCCGTCATCGGCGCGTTCCGGCGCCAGGTCAGCGAGATGGCTTTTACCGAAT
>Ga0137409_10004708_pt1 | contig 14317 bp, 13 predicted proteins | sample CZODoug1_16funga_FD_122059 | JGI IMG/M metagenome (GOLD analysis project Ga0137409, IMG submission 122059) | Vadose zone soil fungal communities from Angelo Coast Range Reserve, California, USA - CZODoug1_16fungal (Hybrid Assembly) | ecosystem: Environmental > Terrestrial > Soil > Vadose zone... | reverse complement strand
GAGGCGGCGCTCGTCAACACGCTCTCGCCCGGCGACACGGTGCTGATGTGCGAGACCGGACATTTCGCCACGCTGTGGAAAAAGATCGCCGAGAAGCTTGGCCTGAAGCCGATCTTCCTCGGCGGCTTCGAAGAAGGCAGTTGGCGCCGTGGCGCCGACTCCGGCGCCATCGAAGCACGCCTGGCGCAGGATGCGCAGCATGCGATCAAGGCGGTATGCGTCGTGCACAACGAAACATCGACCGGCGCCACGTCTGATATCGCGGCGGTACGGCGCGGGCTGGACCGCACGCATCACCCGGCCCTGCTGCTGGTTGACACGATCTCCTCGCTGGCCTCGATCGACTATCGCCACGACGAGTGGGGCGTCGACGTGACCGTGGCCGGATCGCAGAAAGGATTGATGCTGCCGCCCGGGTTGTCGTTCAACGCAATCAGCGAGAAGGCACTGGCGGCGGCGAAAAGCGCCAGGTTGCCGCGGGCGTTCTGGAGCTGGGACGAGATGCTGGAGGCCAACGCCAAGGGCTTTTTCCCCTACACGCCGAGCACCAACCTGCTTTATGGCCTGGCCGAAGCGATCGACATGCTGCAGGAGGAAGGACTGGCCAACGTTTTCGCCCGCCATGCGCGCCATGCGGAAGCAACGCGCCGCGCGATTGCGGCGTGGGGCCTGGAGATACTGTGCGAGGTCGCGGGCGAGCGCAGCAACGCGTTGACTGCGGTGATGATGCCGAAGGACAACACCGGCAAACCGTACGACGCCGACCGTTTGCGCAACATCATCCATGCGAACTTCAACATGTCGCTTGGCCAGGGGCTCGCCAGGCTGTCCGGTTGGGTGTTTCGCATCGGTCATCTTGGTGACTTCAACGATCTGACACTGGCGGGAACCCTGGCGGGGGTCGAAATGGGACTCGGCCTCGCCGGTGTTCCGCATCGAGCCGGTGGCGTGCAAGGCGCGCTCGCCTACCTGCGCGACACGGCCCGTGCACGCGCGAGCGAGATGATCGAGCGGCGGGCAGCCTGAGGGACGTTTGTCCGGAAATCCGCACGACGCGTTAGCGTTATCGACCTTCGAGGAGACAATGAAACCGAACCATTGCGATGCGCGCCGCATCGCGCTGAAGCTCGCGGTAAAGGCAGCGGCGATCACGGTTGCAGCGGCACTGCCGCAACTTGCGTTGGCGCAGGCCTGGCCAAACAAACCGATCCGCCTGCTGGTGGGTTTTGCCCCGGGCGGTGGTACCGACATCGTGGCGCGTGCGCTCGCGCCGAAGATGTCGGAAGTGCTGGGGCAGCAGATCGTGGTCGACAACCGGCCCGGTGCCGCCGGCACGATCGCGGCCGATCTGACAGCGAAATCACCGGCGGACGGTTACACGCTCCTGATGGGGCATTCGAACTCGAACGCGATCGCACCTTTCGTCTTTTCCAAGCTGCCGTACGACGCTGCGACGGATTTCTCCGCGATCACCTACATCGGATACGTGCCGAACGTGCTCGTGGTTCATCCGTCGGTGCCGGCGAAAACCGTGGCCGAACTGGTGGATCTGGCCAAGGCGAAACCCGGCATCTACACCTATGCATCGTCGGGCATCGGCAGCACGCAGCATCTCGCCGGTGCGCTGTTCGCCAAGCTCACCGACACACAGCTCAATCACATTCCCTACAAGGGCAGCGGCCAGGCAGTGGTCGACCTGATCTCGGGCCAGGTCAACATGAATTTCGACACCATGCCGCCGGTGTTGCCGCACATCAAGGAAGGCAGGCTGCGCGCGCTGGCGATCTCAACCCCGCAGCGGCTGCCGCAACTGCCGGACGTGCCGACCTTCAACGAAGTCGGTATCCGCGGTTTCGACGTCACCAACTGGTATTCGGTGATGGGACCGAAGGACCTGCCGAAGGACATCCTCGCCAAGGTGAATGACGCGGTGAAAACAGCAATGGCCGATCCGGCCATCCGACCGAAACTGGAAGCGCAGGGCGTGCAGTTCGGCGGCGCGCAGTCACCTGACGAATTCGCCGCGTTCGTCAAGGCCGAGCTGGCGAAATACCAGCGGCTGGTGAAGGAGCTGAACGTCCGGGCGGACTAGCCGTGGCGGAACCGGTCCTGGCCGAACGTGACGGTGCGATTGCCACCGTCACGCTGAATCGACCGCAAAAGCTCAACGCGCTGACGCGCTCGATGTGGCAGCGGCTGGGCGAAATCATCGGCGATCTATCGCGCGATGATTCACTGCGCTGCATCGTCGTGCGCGGCGCGGGAGAAAAGGCGTTTTCGCCCGGCAACGACATCGGCGAGTTCGCCACCGAACGCGGCAACAAGGAGCAGGCGCGCACCTACGGCTACGTGATGCACGCAACTGCGCAGGCGCTGGAAACCTGCCGCCACCCGCTGGTCGCGCAGATCCACGGCATCTGCGTCGGCGGCGGGCTGGAGCTTGCCGCGCTGTGCGACCTGCGCATCTGCGGCGCGTCGAGCCGCTTCGGCGCGCCGATCAAGAACCTTGGCCTGGTGATGGCATATCCCGAGATGGCGCCCTTGGTGCGCCTGGTGGGTGCCAGCGTTGCGCTGGAGATCCTGCTCGAAGGACGTATCTTCGACGCGCTCGAGGCAAAGGAAAAGGGCCTGGTCACGCGCGTGGTGGCGGATGCGGAAGTGGCGGCCGAGGCGCGCGCGACGGCGCAACGCATCGCCGAAGGCGCACCGCTGGTGGCGCGCTGGCACAAGCAGTTCGCGCGCCGTCTTGCCGATGCGCGTCCGCTCACCGAGGCGGAGTACGACGAATGTTTCGCCTGCTTCGACAGCGAGGACTTCCGCATCGGCTACGCGGCATTCCTGGCCAAACAAAAACCCGGATTCGTCGGACGATGAGCGGAAACTCATCCGCCACGGGTCCGCTCGCCGGCATGCGCGTGCTCGAACTGGCGCAGATCATGGCCGGTCCAACCGCTGGAATGATGCTGGCCGACATGGGCGCCGACGTGATCAAGGTCGAGAAGCTGCCGGGCGGCGACGACTCGCGCGACTATCGCGAGCCACACGTGAACGGCGTGTCGGCGCCGTTCATGATCCTGAATCGCGGCAAACGCGGCATCGCGCTCGATCTGAAGCACCCAAGCGGGCGCGAGATCCTGCTGCGGCTGGTCAGGGATGCCGATGTATTGACCGAAAACTATCGGCGCGGAACGCTGGAAAAACTCGGCCTGGGTTACGACGTCCTCGCGCGCGTCAACCCCGGCCTCATCTACAGCGCGGTGTCCGGCTACGGACGCACCGGACCTTACGCAGACAAGGGGGGCTTCGACCTGATCGCACAAGGATTCGCGGGCTTGATGTCGATTACCGGCGAAGCGGGTGGTGCTCCTGCGAAAACCGGCAACTCGGTCGCCGACATCAACGCGGGCATCCTTGCGGTGGTCGGTATCTGTGCGGCGTACGCACACAAGCTGCGCACGGGCCAGGGTCAGGTGGTCGACACGTCGTTGATGGAAGCAGCCCTGCAACAGACATACTGGCACGCTGCGATCTACTTCGCCACCGGCGAATCGCCGCAGGCGCTGGGGTCGGCGCACGCGCTCACGGCACCCTACCAGGCGTTCAAGGCCTCCGACGGGTGGCTCAACATCGGCGGCGCCAACCAGGCCAACTGGGAACGTGTCGCCGACGTGCTTGGCCATCCCGAATGGAAAGCCGATCCACGTTTTGCGGCCAACTCGGATCGCATGGGCAATCGCGATCTGCTGGCAAACCGGATCAACACGGTGCTGGGCACACGCACGCGTGCCGAATGGGTCGAAGCGTTCGATGCAGCGGGCGTGCCGGTCGGGCCGGTGCATTCGATCGGCGAAGCGATCGAACATCCGCAGACCCGCGCGCGCGGCATGGTGCTGGAGCTCGACCACCCCGAGGCAGGGCGCACGCGCGCCCTGGGCAGCCCATTGCATTTTTCGGTTACGCCCGGCGCCAATAGCTTGCCGGCACCTGTCCTGGGCCAACACACACGCGAGGTTTTGCGCGAATCCGGTTACAGTGACGCGGAAATCGACCGTTTCGCCGCCGACGGTGTAATCGTCGCGGCTCAGTGAGCAGGCAGGCAGGAACCGCGCGGCCGTAGTTCGTGCGGGCGTCACCTTCATGAACCGCGATTCCACACTCGATACCTGGCGTGATCTCGCCCTCAAGATGGAGGCTGAGGTCGGCCGCGCCGCGGTTGGCGTGCCGCGTGCGGTGCGGTTGATCACGCTTGCCGTGTTCGCGCGCGGCCACGTCCTGCTGGAGGGCGACGTCGGCATCGGCAAGACCACCGTGCTGCGTGCGTTCGCGCGTGCGATCGGTGGTGCTTACGAGCGCGTGGAAGGTACCGTCGACATGATGCCCGGTGACCTGCTCTACCACGCCTACGTGTCCCCTGACGGCACGCCCCGGGTCGAACCGGGTCCGCTCGCGCGCAACGGCGAGAATCTTGCGGTGTTCTTCTTCAACGAAGTGAGCCGCGCGCGCCCGCAGGTGCAAGCGCTGCTGCTGCGGGCGATGGCCGAACGGTCGGTGACCGCGTTTCATCGCGAAGTACGCCTGCCGCACCTGTCGGTGTTCGCCGATCGCAACCGGGTCGAGAAGGAAGAAACGTTCGAACTTGCCGGCGCCGCACGCGATCGGTTCATGTTCGAAATTCCGATGGCGATCCCAGCCGAACCGGCGATCCGGCGCGCGCTTGCATTCGACCCGGCGTTTCACGATGCCGATGCGCTGGTCGAGCGCGTGAGTGCAAACGTGGTGCCGTACCAGGATCTGAACGGCATCGCCGCCTTGATCCAGCGCGAGATCCGCGCCAGCGACGCACTGCAGGAGTACGTGCTGGCCCTGTGGCGCGCGACACAGGCGCCCGCCGAGTTCGGGATCCGCATCGAGGATACCGGCGACGACCTGGTGCTCGCCGGCTCCAGCCCGCGCGGCATCAGCCAGTTGCTGCGCGCGGCGCGCGTGACTGCATGGCTCGACCAGCGCGACTACCTCGTGCCAGAAGATATTCAAGGCGTGTTCCACGAAGCGGTTGCGCATCGTGTGTTCTTCAATCCGGTGGTGGAGTTGCGGCGCGCGGAAGTGGCGCACGAGTTCACCCGGCAGGTGCTGGAGAAGATTGCGGCGCCGTGATCAGCTTCGCCCCTACCACTGCCATAGCCGCGCGCTTGCAAGCGCGCGTCGCTCCGGCGGCGCAAAGCTTGCGCTTTGCGAAACCCCGCCTCCGCCCCCCGCATGCGGAGGAGGGGAGATACGCGCGTGGCTTCGCCACGAGGTCTTGAGTGCGCGAGATTCACTACCGCATTCGCTGGTTTGCGGCCGGCCGCCGGCCCGGCCACCACCGCAGCCGCAGCCCGGGTGCGGGTTACGAGTTTCGCGGCCACGCGCCACTGCTGCGCGAGTTGGATGCGCGCCGGCTCGACGTGCATGCAAGCCTGCGCGATCCGTTCGGTTATGCCGCGGGCCTCTGGCAGGTACGCACTTATGATCAGCGCAGCGCCATTCGCGTAGTGCTGCTCGCCGATCTTTCGGCATCGATGAGCGCCGGCGGCTCGCAGCGCAAGATGGCGTTGCTTGCCGACCTGACCGCAGCACTTGCCTATTCCGTCGCGCGCGCGGGTGACGCGTTCGGTTTTTTCGGTGCCGATACCGAACTGCGCCGGGACTTCATGCAGTCACCAAGTCACACACGCGGCGCCGGCATGCGGATCGCTGAACGCTTGCGCACGTTCACTGCCACCGGCACGGGTGCACAAGGCCTGGTCGACGCGGTGCGCCTGCTCGGCCGCGCGCGTTCGCTGGTCTTCGTCGCGTCCGACTTTCATCTTCCCGACCAGACCATCGAGCGTCTGCTGATTGCGCTGGCGCCGCATGCGGTTGTTCCGGTCGTGCTGTGGGACGAGCAGGAACACACGCTACCCGCCGCCGGCTTCGCGAGCGTGGTCGATGCGGAGACCGGCGCCCGGCGCTTTCTCTGGCTGCGCCTCGCGCTGCGCGCGCGTTTCCAGCAGAACGTGCGCGCCCGCCGTGCGGCGCTGACGCAGCGGCTCACTTACCACGGCATGCCGCCGCTGTTCCTTACCACCCCGTTTGACGGCGACAAGGTGAGCGCGTATTTCCATGCGCCGGGCCGGGATGCGGCTGCTGGAAAGGAGAAGGCCTAGAACGCCATGCGGTGCTTGTTTCATCTGGCTGCATTGGCGCTGGTCGTCGCCGCGCCGCTGGCGTGCGCGCAGCCGATCACGATCACGCCGCAACCGATCAGGTCGTTCGGCTATTCGATCGGCGACCGCATCGAACGGCGCATCGATATCCAGGTCGCACCACCCTGGTCGCTGGCGCAAGCGAACCTGCCGACAACCGGTCGGCAGAACGCGTGGTTCGAACTCGCCGAGATTTCGGTGCACCCCGATCCGACTGCAACCGGCACGCGCACCGAGCTTCACCTGGTCTATCAATTGCTGAACTCGCCGCAGCAACCGACCGTGCTGCTGTTGCCGCGCTTCGCGCTGCGGTTTGAAGGTGGACCGGCTCCGGTCGATCGCGACGTACCCCCGGCCGAAGTGTTTGCTGCACCGCTGTTGCCGACGCAAGCGTCCGGAAGCACGCTCGACACCCCGCGTGCAGATCACAAGCCCGAACCGATTGCGGTCGATCAGTTCAGGGACCGGCTGCTGGCTTACGCGATCGGCGCCGCCATCCTGCTCGCCTGGACGTTCGTCGCGCGCCAGATCGCCCGGCGGCGGCGCGCGGGTCCGTTCGTGCGCGCCTGCCGCGAGTTGCGACGACTGGCGCATGCGCCACATGACACAAGCCGGGCGGACGCCGCAATGCGGGTGGTGCATCGTGCGCTCGACGAAACCGCCGGCCGCACCGTGTTCATCGATAACGTCGAAACGCTTTTTTCGAGTCCGCACCGTGGGCCGTTGCGCGCGCGCACCCACGCGTTTCTCGACCGATCGCGCCAGCAGTTTTTTGCCGGCACCGGCGCGCCGCTTCACTTCGACGAACTGCGTGCTCTCGCGCGCGCCTGGCGTGCAGTGGAGGCGACGCGGCGATGAACATCACGTTCGGATTGCCGTGGGTGTTGCTGCTGCTGGTGCTCGCGGTGGTGCCGTTATTGCGCCAGCCGGCGCAAAAACGCACGTTCCCGTGGCTCGGATTGCTTCCGCGCGACCGTTGGTCCGACGCAGTTGGTCTTGCGCTGCGGGTGGTGCACGCGCTGGCGATCGCGCTGGTAGTCATCGCGCTGGCACGCCCGTATCGACTCGACGAACCAACGCAACGGGTCGGGCGCGGTGCCGAGATCGTGATCCTGCTCGACCGTTCGCGCAGCATGGACCAGTCCTATCAGTTCGATTCGGGCGCCGAGCGCGTTACGCGCTGGTCCAAAGGGGACCCCAAGGCGGCGGTCGCGCGCCGCCTGCTGGCGCAATTCGCGGCACGTCGCACCCAGGATCGATTTGCGCTGGTGGCCTTCAGCACGCAACCGATTCCGATCCTCGGCTTGACGCGCAAGCCCGAGCTGATCGCCGCGACGCTGGCGGCAAGCGACATGCGACCCGCGCTCGGCGATACCGACATCGGGCGCGGGCTGCTGGGCGCGATCCGCACCTTCGACAACCAGCCGTATCGTGGCTCGCGCGTGATCATGCTTGCCTCCGACGGCGGCGGCCACATCGACGAAGATATGCAGCGCGAGATCGCCGCGCGTCTGAAGCAGGCGCGCATCACCCTGTACTGGTTGTACATCCGCTCGTTCGGCGCGCCGTCACTGCTTGCCGAGTCGTCGGTAATCGCCAAGGACACCGCCGACGTGGTCGCCGAACAGTCGCTGCACCGTTTCTTCGCATCGATGGGCAGCCCGTATCGTGCATTCCAGGCGGAGAGCCCGACCGCGCTGCAAGAGGCCATCGACGAGGTCGGCCGGCTGGAGAACGCGCCGCTCGAGTACGCGGAAGTCCAGCCGCGGCGCGAATTCGACCTGCTGCTCCTTGGCGGTGCGCTGATCGCGGTGGCGCTTCTGCTCGCCGCGCGCCGGTGGGAGGCGACCGCATGAGCGCTACAGGACCGCTGCGCAGGCGCTCGCTTACCCTCGGGTGGCGCGCACAGATCGGTTGGGTGGTCCTGCTCGCACTTGCCGCTTGCGCTGCAGTCGACGGCTGGCGCTGGCATGACGCTGCCCGCACCAATCGCGCGATCGCCGACGGTTCCATTGTCGAGCAGGAGCTGCCGCGGGCGCCGCAGGCGGTGTTCGCGCAAGCGTATCTGCTCGCCGCGCGCCAGGACGACGAACGCGCGCTCAATCTGTACAAACGCTTGCAGGACGACGCTGGCGCCCTCGCCCGCGCTGCACGCTACAACGCAGGCAACATCCATCTGCGCCAGGCCATCGCGCTCTACAAGACTCGCGGCGATGCCGCACTGGGCGCGCTGATCACCCCCACCGAACTCGCCAAGCAGGCGTTTCGCGACGTGCTGCGCGCCGATCCGCGCGACTGGGACGCGCGCTTCAACCTCGAGCGCGCGCTGCGCCTTCTGCCGGACCAGGAAGACGAAACAACCGGCGCCACGCCGCAACAGAGTGAACGCGCGGCGACAACCATGCGCAACGTGACGCTCGGCCTGCCATGAACCTGCTGCCTCCGGTGTGGCGCCAGCGGCGCATCGCGGTGCCGCTTGCAGCCGCTGCGCTGCTCGTGCTCGCATTGCTGTTGCCGGACTTCCGCGTGACCCGCTCGGTGCCGCAGGTGGTGGTCGTGCTCGACGTGACCCAGAGCATGAACACGCTCGATTGCCGGCTGGATCGTGCAGCGGTCGCCGTGAGCCGCCTTGCGTGCGTCAAGGATGCGCTGGCGGAGGCGCTGCGCGAGATGCCGTGCGGTTCACAGCTTGCATGGGGCGTGTTTGCGGGCAACCAGACGTATGTGCTCGCCGCACCGATCGAAGTCTGCGCGCATCGCAGCGACCTGCTGGATTCGCTGGCCGGTCTCGACTGGCGTATCACCTGGGACGCCGGCAGCCGTATCGGCGGCGCGCTGGTTTCGGCACTACGCGTGCTGCCCAGCGTGCCGCACGATTCGGAACAGGTGCCGGGCCTGGTTTTCATCACCGACGGGCACGAAGCGCCGGCCATCTCGCTACGCAACCGGCGCCGCTTTGAAGACTATGCCGGCAAGGTGCAGGGGGTGATCGTCGGTGTCGGTGGCGATGCACTGACACCGATCCCGAAGTACGACATGGACGGCAAGTATCTCGGCGAATGGCAGGCCGACGACGTGCCGCAGATGGACATGAGTGGTCAGCGCGCCGGGACCAGCGTGCCCGGCGAAAAGATGGTCGGCGAAGAAGACGAAGTGGCAACCGGCACCGAACACCTCTCTTCACTCAAGGAGGACTACCTGCAGGTGCTGGCGCACGATGCCAGGCTCGACTACCGCCGCCTCGTGCGCCGCGCGGACATGGCGGCAGCGCTGCGGGAAGCGCAGCTGCGCAGGCCGCTTCTCATCGACACCGATTTGCGCTGGATCCCGGCCGTTGCGGCGCTGCTGCTGTTATTGATCGCCTGAGTCGGCGTTAAGCCTGCAATCAGAAGCCGGCAACTAGAATTCGCACGCCGGCGCAAGCAGGCAGCAACGACTCTCCCGGACTATCCAGCTTGTTTCAGCACGCCATCGCCGCGGCCACGCGCCAATTCGATCCCCGCTCGCGCAAGCGCCTCGAGCCACCATCCGTCCTGCATGGCCGCGAACTCGGCAGCGCGTGCGACGCCGATCGGGTCGTCCGACTGCGCATGCGCGGCCGGATGGCACATCAGGACATCACCGTTTTGCACTTCGGCAAGCCACGCGCGCAAGCGCGCGCGATGATCGGCCGGCGCGTCCGCGAAGTCGTAAAAGCCGAGCAGCCGGTCATTGCAGGCGAGCCCGAAGGCACGGCAGCGCGCGGCCATCTCCCGGCCGCCCAGTCCGGACACGATGCGCGCCTTCAGGCCAGCCCCGCTGCCGGTCGCACGGCTCACGCGGACCCACGGCAGGCGGGCGCCGTAACGCTCGAGCAGCGCCGCCAGCAGCACGTCGCGCACGCGCGGCAATTGGTGCACATGGCGATGGCCGTCGACGTAGTCAGGCACCATGCCCACCGCGTCCTCGAAACGTTGCAGTTGTTCGTCGATCAGCACCCGCAGCCGTGGTTTCGCCAGCGTGCCCGTGTAACTCGCAAGCACCAGGCCGACGTGTCCCCCCGCCGGGCGAACGAACTCGGTCAGGTCGAGATGCACGCCGATGTCGGCCTTCGCGCGCACTTCGCGCTCGAGCCGGCGCGCCGCTTGCGGCCAGCGTGGGCTCGCTGCGAGACACGAGGCAGCCGAGATGCGGCCCGCTGCAATCAGGCCCAGGATGCCGTCGTCGACGGCTGCGTTCTGCGCGAAATCGTCGGCGGCCACGATCAGTTGTTTCATCGCCGCAAGGCTACCGCGTCCGCGCGCTGCTGAAACCACCATGCTCGAACGCCTGTCGACGTTGATCGGTTCGCCGCGCCGGTTTGCGCTGATTGTCGCAGCGTGGCTGATCGGCCTGGCATGGATCCGTCCGCCGGCGGTCCCGGATGAAGGTCGATACACCGACATCGCACGCTGGGTGGTACTGGGCGGCGACTGGCTGATCCCGCGCCTGAACGGCTTGCCGTTCATCCAGAAGCCGCCGCTTTATTTCTGGCTCGAGGCCACCGGCCTTGCGCTCGGCAATCAACTCGGCGTGACCGGCGTGCTGGTGTATCGCTGGGTTTCGCTGGCGGCGGCATCGACCACGGTGTATGCCGTCTACCGCTTCGTGCGCGCGCGGCGCGACGAGAACGCCGCGCGCTGGTCGGCGATCGTCCTCGTCACGAGCCCGTTTTTTTTCGCCACGGCGCAGTTCGCCAGCCTGGACATGCTGGTTTCTGCTTGCATCACCTGCACGATCCTCTTTGCCGTGCAGGCGGCCGAGACGCGTGATCGCGCGGCAACCCGCTGGTGGCTTGCGGCGTACGCGGCCGCCGCGCTTGGAGTACTCGCAAAGGGGCTGATCGGCATCGTGATCCCCGGGCTGGTGTTCGTGCTCTGGACCCTCTTCACGCGCCAGCCACGACTCATGCTCGCTGCAATCCAGGTGCGTGGCCTGCTACTGCTGATCTTGATCGCGGCGCCCTGGTTCGTGCTGGTCGAGCAACGCATGCCGGGGTTCCTGCGTTACTTCTTCATCCACAATCATTTCGAGCGCTACGCTGCCAGCGGCTTCAACAATCCGCGCGGCGTGTGGTTCTACTTCGCGCTGGTGCTGGGTGGCTCCCTGCCATGGGCGTTGGGGCTGGTCCCGGCGATTCGTTCGGCGTTCAGCTCGGCTTTCACCGTCACGGATCAAGCACGACGTATCGCTCTGCTCGGATTGGTGGCGAGCATCGTCGTCGTGGCGTTCTTCTCGGTTCCGCGGTCGAAGCTGCCCGGTTACGTGTTGCCGTCGATGCCGGCGCTCGCGCTCGTGCTCGGTCCCTGGTGCGCGACCTGGAAGTACCGGCGCCCGGCGGCGATTGTGGCGATGCTTCTCTGTGTCGTGCTGATCCCGGCGGCACTGCGTGCTTCCGGCCTGGACCCCGGCCGTATGGCGAGCGAACTGCGCATGGAGGTCGCCGCCACCGACCGCGTGGTCTTCTGGACCCGCTACTTCTTCTCCGTCCCGTTGATCCTGCAGCGCACGGGTCCGGTCGAGGTCGTCGATGACTGGACCGCAGGATCGGCGCAGCTGCCGGATAGCTGGCGACGTGAACTCGCAGAGGGGCGCGATTTCGATCCGGCGCGGGCGACCGGGGTGCTGGTGACCCCCGAGGAGTTCGCGGCCAGCCTGGTTACCAACCCGGCGCGCGTCTGGGTCTGGTTACACGAGGAAGACGCGAGTGCGCCGGAACTCACCGGCTTCGAGGTCGCGGCGCGGCGCGGCGCCTACGTTGTGCTGCGGCGTTCCGCCCGCTAGCTGCGGAACACCCAGTACCGACTGAGCAGGTACGTCGAGACCGCTACGATCAACAGCACGGCGCCGAGCACGAACCAGAACGGCAATGGCAACCAGCGCACCGCGAGCAACAGCAGAACCTGGTTGGCGGCGAACGAACTCATCTGGACCAGCAGGAAACGCGGCAGTGCCACCCTGTGCGGCTCGCGCGTCGACTCGAAGGTCCACCAGCGGTGGCCGGAGTAGCTGACCGGGAAACCGAAGGCAAAGCCGATCAGGTTGGCTGCGCCGGGACCCTGGCCGAACAACGAGTAGGCGACCAGGCCAACGACATAGTGCACGGCCGCTGCGGCAGTCCCGACCGCAAAAAAACGAATGCCACGGGTTGCATGGTTACGCGCGCGCTCAGCGGTGCTCATGCCGCACGATGCGCGCAACGATGTAGTTGGGGCGCGACTTCACCTCGTCGAACACGCGTGCCAGGTATTCGCCGAGCACGCCGATGAAAAGCAACTGCACACCAGAGAAGAACATGATGCTCGCGACGATGGTCGGCCAGCCCGGAACCACGGTATCGAACAGCAGTTTTTCCAGCACCACCCAGATGCCATAGCCCACTGCGCAAACCGCCAGCAACAAGCCGACTGCGCTCGCTGCACGCAGCGGCACCGCGGTGTAGGCGGTGAGTCCGGTCCACGCAAACGCGACCAGCTTGCGCCGCGAGTAGGTGCTGGTTCCCTGAGTGCGCGGCAGGGCGTCGTACGGAATACCGTAAGACTTGAAACCGACCCAGGCAAACAGACCCTTCATGAACCGGGTGCGCTCCGGCATCGCCTTGACCGCCTCGATCACCTTGCGATCCATTACCCGGAACTCGCTCGCGTTCGGCGGTATGCGCACGTTCGTGCCCATGCCGATCAGTCGATAGAACCAACGCGACCCGACGCGCTTGAAGCGCGATTCATCCTGCCGGTCACGCTTGTAGGCGTACACCATGTCATTGCCCGTTTCCCAGTGCTGCAGCATCTGCTCGGCCGCCGACAGAGGATGCTGGCCGTCGGCGTCCATGCAGATCACCACATCACCGCGGGCGAGGTCGAGGCCGGCGCTGATCGCCGCGCCCTGGCCGAAATTGCGCGACAGCTGCACCAGGGTGACGTGCATCTCGCGCGGCAGCGACGCGGCAGTGTCAGCCGTCGAATCGGTGCTGCCGTCGTCGACCACCAGAATCTCGAAGCCGCGGGCCCTGGCGCGCAGGAAGCGCGCGATCGGCTCGAGTGTTGGTGCGAGCGAGCCCGCCTCATTGAAGGCGGGGATCACGACCGACACGAACGAACGCGCGAGCTCGCGCTCCGACCCGTTGGGTGCAGCCGCTACCAGCGCGGCCGCGCGAGAAAAATGCCCCATCGAGGGTCTCCGTCAAGAGTCGCGCATCTTGGCCGGCCTTGCTGAACGGAGCCTTAAACAGCTCGCTCTCTGGCCGGCCCAGGCGCGATGTCAGCCCTAATGATGGCAGGAAACGGAGTCGCCGCCCTGCAGGCAGCCGGCGGCGATAGACCGGCCTAAGTAGCCATTGTGCGCCGGCTGTCAATCAGCTGACGCAAGTCAGCCGGCAATACGGACCGCAAACGTGTCGCTACGCGCGTTTCGTTGCGACTCCACCAGATGCCGCCGTAGATGATGGCGATGCCGATTGCCGTCAGGGCAAGCGGAAAGAGCCAGGATGTCCTGAACATGTTCCAGGAGAGATCCCCCAGGACCAGCGCCACGCCAAAGGCGCCGAACACGGTAAACGTGCGCCGCATCAGCACCGCCCCGATGCCGATCAGCGCGAGGTTGATCGCGAGATATACGAGCTTGCCCGTCAGGCTTGCGGAATGCAGCGACGAGAGGCCGCACCAGAAGGTCAGCAAGCCGAACAGATACAGCCAGAAGCTGTAGTCGCGCGTGAAGCGCGCACGCACATCGACCCAGAAAGCGACCAGCAACAGGATGAGTCCGAAGCAGACCGAGAACCACTTGCGCAGCAGCCACTCGCTCTCCGACCAGGGGTGCACGTCGGGCGGCAACACGAGCATCACCAGGTCCATGCTCATGTACCAGAGCACCACGGCCACCGGCATCAGCAGGAACGGCGCCTGGTACCGATACAGCATCAGCGCGCCGGCGAACAGCGTCGCGAACTCCAGCGTGGTCCAGCGCCAGTCGATGAAGATGTGAAATTCGCGGTAGTTCTGCGCGTGCGCACCGTCCGCCCAGTAGCCCAGCGCGTGCTGCAGGCCCCAGGTCGCAAGCGGCACCAGCGTCACGAT
>Ga0137409_10004705_pt1 | contig 14320 bp, 18 predicted proteins | sample CZODoug1_16funga_FD_122059 | JGI IMG/M metagenome (GOLD analysis project Ga0137409, IMG submission 122059) | Vadose zone soil fungal communities from Angelo Coast Range Reserve, California, USA - CZODoug1_16fungal (Hybrid Assembly) | ecosystem: Environmental > Terrestrial > Soil > Vadose zone... | reverse complement strand
TGCCGACCGTCTGGAACTCCTTTTCCTGCGCTTCGGAGAGCAGAGCCATCAGCGCACGGAAGCCCGCGATGCCACCAGCCCCAGCTGCGCCGCCCTTGCCACCGCCGCACTGGGCCTTGTTCTTCTCGTCGTGCTTGTAGTTCTGCCACGCATCCTTGTAGTCGCTGAACATCTGGTCGATCAGGTCCTTGCCCGCAGCGCCGGCCTTTTCGCGCACGAAATCGGCGACGCCCGGATCCAGCGGATTCTTCAGCTGCGACGCGGTTTGCTTGATGAGGCTCTGGAATTCCTTGGTCACGCTCTTGGGCAGGCCGAGTTCGTCACCGACCTGGCCGGCCAGGTCGCACAGCCCGTCGGCGAACATTTCGCCCAACATGTTCTGCACGCCCGGGATCGCCATCGCCTCGGGGCAGAACGCCTCGATCGCGAGCGGCAACGCAACTTCGACGGCGCTCTTGAGCAAACCACCGATATCGAAACCCATTTTTCAAACTCCTTAGCTGTGGAGCCGGCGTTTCTTGGTTACGCTGCTCCGGTTCTTTCGATTTCCCGCGTCACCGGTTGGCCGGATGTTCGCGAGCCCTGGATTGCTGACTGCTTGGTGCTCTTGGATCGCAATCTCTGTGCGATATGTTGATTAAATCCGATAACAGGTTCTCTAAATAAGTCGGGGCGTTCAGCAGCTAGGCGCGGCCCTAGTTAGGGTCGCTCCGTACCACGCACCGCTTCTCCCATAGGCGTGCCTCCTTCGTAAGCCGGAGTTGCGGCCTCGAGAGGCCAATGGGCGATGGTGCTGATGCCACCGGCGGTGACACCCAGCATCCAGCGCGCGCCGCGATGCTCGACGACGACGACACGTTCTTTCGTGCCCACCGGCAGGGCACGCACGAAGCGCAGTGCGTCATCGCTGGTCGTTCCTTGCGGTCCGCGCGGTTGCATGCGCGAGCGCATGAACCGCAGCACCACCCATGCAAGGCCGAGGACGATGGCCAGTGCCAGCACCATGCTGGCGAAGCTCAATGCGAACGATTCCATGGTTGGTCCGGGTAACGGGTCAGGTCTTCACCGGGCGCAGCAATGCGCCGGCGTTCGGCCGCGGCTTCGCCGCGGGTTTCGGCGTCCAGTTCCTTGCGCACTTCACGCGCCCACAGGATCACGTCGGCGATCGCGTCGAAGACGTCGCTGGGAATGATTTCGCCGACCTCGCCGCGGGCGAGCAGGTCGCGCGCCAGCGCAATGTTGCGCACGATCGGCACGCCGGCTTCTTCGGCGGCCTCGCGCATCGCGAGCGCCACGTGGTCCTCGCCCTTGGCGCTGATCATCGGCACCGGACAGGTCTCGCGGTCGTATTCGATCGCGATGGCAACGTGGGTCGGGTTGACGATCAGGGCATTGGCACTGCGCGCGGCCTGCTGCTGGTTGCGCTGCGCCCATTCCTGCGCCATCTGGCGGCGCTGGGCCTTGACGTGGGGGTCGCCCTCGCTCTCCTTCATCTCCTGCTTGATGTCGCGGATGCTCATGCGCATCTTCTTGATGTAGGAGTAGCGCTGATAGGCCGCATCGAGCGCGGAGATCAGCGCAAACAGCGCCGCCGTCCACGCCAGCAGCTTCACGGTGAGGCTCCAGGTGAGCGCGCCGATCGCCTGCGCGCCCAGTTGCGGTGAGCGGGAGAGGGCGACGATGTCGGGCAGAGCGGACCTGATCACCAGCCAGCCGACCAGGAACAGCAGCGCCGTTTTTGCGATCGACTTGATCAACTCGACCAGGCTGTCGACCGTGAACATCTTCTTGACGCCTTCGACCGGATTCATGTTTTCCAGCTTCGGCTTGACCTTTTCGAAGGTCAGGATGGGACCGATCTGCAGGAAGTCGGTCAACACGCCGACCGCCGCGATGGGAACCAGCAACATCGCGACCAGCAGCACCGCCAGCTCGAACGCCTGGCTGCCGAACGAACGCACGGCGCCGGCGTAACCGGTGGTCATCCAGCCCTGCCCGATGGTCGTGAACAGCGACTCGAACAAGGCCGCGAAACGCGTGCTCGCGTAACCGATCACCAGCGCGCCCAGGCCGATCCATGCGATCAGCACCACCGTGCTCGTGACGTCCTTGCTCTTCGCGACGTCGCCCTTCTTGCGCGCGTCCTGGAGCTTTTTCGGAGTCGGCTTTTCGGTCTTGTCGCCGCTGTCGTCTTGGCCGGCCATGTCAGCCTCCGAACAGTCTGCGCAACGAACCGATGGCCACGCCGCCACGCGACAGGAGATCGTCTTGCAGCAGCTGGACCAGGGTGGTGACCTGGACCAGGATGATCCAGGTGGCGGTCACGGTCTTGAGCGACTGCGACAGCGAAAACACATTGAGCTGCTGGGCGAAGCGGTTGACCAGTCCAAGTACGCCTTCGACCAGGTACAGCAGCACCAGCGCGGGCGCCGCGACCAGCAGCGTGAGCAGCATGATGCGGCCGAACTCGCTCTCGAACAGGCGCGCGCCGCCTTGCACCAGCGTCGGCATCGGCAAACGCACCGGCCACAGCGCATAACTTTCGAGCAGCGTGCCGACCATCACCATGAAACCGCCGCCGGCCATGAACACATAACTCGCCAGGCGGCCGAGGAACGCGCCGTTGAGCGAGGTCTGCTGGCCCGACATGGGGTCCATGACCTGCGCCTGCGTCGTGCCGGCCTTGGTGTCGATGACCTGTCCGGCGGCCTCGAACGCCCACATCACGCCGGCGAACAGGAATCCGATCGTGCCTCCGATCAGCGCCTCCTTGGCGAACATCGAGATCCATTGCACGCTCGTGAACGTCATCGGGCCGGGCGACGGCTGCACGGCCAGGCTGAGCAGCGCGATGGCAAGAAACATCGCGTTGCGCACCATGGCCGGAATGAGCTCGTTCGTGAACAACGGCACCAGGAGAAACGCCACCGCAACCCGGGTCGCGGAGAGCGCCAGCAGCAGCGCGAGGTCGCTCAGTGAGCCGACGATTCCGAGCGCTTCCACGCCGCGATCCCTACTTGCGCACCATGGCGGCGAACCCGGAGAAAACGCGGTCGCCGAATTGATAGAGGCCACCGCCGAGCAGCGACGCGGTGATGAAGATCGTGATCACGATGGCAAAGAACTTGGCCACGTATTGCACCGTCTGTTCCTGCAGCTGGGTCGCGGCTTGCACGAACGCGATCAGCAGGCCGACCACGGCGGCGACGATGATCGGCGGCGCGGAGAGCAGCAGCACGAACCACAGTGCCTGCTGGGTGAGCGCGATGATTTCCGAATTGACCAAGGGTGCCCTCGCGACTACAGGTACGTGAGGATCAGCCCGTGCGTGAGCTTGACCCAACCGTCGATCAGCACGAACAGCAGCAGCTTGAACGGCATCGACACTGTGGTTGGCGACAGCATCATCATTCCCATCGCCATCAGGATGTTCGAGATCACCAGGTCGATCACCAGGAACGGCAGGAAGATCAGGAAGCCGATCTCGAAGGCGACCGACAGTTCGCTCACCGTGAACGCCGGCACGATCACCAGGAAGTCGCGCTCGCCGATCTTGGCGGCCTGTTCCGGCTTGAGCGCCTTCTGTGCGGTCTTCAGGAAAAACCCGCGCTCAACCGGCCGGCTGTGCTTGTAGAGGAATTCGCGCAACGGCTCCTTGGCGGTGTCGGCCGCCGCGAGCATGTTCTTGGAGTCCTTGCTGATGTTGTCGACGTTCTGCAGCTTGGCGGCCATCTCGCTGCCGACCGGATACATCACGTAGATGCTCAGCACCAGCGCCAGTCCGTTCAGCACGACGTTCGGCGGAACTTGCTGGAGACCCAGCGCGTTGCGCAACAAGCTCAAGACCACTACGAGCTTGGTGAACGACGTCACCATCACGGCGACAAACGGCGCAAGCGCCAGGATGACGATCGTCAGCAGCGCTGACGAGGGGGAGAATGAGGTCAGGTCCATGTCCGGCTAAGTAACGAGCGGGACACGGACGGTTCAAGCCGGTTAGCTTGCGGGTTGTCGAATTTCGTACAAATCGCGGATGGCGAGCGCCCAGCCGTCGCCCCACGGCATCAGTTCGCCGGTTGCCAGGCACACGGCCGCTTCGCGCTCGCCGCCACAGCGCCACAAACCCGCCCGCGAGCCCACCGCGCCGAGATTGCCCTCGAACCAGCCGGCCAGCCGATCCCCGGGGACCGCGTGCGGAACCGCCAGGCGCACTTCGCAGGCCACGCGCGCGCCCGCCGCTTCCGCCCGACCTTCGCCGCGCGGGCCATTCGGGACGCGCCGCGGCGACGCCGGTGAATCCATCACCACGGGAACGCCGCCGGCTGACGAGCTCGACTCGTCGGCCGCGCGCAGGACGCCTTGCCAGGTCGCTTGCATCGACTCCGGCAGCAGCACTGCGCCGCCGGGCTCGAGAAGATCGAGGTCTGCGCGCTCGATCGGCACGCGCGCGATCGAAAGCACCACCGGGACGTCGGCCCACTGCAGCTGGCGCGCAAGCGCCTCTTCCGGAGCGGGCACGGCGCGCAGCAGCGTCCAGGGCAATTCGAGCCGGCAGCCCGCATCCTTCCTTGTCTGTGCGGCCTCGACGGGGCGCCAATGCGCACGCGCGTGCGAGGCGGTCGAGGTGACCGACGCCGGCGCGGCGATCCAGTGCCAATCGAGCGCGATGGCGAGCCATGCGTCCAGCGCGTCGAGCAGTGCCTCGCAGCGCGCCAGCGCGACTGCGGCGTCGGAAGCGTGCTGGGCGGTGCCGCTTGCGTACAGGCGAACCGACCCGTCCGGCGTAGCCGCCTCGAACCAGGCTCCCGCGAGCGCGGCCGCATGGGCGCTGCGCGGGCGCGGCGCGGCCGGACGCAGCGTTGCGGTTCCGACAATCGTGTTCATCGTCATATCTGGTGTGTGACCATGATGCGGGTCAATTCGGCCACCGAGCGCACCTGCATCTTGGCCATGCCGCGGGCGCGATACAACTCGACGGTCTTGATGGAGAGTCCGATCTTGTCGGCGATGTTCTTGTTGTAGATCCCCTGGATCACGTAACTCAGCACCTCGCGCTCGCGCGGCGTGAGACTGGCCTCGCGCTGCCGATAGCGTGCGCAGGCTTCGGCATCTTCCGGCTTCGGCGCCTCGGTTGGCTTGACGGTCGCCGTCGCGGCCTGGCCGCCGCCGGTCGCGGAGAACGCACTCTCCAGCGCGGCCTCGAGCATTTCGTCGTCGAAGGGTTTTTCGAGCAACGTGACCGCGCCCTTCTGCATTGCCTGCACCGCGAGCGGCACGTCGGCGTGACCGCTCATGTAGATCACCGGTAGTTGCGCGTCGCGCTGGATCAGCGCGTCGTGCACGTCGAGTCCCGACAGCTGCGGCATGCGCACGTCGAGCATCAGGCAGGCAGACCGGCTGCGATCGCGCCGCGCGAGCGCTTCGATCGCCTCGACCGGGTCGCCCCAGGTCTGGACTTCGAAGCCGGCGCCGGTGAGCCAGAACTGGGTTGACTCGAGGAACTCGGGGTTGTCGTCGACGATGTAGATGGTGCGTGGGTTCATGGCGTGCCTCGGTTCAGACGGCGGGGGATTCTGACTTGGAAACAAGCCGCGGCAGGCTCACGTGGAACGTGGCACCGCGGTCGGTATTGCGGCTGAACCAGAGACGGCCCTGGTGCAGTTCGACGAACGAACGGCAGATCGAAAGGCCGATGCCCATGCCCGAGGGCTTGCTCGAGGCGAACGGCACGAACAGCTTGGCGGCGGCATCGTCACCCAGGCCGCATCCGTTGTCGCGCACCTGCACCTCGACCTCGCCGGGCCGGATCGCAAGTTGCAGCGTGACCTTCGGGTCGCCGGGCGGATCGGAGCGCAGCGCATCGAGCGCGTTGCGCATCAGGTTGACGACCACCTGCTGCAGCATCACTTCGTCGCCGCGCACGTGTACCTCTTGGCTGGGCAGCTCGAGCGCGAGCTTCGCGCCGGTGCGGCGCAGATCCCAATCGAGCAACGATGCGCTCGCGCGCAGCAGCGCCGCCAGGTCGAGTTTCTTGTGCTTCGGCTGGTGCGAATGGGTGAACTCGCGGATGCGGGTGATCACGCGTGCGGCAAACATCACCTGTTCGATCGCGCGATCGAGCGCGGCCGATTCGTTGCTGTCGAGCGCATCGGTGCGGCGCGCAAGCCGCGAGCGCAGGCCGCGCAGCAGGTTGGCGGCGGCGCCGATCGGCTGGTTCAGTTCGTGCGCCAGCGTGGTCGCCATCTCGCCGACCGAAATGACCCGCGACGTGAACAGAAGCTGCTCGCGGTCGTCGAGCTGGCGTTGCATCGCGCGGCTGACTTCGCGTCGGTCGCTCAGGCGCAGCAGGAGGTGGTGCGTGTCGAAGGTTGCAAGCTGGGCATCCCACTGCTGCTTGTCGCCCAGGCAAAGTCGCTTGGCCGCGTGGAGGGGTTCGGCGCAACGTGCGGCGGCGAGGCCGGGCAGTGCCTGCTCGAGCGCGTCCAGGGACGCGCCGGCTCCGACCTCGGGCAGCAGCGTCAACCACGCGGGACTGGTCCAGCGCAGCTTCAGCGCACGCCGGTCGATCAGTGCGAGGGCGTCGCCCAGCTGGGCAAGTGCCTCGCAGGCTTCCGGCGGCGGCGCCGTAGTCGAGATCGCCTGGGTCGCGCGGACGGCGTTGGCCGGCGATGCCAGAATGCGCGCGGGCGCGGCGGTTCTCATCATCGGAGGTTCTCCTCGACAGCTGCGTGGCCGAGCAGCGCGTGCGAGCAGACGACCACCTGCATGCTCCACTGCGTCCCGAGCGCGATCCAGAAGCGGCGCACGGCGTTGATCCGCACGCAGACATCGCAGGTGCGCAGCGCGCGTGCCAGCACCGGGCCGAGCTGCACTTCGCAGGCCACGCGGCCGGAAGGATCCGCCGCGGATGGAACAAGCTGGCGTCCGGTGCGTGGATGGTGTTCCTTGATAACCCGCACGTGGAACCAGCGGGGAAAGGTCGGGCGCGCCGACCACTGCAGGCGCGCTTCGACCCGCAATCCGAACAGGCTCAATGGCGGCCGCGCGTTGTCGGCGCCGCGCGCCGCCTGCTTGCGCGGCCACAGCACGAAAGCCCAACCTGCACCCGCCGGATCGGTACCCTGCGGACAGACAAGCACCACGCAACGACCGCGTTGCCACTGCTCCGCGGCGAGCAGCAGTGCGTGCGGAGGCACCTTCGCAGCGAGCGCGCTGCGCAGTGCCTGCGTCAACGGCTCGCACCAGGCGCCTGCGTCCTCATCGGTGAATACGACCGAGCCGGATTGGTCGGGTGTCTCTTCCGCGGTTGGTTCCGGCGCTGCCTCTTCTTCCTCTTGCGCGAACGGTTCTTCCTCGACCGGCGCAGGAGCGCCATGGCGATCGCCGACGCGCGCCTCATGCAATGGGGTCAGGTCCGGATCGAAGCCGCGCGCTGTCATCGGCCACCTGGTCGCATATTCGACCTGCAGGCCGATCAGCGTGGTTGGAACCAGCAGCGCCGACGGAACGGAAAATTCACTGTGTGCGTGCTTGTCGCTGGGCAACGCGGTGTCGCTTGGCCGGAGCGGTTCGGGATTCGGCGCATGCGGGCGCGCGAATGTCTGCATGTTCGCCGTCTCGGCGCTCTTGTCGACATGCTCGGCATGCACCTGGGCCGGCGCAGCGGCAACGGTCGTGTGCATTTCGCCGAGGATGCGTTCGACGAATCCGCCTTGAACCAGGGTTACGGTCGCGTCCGCATGGACCGGATCCGCCGTCGCAGCGGCGTTGGCAGCCGTCATCGCCGGTTCAGTCTTCGCCTCGCCTTCAACCGCCCTGGTCACCTCGATCAGAGCCGAGGCGATCTGTTCGATCGCGTGGGTGGGGGAGACGCTGAGGCTCATCGACGTTCAAGCGGCTTGATTCGTTGCGTCCGCAGCCTGACGCAGCGCCAACCCGTGCTCGCCGAACGTCAGCAAATCCGGATCCATGCCGAGCACGCGCCGCAGGTAGCCGCGCGCGGCGTTGCGCACCTTGACGATGGCAGCGGCACCTTCCGTCCGGCCGGTCGAATGCAGTCCGGCGATGAACACGCCGAGCATGGCCATCTGTTCGAAGTAGAACTGGCGCTCGGAGATCGATGCCGCATCCCATCCCGAAGCCTGGCGCGCGAGGCCAAGCAGCTGGCGCTCGAGCACCAACAGCGTCTCCGGTGTCGTGGGGAGGTCGTGCAGCGCACTCAGGTTTATCGCGACGAAAAACGCGAGCGCGGCGCCGGCGTCGTCGTACGTGGTGTCTTGGGGACGCACGACCGTGCGATAGATCTCGAGACAGCGCTCGTAACTTTCGCGCGCGCTCTTGCTCGTGCCCGCATCGGTGGATTGCGCCTGGGCCATCCACGCGGGCGCGCGCGGCGTGCCGGCGCGCTCGACGATGAGCGCGGCAAGATCGGTATTGCTGGTGGCATCGAGCGCTTGCAGCGCGCCTGCGGCGAGCGCCCGGGTGATGGATTGCTGGGGGCCAGGGCGGTACGTGGTCGAGCGGGTCTTGCTCATTGAGCTCCCTCGATGGGGTCGAAATACCGTGGCGCGGCGCGTACGGCGCTGCCGAGTTCCGCGTCGTGGGTTGCGCGGCGACTACGAAAGGTTCACGTCGGGGCGCAGCGATCAGACGTGAAAAATCACGCGTCTGTGGCTACTCGGCGTCGTCCTGCTCGCTCTCGATGCGTACGTGCGAGAAACCGACCCCGTGTTTGCGCAGACGCTCGTTCAGGCGCGGGGCGTGGCGCGCGAGCACATCGGCGTTGACGGTCGACGACGAAACCGCGACCGTCCACGTTGGCTGCGCCTGCGGCGTCACCCGCTCGCCACGCAGCGCGCGCACGTCGACCGCAATCCCGTTGGGTTCGCTGATCGATGCTTCCCAGAGCGCCGCCGGGTCGGTGGCGCCGAGCGGTGTGACGATCGGCCCGGAACTCGAATTGAGCGCAGCTTCGATCGCGGCACGCGGGCCGGTGGTGGCTGTCTCAGCCGACGCCGACACCGGCGCTGCGACGGGGGTGGCGTGGCGCAGCGGATGCGGCGCGCCGGCCGCCAGGGCCGCCGCCAGCGCGGCCGCGGCCGCGTCCGATTGCGGCTCGTCCTGCTGTTGATCCTGGTCGTCGCGCCGCGACGACTTCGTGCGCAGGGCGAGCTCGAAGGCATCGCGCTGCTCCGGAGACGACTCGGCTTGCGCGGGCCCGACCACGCTGTCGCGACGTGTGGGCGGGTCACACCTCGAAGGCGAGGTCAGCGACGCTTGCGTGCCTTGCAAACTGGCGGGAGGCGTGTTCATCTGTTATCCGTGCATTCCGGTTGGCCGGCCCTGGTCGTCGATCTCGAGTTCGGCGCGCTGCTCGCGCCGCAGCGCGTGGGCGCGCGTGGTTTCATTCGCCAGTCCGCGCACCGCGTCTTCGCGCGCCAAAGCCCGCGTCACCTCGGCGCGCGCGGCTTGCAGCTTTTCGTGCGCCGCCTCGAGGTTGCGCTCGTCGCCGATCAGCGCGTACTCGTCGCGTTCGAGCCGGTCGGCGAGCTTTTCCCGCTGGGCCGCCGCAACCGACGACCAGCGCGGCAGCACCGGCACCAGCGACGTCACCACGGCGTTTTGCAGTTTCTCCAGCGAATCGCGCAGGTGCTCGATCTTGCGCTGGCGTTCCTTGACGACCTCGGCGGCGCGATCCACTTCGGCTTGCGCCTGGACCACGCCCGCACGCGCGCGCTGCACGCGCAGGCTGCGCAGCTTGCAAAGCTGCTGCGCTTCGTGGCGCTTGGGCAGCACCTTGGTCACTCGACGATCTCCTGCAGCGTCGCGACCGTGGCGGCAAAGTCGGTCGGTTCGTCGGATCGTTGCTGCAACAGTGCTTTGACGGCGGGCATGCGTTCGATCGCCTTGTCGGCGAGCGGATCGCTGCCGGCCTGGTATTCGCCCACGCGCAACAGGAACTCCACCTCGTTGAAGCGCGCCATCAGCGCGCGCATCTTCGCCGCGGCTTCCTGGTGCGGGCGCTGCGCGACGCGGGTGAACACCCGGCTTGCGCTGCCCAGCACGTCGATCGCGGGATAGTGATGCGCCTGCGCCAGTGCACGCGACAGGATGATGTGCCCGTCCAGAATCGAACGCACTTCTTCGGCTACCGGGTCGCTGTTGTCATCGTCTTCGGCAAGCACCGTGTAGAACGCGGTGATCGATCCATGGGCATCGTTGCCGGCACGCTCGAACAGGCGCGGCAGTTCCGCGAACACCGACGGCGGGTATCCGCGCCGCACCGGCGGCTCGCCGGCCGACAGTCCGAGCTCGCGCAATCCGCGCGCGAAGCGCGTCACCGAGTCGACCAGCAACAGCACCTTCTTGCCCTGCTTGCGGAAACCTTCGGCGATTGCGGTGGCGGCAACGGCGGCACGCACGCGCTCGAGCGCCGGGCGATCCGAGGTCGAAACCACCACGACCGAGCGCGCCAGCCCGTCTTCGCCAAGGCTGTCGTCGAGAAATTCGCGCACCTCGCGGCCGCGTTCGCCGACCAGCGCGATCACGTTGACCTCGGCGCGTGCCTGGCGCGCGAGCATGCCGAGCAGCGTCGACTTGCCGCCGCCCGCCATCGCGAAGATGCCGATACGCTGGCCTTCGCCGACCGTAAGAGCGGAGTCGATCGCACGCACACCGGTAGGCAGCGGCTCATCGATGTTGCGCCGTTGCAGCGGCGCGGGCGAGGACGCGTACAGCGGCGTGCTCTCCACGCTCGGGTCGAGCGGGCGGCCGTCCAGCGGGCGGCCGAACGCGTCGATTACGCGCCCAAGCATCGCCGGGCCGCACGGCACCTGCGCTTCATCGGCCAGCGCCTGCACGGCCGCACCCACCGCAACGCCTTGCAGCGGTCCATAGGGGGCGAGAATCACTTCAGCGCCGGAGAAGCCGATCACCTCGGCAAACAGCGGTTCCCCGCCGGCGCCCTCGGTTGCCGGGTCGAAGATGCGGCACTGCTGGCCGATACGGGCGCGCAGGCCGGTGGCCCGCAACACGGTTCCGGTTGCCTGCACGATCCGGCCGAGTTCGACGACGGTGCGTGTGTTCTGCAGCGCACGCAGCAGGCGATCGGTGCTGTTTTGTGCGGTGGCCGTCGTCATTGCGCCAGGCCCCAGGCATTTGCAAGGCGTTCCAGTTGTGCCTCGAGCGACGCGTCGACCGAACCATGTTCGGTTTCGATGCGACAGGCGTCGGCGGCGTAGTCGGGATCGGGTTGTACGTCGAAGCGGGGTGCCGGCGCATCGGCGGAGGTCGCGCCGGCGGAAAGGCGCGCGCGGACGGCGTCGCACTGATCGGGATGCACCAGCAGCGTCAAGGTCTGGGTCGGCAACATCTCGCGCGCAGCGGTTTCGGCAAGCGCCGCGAGAACGCCGTCCGCCGGAAGCTGCCCGAGCAGCTTGCGCACGACTTGCAGCGCCAGGCCGGCGACTTCGCCGCGCATCTGCTCGCGCTCCTGGGTCGCCGCCCTGGTCAGCTCGACGATCGTCGCCGCGACTTCATCGCGGCCATCGATCGCGGCCTGCTCGCGTCCCGCGACATAACCCTTGACGCGCGCTTCTTCCGCCGCGGCGGCAACCCGCTCGGCCTGCGCGTCGGTCAATTGTTCGAGCCGGTCGCGCAACGCTTGCGCGTCCGCGAACAGCGGCACTTCCGCGGCGCGCAGTACCAGGCGCGAGGATGCGAAGCCGACGTTGCGGTCGCGATGCCAGAGCAGGTAGCTCATCGAAGGCTCTCCGGCGCGTTCGACAGGGGCGACGCCGCCCCGCCTTGCGCCGCGAGCGATTGCGCGCGCGCGACCAGTGACAGCGCCATCTCGCAGGCCATCGGCATGGCTGCGGTGGGCGCCATCGCCGCGCTCACGACCCGGCGCAGCGGACCTTGCGGTATCGAAGCAAGCAGCACCGACGCTCCGGCGACTTGCAGATGCGTTGGCATGTGTTCGGCCGTGCCGATACGCGGACGCGTACCGGTGTCCGGCGCAAACGCGTGCAGGTCGCGCTGCGCGAGCAGCGTCTGCATGAAGGTTTCACCGAGCAGGGTCCGCGCCGCGTTCAGTCGCGCACCGTCGATCCACAGCCGGATCTCGGACACGTACAGCAACGCGCCGATCTGCCGCTGCAACATGGCGAGCCTGGTATCGGGCAGCGCAAGCCAGGCGGGCGCGGTTTCGAGCATTTCCCAGTCGATGGCCGAGATGGCATCGGCGCCGCTTGCGAGCAATCGTGCCGCGATGGCGGACCGGCGGCGGCGACGCTCGCGCACCTCGATCGCCGCCAAGGCTGCGTGTCCGAGCGGGTTGGGTGCGTTCACTTACGGCTCGCAGCGCGGCGCAGCGCGTTCTGCATTTCCGTGCCGACGAGATCGCGATTGTTTGCCGAGGCCGGACTGGCTAGCGCGCGCGGCGCGGAGTCGTCGTGACCCGAGCTGCGCCGGCGCAACCAGAGCAGGCCGCCACCGCCAAGCGCGAGCACGCCGCTGAGCGCACCCGCTATCAGCGGAACGCTGGTGCCCGCCTCGCGCAGCGCCGCGGCGGCCTGCGGCTTGGTCGCTTCCGCGGCAATTCCCTCGGCCGGAAACAGCGCCACCGTTACGTTGTCGTAAGCAAGGCCTTCGATGCTGTTGACGACCAGCGCCTTGATCTGGGTGATCTGGGCCGAGAGGTTGCGGTCGGGACGATGCTTGATGAAGACCGCCGCCGACGCCGGTTGCGGCTTGTCGGCCAGCGGATTCTTTTCCGGGATGTTCAGGTGCACGCGCGCCGTGACGACGCCGTCGATGTTGGTGAGCGTGTTGGAGATCTCCTGCGACATCGCGTGCAGCAGGCGCGCTCGCTCTTCGAGCGGCGAGGAGACGAACCCCTCGCGCTTGAAGACTTTGCCCATGGTGTCGTAGGTCTCGCGCGGATATCCCTGGGCGCTCAGCGTGCGGATCGCCGGCGCGAAATCGCTGCCGGCGGTCGAGATGGAGAACTGGCCTTCCTTGACCTCTTTGTCCGCGTCGATGCCGGCACCGCGCAACACCGCGATCATTTCGTTGGCCTGGCGTTCGGACAACTGCGAATACAGCTCCTGCTTCGAGCAGGCACACAGCAGCAGCACCAGCGCAAACGGCGCCGCAATGCCAAGACGACGCAGGAGCGTATTCACGTTCATGAGAGTCCTTGGGTCTTCAGGATTGTTGGCGGAACATCTGCGACAGGCCGTCCGACGTCTTATTGGCGACGCTTGCCATCAACTGGCAATGGAAGGCGAATTCCTGGCAGCGTGCGGTGAGCAGCACCATGTCGCCCGGGCTCAGGTCCTTGCCGGCGGCTTGCGCCGCCTTGCCGGTTTCGGAGAGCTGGGCGGCCTCGTTGTTGATGTGATCGAACGGTTTGAACATCAGCTTGGCGGCTTCGGGCGGCTGGCTGACCGGTTGTGCTTCCAGGCGGGCGCTGGCACTTGCCATCGCCTGCTGGAAGCCGCTGAAGTCGGTCAACGAGACGCCGTAACCGGCCTGGACCTGGCCACCCGCCACACCGGCAGCGGACGAACCCTGCATCAGCGCCGAAGCGGCCGCTGCGATTTCCATGCTCATGGCGATTACCTCGATGAAGGGATTACTTCTGGGCAACGGCCTTGAGGGCTTCGCCGGACTCGGACAACGACGTGTGCGAGCTGTTGGCGAGGAAGCTCATGCGCGACGACTCGGCGGTCAGCTCCGTGACGGCGCTCATCGTGTCGTTGCCGTCCTGGCTGAGCGCGTCGGACTTGTCCGAGATGACCTGGGCTTGTTTGTCCAGTGCCTCGCCCCATGCACGCGCCAGCGCTTCGAAGAAACCGCTGCTGGTGGACTTGGTCGGGGGAGTGAGGTTGGTGGTGGCGAGAAGCTGGTTAAGTTGCACTTGATTGAGCTGGGTGGTCATTGCGGTACTCCTTTTCCAGTTGCGGTGAGTTGCGGGGCGTCGATCAAAAGTTCAAAGTGGTTTGTTCGCCGTCGTGTTCCAGCGTGACGCTGTGGTCGCCGATTTCGGCGACCCGGTGCCCGGACGGCAGCATCGAACCGACGAAATAGCGCGATCCGTCGGCGGTCACGATGTAGGCCGGCTCGCCCGGGACGAGCGAAGCGATGCGCTTGCCGGGGTCGTCCGCCATCGGCGGAAGCGGCTTCTTGGTGGGCGCGACCGTGTTGGTCATCGCCAGCTTGGTGAGGCCGCGCACGTCGCGGCGGACGGTTTCTTCGGAGCGCGCCAGGCGCTCGGGGTCGCGCTCCGCGGCCTCCGCCGCGACCGTGCCGGCGCCCA
>Ga0137409_10004704_pt1 | contig 14320 bp, 15 predicted proteins | sample CZODoug1_16funga_FD_122059 | JGI IMG/M metagenome (GOLD analysis project Ga0137409, IMG submission 122059) | Vadose zone soil fungal communities from Angelo Coast Range Reserve, California, USA - CZODoug1_16fungal (Hybrid Assembly) | ecosystem: Environmental > Terrestrial > Soil > Vadose zone... | reverse complement strand
TGCCGCACCCAGCGTGAAGAGGAATCCGCGCCGCGAAGGCGGCGACGGCGGCAGGCAGTCATGGTTTGCACACATGGTGTCAGGACCCTCCCGGCCGGCCTGGGACCGGCGTCCGTTGCGTGACGAGCCAGGCGACGACGTCGGAGACCTCCGCCGGCGAGAGCGCGCGACCCGCCATCTGCCCGCGCCAGTCCGGCATCCCGAGGTCCGCGCGTCCCGCGATCACCGTGGTGCGTAGATGCTGGTCGCTCACGAGCGCCAGATACGAGGGATCGACGATCGAGCGCGCCCTCGGCCCCCCGGCGCCCTCGGCGCCATGGCAGCTCGCACAGGCCGCGGCGTAGACGGCGCGCCCTCTCACCGGATCGCCGAGCGTCGCCGCGTACGGCGGAAGGCCGTCATCCCGCACGCCGCCGCCCCGCGACCACGTCGCCAGCAGCCCCTGGACCAGCGTCTCGATCTGGTCGTCGGTCAACCGACCGCCGGCACTGGTCGCGAACGCCGGCTGCGAGGTGCCCGGCACGCCCTCCGCGATGACCTGGCGGATGCGTTGTGCGGGGACAAGCGTCAGGTAGACCGGATCATTCAGGGGACGCGCCGCGCCAAGGCGGCCATCCCGACCGTGGCAGCCCGCGCACTGCTGGTCGTAGAGCGTCTGGAAGGCCGTCGGCTGCGTGGACGCTGCCTCCCGCGGTTCCCGCGCCTTCGCGTTCCCGGGCCCCACCTCGCATCCGGTCACGCTGACGATCAGCATCGCGAGGAAGACGGCTTTCAGAGCGCTCGAGGCGGTCATCGATCCCGCTCCTGCCCTGAGGCCTCGACCCCAGCCCGGACCGTGAGCGGCCAGGTCTGCATCGTGGCGAGCGGGCGCGCGCGTGCCACGACGAACCCGGCCGTCAGCCCGAAGCCGATCTGGGAGACGACGAACCATGGCCAGTCGACCTGCGCGCCCAGTGTCGGGTCGACGATGCCGAGCACGGACCAGACCAGGCCCGTCCACAGCAGCGGTGCGGCTACACCGCCCCAGAGCATGTGACGGCGCGGCAGCATCGGCAGGACGACGGCGTACAGCAAGCCGACCAGGACGGAGACGAGAGCGTGAACGATGGTCCCGATGACGAACGCCGGCAGGCTGAACGCCCGGAGCTCGTCGACCGTCGCCTGCGCGAGTGACGGCATTGCCACGGCCGAGAGCAGATTGATCGGGTACCACAGGCTTCGCTGCACGATGAGCCCGTAGACGAGCGCGAGACCGGCCATCACGATGCCGCCGACAGCGCCCCCCCTCACCCCGGCCGAATACGGCTGGATCTCGACAGGCACCCGGGTTCGATGGCCACCCTCACCGAGTCGGGCGCGCCCGACTGGCAGCGATGGCACGACGACCGGCGGGGGCAGCTCGATCGGACGCACGCTGATCTGCTCCACTCGCTGTTCGGGAAGGACCTCGCGCCACCAGCCGACGCCGCCGATCAGCGCCAGCGCAACACCCACGACGCTGACGGCGGCGTGCGTGACGAAGCCGGCGAACGCCAGGGTGATACCGAGTGCGACCACCATCGGCCACGCCGTGGGCGCGGGTAGCTCGATCGTGTCGGGAGCCTGAGAGTGTCCGTCGTGCGCGGGGTTCATATCCGGTCGAATGCCAACAACGCGAGGAGCAGCGGCAGGTAGAGCAAGGAGGCAAGCAACAACCGGCGGGCGGCACGAGGTGACACCGCCAGCGCGTGCGCGATTCCGACGCCGGTGAACGCGAGCCCCAGCAACAACGCGCCCGCGAGATAGATCGGCCCCGTCCAGCCGATGACCGCCGGCAGCAGGCTCACACTGAGCAGCGCCAGGCACGCCAGGACGATCTGCCGCTCGGTGCTCGCGCCGTCACGGTCGATCACGGGCAGCACGCGCAGCCCGGCGCGCGCGTAGTCCTCGCGATGGAGGCGGGCAATCGCCAGCGTGTGAGGCAACTGCCACAAGAACAGGATGCCGAAGAGCACCCAGGCGCCCAGCGTGACATCGCCGCGTGCCGCCGCCCATCCGGCCACGGGCGGAAGCGCGCCGGGCACGGCGCCCACCAGCGTACAGAGTGGGCTCAGCCGCTTCAGTGGCGTGTACGCAAAGAGATACAGGATGGCCGTTGCCATCGTGACCAGCGCGACCATTCCCCCGACGAGCGCCGCGAGGTACGCCGTGCCGAACAGCGTCAGTACCGCGCCGAACACCAGCGCCTCGAGCGGCTGGAGTCGGCCGGCGGGCAGCGGCCGGGCACGCGTGCGATCCATTCGCGCGTCGACGTCGCGCTCCCAGTATTGGTTGAGCGCGAGCGTCCCACCGGCGGCGAGCAGCGTGCCCACCAGGAGATGAATCACGTGCAAGTAGTCCGCTGACGCAGTCAGCCCCACGTCGTAGCCCACGAGGGTCGTGAGGAGGACCATCAGGACGACCCGCGGCTTCGTCAGCGTGATGAGATCCGCTGCCACCTGACGATAGTCGCGAGCGACGAGCGTGACGACGACTTCGGAGCCGGCTTCCCTCATACGCTCCCCAGCGTGTTCATGTCCGATCACGTCGATTCGGGTTCAGCGTCCGATCACGTAGACGACGGTGAGCACGACGACCCAGACCGCATCCACGAAGTGCCAGTACCAGGACGCCAGCTCCACGCGCTCGGTGTGGGCGGGCCTGAGCGCCCCCGACCACGCGAAGGCGCTGATGAGCCCGAGCATCAGGAGTCCAACGATCACGTGGGACGCGTGCAAGCCGACCAGCGCGTAGAACGTCGTCCCGAACAGACTCGTCGCGATCGTGAGCCCGTCCCGCGTGAGGAGGCGCGACCATTCGGCGGCCGTGCTGGCCAGGAACACGACGGCCAGGAGCACGGTGGCCAGCAGCCATGCACCGGAGCGGCGGACGGCACCGCGGCGAAGCGCGCGCACGGCGATCGCCACCGTCACGCTGCTCGCGAGCAAGCAGATCGTGCCGGCGACCGGGACGGACAGAACCTCTGCGGGCGACGGCCCGCTGAGGCTCTTGCCGAGGTTGTACAGGTACGCGACGACGAAGACGGCGAAGAGCGAAGCCTCGGCGACGATCAGGCCGGCCATCCCGACACGGGCGGCTGACGTCCCTTCGGAGGCGTGCCCGCTCATGCCGGCGTCACCGTACGCAGCCAAACCATCAATTGGGCTCATCGTGTCGTTGTGACGGCCTGCGCCAATCGGGGGCCACGCACCACCCGCGATTTGCGCAAGATTCGGCAACTCCCCTATCGCTCCGCGCCCCGACCCGCGAAGCGTAACTTCCCTCGAGCGCGCGCAGTCCTAATGGAGGCGCTGTTTGGCCTTTTGGACCTTCGAGAGAGGAGATCGGTATGAGCCACCGAGTCGTCATCATCGGCGGTGGGTTCGCCGGCCTGCGCGCAGCCCGGGCGCTCAGGTCCGCGCCCGTCGACGTCACGCTGATCGATCGTCGCAACTACCACCTGTTTCAGCCGTTGCTGTACCAGGTGGCCACTGGCTCGCTGTCGCCCGGTCAGATCGCGGCACCGATCCGCGCGGTGCTGGGTCGCCAGAAGAACACGAGGGTGCTCATGGGAGAGGTCGTCGATTTCGATCCGGCGGCCAAGCGAATCATGCTGGCCGACGGCGCGGCTTTCGAGTACGAGTACCTGATCGTCGCCGCGGGCTCCGAGACGTCATACTACGGGCACGACGTCTGGCGACCGTGGGCGCCGGGCATGAAAAGCCTCGAAGAGGCCACGAACATCCGGCACAAGATCCTCTACGCGTTCGAGGCGGCCGAACGACTCAGCGATCCCGCCGAACGACGTGCGTGGCTTCGGTTCGTGATCGTGGGCGCCGGCGCCACCGGTGTGGAGCTGGCCGGCGCCATCGGCGAGATCGCGCGGCAGACCCTCAAGAACGACTTTCGCTCGATCCGTCCTCAGGATGCAGAGATCATCCTGCTCGACGGCGGGCCGCGCGTGTTGACGACCTTCCCGGAGCATCTCGCGAAGAAGGCCGCCCAATCGCTGGCGAGCCTCGGCGTGCAGGTGAAGACCGGGGTCCTGGTGAAGGAGATCGATCACGACGGCGTCACGGTCGACCGTCACGGCACCATGGACCGCCTGCCGTTCAAGACCGTCATCTGGGCCGGAGGGGTGACGGCGCCCCCACTCGCAGGCACGCTGGCGAGTCGTACCAAGGCGGAGACGGGCCGGGGCGGACGCATCAAGGTGAATCCCGACCTCACGATCCCGAATCACCCGAACATCTACGTGGTCGGAGACCTCGCGCTGGCCGACGGTCCCAACGGCAGGCCGTTGCCGGGGGTGGCGCAGGTCGCCATGCAGGGAGGTACGTACGCCGCCAGGGCGATCGTCAGAACGCTCGAGGGCGGGAAGCCGCTGCCTCCGTTCAGGTATTTCGACAAGGGCGAACTGGCCGTCATCGGCCGGGCCGCCGCGGTGGCCAACGCCTTCGGTCTGCATCTCTCCGGATTCGCCGCCTGGCTCATCTGGGCGTTCGTCCACCTGACCTACCTTGTTCAGTTCCGCAGTCGCATCACGGTCTTCGTCGAGTGGGCCATCGAGGATCTCACGTTCAGCCGCGGGGCCCGCCTGATTACCGGTCCCTCACCAACCGATTTCGACTTCAACAAGGAGATGGCGGGGGAGAACCGTTGATGCCAGCCAACCGCTGTGCGGCGGGCATCGAGCCGAGCATCAGGCGGATCCGGGAGCACCTCGAGGACCTGACGCTGCGCGAGGCCGCGCTCAGACTGGGCTTCCTGACCGCGGAGCAATTCGACGCGCTGAGATGTCCCGCGCTCACGGCCGTCTCTAGGGCATGATCAGCCGCCCGGCGAGCGGTGCCGCCCTCGTCCTGTGCGCCGCGGGCTGTGACCCCGTGCTGAACGTCGCCGGCTCGTTCTTCCCGGCGTGGATGGTCTCGATGCTGCTCGGGGTCGGGCTCACCGTTGCCGCGCGCTACGTACTCTCCGCGGCCAGGCTGGAGCCGTACCTGGGTCCGACCACCCTTGTATACACGAGCCTCGGGCTGTTCTTCACCGTAGTGGCCTGGCTCGTCCTCTATAGAGGCTGAGCGATGGACGACGGCGCGCGTACCGCTTCAGCCCGCCGGGTCATCGGCCGCGCGCTTGGCGTCCTGATCGTCGCGGCCGGGGTGCTGGCCGGCCTCTACGCCTATCGGTTGCAGTTCGTGCATCCACGCACCGACGACGCCGCCGTGCGGGCCAACGTCGTCGGGATCGCGCCCCAGGTCAGCGGGCCCATCGTCGATCTGCACGTCGTGGACAACCAGCATGTGAAGGCCGGGGATCTCCTCTTCGCGATCGACTGCCGTCCCTACGAGGCGCGACTGGCCCGCGCCAGCGCCGACCTCGCGCTCGCCGGCAAGGAAGTGGCTGCACAGGGAAAGTCGATCGCATCGGCCGCGTCAGAGATCGGTCGCCGTGAGGCCAGCCTGGCGTCCGCGACCGCTCAGCTCGCGCGCACCGAGGAGGAGCGAGCGGCGGCCGAAGCGGCGGTGACCAAGCTGCAGGCCGAGGCTGATTACGCGAACGACTATGTGGGCCGGGTCGAGCCGCTCCTCACCCGGCAGTCCGTGTCGGCGGATCACGTGGCCGACGCCCGCACCAAACGCGACGCGACCGCGGCCGCGGTCCAGGAAGCACGACGACGCGCGCGGGCCGCGGCGGCCGCGGTCGAGCACATGGTGGCCGCTCGCCGCGATGCGACGCTTGCGGTCGAGCAGTCGCATCACGAGCGCTCGCGAGCCGAGGACCTCCTCGCGCAGGTTGGCGATTTCAACGCACGCGTGGGGGCCGCCAAGGCCACCGTGCGCGCGGCCGAGCTCGACGTGGGCTACTGCCAGGTGCGGGCGCCCTTCGACGCCTACGTGACCAACCTGAACATCGCGGAGGGCGAGTATGCACGGCAGGGCCAGCAGGTCTTCGCCCTCGTGGACAACCGCGCCTGGTACGTCCTGGCGAACTTCAGTGAGACGTACATGCCATCGATCGAGCCGGGAATGGAGGCCGACGTCTACCTTGTCACGTACCCGGGGCGGTCGTTTCGCGGAGTCGTGCAGGGCATCGGCTGGGCCAATCGCCCGGACGACGGCGCGACGGTGGGGGTACTGCCCAACGTCCAGCGCACGCTGAACTGGGTGCGCCTGGCCAATCGCTTCCCGGTTCGCATTCGCCTCGAGGAACGAGATCCGGAGCATCCGTTCCGGATGGGCACGACGGCCGTCGTCACCATCCGCGGGTTTCCGCGTGCCACATCGGCGGGCGCCGCACCGCGCTGAACGCGGGGTTCCCTCGTGAGCGCCCTCCCGACGGCACCGCGGCTCATCGGTCTGACGCCGTCGATGCTCGAGTCGTTGCGGATGGAACTGGCGCCGACGCCTGGGCGCTGGCGGCGCTCGGTGTTCATGGGGCTCGGCACGGTGACCGCGCTCGTGCTGGCGTGGACCGTCCAAGTGCCGACGTTCTCCGCTCCGGTGGTGGCCTTCTTCGGGCTCTTGCCGGCCAACGTCTGTACCTGGCGCAACCTCCCCCTGCGGCTCGCGCTGACAACCGTCGGCGCGATCCTCAGCATCACGGTCGCCGGAGTGCTCCTGCAGCTTCCGTGGCTCCTTCTGCCCGCATTCTTCGCGGGCGTTACGCTCATCGCGTATTTTTGCCCGGTCACGAACGGGGCACTCGAGCTGCTGGCCTTGCTCTACCCCTTCTGCACCGCCTCCTTCTTCGGGGTGCTCGATCCGGGCGACATGCCGACGGAGGTTGGCGACATTTGCGTCGGCTACGGCATCGGGCTGTTGGCCGCGACTGTATTTTCACGAGTCTTGGCCGCGGACGACCCAGCCGCGACGCTCGCCGATGCGCTCGCCGCCGGGTTCGCGGGCGCACGCTCGCGCCTCGAGGAAGTCACCGCCCGCTTCGCCGCCGAGCGGTTCGCGCCGGTCCCGGGCGAGCCGCCGATTTCGTCAGAGTTCGCCCGGCACATGCAACTGCTCGATCGCGTCCGTCAGGAAGGCCGGCGCCGAGACACCGTTGAAGCCCTGGCCTTGGCCATCGTCGTCGTCGACCACGCGCTGACGCTCACCAACACGTTGGACGCACTGGCGCGGCGCGATGTCGGCCGGACGTATCGGCGTCTGCTCGTCCCGCAGCTGACCGCGCTCGTTGCCCACCTCGACGCCGGGCTGCACGCCTTCGAACAGGCGGCGCGCGAGCAGCGTCCTCGCGCGGCGACCCTGCCCCCGCCGGTGGACGTGCAGTGGCCAGACTACCGCGGGGCCATCGACGCGCTGGAAGCGCGGCAGCTCGAGGTTCGGCAAACCGGTGCGTTGACGAACGTGGACGTCGCCGAGGAGGCCAACACCGCCGCCTTTGTCGGAACGCTCGTCGATCTCGCCGACAGTCTGCACGTGTCGCCCGCCTACCTCCGGGAGCGCGTGGTCGGCCGGGCGGAAACGGCCACCGTCGCGCCGCACCGTTTCGATTATTATGCCGCACGCTACGGCGTGCGGGTCGGGCTCGGTACGACGATCAGCTATCTCATCGCGACCGTCGCGGACACCGTGGAGCTCTTCAACATCCTCTGGCATCCGGCGTTCCTCGCCGTATCGAGCTACGGCGCGACCATCCGCCGCGCCGGTACGCGCTTCGCCGGCACACTGGTCGGTTGCCTGGTGGCGCTCGTCACGACGATCGCGGTGATGCCGAATCTCTCCGAACTGCCCGCGCTCGGCCTCGTGCTGTTCGCGGTCACGGTGCCATCCGCGTATCTGGCGCTCGGTGGGCCCCGCTTTTCCTACGTCGGCGTGCAGATCGTCGTCGCATTCGCAATCGTCGCCCTCGCCGAGCAGGCGCCCACGGACGTTCATCCGCCGCTGTGGCGCGTCTACGGAACGTTGCTCGGCTCCGCGGCCCTCTTCCTCGCGTTCCGCTTCGTCGCCCCCGACTACGCGGGGCGCCAGCTCATCGCCCGCTTGGCCGACGCCCTCCGTGAGATGCGTCGGTTACTCCCGCGTTCCGGCTCGGTTCCGCTCACCGTCGCCGAGGTAACGGCCGTTGATCAGCGGATCCTCGCCATGCTTCCCGACATACTGAGGCTCGCCGACGAAGCGCGAGCCGAACCGCTGACGGGCGGCGTCGACACGGAGGCTGCCATCGTCGCCGCCGGACGCGGCGTCCGCATCGGCACCCGACTCGCCGCCATCTGCCGCGAACGCGTGGCGAACCCACCGCCGCCGCTCTCGGAGGCGATGCAGACGGCGGTCGCGAACGTCGAGACCGCCATCCGGACGTGGCTCGAGATCGCCCTGAGCATGCTCGAGGCCCGGCACACCACGGCACGTCCGGGCTCACGCGGCGACCGCGAGGCGTATGCCGCAGCCGCGGCGATGGCGGCCCAGCCGCGCCCGGATCTCTCCGGTGCGTGGCGCGCGCTTGAACGAAGCATTGCCGCTGGGCGCCGAACCGATCTGGCCGCGTGGCCTCCGGCTGCGCGTGGAGCCCTCGTGGCCGAGGTCGAGCACGTGCAGCGCGTCGGCGAGTTGCTGCCGTCGTTCGACGACTATCTCAGGCGGATGGTCCTGCCGCGGGGCCAGTCTTCCCGGGCTCCCGTGTGAGGCCCGCTTCCCTCTCCGGCCACACCATCGAGAACATCAGCGCGACGCCAATTCCTATGGACACTTCGACAAATCGATGAAATGCGATCTGCCATGCCGGTCCGGTCCGCGGCACCAACAGCACGATCGCCAGCGCGACGCCCCCGAACCGATACCCGGTGAGATCCGAGTGCGTTACGATCCGAATCAGTCCCAGGACGAACAGGCCGATTCCGAAGGCGACTGCGTGCGGCCCGACATAAGTCGACATTGCCGCTCCAACTAGCGCCCCCAGCACCGTCCCCAGGAAGCGGTGCCACGACACCGCGAGCGCGGCTCCCAGCGATGACTGCGTGATCACGACGGTTGTTATCGGCGCCCAGTAAGCTTCCGGCAGTCGGAACAACCGCGCGACCAGCAGGGAAACGACACACGCGATGGCCGTCCGCAGGGAATGCACCAAAATCGGCCACGCCCTCCCCTGGACGGTGGGCGCCTCGCTCATCGCTCTCTCCGTGCCCCCGGACCCCCGGGCTTCACGGTCGTCACGCGCAATCCTTTTTCACGAGCCGTCGCGACAAATTAGCGCGAGCGCGCCGTGCCGTCAATAGAACCAATGGTTTGCGTTTGGCCGGCACCTTGCTCTATCGAGCAGTCGCGAGCATCAGCGCGACCTCGACACGAGGGGGAGGACAACCATGGCAATCGCGGCGGACAGTGTGGCGGCCGGGCTCCCAGCGTGGTGCGTTCGGCGCGTGACAGAGCACATCGAGCAGAACCTCGACAAGCCGCTGCCGCTGACCGAGCTGGCCGCGGTGGTGTACATGAGCCGGTTCCACTTCGCGCGCCTGTTCCGGTGCAGCACCGGCGATCCGCCGCATCGCTTCGTGATCCGGCAGCGCATCGCCCGCGCCTGCGAGTTCCTGGCTCGATCGGAACTGACGATCGCAGAGATCTCCCGCCGGGTCGGCTTCCGGACGCCCAGCCACTTCACCACGATGTTTCGCCGCGCGAGCGGTGTCACCCCGCGCGGGTATCGCATCGAGCATGCGCGCGAGGCGCGGCCTCGTGACGACGGAGGAGCCAGTAGCTGCGCGTGCGGGGCTGGGGGCGTGATGGCCTGGGGACGGGGCGCAGGGACGAGGGCGCGGACGGCGTTGATGTCGGCTACTCAAAACAGTCAAGAAAAGGAGAATTCTCATGGCGAACACTGACAAACACGGGACGGATGTTCTGAACGACCCGCAGATCAACAAGGCCAACGGCTTTACCGAGGCCGAGCGGCAGGCGCTGGGACTGGTCGGGCTGATTCCCGACCTGACCGAGTCGATGGAGACTCAGTTGGAGCGCGTCATGCTCCAACTCAAGCACAAGGACACCGACCTCGACCGGTTCATCTACCTGATGAACCTTCTCGCTACGAATCAGACGCTGTTCTACCGCACGCTGATGTCGGACCCGGCCCGCTTCCTCGAAATCGTGTACGACCCGACGATCGGCGAGGCCTGCCTGAAGTTCGACCACATCATGCGTCGCCCAATGGGTATGTATCTGTCGATCAAACGCAAGGGGCACGTCAAGGAGGTGCTGCGAAACTGGCCGGTCAAGGACGTGCGCTTCATCTGCGTGACCAACGCCGGACGCATCCTCGGCCTGGGCGACCTCGGCGCCAACGGCATGGGCATTCCGATCGGAAAGCTGCAACTGTATACCGCCGCCGCCGGCGTGCCGCCGCAGGGTCTGCTGCCAATGTACCTGGACGCCGGCACAAATAACGAACCCTATCTCGCCGACCCTCTCTACGTCGGCCTGCGGCAGCACCGCCCGCCGCCGGAGGTGCTGTACGCCTTCGTTGACGAGTTCGTGGACGCGGTCCAGGAGGTCTTCCCGAACTGCTGCTTGCATTTCGAGGACTGGACCGGGGTCGACGCCATCGCCCTCCTGGCCCGTTACCGCAACAAGGTTTCGTGCTACAACGACGACATCCAAGGCACGGCCGGCGTGACGCTGGCCGGCATGATCAACGCGCTCAAAATCACCGGCGGTCAGCTCAAGGACCAACGGATCCTCTTTCTCGGGGCCGGCTCCGCGGCCATAGGTCTCGCCGACCTGATCGTCTCGGCGCTGGGCCAGCAGGGCATCGCGCCCGACGTTGCCCGACAGCAGATCCGGCTATTCGATACCCAGGGTCTGGTGGTGGCCGGGCGTCCTGGGCTCGCCGCCCACAAGCTGCCCTACGCGCACAAGCTGGCCCCCAGCAAACCGTTTGATCATCTCGACCTGGCGAGCGAGTGCCCGCAGATTGCCGCGGCCGTCGAGGACTTCAAGCCGACAACGCTCATCGGCGTCAGTACCGTGGGCAAGCTATTCTCCCGGGAGGTGGTCGAGGCGATGTCGCGCCACAACGTGCGGCCCATCATCTTTGCCCTGTCCAACCCGATCGAGAAACACGAATGCCTGCCCGGGGACGCGTACGAGTGGTCCAGAGGCAAGGTGGTCTACGCGGGCGGCGTGCAGTTCCCGCCGGTTCACCTCAATGGGCAGACGTTCCTGCCATCCCAGGCCAACAACCTGTACATCTTCCCCGCCGTCGGCATGGCCATTTACGCCACGAACGCGAAGCGCGTGACCGACGACATGTTCATCGAGGCCGCCCATGCCGTTGCCGACCAGGTGAACACCGAGCAGTTGAAGCTGGGGATGCTCTTCCCGCCACAATCAAACATTCTGGAAGTCGAGATTCAGACCGCCGCGCGGGTGGCAAAGCTCGTCTTCGACGAACGCCTGGCCCGCGTGGATCGTCCGGCCGACATGGTGGCCTTTATCCGCCAGCACGTTTACAAGCCCGAGTATCAAGCGCTCGTCTGAGTGAAGGCCCAGCGTAAATGAGTCAAAACACCTAGGAGGAATCACATGACCGACATACGAAAAGAAACCGACAGTCTCGGTATTGTTGAAGTGCCGGCCGACAAGCTCTGGGGTGCTCAGACGCAACGCTCTCTCGAGCATTTCAGCATCGGCAAAGATTTGATTCCACGTGAGATGATCACCGCATATGCCATTTTGAAGAAAGCCGCTGCCGTAGCCAACCACGCCAGCAAGCGGCTCGAGGATCAGCAGTACCGGTTGATCGTTCAGGCCTGCGATGAAATCCTCGCCGGCCAGCATCACGACATGTTTCCGTTGCATGTCTGGATGACGGGCAGCGGCACCCAGTTCAACATGAACGTGAACGAGGTGATCTCCAATCGCTGCTGCCAGCTCGCGGGCACGCCGCTCGGGAGCAAGACTCCGGTGCATCCCAACGATCACGTGAATATGGCTCAGTCGTCGAACGATTCCTTTCCGTCGGCCATGTACATCGCGGCTGCGGTCAATGTGACGCAACGACTGACCCCTGCGGTAACCGCCTTGCACGATGCCATCGATGCGAAGGCCCAGGCGTGGAAGGACATCGTCAAGATCGGCCGCACCCACATGCAGGACGCCACCCCGCTCACATTGGGCCAGGAATGGTCCGGCTATGTAGGGATGTTGGCAGACGATCTGGAGCGGATCGAGACCGCACTTCAGGGAGTGTACCGTCTGGCGCTGGGCGGCACAGCGGTCGGGACCGGCATCAACTCGGCACCTGGTTTTGCCGAGGCGGCGGCGGCCGAGATCGCGCAGCTCACCGGCCTGCCGTTCGTCACCGCTCCCAATAAGTTCACCGTGCAAGGCGCGCACGATGCCCTCGTGCAGCTGTCCGGCACACTTCGCACATTAGCGGTATCCCTCTACAAAATAGGCAATGACGTTCGCCTGATGTCGTGCGGGCCGCGCGCCGGGTTTGCCGAACTGGCGATCCCGGAAAACGAGCCGGGCTCGTCGATCATGCCGGGCAAGGTCAACCCGACCCAGTGTGAAGCACTCACCATGATTGCTGTGCAGGTGATGGCGAACGATGTAGCGGTCGGTTTTGGCGGTGCCAGCGGCTACCTCGAAATGAACGTTTACAAGCCGCTGATGATCTTCAACATCACCCATTCGATCACGATCCTGACCGATGGCTGCCGCAATTTCCGCACATTCCTGGTCGAGGGTACCAAGCCAAATCTGAAGAAGATCAAGGAGTATGTGGACCGCTCGCTGATGCTAGTAACCGCGCTCGCGCCGGTGATCGGTTACGACAAGGCATCGAAGATCGCGCATTACGCGATGGACAATGACTTGACGCTGAAGGCGGCGGCACTGAAGCTTGATCTCGTCAACGAAGAGGAGTTCGACCGCGTCGTCGATCCGACCAAGATGGTCAAGCCTTACGTCGCGACAGCCAAATAACCAAACCGAGGAATACAGCGGCCGGGTCGCCGCAGCGTGACATGGACGTGACACTGAGCAAGCGAGGACGGCTCTCCTCGTGGGATGTTGTTTACGCCGTGAACACGGCGATAGCATGCCTGATCACCTATTGGATCATAACCTATGCCCTGTCCCAATTTGTTGACAGGCCGTCCGACCTCCTGGGAGGGATGTGGGCGGTGGCCGCTACTGTGTTCGTCTTCAGGGACACCCGTGTCAGTAGCCTCTCAGCGGGAACCGCGCGCTTGATCGCAACGTGTGTCAGCTTCGCGCTATGCCTGCTCTACCTGTGGGCCTTTCCATTCACCGCGGTGGGTCTGGCGGCCTTGATCGGAGTAGGAACCTTGCTAATGATGCGGTTGGATCGGCGTGACGACATCGTCACAACGGGAATAACGACCGCCGTTGTAATGGTCGTCGCGGCAATGAGTCCTCACGACGCTTGGCATCAGCCGTTGCTGCGTCTGGTCGACACCGTTGTCGGAATCGCAGTGGGCGTTGTCTGTAAGTGGATCGGTTCGTCCGTCTTTTTCAAGCTTACCGGAGAGCCGGTACGCTGATGGAGCTTGCGCGGCATCCTAGTGGCTCCGGGTCCCCGGCGCCTCCGATCGAGCGGTCACTTGCCAGGAAGGTTCTGCCCACGGTGCTCAGCCTGATCGCCGGCAGCGTGGACGTCATCAGCTTCGTCGGGCTCGGCGGGTTGTTCACGGCCCACATCACCGGCAACCTGGTCATCCTCGCCGCGCACGTCGTCAGCGGTGGGGACGCGCCGCTGGCGGTGATGCTGTCGGTGCCCGCGTTCATGGTAGTCCTCGTCCTCACGAGACTGCTGGCGGCTGGCTTGGAAGCGATCGGGCTCGCCTCTCTGTGGCCGCTGCTTCTGCTGCAGTTCCTGCTGCTCGGCGGCTTTCTCGTCCTCGGCGTCGCTGCCGGACCGCACATCGACCCGAACTCAGCAAACGCGATCCTCGCGGGCATGCTCGGCGTGTCGGCGATGGCGGTGCAGAACACCCTTCCGCAGATCTCGCTCGACCTGCTCCCCGAAAACTGCGCCACCGGGACAGTGAGCATTGGGCTTAGGATGCCCGCGGGGAGGGCCCCGCGATGCGTCGGAAGCGGTTCACGGAAGAGCAGGTGATCGGGATCTTGAAAGAGGCGGAGGCGGGCGGCAAGACGACGGAGCTCTGCCGGCGGCACGGTATCAGTGAGCAGACGTTTTACCGGTGGAAGGCTAAATACGGCGGCCTCGAGGTCAACGAGGCGCGCCGGCTCCGCCAGCTGGAGCACGAGAATACCCGCCTGAAGCGGTTGGTCGCGGATCTCACGCTGGATAATCAGGCCTT
>Ga0137409_10004703_pt1 | contig 14324 bp, 11 predicted proteins | sample CZODoug1_16funga_FD_122059 | JGI IMG/M metagenome (GOLD analysis project Ga0137409, IMG submission 122059) | Vadose zone soil fungal communities from Angelo Coast Range Reserve, California, USA - CZODoug1_16fungal (Hybrid Assembly) | ecosystem: Environmental > Terrestrial > Soil > Vadose zone... | reverse complement strand
CTGGTGTACTTCACCGAGTCGGCGAAATACGCCTCTTCAGCGGTAATCAGGTTGCGAAGATCGGACTTCATCGAGGCCAGATACGCCTTTTCCTTCGTGTTCGCGAACTTCGGAATCGCGATCGCGGCCAAGATGCCGATGATCACGACCACGATCAGAAGCTCGATCAGTGTGAAACCCTTGCGATTCATCTGAACTACCTCCCGAGTGGGGCTGAATGCGGTTCGCCGAATTGTTTCGGGCGCCGCCTGTTGTTCCGGCGTCTTTGGAGGCACAAAATGTGCCTTTGATGAACGGGAAGAGTGTAACCCAAAGTGGGAACGTGAATTACGGCACATGTACTCGGCCGGCGCAGTCGTTAGGAAGGACCAAATATCAGGCTTTTTGCAAGCGTTCACGGGTCCGCGCGGGACTAGGCCCTTACCCGGGTAACGGTAGGAAAACCCCTATACCAGCTCAAGTCCTCCCAAAAAAAAGAGCGGCGGGGTTCCCCCCGCCGCCCTGATGCGTCAGGCCAGAGGCCTTACACGCACTTCGGCTCGCCTTCCTTGTTGGCCGGGGCCAACGAGGTCGTACCGACGTACACTGCGCACGTCTTGGTCGTCGTGGTGTGGGACACCGTGGCGGTGAACCCGTTAGCCGTCACCGCGATGGTGGGGCCAACCACGCCGCTGGTCGTCGCATATGCGGTACCCAGGTTGCTGGTGTACTTAACCGAGTCGGCGAAATACGCCTCTTCGGCGGTAATCAGGTTCCGCAGATCCGACTTCATCGACGCCAGATACGCCTTTTCCTTCGTGTTCGCGAACTTCGGAATCGCGATCGCGGCCAAGATGCCGATGATCACGACAACGATCAGAAGCTCGATCAGTGTGAAGCCCTTGCGATTCATCTGAACTACCTCCCCTTTATGGAACAGCAGCATGAACGTCCGAGTATTCCGGGCCCACAAGAGGCAGTAATCATACCCTAAATCGACGGCCATGACGAAGTCCAGACAAATCATTGACTTACGATCATATGGTTGACGTTTGACGCGAGCGGAGAGCTCTCATAACCGTGGCAATGTGCAATGCGCCGTGCTAGATGCCCCCAAAAAAGAGAGCGGCGGGGTTTCCCCCGCCGCTCAGATGCGTCAGGCCAAAGGCCTTACACGCACTTCGGCTCGCCTTCCTTGTTGGCAGGCGCCAGCGACGAAGACCCGACATACACAGCACAGGTCTTGGTCGTCGTGGTGTGTGACACGGTGGCCGTGAAACCGTCAGCCGTCACCGCGATGGTGGGGCCAACCACGCCGCTCGTCACGTTGTACTGGGTACCGAGGTTGCTGGTGTACTTCACCGAGTCGGCGAAATACGCCTCTTCAGCGGTAATCAGGTTGCGAAGATCGGACTTCATCGAGGCGAGATACGCCTTTTCCTTCGTGTTCGCGAACTTCGGAATCGCGATCGCGGCCAAAATGCCGATGATCACGACAACGATCAGAAGCTCGATCAGTGTGAAACCCTTGCGGTTCATCTGGACTAACCTCCCCTGTAAGGTCCAACCATTGGCGATAATTTCCGCCCCGTGGACAAGCACAAATCATGCCTTAGATCGAGCTGCTGCGCGCAAGCAAAACCGCTCCAACAGGTTAACCGTTCGGAAGTGTGTTTCTCATCGCCTCAAAGAGGTGGGAGAACTCCGGCTTTTTGCAAGGCACCACGCCAGACGCAAGAGGCACTAAGTCATTGGCGAAATTGGAGATACCAGCCTCGTTCACCTGCAAACCGGCGGCCCGCCGAGTCAGCAATCGCGGCTGCCTCGGTCCCGTGGCCACGCGCCAACTCGAGCAGAAACTCTGCGCGCAACGTCATGCGCTCACCCGCGCGGGATCGCCTCCCTCGATCCACCAGGGGGACGGCCGCTGCGGTGTCGCCGATTCCGATCAAGAAGATTGCGTTCGCCCCATTTAGGTAACGGTCTCCGGAAAACAACGAATCGGCTCGGTGATACTCGCGACGTGCTGCCGCTGTATCGCCGGCGCCGGCAAAGACGGCGGCTGCCGAGGCATGCGCGCGGTAGGACTCAGGGTGCTCCGCGAGCAACGTGACTAGCTGCGACCGATTGTCGCGCCAAGCCGGCAGGCGGGCGAACGAGCGCCATCCGCAGGCGACCGCGACGATCGCCACTGCAACGGCGGCCGGCCGCAGGCCGCGTCGCGCCGCGACCCAGGTCGCTCCCCAGCCGACGAAGACCGCCGGTAGGGCCACCGCGAGATAGAGGTTGCGCTCCGCCAGAACGACGCCCGCCGGGAAGAACAGGTTCGCCGTCGGCAGGCATGAGAGGGCAGCGATCCCGGCCCCAAACGAGATCGCCGGCGCGCGGCGGCGACACCAGAGGGCTAGGGCCGGAGTGGCCACCACGACCCCGAGTCCCAGCACCGCGGGAATGGAAATCCCGTCGCGGGCCGGAAGCACTTGAGGGTTGTAATCGACCGATAGTGACGCCGGCCAGATCAGGACTAGGGCTGCTCGCAGCGCGGCGGGGAGCGCGATCGCCAATCGTCCCCACGTGCCTCTGTCGTAGAACACTGCGGCCGCGTCATTCTCACCGGCCCAGCCGACGGCGAACCAGGCGGCGAGAAACCCGATCGTCACCACGCCCAGCGCGATCCAGAAGCCGGTGGGGTAGTCCTCACCCCCCGTCCCCCTCTCCCGTTGAGAGAGGGGGGGCGTTTGATCGAGCCACTTATCGAGCAGTATGACGACACCGACAATGACACCGTGCTCCTTGCTGAACATGGCGAACGCGGCGCAGAGCACGGCAAGCGCCCACCGCCCTCGCCGCGCCGCGAGTACGGCGCCCAGAACGCCCACCGCCGTCAGCAGCTCGGCACGACCCACCAGACTCGCGACCGCTTCGACATGAACGGGGTGCCAGGCGAACACGAGACCGGCGGCGGCGGCGCCCAGCGTCGGGAGCCAGCGCGCGAGCAGCGTCACGAGGAGCACGGTCGCCAACCCATGCCACAAGGCGTTCATCACATGCAGCCAACCGGGCCGGCCTCCCGAGATGGTCCAATCGACCGCGTAGCTCAAAATCGTCAAAGGTCGGTAGAGCCCCGCCCCGGTCTCGCGCGGCCAGTACGGATCGTCGAACGCTCGGAGCGCGGCACCGATGGAATGCGCGGCGGGATTCGAAGCGATGATCGCCCGGTCGTCCTGCACGACGCCGTACCGGACCGTCGGGAGGTAGAGCACGACAGCGGCGACGAACACGAGCAACCATTCGCGTCTCATCGCATCCTCGCGAGCAACGAATCGGCAATGGCGGAATCGCCGCGCGAGCGTGCGGCGAGCGCCTGCGTGCGGTAGGAGCCCGAACATCTGTAGCAGAGCTGCTCGGCGCGCGCGAGCAACGAGTCGGCGAGACGTGACTGGCCCAGGGTGAGCGCCGCATCCGCGCCTGCGATGAAGAGGGTGGGATCACGGTCATAGATCCGGGTCGCGGTCCGGAGCGCCGCCAGCGCGCGTTCCGGTTGACGGTGGCTTTGGAAAATCGCTGCCGCCCGCGCCGGTCCGCGGTAGGACTCGGGCGAATCTTTGAGAATGCTCTGGGTTACGCTGAAATCGTCATGCCATACCGGTGTTCGCAGCGCCGAGCGAATGCCGCCGGCCAGGACGATCAGTGCGAGAGCGACTCGAAGCCGCTGCGCCGGCAGGCGCGCCAGCGCCGCACCGGCGGCGAGTGCCAAGCCGACCGACGGCAGATAGAACGTCCGCTCGGCGAGCAGCACGCCGGTAGAGAACAGCAGGTTAGACACGGGCAGAAACGCGATCGCGATCCAGCCCAAGCCGAACGTTTCGAGGCGGCGCTGGCGGCGCCAGGCCATCACGAGCAGCGCGGCCCACACCGCCAGGCAGGCCAGGCCAATCACGAACCGGCCGTCCAGCACCGAGCGGACGATGGTGCGCTCGGCCGGCGAATAGTCCACGCGGAGGGTCAGCGGGAGAATCAGGAGGCGGAGCACATCGCCAAGCGCCGCAATCGCCGTGAGTCGGCCCGCGATCGCGCTCTCGCCCAGGAAGACGGGGGCAATGGCGTGCAGCCGGGCGTAGGGATGAAGGACGACACTGCGCACGGCGAGATAGACTCCCGCGATGACCACCCAGCTCACCACGAATGCGAGTATGCGCCGCGTGGCCGGCCGAGGTGGTAGTGGCGCGGGCGCTCCGACGACCCAGGCCCACGCGATCAGCGCGGGTGCAACGACTGCATTCTCCTTGCTGAGCAGGCCCAGCAGGAGCGCTGCGCCGCTCAATAACACGTCCTGCCGAAAGACCGCCGCGTACACGGCGAGACACACGCCGGCGGCCGCCATCAGCTCGCCGAGGCCGATGACGTTTGCGACCGCCTCGACGTGCACGGGATGGACGGCAAAGACCAGTCCGGCGCCGAGCGCAGTTGCCCAGTCCGCCCAGCGACGCGCCACTGCCGCCACTAGCACCGCCATCCCCGCGTGCCAGAGCAGGTTCATCGCATGAAACCACGCCGGGTGCCCGCCGGCGATGGCCCAGTCGACAGCGAAGGAGGCCAAGGGAAGGGGACGGTACATCTGGCCACCCAGATCTGGCGGCCAGTACGGTCCAGTGAAAGCGCGCCACATGCCCTGGACCGAGTGCACGAGCGGGTTCCAAACGATGATGTAGAGGTCGTCCATCGCGAACCCGTTCCACAGCGCCGGAAGGTACGGAACGAGCGCGCAGGCAATGACGGCGAGGTAGAGGCGGCGGTCTCTACTGTCCACGGTTCACGGCAAAGAGCCAGCGACCATCGGGCCAGCGGTAGATGGCGGTAAACAACGACGGATAAGCGCCGATCATGGCGCGCAACTCGATGGCCGATGGGGACGTCGCGCTGGCCAGCAGGACGTGCGTCACGTCCATCCGCTCGAGATAGGCACGATGCTCGGCCGGCGTCGGTCTGATCAACTCGCGGCCGCGGTAGCTCTCGAGATAGAGCGGAACAGACCGGCGACGGCTGTAGAGCCAGACGAGCGCCTCGTCGTCGGTCGCCACGACCGCAGAGTCGGGCAGGTTGTTTACGACCGGGAGGAGCTCAGCGAAGTTGGACGAGATGGCGCGGGCTTGTGCATCCCACCACCGGCCCGTGAGGCCTTGAAACTCATAGTGGAGGTAACCGCCGGCGACCAGGGCGCAGAGTAACCCGACGGGAATCCGGGCGCGCGACCAGCGTCGCCAGAGCTCGACCGCTCCTACCGACCACGTCAATGCGATCCAGGGGAGGACAACCCAAATAAAGCGGTCGGGTGGGTAGGGCCAAACCGCCAGGATGATCGCGTAGAAGACGAGCGCGAACCCAATCGCGGAACGACGCGAGAGGAGCGCAAGGCCGTACAGGCCGACGCCGAGCGCCGCGGTGGCGAGAACGATGTACAACCAGCGCAGGGGAATCCAACCGAATGCGAGGACCTCCAGCGGTCGCGAGAGATCGCGGACATTGCCGGCGACCGCCGAAAGGCCCGCCTGGCTGAGCGGTGCGCTGTACGTCCCATATACGAGGGCCAACGCGGGATCGATCCCGCGCGCGTGCGCCGCGACCCAGATGCTCCACCCGAGCGCGGCGACGAGCGGGGGGAGCAGCAGCGCGCGCCAGACGCGAAACGGGGAACGTCGCAGGAGGAGAAAACAGCAGGAACCGGCGACGACCGCAACGGCGATCGAACGTGTGAGCAAGGCCAGAGCAGCCGCGGTCCCGGCGATCCAGGCGGAGCGTTCTTCCGTCGCCGAATCAGTCGTGATGATGGCGACGGCCAGCAGCACGCCGAACAGCGGCTCGGCAAAGAGCACGCCTTGTGTTGCCACCGCGGGGATCGCGACGCCCGCGGCAAATACGACCGCTCCAGCGACCCAACGCGGAACCCTCGCGCCGAGCAGCTCAGTCTTGGCGGCATGCCAGGCAATCAGCCCGGCCGCAGCAGCACTCAGGATGGCGTTGAGAACCTTGCCGGCGATGGCGGCGGACGGCATGGACAACGCGCCGAACAGCGGCGCCAGCATGATCGGATAGAGCGGCGGGTAGTGCACTGCCGCGGGCAGGCCGGGGAGATTGGGATGAACGTATCCGTGACCGCTCCCCAGCGCCGTCGCGAGGCCCGCGTACAAGCCGTCGTCGTAAAACACTCCGACGAGGGCCTGGTTCAGGGTGAGAATGCCGACGGCCAACGTGGCGGCCGCGGTGACGAGACCGGTTTTTACTTCGCTGGTAAGCGCCAAGCCTGGATGTTACGCGGGACGAACAGGTTGTACCGAAGAATGTGAAACAGTGCGGCGAACCCATCGCGCCACGTGATCTTCTTTCCCTCGGCATAGGTGCGGCCGCTGTAGGAGATCGGCATTTCCCAGATTCGCGCGCGGGCCTGCGCCAGCCGCGCCGTGATTTCGACCTCGAATCCGAACCGGTTCGACGACAGCGGGAGCCGCTTGAGCAGGTCCGTGCGAACCAGCTTGTAGCAAGTCTCCAGGTCGGTCAGGTTCAGGTTGGTGAACATGTTCGACAACAGCGTCAAGAAGCGGTTGCCGACGTAGTGCCAGAAGTAGAGCACGCGATGGGGGCCGCCTTGAAACCGCGATCCATACACCGCATCGGCCTGACGGGACCGGATCGGCATCAGCAGCGCCGGCAGGTCGGCCGGGTCATACTCGAGGTCCGCGTCCTGGACGACGACGGCGTCGCCGGTCGCAACCGCAATACCGGTGCGGATCGCGGCGCCCTTGCCCCGGTTTTTCTCGTGATGGAGCACGCGGTCCACCAATCCCGTTTCGGCCAGCCCGTCGAGGATTTCTCGCGTCCCGTCGGTCGAGGCGTCGTTGATGACGATGATTTCCAGCCGCAGGGCAATCGCGCGAATGCGGCGCAGGGCGCTCTCGACCGTCGCCGCTTCGTTGTACGCCGGCACGATCACCGTGAGCAGCAGGTTGGGGGAGCGGCGTTCTTCGCGCATCAGGCCGCCTCGCCGATCGCGATGAGGGATTGCCCCACCCGCCAGGGGAGCAGGCGCTCGAGTCGGAACAGCGGCACCAACGCGTCGTAGAGCTTGAGCGACCCGGCGGGAATTACCTGCCGGCGCAGCACCCGTCCCGCGAACCACCAACCCGGGACCCCGGCGAGATTGAAGTATTCGACGTGCGTCACCCTGAACCCCGTCGCTTGCAGGAGTGATGTCAGCGGGGCGCGCTGGTAACGCCGGTGATGACCCAGGGCTTTATCCATCGTCCCATACAGCGCGGGGAGGGCCGGCACGAGCAGGATCAGGCGGCCGCCGGGCGCCAGCATCCGACGCATCGCTTTGAGCGAGGAGACGTCGTCGTCCACGTGTTCGAGCACGTTGAGACAGATGATGGTGTCGAATTGTTGCCCGGCGAGCGCGCCAAGCTCGGTCGGTAAATAGAGGCGCGCGACCGCAACATTGGCGTGTTTCGCAAAGCGTGTGCGCAGCCGCTCCAGGTACTCCTCCCGCGTATCGGTGAGCACCAGCCGCTCGGAGTCGAGGAGGAACGCCGACAGGTTGCCGATTCCGGAGCCGATCTCCACCACTCGCCGCCCCACCCAGCGGTGCAGGCGATCGAACATCCAGCGGTTGTAGCGCCGGGCGCCGGACAACTGCTCCAGCGTCTCCGCGCCGACCGGATCACTTGGCGCACGCTCGATGGCTATGGGTTTCCGCTCGTCTCAGAGTCGGGCTTCTTGTCGCTGCCGTCGTAGCGACTGAGCTTGCGGTAGAGCGTGGATGGGTCGATGCCCAGCACCTCCGCGGCGCGGGTCTTGTTGCCGCCTTCGCTCTGCAGCACCCACGTGATGTACGCCTGCTCGATCACGTCGAGTGGCGGGTTCTTGTGCTGCCGTTCGGCCACCAGCGGCTCCGCCTTGCGCTCGCTGATCCGGTCGGGGATCGCGGTCCGCGGGATGACGTCGCCTTTGGTCAACGTGACGGCACGCTCCAGCGCGTTCTCCAGCTCCCGCACGTTGCCGGGCCAGTCGTACGCCATGATGATCTCGAGGCCGTCGTCCGCGAGCGCCTTGGGCGCCTCGCTGCGTTCGCGGGCGATGCGCTCCAGGAACGCGGTCACAAAGATCGGGATGTCCTCGCGGCGGTCGCGCAGCGGCGGCAGGGTGATGTTGATGACATTGAGCCGGTAGTAGAGATCGCTGCGGAAGCGGCCGCGCTTGATATCGTCTTCCAGATTGCGGTTGGTGGCGGCGACGACCCGTACATCGACTGGAATCGCTTCGGTGCCGCCGACCGGTATCGCCTCCCGCTCCTGCAATACCCGCAGCAGCTTGACCTGCGTGGCCGGCGACATCTCGCCGATCTCATCGAGGAAGAACGTCCCGCCGCGCGCGGCGGCGAACAGGCCCTGCTTGTCGCGGACGGCGCCGGTGAACGATCCCTTCACGTGCCCGAACAGCTCCGACTCGAGCAGGCTCTCGGGCAGCGCGCCGCAGTTGAGCGACAGGAATTGCCCTTCGGCTCGTGCCGACAGCTCGTGGAGGTAGCGGGCGATGACTTCTTTCCCGGTTCCCGACTCCCCCTGAATGAGGACCGTGCTCTCGGTCGGTGCGACCTGTTCGGCCAGCCGCATTACATCGCTGAAGATGCGCGACTTGCCGAGCGGCTTGACCCGGCCGGAGACCTCGCGGCGGCGGATTTCCTGTTTGAGCTGCTTGTTCTCGGCCCGCAGGCGCCGATGCTCGGCGGCACGGCGGCAGATCGCCACCATGTCGTCGTTCGAGAAGGGCTTTTGTATATAGTAGAAAGCGCCTTCGTTCACGGCCTGAATCGCCGTCTGGAGCGACGCCTGCGCCGTCATCAGGATGACCGGGGTTTCGGGGTCCTGCCCGCGGACCGCGGACAAGATCTCGATGCCGGTGACGCCGGGCATCTTGAGATCGGTCAGGACGATGTCGGGTGCCGAGCCCTTGAGCTGCTCCAGGCCGGCCTTGCCCCCCTGCGCGGTCGTGATGTCGAAGCCCTCGTTTTTCAGCAGGATGCGGAGGGTTTCGAGAATTCCTTGTTCGTCGTCGATGACGAGGATCGATGGAGCGGTGGCCATTATGCGGCTTCCTCCTTACGGCGGGCAGCCGGGAAGTAGACAGTGAACGTCGTCCCTCCGCCCACCTTCGTGTCCACCAGCACAAGGCCGCGATGCGCTTCCACCGCCCGCTGCACGATGGCGAGTCCGAGCCCGGTACCGCCGACGCGTCCGGTGGCGAAGGGCTCGAACAAGCGTTCCTGAAGCTCGGCCGGGATGCCGGGGCCGTTGTCGGTGACGCGCAGCGCCACCGGGTTCTCGATGCCGGCCGCGCCCGGCAGCTCGTTCGCCGCGGCGAGTCCGGTGCGTACCTTCACTGCCGCCCGCGTGCCAGCGGCCTGCACGGCATTGAGGACGAGGTTCGAGACGACGCGGTGCAGCAGATCCTCGTCGCCTTCCATCGGGGTGGGCTCACCCTCGAGCGTGATCTTCACACCGGCGGCGCAGTCGGGATGCTGGCGCACGAGCCGGATGGCCGCTTCGGCCACCGCGTGCAGGTCCATGGGCCGGCATTCCGTGACACGGACGCGCGAGAAGTCGAGGAACTCCGAGAGCAGGCGCGACAGCCGGTCGCTTTCACGCACGATCAGATTGGCCAGGAACTTCTCGTCCGGATTGGCTCGCGACGAGCGACCGAGCTGCTCCACCGAGCTGCGGATGGAGGCCAGTGGATTCTTGATTTCGTGCGCCAGGCTCGACGACAGCTCGGCGACCGCCTCGAGCCGCTCGGCGCGCAGATGCAGCTCTTCCAAGCGCTTGGAGTCCGAGATGTCTGTGAAGATGGCGGAAACGCGGGGCCGTGCGCCGACGGGGCCGTCCAGGGTCGTCGTGGTGACGCCGATCGGAAAGCTGTGATCGGGACGATGCACCGTCGCCTCGACTCGCATCAGGCGGACGCCGCGACGCGCGGTGGATGTCACGGCAGCCCAGAATTCCGGCGCCAGCCGCGCAAATTCCGGCATCACCGTTTTCCCAAGCCACTCGCGGGCCTTGAATCCCAGGATCTCTTCCGACGCGGGGTTGGCATACAACAGGTGCCCGTCGGCGTCGACGGTGATGACGCCTGTGCGGATGTTGCGGAGCACATCGTCGGCCTCGAGCTGTACCTGGCGGACCTCTGCCGTGAGCGCCACCTCACGCCGGCCCAGTACGTTGACCCGGCTCGCGACGTAGGCGATGACGACGGCCACGAGCGCGAACACCGCGAGCTGGATCCAGATGCCCGGGGAAACGCCGCCGGAGTGGCCCCAGAAGACGTCCGCGAAGTACAACAGGCCGGCGAAAACCGTGACGAGACCGGCGTTCGCCGGCGGCATCAGGAGGGCCGTCACCGCGACCAGGATGACGTACAGGCTGGCCAGGTCGCTGTCGGCACCGCCGGTCATGTGCACCACGGCGGTGATGAGGACGACGTCGAACAGCGCCTGGAGGTAGAGGAAGGTCGGCCCAGGCACTTTGCGGCGGAAATGGGTGTGCCAGTAGGAGGCGAGGGTGACGCCCGCGGCGGTCACGAGCATGAGCGACGTGACGAGGATGTCCAGCGGGGCGGCGACCCGGACCTTCAAGGCGGCGGTGACGTAGATGGCGATGGCCAAGCACATCCGCCCCACATAGATCAGGCGGAGGAGCTCGCGGCTGGTCGGAATGGCCGACCCTGTGGATTTGACGCCTAGCCAGCGCATGGGGGGCCATTATTCGCTCGGCTCTGGCAAAATGCAAGAGCAACGGTCGCACCCGACCGCCTAGTCAGTCGCTTCTCATCGACCGTCCACCCCCATCACGTAGACCGGATCACCATCATGTCCGAACAGCACGGCGCTCTGCGTCGGCTTCAGATCGATGGACCGGATGACCGGGTTGAAATGCAGCGGATCGTCTGTGTGGCCGGCGACTCGGTAGCCATGGATGTCCAAAAAGTCGACAACCCTGGAGGACGGGGTGTTCATGACACACAAGACCTGCCACCCCTTCATGCATGCCCTTTGCAACTCCGGCTTGGCGCGAACAGCCTCCGGCAGCGTGGCGACCACATCCCCGGCGCCACCCTTGCCCGCAGGCTCGAGCCAGATCATTCGGACGAATGTGCCGACGTGCAGGAAGAAGTCCAGGAATCGCGCGACCGAGAGAGTCGCCCCCAGGTACGGAAGACCTTGGGAGTCTGCGTCCGCATAGGGGAGCAAATGCAGTTCGATCGTTCGCAGCGTGGCGGGCATGCCTCAATCGACTGCGCCGCGCGAGGACGTCAAGGAAAAGCGCGCGAAACGTCATAACCGACGGTCGGACGGCGACCGTCCTATTGCACCGCGTTCACCATGTCGAAGATCGGCAGGTACATGGCCACGACCATGCCGCCGACGATCACACCCAGCACCACAATCATGATGGGCTCGAGCAGGGACAGCAGCGCGCTCACGGCGGCGTCGACCTCATCGTCGTAGAAATCCGCGATCTTCGTGAGCATCTCGTCCAGGCCGCCGGTCTGCTCGCCCACCGCGATCATGGAAATCACCATGGGCGGGAAGACCTTCGATTTCTGGAGCGGTGCCGCGATCGTTTCACCACCGGCAATCGACGCGCGTGATTCCATCACGGCGTTGTGGATCACCATGTTGCCGGCGGTGCGCGCCGTGATCTCGAGGCCGTCGAGAATCGACACGCCCGAAGAAATCAGCGTGCCGAGCGTGCGGGTGAAGCGCGAGACGGCGGACTTGCGCAGCAGGTCGCCGAGCACCGGCAGGCTCAACATCAGCTTGTCGATTTGCAGCTTACCGGGGGTCGTCTTGTAGTAGCGAGTTACCGCGACGAAACCGAAGATCCCCGCCGCGATCATCGCCCACCAGAAGTTCTTGAGCAGGTTGCTCGCGCCGATCACGATGCGTGTGGGGAGCGGCAGCTGGAGATTCACCGACGCGAACATGCTTTGGAACGTCGGGATCACGAAGATCAGCAGCGTGGCGATCGCGATGCCCGCGACCGAGAAGATCACCGCGGGGTAGATCATCGCGCCCTTCACCTTGCGCACGATGGAGTCGTTCTTTTCGAGGAAGACGGCGAGGCGCAGCAGGATCGTGTCGAGAATACCGCCCGCTTCGCCGGCGGCCACCATGTTCACGTACAGATCGGTGAACGCCTTGGGGTGCTTGCGCAGCGCGTCGGCCAGTGTGTGGCCGCTTTCGACGTCGTACACCACCGCGCGGGTCACATCCGCCAGCACCTTGTTTTCGGTCTGCTGCGAGAGGATGTCGAGCGCCTGCACCAGCGGCAGTCCGGAGTTGATCATCGTGGCGAACTGCCGCGTGAAGATCACGACGTCGCGCGTCTTCACGCCGGGCTTGAAGAAGTCGGCGATCCCGCCGCCCTTCCCCTTCGCTTCGCGGACCTGCACCACGATCATGCGGTTCTTGCGCAGGTGCGCAATGACGTCGTCACGCGTGCCGAGGTCGATCTTATCGCGAACGAGATCGCCCTTCATGTTGCGTGCTGTGTACTCGAAGACCGGCATACTTTATTCCTCCGCGCCGCGCCTCACGGACGCACGGCGACCTTTGGTGGGGCCCCCTTCGGCGTCGCGCCCGCGACCGGTGGACCGTCCTTCTCGTCCGGGGGCGTTTCGCCGATGGACCGCAGGAAATCGTTGGGCTTGGACGTCACGCGCAAGCACTCGTCTTTAGTGACCTCGCGTCCCATGTAGAGCTGATAGAGCGCGTCGTTCAGGGTCTGCATACCGTACTTTTTGCCGGCCTGCATCGACGACTCGATCTGGTGGACCTTGTCGTCGCGGATGAGGGCGCGAATCGCGGGGGTGCAGATCATGATCTCGGCGGCCATGACGCGGCCGCGACCCTTGGCCCGCTGCAGCAGCGTCTGCGTCAGCACGCCCTCGAGCACGAACGCGAGCTGCGCGCGGACCTGCGACTGCTGGTGCGACGGGAAGACGTCGATGATACGGTTGATCGACTCGGCGGCGGAGTTGGTATGGAGCGTGGCGAACGCCAGGTGCCCCGTCTCCGCGATCGTGAGCGCCGCCTGAATCGTCTCGAGATCGCGCATTTCGCCGACCAGCACGACGTCGGGGTCCTGGCGCAGCGCGTACTTGAGCGCCGCCTGGAAGCTGTTGGTATCGGTCCCCACTTCGCGCTGATTGACGATGCACGCCTGATGGCGGTGGATGAACTCGATCGGGTCTTCCACCGTGATGATGTGACCCTTGAGCTCTTTATTGATCTTGTCGATCATCGCGGCGAGCGTCGTGCTCTTGCCCGAGCCGGTCGGACCCGTGACCAGCACGAGCCCGCGGGGACGGTCGGCGAGCTGCGCCACCACGTTGGGCAGGCCGAGCTCGCTGAAAGTCTTCACGTTGAACGGAATCTGCCGGATGACGACCGATACGCAGCCGCGCTGCTTGAACACGTTGCCGCGGAAGCGCGCCAGGTTCTGAATGCCGAACGAAAAGTCGAGCTCGCTCTCGGTCTCGAAGCGCTTCTTCTGATTCTCGGTGAGCACCGAGTACGCGAGCGACAAGGTGTCTTTGGGCGTCATGACCTCTTCGCTGGAGGCGTTTACGATATCGCCGTCCACGCGGATCTTGGGGCGCTCGCCCGCCACGAGGTGGAGGTCGGAAGCGTCCTTTTCGATCATTTCCTCGAGCAGCGCTCGAAGGTTGATGGGCATGCTCCCTCTCCTTATCCGGCTGCGGTTTCTTTCACGACTTCTTCGAGCGTGGTGATGCCCTTCTTGACCTTCAACATGCCGTCCATGCGCAGCGTCAACATGCCCTCTTTCACGGCAAGATCGCGCAGCTCCTCGGTCGACGCGCCCTTCAGGATCTCGCGGCGCAGTGGGCTCGTCAGCGCCATCACCTCATACAAGCCCTGGCGGCCGCGGTACCCGGTGCCGCTACACGTGTCGCAGCCGGCGCCCTTGGAGAACGGCCCCTCTTTCTTGTCGATGCCGAAGGCGTGCATCTCCTCGGGGGTATACTCGTGCTGCTGTTTGCAGTCCTTGCAGATGCGCCGCACCAGCCGTTGCGCCGCGATCAGGTTAACCGCACTCGCGACGTTGAACGGCTCGATGCCCATATCCACCATACGCGTGATCGTCGAGGGCGCGTCGTTGGTGTGCAGCGTCGAAAGGACGAGGTGGCCGGTGAGCGCCGCCTTGATCGCGATCGAACCGGTCTCGAGGTCCCGGATCTCGCCGACCATGATGATGTTGGGATCCTGGCGCAGG
>Ga0137409_10004702_pt1 | contig 14326 bp, 15 predicted proteins | sample CZODoug1_16funga_FD_122059 | JGI IMG/M metagenome (GOLD analysis project Ga0137409, IMG submission 122059) | Vadose zone soil fungal communities from Angelo Coast Range Reserve, California, USA - CZODoug1_16fungal (Hybrid Assembly) | ecosystem: Environmental > Terrestrial > Soil > Vadose zone... | reverse complement strand
GGCCCGGTTATGTGCTCCCAACGGCGAACCCGCTTCCCACTGCCCGATATGTCCGCTTCTCGGAATGTGGCTTTTTGTGCCTGGGAGGAACTGGCCACATTCCGAGAATCCCGTTTGAACGTTTATCAGGGTTTGGCAAGTCGGCACCCAATCAGCTACGCTATGGAATGCGACACTTCCGGCCCCCACTCTTGGCTTTGGTGGTCCTCGTCGTCGCAAGTTTCTTCAGTGGAATAATTCATGCGCAGTCGGTCCGAGGACCCACCCAAGACAATGGCAACGTCCTTGTTAATCCAACCTGTGTGAGATGTCCAGACCCCCCTCTGACGCGTAGTGAGCGCCTGCGGGATCTCGAAGGCGTCGTTCTACTACAAGCAACCGTTACAGCACGTGGAAGGGCGGAGCAAATCGAGGTCGTCAAAGGTCTCGAAAGTGGTTTGGCTAACAGAGCTTTAGCCGCAGTGCGTCGATGGCGCTTCAGGCCAGCTATCGGCAAGGATGGAAAACCCACAGCCGCTCGAATCCCCATCTTAGTAATTTTTGGACTGCGCAAGAAAGGCGGCGGAATCGCAACAGGGTAATTCTCCGGCATGTCCTTTTGGGCAGCACCGCCCGACAAGCCAGTTACGGAGAAGGTGCTATCCGGTTCAGTTGAGGGTAAACTTTGCGGTGTAGAGAGGGCCTTCAATTGACCGAACGTGACGACAAAATCCTGGCGAATCTCAATGCATTTTCCATTTCGGCCATGCAGACACTATTCGCAGCACGCTTTAAAGCAGGACAGCGTGGCGCAAATGTGATCGACGTGGGCGATTTGCTTTTTGGAATCGTTCTAGAGGACCAAGGCATGATGGAAAATCTGCTCTCGAACATGCACGGGGCACAAGATTCCGTGCACGTATTACACTTTCCGTCCCATAGTCCGTTCTTTCCTCCGGCAACGGCTAGCGACATACTGACCAGAATCGAAAGTCTCCTGCCTCCATCAGAACCTTATACTCATACGGTAGAAGTGCCATTGTCGCCTGACCTAGAGCATACTTTCGATGGAGCGAAAGACGTTCGGAACATGTTTCATCAAAAGCAAATCGAACCGTTGCACCTCTTGGCGGCGGTTCTGAGCCAAGAGTCGAGCCAACAAATCAAACCTTTGCGAGAAGCAGGAATTACGAGAGAAATGGTAATGGAGAGGCTCAAAGCAACAGAAAGTTAGGGAAAGCGAATAACGTTGGCAAATCGGCTATCTACACAAATCGTGATTTCATCGCTTGGCCAAGCCTTGTGAAGTCGCCTTTATCGGAATGTGGCTTTTTGCTCTGCACTGGCTTCGGGCCACATTCCGAGAATCCCGTATGGACGTTTCTCGGGACTTGGGATTGGTTCGTGACACTGGTGGCGGTATAATGGGCGCACGATGCGAGTGTTACTCGGAAGTTTTTTCGTGCTGGCTGCTCTTCTTGCAAATCCTGAGTCTTCGAGAGAGCTTCATTCCCGTTACGGTGAACCGGACATCGAGCGCTTCGTGGTGCGTCCCGGTGTTGGTTTGACCGTGGAGTATGGTTCAGACGGGCAGGCCTGCCAGATGATGATTGAAGGACAGAAAATGCTCATTGAGAAGGAACAACCGCCGAAGGGCATGTCCCCCGACATGGTGAGTGGCATTCTTGATGAGGTTGCCCCACTCAGTATTCGCGGAAAAGAAGTTGGTAATGCGATGGAGTCGATGGGTTGCTCCGAGGTTCGCATTGAGGAATATGAGAACGTTTGGATAAGCCGATCGACGGACTATTGCCTCCCACTAAAGTCAGAAAGGGAAAGGAGTGCGCGGATTATTTTTAAGCGTCAGGCCTGTCCACCAAATCCTTTCAGCCTGATTCACAACTAAATTAATGGTATCTGGAAGTCTCACTGCGTCGCGTCACAACTAACCTCAGACTTCCCACATTCCGATCATCCCGTTTCTCGGGCCTTTATCCTGATACGTGAGGAGCAGCTTTCCTTTTGGCGGCTGAGAAAAGTATGACGAACGCGCATGAGTAGAAAGCCATCCAATGACCCGAAAACCCACGCCATTCGGCGAAGGTTGGACCACCACTACTTGAATGTGGAACTGTTTGAAGGCGCTGAAGGGTGAAAATAACGAAGTTTAGAACGGCATAGCCAGAGAACATATATAGCATGTATCGCATCCATGTGAACGAGCCTTGCAAAACGTAATCCCAATAATATTTGCGCCGCCGGTAACCAGCTTTCCTATTCGCGATTATCACAGCCGGAAAAAATACAATGAAAACGCCCACATGCAATGTCAAGAAAAGTGCGGAGGGAGCAACAAACTTTCCCGTCACTGCTCCAACGTGAACCCAAAAACTCACGAATAGGCCGATAGCTGAAATCACTATCAATGGTCTTAACCAAGGTTCTAGCCATACCGGAGTGGGGCGCGAAAGGTCTTCTGGAAGGACAGGCATAAACAAATCCTGTACCGATCCAGGCCGCCGTGCAAGACCAGACTTCAGTGAAATTCCCTGACAGAAGGTTCGCACAGTGGAGTGTATCGCTGCCAAGTCCCGTGAAGTCCGCTGATCAGAATGTGACTTCCAGTTCACTCTGCCGGTTAATGCCCTGTAGGCGTCAAGTTAATCCATCGCGCTCCACGCAAGGTACGGCTGCGAAATAGACTCGATGAGATCGTCCGCATTTTCTTCCATGACGTTATGATCACCACTGATCGCTTTGAATCTAACATTCACTTTGATGTAAGGGCATTCGACATGTACGTAAGTTCTCTGCAATCGATTGGACAAACCGCCTTCAATGGTGAACTCGCTTCGGAGGTCTCTCCGTCGCATGCCGGGCTTGATCTTGCCAATTTGCCGCAGGACTTTCGCAATCCATTTTGTTCGTTCCTGCGTCAGGGCCGCGCTCATCGGAACTGACTCATCATGGATCTGCGCCTGGCCCTTGGCCCATTGAGGGAGTAGTTTCTCATCTGATGGTTCAGCCAGTTTCTCAATCAGACGAGCACTGGCCGTATCGTAAAGCGCATAAGTTCCCGGGCTATCGCGCCAACCCGAATACACCGTTATTTGTTCACCGTCCTTCCAGAAATGCCAGTCCCGAATGGGCACTCCGGGTCCAATCGTTTTCCTCTGGCCGCCCTTTAGATAAATTTCCAATTCCACCGACTGCGGAGGCTCTTCCGACTTCAGCCACACCATGCATCCGACGGTCTGTTTGTCGTCAGCAACGATGGCCTCCAGACAATGCTCGCTATCAGCCATCTTTATGAGAAAGCCCTGACTAGAACTGACATATATGTTCCCTTCGGCATCGAACTCTGCCTGTCTGGTGAACTCGGACCTCTGCTTTCGCAGCACCTTAGGCGCTGATCCGGTTAGGAGCATTGATGCGATTGCGAGGTTGGCGAAGACCGTGGCGAGTGCAGGTTTGCTCATGGATGAACCCCTTCGTGTGTCTCATGGTTAGATTAGACCCGAACCTTTTGACCTAGCTCCTCGACAGCAAAGTTCAAGGTCGTGTTGTTTCCAAACCATGTGCTTTCCGATAATTGTTCACAATCTTTTGCACTCCTGGGGAAAGTTGCTCGAAATTTGCAGTGGCAACTTGAAGGACCTGAGTATTTAACGGAGAAGGCTCCTTCGGAACATTGGTGAACTCGCCCATGTCGCCGCCGTAAGCAGCAAAACACATCTGGACGAGCGTGTTTATCGTTCCGGTCTTTGCTTCACCGCGTTTCAGGGAGACTACCGACAGGAGTTGTTGCTCCAGTCGTCGATCGATCTTCTCTTGGCCGGAGCCAAACAACTGATCCGCGTGACCCTCCGCAAGAAGCGAAATCATAGCCATCGTATTAAAAAACGTATACGTCACAGGGAAGTCTGGGTCATTGAATCGCTTACGTAGTCTCACAAGAATGAATCTTGGGTCGGGAAACTCTAAGATCCCCGGCTGAAACGAACAATAGGAAAAGAGGTCTTCATGGCGTAAAGAATCCACCATAATGGTGCCCGCAGCAGAAATACCCATCGCTCTAAGTCTGACGCAGCTGTCATTGAGACTGGCACTGTATGATCTTGCGTGGGAATCAATAACCTCTTGCAATTGTGCAAGGGTCTCAAGTGTCTCTCGCAATTTATTCTGTTGCCACCCTGAATCGTCGGGCAGGATGACTAATTCAAGTCGATTCGATGTCACTGCAAGGTGCTCTGGCACTCCTAGCCGTCTACTTATAGGGATGACTGCTGTGTCCTCTACTTGAAGGACATAACGCCCTGGACGGGAGAACCTTACGTAGTCGTTGAGGATCAACGAAAGGACGTAAGGTTCCAGGCCGAGTACGTGTTTTGCGAAAAACATGGACCCAGCCATCGGGAAGTGTCCGCTGTGCTCCGCCCTGAAAAGCGCCTTGCGATAGTCACCCAATGGATCTACCCATCCTTCACGAGGTTCAACTAAGAAGGTGTCGGGCATTGGATAGCTCTCGGGAAAGGATATCCCGCGATTTCGTTCGTAGGCGTTGGGCGTGTCCGAGATAAATAGCAAATCAACTAGGATAACTTCACCAACGTGGAATTCTGCACGCCCTGTTTTTGTTCTCAATTCCAAGGAGACGGTTTGACCCAACGCCGGTAGGCAAAAGACGAATAAAAAACAGACTAGGGCAGCTAGATAGGCACTGTCGATTTTGACGTGCTTTTTCACCGATGAAATATTTACCCTGTCTAAATCAAAAAACAGCAGCACAGATGATTAGACACCAATTTAACGAGAGATGTTCAATTTGTCTCACATATGGTCCGGCTGTAGGTGCGCAACTTATTGCTCACAAGGCAGCGAGTAGCGTACGATGTGGCCGCAATGCGCTTTCTTGCACGATCCGTACTCGTCGCGGCCGCAAGTTTTGTCCTGACGCCGAGTTCCCAGGATCTTCACAATCGGTATGGGGAACCGGACATGGAGCGTTTCATTGCGCGGCCTGGGATTGGTCTTACAGTTGAGTACGGTTCCGACCACCTAGCCTGCCAAGTTTTAATAGATCCACCCCAATCGCTCATTCATCAAGAACAGCAGCTTCCGCTGATGTCTTCGGATGGTGTGTCCGATGTTTTGGAAGAGATCGCACCCGCTGCTACGAGGGGAAAAGAAATACTTGCGGTTATTCATGTGTCTGGATGCAATGAGGCTCGCATCACGGACTACGAAAACGTATCTATAATGCGCTCAAAGCACACCTGTGATCGTTCGAGCAAGGCCCAGGACGTGCGCACAACAATCATGTTCAAACGAGACATTTGTCCAAAGCAGACCACACAGCCTCAATCTAACCTCCTTCAGTGAATCGAGACCCTTATCTAACATTCGACGGCTTCAAACTCACAATTTCTACCGCACTTGGCTTAAGGCTCAGATGGTTAGCCTCGGCTTGATTGCGATCGGCAAAGTCGGGCGCAACGTAGGAGCGGTCATCGGAGGGGGGCACTGCAAATAGGAGATAGTCACCGGGGATTGCCCAGATAATTTTAAATCTTCCATTCATATCGGTTTGCGTGGTCAGCATATTTCCCGCCATCTGACGCAATGCTTTGGATTCCGGAACAGCCACAACGACCCAGCCAGGAACTGGTTTGATTTCATCAAGGACCTGGCCGCTGACCGTAGCCGTGTCTGTCGCAAGTGTAATTTCGCAGTCGTTCAGCAGAGTGCTGACACCAACATCTATGGGTTCAATTGTATAGTCTCTACCCGAACATTGGGCTCGCTTCACGTATGCTGCCCCCATCGAGAAAAAACGGTAATGGCCAGGCGGGATGTCGCGTATATCGAAGTCACCTTCTTGATCCGCAACGGCACTTCCTCCAATTACGCCGGGGTGATCCGTGGGGATGAACAATACTCGAACTCCGGCAGATGGTATGTTACGGGAACCCTCTAAACCGACCTTACCGCGCACTTCTGCGCCGTTGCCAATATTCACGTTTACCTCGAAATCTTTATCGGTGATCCGCACAAGAGAATAGCCTTGTCCTGATACGGTCCAGTCGTCGCCCACAGGATCTATGGCCCAGGCCGTCACGATGTATTCCCCAGCGGGAAGACCATCAAGTGAGAACGCGGTCTCTGCAAAGTTTCCATTTAGGCTGTGCAAGTTTGGCGGGTCGCCTGAACGATTGACCGTCACGTCATATCGACGTTTTCTGGTCTGTGCCGGGGGAGCAATGATTTTGCCACTGATGGTGTAAGTCGGTTCAGATTTGACTCCCCAGATTTGAATCCCTGATCGTTCGGTTCCCGATGTGACTTGGACGCGCTGCGCATCGTCGAGCAATGAAGCGTTTGGATAGTACTGTGGTTGGTAGCTGAACCGATGCTCAGGATTTCTGCCTTCCTCGCCGGCGCGGACGTAATAAGACCCAGGTCGTAAGCCAGAGATATAAAAATTCCCGTCATCATCAGTAGAACTGCCGTCGCCAAACCCAAAATGCCGAGAGCCATCGAGCCGGTACTCAGCGTGGGCGGCGGTGACCATGACCCCGACGACGGGTTTGCCATTATCGTCGTAAACGCTCCCTGAAATAGCGCCAGCGGCATCCAGGCGGAAATCTATCCCCTTAATGCTCTGACTCGGCTTCAGAGAGACCGTTTTGGGTCTACTCTGTGGCCCATCTACTCCATAGGTCTTTCCTAAGAACCCAAAAGCACTAGCATCAATGTTGTAGTCTCCCGGGGCAGCCTCAGGAAATACGAAACTTCCATCCGGTTCTGTTCTCGCCTGCGGGAAAGCCCGATGGAGCACAGCCTCCTGAGGCTCCAGGAAAACTACTGCATCAGAAAGTGGTTCACCAGTGTCGGCACGATAAACGTGTCCCGAGATTCGCGCGGAGGATTGGGTTGGTACTTGCTGTGATGAACTGTCTTGCTGATCAGCAGTTTGGATCTGTCGGCTTGCTGCGGCAAGCGTTAGGGGATACAAAACCCAGAATAGGAGCAGCGTGTAAGGTAATAGGCGCGTACTGACCATTCGTCACCCGCCAACTCATCTATTGAGATTATTCATCAGTGACCTGTCCGCGTCAATTCAGGACTAGAACAATTCCGCCAACTCCCGAGAAGTCTTATCGGAATGTGGCTTTTTGGCCACGCACTGGTTTTGGGTCACTAAGAAACTTTCGCTTCGAAAAGACATATGAATGGGTATTCTCGAGATTGTCTCCAGGTATTTAGTGTCTATTCTTGGTACTGAAGGTGAGGAGGAAACGCCTTTAAGCGCTATTTTGTTCCCGCAGTGTAAGTCTTGGTGAAGCCGTTGCGGGCGTTGGTGACCGTGAAGGTGCCGTTCGTCTGTGCCGACACTTTGATCCAGTACGCCGTCCCATTGTGCTGGGGTGGCGGAGGTGCTCCCGGACCGGGCGCAGGAGCCGTCATCGGAGCGATCGGCATGCTGGCTGGCTCGTCATCAACCGTATTAGCGATGAACATGCCGGGAGCGGTGTACTCCTGACCGCTCAGGAGCGAGAAGTGCATCTGCCAGAGATCCTCGAGGCCTGGAGATGAGTGAACCGTCTGCATCGTTTCAGGTTCGCCACCTTTGCGGGTGCCGTCATTCATGATGGCAACGCGAGGGCGAAGCGCGTGTACGACCACTACCGAATTAGAGCTCGCCTGTCCGTGGTGCAAACCCAAAAGGAGATCGACAGTACCAATGGGATTATTCGGACACATCAACTCGAATTCTTTGTTCTTAGTCAAATCACCTAAATGAATGGTGCGAAACTTCCCAAACGTAACGAGGCTCCCGACGGATTGCGGGTCTTCGGCATTGTTCTCTCCCGGCTTGAACTGGGAACAATATGGATTCGGCTTGCCTGCGCCCGGAAGCGGCGTCTTGAGGACTTGTCCAGCGGACGCCACAATACGCCAATCGAGACCAGCCGCCGGAATCTTGTCGCCGGGTTTCACGACTGTGTGTGTGGCCTTGGCGTAAAGCGGCGGGTATGTCTTCTGCAAAAATTCGTCGGCAGCAGCGCCGGGCTGAACGTTCGGACCATGATCGATGAACTGCTTAATCGGGATGCGGGCTGCCAGTTCCGCTAGTCCGCCAAAATGATCGCCATGCCAGTGAGTAATGATCAGGTGATCGATCTGCGTAACGCCGGCGTCTTTCAAAGCGGCCATGATGCGTTCGGCATCACGAACGGCGCTTGGAGCCACGTTCCCCGCGTCAATGAGGACCGACTCGCCTGAGGGGGCCACAAAAAGCACCGAATTACCGCCCTCGACATCTACAACATAGATGTCCAATGTTGTTCTCGCTGTGCGCGTTTGGGCAACCAAAGACGCCGCGGAAACAGCGAAGGCCAGCAGTAGAAACGCGGTCTTTTTGCGCATGAGAGCACTCCGTGGGGTTTGCCCGGAATTTCCGAATGAGCCCTCTGTGTCAGGCATCGTACGCTTCTCCTGCCTTTGACACAACATATTTACCAACAGAGTAAGCCCCAGCGGGACCAGCCGGGTTCCGACGGCTCGTTCTTCCCGCCTGGCGAGTCCCGTTTCCCGGGCCAAGTCCCGATAAGTCCGCTTATCAGAAACTGGCTTTTTGCCCCGGGCTAACTTCAGGCCACATTCCGATAAGCCCCGTTTCTCGGGAGTTAGACTTCGCGACCCGCGCTGGTGGCAAATTCATTGTGTCCAGGGCAGGAGAGGCATTACGATGCACAAGCGAGAAGTCTAAATCCGAAATTCCGGCTGAGAATCCTTGGAGGTGACTTATGACCGTATCTGACCGTCGAAGTTTCTTGACCACCGCAATTGCTACATTGGGAGTAGCGGCGACCGCCGGCCACCCGGACTTCTTGGCCGCCCGCCCGCAAACGGAGGATACTTCCAAGAAGTTCCGCATCGACGCACACCATCATTTTGCGCCGCCGACATGGGTCGAGGCGATGAAGGACAACAAGCTGCTGCAGGTTGCGAATACGACCTGGACAGTTGAAAAGTCTCTCGAAGACATGGACCGGGGCGGCGCCTCCGCCGCGTTGATATCCATTACCAATCCGGGTCTATATCTCGGCGATCAGCAGCAGACAATCCGCCTCGCCCGCGAGTGCAACGACTTCGGCGCGAAAGTGGTGCAGGACCACCCGACTCGATTCGGGTTGTTCGCCGCGATGCCGCTACCCGACGTCGGTGCCACATTGAAGGAGATTGCGTACGCCTACGATCAGATCCACGCCGATGGGATCGGCTTCATGACCAGCTTTGGCGACACCTGGCTGGGTAACGCCGCCTACAAGCCTGTGTTTGAGGAACTCAATCGGCGCAACGCCGTCGTCTTTGTCCACCCGACCGCAGCCGATTGCTGCCGGAACCTCAACTACGGCGTGGCTCCGGGGAGCATGGAATACGGGACCGACACGACCCGGGCCATCACGGATGTCTGTTTCAGCGGATACGCCGCGCACTTCGCCAATATTCGCTGGATCTGGTCGCACGGCGGCGGCTCCATGCCGTTCCTCGCTGGGCGCATTTCGGGTGGCTCGGCCAGCCACAAGGAGCAGATGCCCAATGGCATGATGGCCGAGTTGAAGAAGATGTATTACGACCTGGCAGGCGCAGCCTATCCGGGCGTAGTTGCTTCCCTGCGCCAGCTCGTGACGCCGGACAAGATTCTGTTCGGGACCGATTTTCCGCCCGGAGGCCACATATTGGAACAAGCCCAGGCTATCCGCGAATTGAAGATGTTCACCGATGCCGAACTGAAGTTGGTCGAACGCGACAATGCAACGAAACTCATACCGCGGCTGAAGAATACATAGGCCGCCGGAATAAGAACCGGGGTTCGTTGCCACATCCTGATAAGTCCTGCTTATCGGAATGTGGCTTGCAGTCTCAGTTGCAGTGCGGAAAGCGATAAGAGGGCATCCAAATGTTCCACGAAACGCGCATTGAATACGTGTAATCCTGGCAGGTTCGGCTCAAATTCCGAATAGTCGGCAACTCCGAAAGTTGCTTTCCGTCAGATGGTCATGCGTGTTAACTTCCGTGGCGCGCCAGGACTTATCCGCTTCTTGAATGACTGAATTTATCTGCAGCAATCGGATGCGCGGCAATTTTAGAACCGGACGCGGTCTTTATCCCCGGTTCGCTCAGAGGAGGGAACATGAGGATCCTAGTGATTGGTTTGATCGTGTTGGGTGTGGCGGTCTCCGTCTCCTATGCACAGAGCCAGAACAATACACGCCCGACGATCGCAAACGAAGAGGACTTCCATCGGGCGATGAAGGAACTTTCCAACTGGGGACGATGGGGAGATGACGACGAACTCGGCGCCGCCAATCTGATTTCACCCACGAAGCGGAAACAGGCCCTCGCTTTGGCCAAGGAAGGCGTGGCCATTTCACTCGCGCACGACGTCGCCCAGGAAAAGGCCGCGGATGCGCCCTTCATTCTGGAGAGGACACTGAACGACGTCACGGCGACGGGCACCACGGATCGCTACCAATATACGGGCACGTATCATGGCGTGGTTCACAGCCATCTGGATTCGGTGGACTGTCACATGATGGTCGACGGCAAAGGATACAATGGCCGGTCCATGGAAGAAATCAAAGCTGCGGCAGGCTGCCCGAAAGGGAATATCAATGCTCTGAAAGATGGAGTGGTGACGCGTGCCATCCTGTTCGACGCGACGCTCCTGGCCGGGAAGGCCACGCCCGAAGGATGGCTTGAACCGGGAACGCCTGTCCATCGGGAAGACCTCGAAACCCTGGAAAAGTTGGAGCACGTAAAAGTGGCTCCCGGCGACGTGATCCTTCTCTACACTGGCCGTTGGAAACGGCGCGCCGAGAAAGGCCCGTGGGGGAGGGATACCGGTTTCGCCGGTTATCACGCTGACGTCGCATACTTCCTGAAAGAACGCGGCGTATCCTTCATCGGATGCGACGGTCCGAATGACGTCTTGCCCACGGGCTTTCCCCCGACGGTCACAAACCCTCTACACCGCCTGGCGCTAGTCGCGATGGGCGTGAGCATTTTCGATAATCTGGATTTCGAAAGAGCCGTTGAGCATGCGAGGCAGTTGACTCGCTATGAGTTTCTGTTCTCGGCTGCCCCGCTGCGGATCGCCCTGGGAACGGGTTCGCCGCTTAATCCGCTGGCGATCTTCTGATCCGGGAACGGTCGCGGGCGATTGGGAGAATTCAAACGTGCTCAGACGCGCGTTCGTTCGTGCGCCTTCCCTTCCAGCATTAAACGCAGCCAAGTTCCGGGAAATCGTCTGATCGGAATGCTGCCCTGGGTGTTAGGGGTATTTTCCACATTCCGACAATCTCGGGCGGTGGGAGGCTGGTGGGTCTTAGGGAGAGATTTTAAGAAGCAAATTAGGGCGCATTCCCGATCCACCAAAGAACCTTGCCCATGATTTTCCACTCGTGTTTGCTATCCAGTACAATCGAATCGCACTCTCTGCTCTCCGGCTGTAGCACCTCCGTATGGTCGTAGCGCTGTAGTCGGGACACCGTCAATCCCATGTCTCTATGCCACGCAATTACGACTTTACCGTTGAGTTTGGCGGGGTCTGTTTGCGAAGAGTCCACGACGAGGATGTAGCCGTCGTGGATCAATGGCATCATCGATTTTCCTCGCACGCGCAAGCAGGTTGTCGCAGATGGGTTCGGGCACCAATCCTGAGGAGCTGCAATCACGGATTCAACTGGCGCGTCGTGAAGTATCGCCGAGGTGTCCCCCCTTTCGCCATGGGACGCCGCTACAACCTCCTGTAAGGGAATCGCTACCAACTGCGGAGCCTTGGAGGTCTTAAGACCACTCCCCGCGCTCGCAATTTGAAAGTTGAGGGTGCCGGTCCGGCTGAGTTGCCTGCCGAATTTCGGCATGGCGCGCCTCAAGTCTTCGGCCCGCAGACCGGCTCGGCCCCAAAAATACCAACAAAGAGGGGCACCTGCGAGATTTCCAAGCCCAATGTAGCCGCCTGCACTCGGTTCCTGAGTGCCGCGCTCCCATCGCGATATAGCCATTGCCGTGCAGTGGAGCCGTTGTCCGAAAGCATTCTGACTCAGATTTAGGTGCTGACGGAATTTGAAGACACTCGTCGCCCAGTCCGCTTTAGGAGAGATTTTCGAGTTGCTTTGCAACTTTCGCATTGCCTTGCTGTTCTTGGGAGGAGTCTATCGGTCTCTGGCCCCAGAGGGCGGCACTTTTAAATAGCACTCAGTGACACCCCTCTTCAATCGGGTAAAAGCTGTAGGAAAACTGGTTCAAGGCCGTCGGTCACTGCTTATCAGGGACACCGAGTTTATCGCGCTTAAGGTTCCGTATGATAAACAGGGCATCATTTATGGCATCTCGCTCACTGTGACCGTCGCTTCCTTGGCGTAGCTGCTGAAGTCGCTCGAAAATCAGGTTCTCCACTTTTTGTATCCTCTCAAGCACCTTTTCACGGTCAAATTCGAGGATCAGGTCCTGAAGAGGAGCTTGCCATCCCGGGTATTTCAATTCTGCATCGTTCATTGTGTGTCTCCTTCTCTGACTGACCTCCGATCACCGCTCGTTTCCCCTGGCCTAGGACACTTTCTCCTCAGAGTAGCAGATTAACATTAATGTTAGATATCACATGTTAGTCGCGATTTCAAGCCATCTCCCGCGAACGCCGGGGTATTGCTTGCAAAATGTCTAGGGGTATCGAGCGGGTGCATCGTTGCTCGCACTACATACGCCTTGAGAAGTCCGCTTATCGAAATGTGCCCGTCCGGCCAAGATCAAGACGACTTAGTGAGACTCGGCGCTCCAATGGACGCGGATAAACTGCGAGGCATCGCCCACCTCTGTTCGATTCAAACTCAGCATGTCCCGCGACGGACAAAATGCCTGGCCCTTTATTAACTGTTAGGTTAAATTATCTCATAACTAATCCGACCACGATTAACTACTGGAATCATTCGCGTTGTATGGAGGATCAATCCATGATTATCGGAGAGCGTTTGCGTGCATTACGTGAGGAAAAGAAGTTTTCGCAAGGCGAGGTCGAGAAGCGAACGGGATTGCTTCGCTGCTACATCTCTCGGGTCGAGCACGGACACACAGTTCCAGCTGTCGAGACCCTTGAAAAATTTGCTCGCGCCCTCGAAGTCCCGATGGACCAACTCTTCTACGACGGCGAAGAACCGCCCAAACTGCCGAACCTCCCGAAGCGGAAGACTGCCAACGACATCTTGTGGGGCAGCAAGGGCAAGGACGCTCGCCTGCTTACCCAGTTCTGCCGGTTGTTCAGCCGCATGGAAGAAGGTGACCTGGGAATGGTGCTGTTCATGGCACAGAAGATGGCGAGGCGGAAGGCAGTTTGAGATTATCGTTGTAGGAAACAAGCTTGCCGCCATCTAGTACGGCTGACCATTCACCTTCTTTTTCAATCGTTACGCGGTATCCCTGCTCCGCTGAAATTAGCGCTGTGCAGGTCCACGTATGCAACTTCAGTTTTTTGTGGCAGGCGTTCATACCGACGCCTACTTTTGCCGCGAACTGTGCCACGGTTTCGCCTATGAAGTGTTTGGAGGATATGTTGGCGTAGGCAGAAACTGCGAACGCCAAACACAAGAACAGCAATATCCCTGTACGCTTCCTGGTAGATATCTTGCTCTCATTCATGGAATTGGACTCCTGTTTTCCTTTGCCTTCCACCTTTGCGACCGCTCTCGCGGACAACAGCAGCCTCGCCAAGTCCTGGTGAATAGGAACCACGCCATCAATACCAAACAGTTGCTGATATGCCCGTCTCAAGTAACTTTGCGAATTGCTTTGCAACCACAGGCCGACTGAAATAGTATCCCTGCCCCTCATCGCAGCCGTGAGCCTGAAGAAACGCCAACTGCTCTATTGTTTCGACACCCTCAGCGATGACTCTGTGCTTGAGACTTTTGCCCATGGCAACGACCGCGCTCACGACAATAGCATCATCTGAACCGGCAATAATATCGGGCAGGAATGACTGGTCGAGCTTCAGGGCGTCAATGGGAAACCGTGTCAGATAGCTCAAGCTGGAATAGCCGGTACCAAAGTCATCCACTGCCAGTCGCACACCGATGGCTTTGAGTTGTCTAAGCGCGTAGGCAGTGGACTCGGCATGCCGCATGAGAACGGTTTCGGTTAATTCGAGTTCAAGATAATTTGAATCCAGGTTGCTGTTCTTCAGGGCAACTTGAACGCCCTCCAAAAAGTGCTCGCTCCGAAATTCCAGCGACGAGATGTTGACTGCCACAGGGACGGCTGGTAGGCCCGCATCAAGCCATTCCCG
>Ga0137409_10004694_pt1 | contig 14343 bp, 11 predicted proteins | sample CZODoug1_16funga_FD_122059 | JGI IMG/M metagenome (GOLD analysis project Ga0137409, IMG submission 122059) | Vadose zone soil fungal communities from Angelo Coast Range Reserve, California, USA - CZODoug1_16fungal (Hybrid Assembly) | ecosystem: Environmental > Terrestrial > Soil > Vadose zone... | reverse complement strand
GCCGCGTTGTCGGGCGCACGCGTCGATACATATTCGCGTGCGCGCTGCGGCGAGGTCAGCAGCCAGCAGCGCGGCGCGCGCAGGCAGTGCGTGGAAATTTCATCAACCCGGATCAGTTGCGGCGCGACGTTGCCCGCCAGCGTGGCGGCGTCGCGCAATTCAGCGAACCAGTTGTCGCGCGTGGCGGGCGCGCTCCAGTCGGCGGCCACCAGCGCGGGCTGCGGACGCCACGCGTAGAAGGCGAAGTCGTAATAGAACTGTTGGTCATGAATGACGACGTCATCACGCTGCAGCAGCGGCCGCGCGGCACGCGCGAGTTCCGCCGTCGATAATTGTGGCCAGCGCGCCGCGACGAGAAGCAACGTCTGCAGCAGCGCCACACCGGCGACGACCGCAACCAACAGCACTCGTCGCGCCGATGTGTGACCGAACCACCATGTGCCGGCAGTCCCTGCGCACGCAGCGGCGGGCAGCCACCAAACCTCGGGGCCGATCCAGCGCAGAGACTTCGGCGCAATGTCGCTGCGAACCACCCACGCAAATGAAAGCAAGGCGATGCTCAGAATCGCCAGCGCCAATAGCGCGGGCAGAAACGCGTGATCTTCCTTCTCAATCCGCGCCAGCGCCACGCCGCTGAACATTGCCAGCGGCAACGCCGCAGGCAATATGTAGCCGACGATCTTCGACGACGGGATGCTGAAGAAAAGCACGGTCAGCGCGGCCCACAACGCGAGCCACAGTGCCGCATCGGGCGCCCGCGCGTGTGCGCCGCGCCAACCGTGCCACCAGAGCAGCGACCACGGTAAGAGCGCGAGCGGCAACAACGCAAGATAAAACCACCACGGCTGCGGATTGTTGAAGCCGGTCTGCAGGAAGCGACCGAAGTGCTGACCGATCACGAAGTAGTCGAAGAATCCCGCCACGCGCTGCTGCGCAAGCCACGCCCACGGCACCGCGATTGCGGCCCACAGGACCAGCGCGAGCACGGGATGAAGTTCGAGCGCCGCGCGCCACCGTCGCCGCGCCATGAGATACGCGACCAGGATCAGTCCCGGCAAGACGATCCCATGCAGTCCCTTGGTCAAGGTCGCAGCGCCGGCGCACGCCGCAGCTGCGGCAACCCACCACGCGCGCCGCGGCTCGACCGCGTTCACAGCCCGCCACAAACACGCTAGCGTCGCGCCAATCCAGAACGCCACCTGCAGATCCATGTTCGCGTATTGACTCGATAGGAACCACAGTGGACTGGCCGCGAGCACGCCCGCGCTCCAAAGCGCCGCGCGCCGATCGAACATCACCCGGGCGAGCGCGTAAACGAGCAGACAGCCGGCGATACCGAACAACGCCGGCACGAGTCGCAAGGCTGCTTCGTTCACTCCGAATAGCGACAGCGACGCCGCGGCAAGCCAGTAGTAGAGCGGCGGCTTATGCAGGAACGGCAGGCCATCGAGGGTTGGCACCACCCACTCGCGCTGCGAGAGCATTTCGTAGGCGACGCCGCCATAACGTCCCTCATCGGGCAGCAACAGCGAGCGAGCGCCGATCTGCGCCAGGAACGGCACGGCGAGCAGGCACGCCAGCAGCGCGAGGTCACGCCACCACGACGTCAGATGCTCGGGCGTGCGTTGCGGTTGACTATGATCCAAGGGAAGTGAAGATTGAGAACTCGAACCCGATTGCGGCATCGACCCGCGGGCAGGGCGCCAAGGCCATCGCCTGCTGCGCCGACGACTACGCGCAGCATCCGGCGATCGATGAAGCGATTATCCGGCTTCTCGCGGCGCGCCGTCTGAGCGCGATCAGCGTTCTGACCGAATCGCCGGCATGGCCGCAGCGGGCGCGTCCGCTGAAAGAAGCGGCCGCGAACGTCGCCGACATAGGCCTGCATCTGAACCTGACGCACCGATTTGCAGAGGGCACGATTACAGAGATGGCATTGCACTCGCTCGCCGCAACGATTGCACGTGCGTACGCCGGCACGCTTGATCGCGGCGCCTTGCGCGACACCATCGCGCGCCAGCTCGACCGCTTCGAGGATGCGTTCGGCGCGCCGCCCGCCTACGTCGACGGCCACCAGCACGTGCACCAGTTGCCCGTCGTGCGCGGCCTGTTGCTCGATGAACTCACGCGCCGTTACCCGCGCGCGGCGCTATGGCTGCGATCAACGCGGCCGCCGCCGGGCGAGCACGCGCTGAAGGCATGGATTGTTTACCTGCTCGGCGGCGCTGCGCTCGGTCAGGCAGCCAAGCATGTCAACGTCGGCGTCAATTCGGCCTTCGCGGGTGTGTACGCATTTGACCTGGACGCGCGTGAATGGACCCAGGCGCTGCTCGCATGGGTAGCGCGGTTGCCAAATGGTGGTCTTCTCGTTTGCCATCCGGCGCGCGCGCTGGTTCCAGGCGATGCGATCGCGGCGGCACGCGTGCGCGAATTCGAGGCGCTGCAAAGTGGCGCGCTGGAAACCGCGTTGGCGGCAGGCGGTGCGCGACTCGCGCGCGTCAGCAAAATTGCGCTCTAAGGGCTGCTAGCCGCCGGACATTGCCAACTAACTCCTGCAAGATCGACTGCGCTATTTGCATCGACAATTTGTCCGCGGGTCGTCACTTGGCCAACGCGACGGCACCGGCGGACGATGCGGGCGCACTACGTGGCCGCCATCGTCAGCCCGTCGATTTCGCGCGAGACCACGATTGCACCGCCATCCTGCGTCGCGTCGAGCCATTGCGCATGGGCTTCCGGCGCGACGATCACCGGCATCCGATCGTGCAGCGGCGCGAGCGCCGCGTTAGCCGCGCAGGTGACGATCGTGAAGGTCTCCACGCCGACGGCCGCGGGCCGCGCCGGATCGCGCCACCATTCCCACAGACCAGCCAGGGCGAACAGTGGCTCATCGCGCAGGGCAATGCGCCAGCGCGTCTTCTTTCCCTTCGGCCCGGTCCATTCATAAAACGCACTGACCGGCACCAGGCAACGCCGGCTACCGAACGCGGCGCGATACGCGAGCGAGGTGGCCAGGGTCTCGCCGCGAGCGTTGACGCAGCGAGCGCCGAACTTCAGATCTTTGGCCCACATCGGCACCAGGCCCCAGCGTGCGAGCGCTATTTCGCATTCGCCGTCGGCGCCAAGGCGCACGATCGGCGGCCGGTCGGTCGGGCGCACGTCGGGGTTCGGAGGGAATGCGAACTCGCGCGCCGGGTCGGACGGCACACGGAACTTAGCGCGAATTGCAGCCGGATTTTCCGACAGGTCGTAGCGGCCGCACATGCGCTGCGCTGGAACGAATATCCGCGCGCCGTCAATGCAGCTGCTGCTGCAGGAACATGAGCTCGCCTTGGCGCCGTGCCTTTTCCGAATCGAGCTGCGACTGTTGCGCACGCAAGCGATCGAGCTGCCCCAGCAGGTCGTTGACCTGTGTCGTGATGCGCGCGCGCTCGCCATCGATCTGCGTAAACTCGGCTTGCAGGCGCGCAATCTGTGCCCGCACAGCAACCGGATCCGATTCACCGGGCGCGCGCTGGGCGCGGGTTGCGCCAGGAAATGCCGCCAATGCGCCAGCACAGGATGCGGCAACGAGCAATGCGCGTAGCGACCAAGGAGCGGACCGACTTCGCAGAGTGGACATGATGAAAATCCTTGGCGGGCGCCGCGCAAGGGGTGCGACCGGGACCAGTGCGCTGGCGTACCTTTGCGCGGCGATCCGGATCCGACAAATCCGGACTAACAATTTACGCTGGCGCTTGTTCGCGTGGCGTTAACGTCAGGTGCAGCAGGCGGCCGCGGCGGACCACGCGCAACACGCACAACGTACCAATGCGACTGGCATCGAGTTGGCGTTGCAAGTCGTCGATGCCGGTGACCGCGTTTCCATCCAGGCCGATGATCAGATCGCCATCCTCAACGCCCGCCAATTTCGCCGGACTGCCGCGCTCGACGGTCAGCACACGCACGCCGGATTCCTGCGCGATATCGAACGCGCGCTGCAAGCGGCGCTGCACGGGCTGCGTCGCGCCGGAAACACCGATCAACGCGCGCCGCACACGACCGTGCGCAAACAGCTGTTGCACGACCCAGCGTGCGGTGTCGACACCCACCGCAAAACACAGCGCTTGTGCACCCGGAATGATCGCGGTGTTGACGCCGATCACTTCGCCGGCGGAATTCACCAGCGGTCCCCCGGAATTTCCCGGATTCAAGGCCGCATCTGTCTGGATGATGTCGTCCATCAAGCGACCGTTGATCGAGCGCAGCGATCGACCGAGCGCGGAAATCACACCGGCGGTGACCGTGTTCTGGAAGCCCAGCGGATTGCCGATCGCTACCGCAATCTGCCCCGGCCGCAAGGCACGCGACCGCCCGAGCGGTGCCGCAGGCAGGTCGTTGCCGCCGACACGGATGACGGCAAGATCGGTGTCGGGATCGTCGCCAATCAGATCGGCGTCGAATTCGTTGCCGTCCGGAAACGTTGCGCGAATCTTCGCTGCATCGTGCACGACGTGGCTGTTGGTGAGCAGATAGCCGTCGGGCGTGAATGCAAAGCCGCTGCCGGTTCCGGCGGCGTTGCGACCGCGCGCGCGCTTGTTGACCGCGATGGACGCAACAGCGGGGCCGACGCGCTCAACCACGGACACGATCGTGCGCGAGTAACTGTCGAGTAGTTGCGCATCGCTGGCCGCGGGCGGAGGCGCGGCCGCCTGGCGAACGGCTGGATCGCCCTCGAGCAGAAGATAGTTCCGATCGGCTTCCGCCGAGGAACCCGTCACGCGTTTCACGCCGACCGTGGAGGCGCGCGGCGCCGACCCGGATTTGAACTCATGAGTAGGGCCCATTGTCCGCATGTCGGTGCGCCGCGCGCGGATTCAAGCGCCAACGCAGATCGCCCAAGTGGGTGTGCGCTGCGGACGCTGGCGCGGAAACTGCTGCCGGATTACCGCGCGGGCTGACGCGAGGCGGATGCGATCGAACACGTGCTTCGCTTGCCGGTGATCACGCGTTGCGGCCGCCCATCAGCGACCCATCGACCGCCAATCAGCCGTCAATCAGGCGACGCTCAGTAGCGAATCCAAATGCGGCCCCGGCAGCAATAGGTTCGGCAAAGTCTCTTTGACCGGCGTCAGGCCGGGGGCTGCCGCGGATTGCTGCACTCGTAGGCGATAGCCGCGCCTTCTTACCGGCACGATATCGATCGCTGTTACTCCTTGCGCGCGCAGGCGCGCGCGCAGCCGCGATACCAAGGCGTCGGCGGCGCGGCCGCCGTTGTCGGCGGTCGGGCGCTGGGCAAAGGCGGCGCACAGATCACCGCGACTGACTGCCTGTTCGGGCGCGCTGGCCAGACGATGCAGCACCAATACCTGCGCACGAGTCAGATCGAGCGTGCGGCCGGCAAGCCGCACTTCGCCCGCGTCGGCATCGATCAGCAGATCGCCCAGCAGGCGACGACGGCCCCGCTGTTCAACGCGATCGACACGCGTGCGCAAGGCAGCGCGCAAGCGCGACTGCAGCAGCCGGTGCGAGGACGTGTCGCGCCAGACGGCATCGAAGCCCGCTTCGAGCGCAACCAGTTCCTCCTGTTCGTCGCGGCAGCCGAGAAGGATCACAGGACAGGCGGCACGCTCGCGCAATCGGTACAGCAGCTCGATCCGCGCAGTCAGCGGCACTTCGGGCCAGGCGATCAATGCCAGATCGGGCGCGTACGGCGCGGCGCGGTGCAGCGCCTGCGCTTCGGGTTCCACCAGCAGGCAAACACCGCCATCGTCCTGGAGTGAGCGCAACACATCGCGCTCGGCAGCGCCGATGGTCGCGGCCACCAGCAGTACGCGCGGGCGCGCACGCGGTACAGACGATGGGTTCGAATCTACAAACACAGTGGGAGGCGTCGGGCGAACCCGCGTCGCGTTGACCGGGTCACGTTGGACAATGCTAAGCGACGATTGTGCGGCGTTCGTCACGCGGCACTGTTGCAGCCATTGCGGACTTGGCAATGCGCGTTCGCGTCGAACGAATGACCGACGCGCGCGCAGACGAGACGCGCCGAACGCAAGCAAGCGGCGATCGACTCGCGACAGAAGCACTGCGCTCAGCGAGCGCCAGATTCTTGACGCGCGCTCAACGAGCGCGCAGGGCGAGCCCGCTCACGCCGAAACTGCGGCGCAGTTGCCGGAACATCGTCCAGCGCGAACCGAAGCCGACATTGGCCGCAACATCATTCAAATCCAGATCGGTGATTTCGATCATCCGCCGCGCCACCTGCGCCCGCTTGCGTTGCAGAAACGCATGCGGCGTTGTGTTGTGCACCTGGCGAAACAGGCGCACCAGATGGAACTTCGACAGCGACGCAGCGCTCGCAATGTCGTCGAGCGAAATCGTGTCGGCGTAGTTGCTCAGGATGTAGTCAGTGGCCCAGTTGACCCGTCGCATCAGTTCTATGCGGGTCGATGGTTTGACCGAGCGAATCGTCTCGGCCCGCTGTTGCAGCAGATGCTCGGTGGTGATCACGGCCTCGAGCAATTCCTGATACCGCTCGGCGAACCAAGTCTCATCGGACTCGCCGCGCCGGACTGCTTCATGCAGATCCTTGAGCAGGGGCGTCACCGAGATATCGTGCGGCCGCAGGCGCTCGCAAAACGCGAGTGGACGGCGCGGAAGGTCAGCGCCTTCGTCGGCCGCTTGCGCGAGCGAGGTCGACATCGCACCGAATACTTCGGCTGGCATGCCACGCTTGAGAAAAATGCACAGCGCGGACATATCGCGATCGGCGCGATCGCTGCGCCACGTGCTGCCATAGCTGCGATCCTCATTGAGCACGACGTAGCTGTCGTCGTCGACGCAAACGCGGCGGTTGTCGATGCGGTGCTCGGAACTGCCGCCCCACACCGCCTTGATCGACAACGGCTGGCTCCAGGCGCCGATCTCGGCGTGCCGCAGGCTCGCGCCGATGATTGCGTGTTCCTTGCCCCAGCGCGAATACAACCACCGCCGGAACGGCGCGTTGCTGGTCGTCGCCGGACGCGGCGGTACATCGGGCATATCGCGGAAGATCATGAGCCGGCCTCCGCGCGCGCGCAGACCGCACGCCACAACCGGCCTCGACCGCACCCGGCTGCGTTCGCCGACTCCGTCTCGGAGCCCGCGCGACTCCCAGCAATATCCATAGCTCGCCCCCGACCCGCCGTGACCACTGCCTGCGATCGTTGCAACGGCCTGCAACACAACGCATCGCGCCAAACAAATCGTGATGTTTACGTCACGAATCGGCAACGTCGGTGTGACGGGAGGCGCAATGCGGCGACGAAATGACTTTACGTTGCGGTGAACGAATTGGACGTTGCAGATATTGCGTGAGCGACTAATCATCACAAAAAAAGGGGGCCGAAGCCCCCGAGATTTTGAGTGAGGCGGAGCTACTTGATGGAATAAGCGATGCGGCCATAGACGAATCGCCCACGCGGGTCGGCGTATTCGGGGTCATAGCCGGCTTGGAATGTCACCTGCCCACCCGTATTGGTGTACGGCGGATCTCGATTCAAGATATTGCGCGCCCCGAGCGTGAACCTGAAACTCTTGACGCCGGAGTACGTCGTCTGCAAGTCGTATGTTTCGTACGCACCGACCTTGCGCGGCACAAATGCAGGATCCGTGGGGTCCTCAAATGAGCCTGGAATATCGTTGTATCGCCCCTGCCAGTTTTGCGCCAGGGTCACGCCCCAGCCACCATAGGTCCAGTCGAGTGACAGATGGTGTTTCCAACGCGGGATTGTCCCCGCCGTAGCGGCATTCGGTTGATCAATGGCCGGCGCAAATGACCCATCTGGCGTCGACCCTTCGTAGCGAGTGAAATACGTGCCGTTGAGACTGAGCGTAAAGCGCCCTGCACTTTCGGTCGCAAACCCAACCTTGCCATCGACATCAACGCCCGACAAATTGACGCGGCCGATGTTGAGATTGGTCTGATCGATATTGATGATCGGGCCGACCGTGTTGTTGAGGGTGTCGAACGGCCCGCGGGTAATCAGATAGTCGAACCGGTGCAGTGGATCCTGCAAGATAAATGCCGATGGAATGCCGTTGTTGATCGCATCCTTCAAGCGCACCCGGAACCAGTCCACCGCCAGCGAAACGTTGTTGCTCGGCTCGAGGACGATGCCCAAGGTCTGATTGATTGACTTCTCGGGTTTCAATCCGGCGAAGCCGGAATTGGTGACTGGAAACTGGGTCACGCAGTCCGTGGTGCTACCCGTGATATTGCAGCGGATTGGATCATTCAAACCGGGCGGCGTTACTCCCGTCGTTGGTGGTGCATACAAGTCCGCCAGGCTCGGTGCCCGGAAGCCGCGCCCGATCGAACCGCGGAACAGGACTTCGCGCATGGGTGAAAACCGCAACCCGACCTTTGGCGTCGTCGATGAACCTACGTTTGCATAATGGTCGTAACGGACCGCCAGCGTTGTCTCCAGCGATTTGATAAACGGCAAACTGATCTCGGTAAACAGGGCGCGTATATCGCGGCTCTTGTCGACCGTGGCGAAGTTGCCACCGTAACCGGCCAGGTCGCCCTGCTCCAGCACCGAGCTCGCCTGGAAATTGAACTTCTCCTTGCGTAGTTCGGTGCCCACCGCGACGGCAAGCGGACCACCGCCCATTTCAACGAGCTCCTTCGATCCCTTCGCGGCAAGGCTGTCAAGTCCCGTCTTGACTGTGTAGGCGTTGCCCGTGTACGAAGCCGCGTCGAACTGGCTTTGCACGGCGGCAGTGTTTGGTCCAAAGAAGTTCACATCCTGATTGGGATCGCCGGTGTTGTTGTTCAACAGCGGCATGATCTTGGTCAGCTGCGGATAACCGCCATTGATGGTCTCAGTGAGCTTGTTCGCGCTGTGAAGAAAGGCCGCATCGAAGTCCCAACTCGCGAGTGTTCCCTTGACCCCAAGCGTCAGGCGCGGACTTTCGCTGGTGTCGGTCAGGTCACGATTGCCTGATGGAATCGCGCGGTAGCGAATCAGCAAGTCCGGCGTTGGGCCACCTGATTGCGCCTGGACGTAGGCGGTCGGGTAGTAGAAGTTGGCCGACGTCATGACGATCGTTGAATAGGGGATTGGGGTCGGTGTCAGAACGCCGCCCGCGTAGGCGTTGTAGGGATACTGATTGGCAAGGGGATTGTTGAGCGGAATCGTGAAGATGTCGGAAATCGGCACCGGCTGAATGATCGTGCGGATATCGTTCTTGTTGTACGAGGCCTCGACGAATCCTTCCAAATCGTTGGTCAGCGCGAATCTTGCCGAGGCAAATAGGCTCTTGCGTTCCGATTCCGGCAGCAGAGCCACTTGCGAGGATGGGTCATAGCGGCAGCGATTGATCAGACCGTTCGCCTCGAACACGGGACTGACGATCGAATACGGCCCGCAGTTGTTCGGGTACCCGGGGTTGCGCGTGCCGAACGATCCGTCAGCGGCGACAAAATTGGCCGGAAAGCTGTTACCCGATGTCACGTCGTTGTTGACATCGGGGAAGACGCCGGACTTGGCAAACTTCCGGTTGCGACCGTAAATTGGATCTTCCTTTTGATAAGAAGCGATGAACATCACGTTGAATCGATTGGTGGCGAGGTCGCCGTAGCCATAAGCGCCCGACACGCGCTGTACCTTGCCGCCGCCATCGGTCGTGCCGCCGTATTCGACGGTGGCTTCGGCGCCGCGGAAATCCTTGCGCAAGATGAAGTTGACAACGCCGGCGATCGCGTCCGAACCGTAAATCGCCGAGGCGCCGTCCTTCAATATTTCAACTCGTTCCACGGCCACCAGCGGAATGCTGTTGACGTCGACCGAGACGCTGTCGTTGGTGAAACCGATGCCGTAAGGCGAGATGCGGCGGCCATTGATTAGGACCAGGGTCCGGATCGAACTTAGACCGCGCATGGAAATGGAGGAAATGCCGCCGGTGGTGGCGCCGGACGCCGACGCCGCCACCAACGTCCCGGAGCTCGCGATTGCGCTGACCGTCTGCATCAGCTGCTCAACATTGGCGGCACCGGTGCGTTGAATGTCTTCCCGTGTCAGCACCTGCACCGGCAGCGCCGTTTCGCCCTCGATCCGCTTGATGCTGGAGCCGGTAATTTCGACGCGCTCGAGTTGCTGCGCGGGCGCGGGCGCCTGTTGGGCCTGGGCACCCGCTGCGATCGCGCCCAGTGCAAGCGGGATCCACTTTGCCATTGGATTTAGACGCACAGTTCACTCCCCCGAAGTTGGATTGACGAATCCGCGCCCGAAGCGCGATCGCAGTTCCTGCGTGCTGTTGATCCCGCGCGAAGCAACGCGTGCTCCTCGCGGCCAGCTCGCAAGCACGGTTGCAGGGTAGTAATGAAAGCAAGACAGTCAGTTGCAATGCTTGCGCAATGCGTGCGTCGAGGCGTAAACGCAACGGGCATGCAGATCGCGAATTACGTGCCGCAACGCCCGCCGCGCTTCGCCCGGCGCGATGGAATCGCGTTGCAGTTATTGCGCGCAGAATCGGCGGTCTATGAGTCGCAATTGCTCGTGAATTCCTTAGCCTCACGATGACTTCCCTCTCCGCTGCCGCCACAACCGATTCGCTGCGCACCGCACTCGCGCGCCGCTTGGCGATCCGAAGCGAAAGCCAGATCCCGGGCCAGGCGCCGGAACTCATGCGTTATCTGACGGCCGAAATCGGGCCCAGTCTTGCCGCGCTCGGATTCCGCTGGACGATTTGGGACAACCCGGTGGCGGGCGCGCCGCCCTTGCTCTTTGCCGAGCGGATCGAAGAGCCATCCCTGAGCACGGTGCTGATGTATGGCCACGGCGACGTGGTCGCCGGTTACGACGCGCAGTGGCGGCACGCCCGATCGCCGTGGATTCTCGAACAACAAGGCAACCGCTGGTACGGCCGCGGCAGCGCCGACAACAAAGGCCAGCACAGCATCAACATCGCCGCGATCGAAGCTGTCCTGGCCGCGCGCGGCGCCCTCGGATGCAACGTCAAATGGTTGTTCGAGATGGGCGAGGAGGTCGGCTCGCCTGGGTTGCGCGCAATTTGCGAGACGCACCGATCGGCGCTGGCCGCCGATGTCTTCATCGCCAGCGACGGGCCGCGCCTGCGCTCCGACGTGCCGACGCTTTTTCTCGGCTCACGCGGTGCGTTCAACTTCACGCTCGAGTGCGCGCTACGGGAGGGTGCGCATCACTCGGGTAATTGGGGCGGCCTGCTCGCCAATCCCGGCGTGATCCTCGCGCACGCCATCGCGAGCCTGGTCGACGCGCACGGCGCCATTACCGTGCCGGCACTGCGGCCACAAGAGATTCCGGTGGCCGTTCGCCGGGCGCTGGCGTCGATCGAGCCCGGCGAACCCAACGGACCGGCGATCGACCACGACTGGGGCGAGCCGGGACTCACAGCCGCAGAGCGCGTGTTCGCCTGGAACACGCTCGAGGTACTCGCGTTCAAGACCGGCAACCCCGAGCAACCGGTCAACGCCATCCCGGCACGCGCCGCTGCCAACCTGCAAGTGCGCTTTGTTGCCGGCTGCGACCACAACACGTTCATTCCGGCGCTGCGCGCCCATCTTGATCTTCTCGGCTTCGAACGTGTGCAAGTCAAGGCCGACCGGAGCGAAGTCATGGCCGCCACGCGGCTCGATCCGGAGAATCCCTGGGTCACGTGGGCCGCGCAATCGATTGCCCGCACCACCGGGCGCGCTCCGGCGATCCTTCCCAACCTGGGAGGCTCGCTGCCGAACGACTGCTTCGCCGATGTCCTAGGACTGCCAACGCTTTGGGTGCCGCACTCCTATCCGGCCTGCTCGCAGCACGCCCCGGACGAACATCTGTTGATCGACGTCGCCCACCAGGGACTGCAAATCATGATAGGACTTTTCGAGGATCTGGCCCGGACCGGCAAACCAGTCCGGTGAGCGGGCCGTGGCGGCAACGCGTCGAGCGCCCGTTCGGTACCACTACCCAGCTTTGCCGGCCTTGAGATCGTACTTAAACACGACCGCGCCACCGAGGCTGCCATTGGCGTTTTGCGGCCGGTAGTCGTACTCCACTTTCGCATAGTGCAGCGTCACCGTTTCCAGCGGCGCCTGGCCATCATTGGCGACATCCGCGAGCGCCACCGAGGTCACCGCGACATCGCCCAATTTGATGAGGATGTAGTCCGGCGCCGCCGCGCCTGCGTGGGCAATCGCGAGCCGGGCTTCCTTGATGTGCCTGCCGGTGGCGCACGCGGCCCAGAGGCCGGGCGAGGCGCGATCGGCGCGATGCGTAAAGGTCAGGTCGGTGAATGCCGGCCGTCCCGCGCCGCCACCGCCGCCACCTGCCACCGGCAGGGGAGCCGCGACGCCCCAGTTCCAGCTGAATATGTCGATCTCGTCCTTGTGCTGCAAATCGACCGATTCACCCTTGATTCCGTCGAGTTTCAAGTGAATGTCGGAATTGCTCATTGATTCCTCCGTTGAACGCCACCGTTTGCCAACGCCGCACAACGCAAGCGGCACGCAAGCTGCACGCAAGCCGATCGCGCGCAACTGCACGCGCTGGGCACCGATGGTCGTGAAAAGCGCGGCCGCAACGCTTTCACGACCTCCCTGCCTGCCACCGCCAGTTGGCAGCGGACCGCAAGACGGCGACATCGATCGACCACGCAAATCTCAAGCGCCCAAACTCGATGCCGGTCGACGACATGCGAATCAATCGCCTTGGGCGCGGGCACAACGTGAATGCGGCGCAATTGCTTTTGCGGCATGATTTCGGTGGGCGCGGGCGCCGCTTTGCGCGCCAGCGCAGTCCGATCGAAGTGCGCGCTCGACCCGGGCATCGTCCCGTGAGGATCCACCATGAATGTTCCCGCCCTCGACGTCTACTCGCGCGACGCGATTCTGGCCCATGTGTGGCACACGCTGTCGTTCTATCGCCAGCGCGCGTTCGATCCGAGCGGCGGGTTCTATCAATTCTTCAAGAACGACGGCACGATCTACGATCGGCGCACGCGCCATCTCGTGTCGAGCACGCGCTATGTTTTCCTGTGGGCGATGGCTGCGCGACATTTTGACGAGCCGGAGTTCCGGCAATACACGCGCCACGCCGTGAATTTTGTTCGCACTGTGCATCGTCGGCCCGAGACCGGCGGCTACGCTTGGCAGTTGCGCTGGGAGGATGGCGCCTGCGAAGTCCTCGATGCCACCAATCACTGCTATGGCCTCGCGTTTGTGCTGCTCGCGTACGCGCACGCGGTGCAGGCGGGCATCGACGAAGCGCGGCCGTGGCTCGCTGAGACTTTCGCATTGATGGAACAGCACTTCTGGCAGGCTTCCTATCAGCTATACGCCGATGAGGCCGACGAACAATGGACATTGCGCTCCTATCGCGGTCAGAACGCCAACATGCACTCGGTTGAAGCGGCGCTCGCCGCCTTCGACGCGACCCGGGAGCAACGCTTTCTCGACCGCGCCGCGACGATCGCGGAAGCGGTCGTGCAACGCCTCACCCGCGCAACCGATGGCCTGATCTGGGAGCACTATCGCGCCGACTGGACGCCGGATTGGGAGTACAACCGGAATGATCGCACCAATATCTTTCGTCCCTGGGGCTACCAGCCGGGTCATCTCGCCGAATGGGCCAAGCTGCTCGTGCTGCTCGAACACCGGCGGCCGCTGCCGTGGCTCTTGCCGCGCGCGCAAGCGCTGTTTGCGGCGGCGGTTCGCCATGGTTGGGACAACACCTACGGCGGTCTCTACTACGGGTTTGCGCCCGACTTTTCCGTTTATGACGACGACAAATATCACTGGGTGCAATGCGAGACGCTGGCCGCCGCCGCGTTGCTCGGCGCGCGCACGAGACAAAACTCCTATTGGGAGCGCTATGAGAGTCTGTGGGGCTATTGCTGGCGCCATTGGGTCGACCATCGCCACGGCGCATGGTTTCGCATCATGACTCGCGACAACCGCAATCTCACCGACGAAAAGAGTCCTGCCGGCAAGGTCGACTATCACACGACCGGCGCCTGTTACGACATCCTCAGCGCGCTCGCGGCGCGCAGCAGCACGCTGTGAGCGCGTCGCCACGACCGCCGCCGGCGACGGTCGACGGTCGCTTCCCTGCTGTCAAGGATCGGCGCGACGGCGCTTGCCGTCCGCTTCTCCGTCGGCGCGAGTTGCCGATTGCATCGCTTCGGTCAATCCGCTGAGCACACCGCTCGCAAGCGTCGCGAAGTTCTGGCCGAACGCGTGCGCCAGTCGGGCGCCGGCTTCGCGCTGCGCGCGCAACGATTGCCGCCACTGCTCGGAGAACTGCGCCATGGTTTCCAGCGCCTGGCTGCCCGCTTGCGTGCCGTCGGACTTCA
>Ga0137409_10004689_pt1 | contig 14346 bp, 20 predicted proteins | sample CZODoug1_16funga_FD_122059 | JGI IMG/M metagenome (GOLD analysis project Ga0137409, IMG submission 122059) | Vadose zone soil fungal communities from Angelo Coast Range Reserve, California, USA - CZODoug1_16fungal (Hybrid Assembly) | ecosystem: Environmental > Terrestrial > Soil > Vadose zone... | reverse complement strand
TCGAAGTCTTCACGGATGATGTGAAAGCATCTATTACAGAGAAGTGCTCCGCGACCACCATTGAACTTGATCTGTGCGTATTTTGGGACTTTCATGTTACCCTCAATTCAGCATGTGACGGAGATATGCGACGTACAGCGGCGCGGTGATAGGGAATGTCGCTACCAGGAAGTAAGAAATGTGGGCCATTGACCACTGCTGTTTCTTTTCTTCCTTCTTCTCTTCCTTGTGTATCTTTTCGTGATCCTTCAGAAGCTTTTCCAGCACGTGGGCCTCTTCAAGCTTCTTATGCAACAGCATCGAGATATCTACATCGACGTATCGATCTTCAATCTTCTTTGTCCTCTTCGCCTTTGGAGTCTTGAATGCTTTGCCATACTCCAGAAGCTGGATGAAATCTTTAGCCTTCATTGTAACCTCCTATTGTGCGGCTCGGGAAGGCAGCTCTCGCTGCCAACCCTGCCCATTCTTATTTTAAGTTAAGGGGGACGTGGGGCTTGGGTGTTGTATTTTAAGTACTGATGCAGGGTTAGGGGTTGAACATGCGGCATGTCGGCCTCTCTTTCCTGCGTTGTTAATCGATAGTTAGTTGTACACCAACGCGTGATTAGCTCGGTTCACTGCTATGTAACAGCAGTTATTAAGAGGAACTCTTGCTTAATCTCATCAGACACTGCTTCCAGTAGTCACGCGAGACATGGTCTGCACAACCATTGCTTGGTGTTCGTCTACCCAGCTACACCCGCGGTAGCTACTTATTCTTCAACAAGCCGTCTAACCGAAGGTTAGACACAAGGCATGGAAGACTTCGTTGGATAACGATAACCCCGATGCTAAGTGCATCGTCTGTTTGCTCTTTCCGATAGACGATTCGGCGAGCCTCACCGTTGAGGGTTACTCACTTGTGCTACTAAACTTTCGCTCAGGACACCTATTTACTGTAGATGGTAGCAAGAACGGGATACAGGGTTTTTCTTCCGATCCCACGGCTTGCTTTTTAACGAGGGCATACTCGGCTCAACGCTTCAAAGCGTGTCTTGCGGGATGAACCTGATACTGAGTGTCTAACAGCGATATGGTTTTGACCCATTCGGCTAGACGGTCAGTAAGCAGTGGCTGGGTCAGTTTGAGAGACTGACTTACCCTTAATCCTATTCGCTACTAACGTCTGAGGAGTAGCTCCTCGACTTAGACTGAACTTACTCTCACGCTATCGATGTTCTCGTTTGTCTTCGGTGCTAACGACACTAGCCTCTATACAACCTGTGCGTGCTACCAGCATCACGAGAGGAATCGAACACTCTCTCATCGCCTCAGGCCTCACAGCTCTCAGTTTCTGTCGCTGAGTGGTACTGCGGATAGCTTATCGTATTCTTCCGGATCGACGCATGATGGTTGTTGATCTAACCCTTAAGAGGGTACGCGTCAGTTCGGCTAGCTGGACTATATCCAGGCTACCTAGGTCTCAGTCGTTGCGGTCGAGTTGGGGTTTCACACCCGCGACCAGTCTGGCTCCCCGGAGGGGTTATGCAGGGTCCGCCGCACGGCCTGCAAGCCATGTGTTTTGCTATGCGGCTGATGAGACCGCTGCGCTCGGATTTCGTCTTGTGCCTGTACTTGCCGCCATCGTGCTATACCGGTTCGAACGGTTCCCTTTTGTGTAGGGTGTCCCCAGACGGTTCGTTCATTTGTTAACGGGCAGGTCCCGTAGGTTAGACTAATCGGATCACGCCTTGTTAGAGGGTTAAGTTTTGCTGCTCCTTACGCTAGTCCGGCGCAGTCATAATGCAGCGGTGAAGTCCCCCGACGGGGCTGCAAGACTATCGTGGCACAATGCACACAGGTTGGAACTGTGGCCTCCACTAATAGCTTGGGAGCGCAATTGAATGCGCACACACTGTGATGGTGCTTCCTGAAGGCACATGCGATAAGGTTTCACATCACAGATTAAAGAATAAAGGGCGGTTCCGTACTCCACTACCACTTGTGTAGGTCAACGATCGGCTGGTACGGTTAGTGCCGTTTCTCATACCGCCCTTATTCCCAACCTGCCTCTGCAACATCAGGGGTAGGTTCAACAACAGCTTTGGGAACTAACTCTTGTACTGTTAATCCATAAAAGCGAATAGCTTTACCTCGTTGTTGAGATTGAGGAATTTTATACGTATAAAGCTCTACTGTTAGAATGACATCGCTGCCATCTCCAACAGATCGGCCATCGATAGGGTTTTTATTCTTATCTCTAACTTTAGGCGCAGTCACCGGAGTATCTACACCTTTAGAAAATTGAATAGAAAGGGGTCTAGAGATTTGAAGATTATATCCTTCCTCGTCTTTCTTCATTTGGTTCTTGATGCCTTGAGCTTGTAGTTCCCGTAGATGTTCAAGGCTGTCTGTATCAGGATAAAACTGAACGGACCATTTCCCGAATTTATTAGGGTCAACAGCCTGTACCCAACGTACTTTACCTGTGAAATTAATAAGCTCAGAAGTATTGCTCCTGTCGAATGGTTGTAATTGTAAATTCAATGCGTTTTGCTCCAATTAGTTGCTATCGTATAATCTTTGTCGTCATCGTTCCAATAACTACCTGCAAGAGGACATAAAAGATTTAGTTCTTCGCCCACAGCGGGCAGACTATTTTTCATTAGTTCAGCTATTTTAATAGCAATCTCCATATTGTTTGGGACTTCAACTTGCCACTCATCGTGAATAAGATTGACGCCTTTGGCGTCATATTCTTTAAGGAAGGGCCACCACTTCACGGTGGCTTTCTTCATTACGACAGCTTCACCGTTTTGAAGGTAGCCAGACATACACAGGTGTCTGCGTGTTCCGACGCTGTCTCCAGGGATACGGACTGCACGTCCGTCAAGTCCAACGAACCATCCTCGTTTAGCGTCAGCAGGAATGACTTTCTCTTTGAGGTATGCAAATCCGGGATACCGTTTAAGAAGTCTACCATAAGCTTGGACTGCAGCTTCTTCATCGCAATCCAATATCTCACGAAGTTTTCCTTGCCCGGCGCCAAGTAAGAGAGCGTAGATATACCGCTTGGCTGCTTGTCTGGATTTGCAGACATCTCCGAGAATGGATTGGTTAAGATTATGCGGGTCTGTCTTGTCTTCTTTCTTGCCATTTACCAGTGCCTCCGTGAACTGTGGATCGTTGATGTAATGAGCAAAGATACGAAGTTGTATTCCTTCAGCGTCAACCCCAACAAGTAATCTGTTCTTGGGAGCACACCAGAGAGATCGAAGTTCTTTCCCAAGTAATTTCTTCTTTCCCGCTGTATCATACTCGTTGGGGATGTTCGCTGTATTAGGCGCTTGATGCGCCATACGGTGAGTCCAAGCCCCTAAGCCATAGAACCTGCCGTGGATACGGCCGTCCGGAGTTACAAGGGTTAACCACTCGGTAAGGGTGCGACGCCTGGACTCTAAAAGAATTCGTTTAGCTAGCGATCGGGCTGGCAAGGGCGCGCTCGCTGGTAATGTCTCAAGGTTAGTTTCATTAACTTTCCAACCAACCTTCTTAAGTATCTCAAGCTTAGCATATGCTTGTGCTTCTGTCAAGCCGTTATCGAACTTACCTTGGTTTACAGTTCGTTCTGTTTCGATGTGAGTCTTTGTTTTGTCCGAAGGACGCCATCTGGCCTCATTAAGAACTTGAATAATTTGCTTGTGGGAACTGGGATTAAATTCATCGAGTCGTGTATGACGATACTGTTTTCCGATTTCGTAATCTGATATTTTATCCCATAGCGTTCTAGGAACACTAGTCTTTGAAATAGTTCCGAATTTAGTAGCTCTAGGTATAAACTCACGAATTAAAACCTCACGGGGTGGGAAAGAAGAAAGGATATCCTTGTCAAGGGAGTCTAGCTCTGATTGTACTTTAGTTAATAGCTGTTGAGCTTTAGCCGTGTTGAAAGCAAACCCGTTCTTCTCTAGATCATTACAAATTAATTGGAATTCATGCTCAAGAACTATTGAGGCTCGACGTTCTTTTTTATTGATATATCTCTCATACTTCTTATAAATCTTCTCAGTAATATCGACGTCTCGAATACAATAATCTTCCATCTCTTTTGAATATTTAGACCAATCATTATACTTTCCTTTTTCTAGTCCGAACTCAAGGCCATAGTCTTCAACGCTATGGCCTTGTCTCGGATAATCAACTAGTTTGCTGATTATTAGTGTGTCAATAGACCGCTTATGAATGTCGGGAACTTGAAGACCAAGAAGGTCAACAAGTACAGGCCAATCATATCCAAGCAGATTATGCCCAATCCAACAGTCAACGCATTTAGCGAATTCAAGAAAGCGTAGAGCCTCGGATGAGTCTTCTGAAGGTCTTCTAAAGACATGGTAATCTCCTTTGTCGATGTCTTTACAAACGACTAACCAAACCTTTGTAGGGTTCTTTAATCCATTAGCTTCTATATCAATAACAACTCTCATTTAAATTTAATCAATAAATGAAGTCCATGTTCTGTCCATAAATAAAATAGATGTTCACCGTCGAGTAACCAACTTAATACAGCAACAAAAACAATTGCAAATATAATTTCGAAGTATTTCAAACGATGATTTCTTTCTTATAACTAAAACGGAGGGGGAAAAGTCCCCCGTCCGAAATCGTTTCTTTTCAGTCTTAATAGAGCCGCAAGTCGGATCGGTAACACAGAAGGTGCCGTCCTTCCGGACCATGACGTTCTTGCCAGCGATGTCACTGGCGAAGTTGTTTTCCTGAAGTCCATTGAAGAACTTATAGGAGCCTGGACAGAGATCATCCATGTACAGCTTAGCCATCATATTACCACGATGAGCTGGGTAATACAAGTTCATAAGCAAGGACATGTCCTGCTCTGGTTCAGTAACGGTATCAGCCATACGCTCAACGACAGCGACAGACCAATCGTTGTTGTTTTCCCAATCCCGCAAAGGTTCCGATCCAGGATGCCTCTTCCACGAATACACACGAGGAGCGAAGTTCCCGGCATACCCATTGGCAGCGCTCCACTGGATGTAGTCTATCCAGTTATCCAGCGATCGAGAGACCTTGATCACCTTGTCCGAACCTTCCTTACCCAGTACGGTACTGTAAGCACCAGCTCCAAGACGCTTGAAGCCACGCTTCTCTAGTGCATGGATGAAGTTGAATGGGCACTTCAAGACAGACTTCTTAGGCACCGTGATGCTATCGCCCCAACGATCCTTTGCAATAATCACCGAACCAAGGTCTGCAGCCTGTACCTTCGGTACAAACTTTGCAAGACATGCATCCGCAAAGTTTCGAATAGGATTACAAACCTTAAGAACCTTCACAGGCTTTGGGACAGGAACTTCAATTCGATTATGACCTCGTTTCTTCCAACGCATCTCTGCGAGATGACGCTGACGTGCTTTCCAGTTCATTGTCTTCTCCTCTTGTTGGGAGATTAACTACCTAAAGAACAACAGGGAGCGTGAGAAAGGAGGAAGCACGCTCCCTGTATTTCGTCAGTGCTTGGTCGTATCGACGACGCAGCCGTGCGCCAAGCCAAGAAAGTTGAAACAAGTCGTACGCTGACCAACCGCGAAAGCAATCGCAGCGACGAAGATCATTACCGCAATGATACCTGCGGTAAGGAATCTATAATCTTTCATTAACATCTCCTCTGGCAGAATTGCCTAATGAACGGTGGTGTCTGGCTGAATAAGAATGCCAACAGCCAACGGATGCAGTGTCAAGACTGCCTCAGCAATCTCACTGACATAGCCGTTGAAAGAGCCGACGTATTCATCGAGAGGTTCTACGCCGTCAGGATTGACGTTGTAAATCCAGACATCATATTGCTTCATCATGGCCTTCTCCTCTGTCAAAATTGACTAAATAGGGGAGTTACCTCCCCAAGATTTCATTCATCAGCGATCCGTAGATTGCTGAATATTTATCGATAGCTTCAGAGTAACGGCCATCAGTATTATTCTGATTTGAATAGACCTTAAGTAGGCCTTTCATGTCCGTCATCGTCTTTGCTGTCGGTTGGTCGAGGTGAATTATGTCCATCTTTATTTCCTGCTTCTGTGTCAGGTTCAGGCAATACTGCCACTAATCTATATGACATTGAAAATATCTTTGAGTCAACCCATCCCATCGACATACCCATCCCTTCGGTCTTGGCAAGTAGAATACATTCATCCATGATGAACGCAATACCGAACTGATCAAGCCAACAACCTATGGTATTCTTGGGATGGCAGACAAACCGAGTACCGTGGCCAAGTTCCCTTAGCCAATCCGGTCCTTTCGGACCAGCACCAGCTAACTTAGGTTGAGGCTCGTCTTGTTTACCACCTTGAATAACACCGAGAGTCATTGGCTTTTCTCTTAGAAGAGCTTTAGCCATCACGATTGAACTCCCGGATTTGAAGCTTGAGGATACGCCGAAGTAGGAGACGCCTCGACATAATCATATGTGACACTTGATTGAGCCTGTTTGCAACCCGATCATTGATATGGGCATTGAGCCATTCTTCAATGACATGAAGGTTAGCTATAAGCTGGGGAAGATGATCCATGTTACCCCCTGTTCTGGATAGGGTCTGTACGGCCCTAGGAAGGCCGCTGGTGCGTTAAAATAATTTCCCGGTACCACCCTACCGGGGCACATTTGGAGCCGCCAGTGAGGCTTCTAGAGGCTAGTGTCTCTCTGTTCCGTTATATCCAATCTTTTTTACAGACTCTCGAACACGGCGATAAAAAGCTTTTCGTTCCTCTTTATTTGGTCTGAAATATTTAGGAAAGGTGAGTTTTCCTCGGCTGTAATATAGGTGATACTCTGAAAATAGATGGTGGATTGTATATTTCCAACCAAGCGGTTTAAGTGTCCATCTTACGAGGTGGCTGGGACAGGCTATTCGATGATCTCGCCAAACAGCTTCCAGCTTTTCTTTCAGAGTCATCGGTGATCTCCACGATTATGAACCAGACTTGTCCATGGTACTCAACCTTTTTCAAGATTGTACGGACTGTATTATGCCGCCATTTCCTCAATTCGCCGGTTGTCGTTTGCTGGGGAGAGGCCATAGCCGAGGTCCTCGTTTAGCGTGTATGTAGCCGGGTCAAACAGCAATTGACCAGCAGGTCCAGTGCGCCCACAGAACCTATTCTTTGCAATCATTAAATGAGTCGTCCGCCTGATGATAGGGTCAGACGACTTAATGTCACGTGTGAGATCAATCCGAATATCGGCTATCTTCGAAATGTTTCTTGAGCCTCGGGTAAGTCCGTCGTCGTTGACGTGAGAAACCACGATAAGCGCGAACTCGAGTTCTTTGACGAGCATTTCAAGCCGCGTCGAAAGATAATCGAGAGCCCGCCTTTCGTTATCCCCTCCAAGACCTGACACAACCATAGTAATGTGATCCAGGAAGACATACCGACACCCACGAGCACTAACGAGAAATCGGATGGTGTCGAGTATATGCTCTGGATCATCAGACCCAAAGTGAGAGTACATGTGAAGGCGGTCATCCGTCTTAACAAGGTCCTGAACCGCATCGAAAGTCTCAGCGTCAGTAATCCCGCAGTCAGGGAGATGCACCGGGCGTTTGAGATGGATGCCCGCAAGTGCTTGTAACAATCGCTTCTTAGGTTCTTCCAGGAATATTCCTGCGACAGCTGCATCAGGGTGCTCCTTGAGGATTGAGTACATGATCTTATGCATGACCTCAGTCTTACCGACACCCTCCTGAGCTGTAAGCAGAACACTCTCGCCTGGACGTATGCCGTAAGTCATATAGTCAAGCGTGGGTATTCCATACGAAACACCCCTTACAGGAGCCTCGAACAGAATATTCTTGAAGACCCGAAGCTCACTCTCAATATGTTGAGGGAGATACTTCTTGGCATTATTGAAGAGGTTCAGAAGTCCCGTTATGTCGCCGGCCTTGAGGAAATCGTTGGCGTCTTTTCGAGTTCCTCCGGGGAACTTGACTTCGTAAAGCTTTGAATAATCGAAGAGCTTTGCCACTGAAGCTGACGCAGAATGCCCTTGCTCATCTCCATCGAATGCGAGATAAATCCTGTCGTACGAATTAAGGTAGGATCGATCCACGCTAACGTCAGCGACAGCACTACTACTGCTGTGAACGCTGAAGACAGGTACGCGGGTAGTCTGATAAAGAGAAAGCGCATCTTCGTATCCCTCTGTTATGACACAATGTCTGTGTCCTCCGGCGATGAACTTATCAACACCAAAACAACCCGGTTTGTATTCACCCTTATGATAAAAACCTTTTTCTTGTAATCTTCTTATATGATAACTGCCGTTCCTTTCAGGGTAGCCGACTTCAACAGGCTTTCCGTCTTTGTCAATTTTCGTCTTAGCGCCATACGTTCGAAATGTACTAGCATCAATACCACGCCAAGGCAGATATTCGTAAGTAAATTCAGAGTTAGTAAAAGATCCATTCAAATCATTCTTCCCATTGGTATGATATCCGCATGCAAAACAATGTTGATGTCCGTCATCGAATATAACTAAATTATCATGAGAGGTGTCCCGACCATGCTTGGCACACTCAGGACACCTTTGTTTGTCAATAGCTTTAGAGTCGTTTCCGATAGACATAGTACTCCTTGAGCCACGGGCGGCGTGACTCGTAATAATCTACAGTTTTAAATCCACGGAACCCTCCGTCGAGGAGGTTGTCCCAGTATTCGGGCATGCCGACGTACATCCAAGCGCGTATAATATATACTTTCTCAGGAGACATCTGACCCTTCTTGCCACGTAGACACATAGGCAAAGGCTGATCATCTGCGGAGAAGTAATCGCTTGTCATCAGTTCCTTGTAAGGAACGATTAGATTGATACGCTTACGGTGGAATTGTACCGTATTACGCTTGTACGTGTCAAGCCCTAAAAACTCATAAGGGCGGACTGCGTGGATTTCTCCTTGGATCTTCAGGGGAGGAGGAAAATATCGGACGATATGCTTCTTGTCCGAAGTGATCATCGGAATGGGAGTCCGATCTTCACCGACATCGATGTACCAGTAATTGAAACTGTGTACAGTGTAGGCGGTAGCCACAAGCGCTGAATCCTCGATCAGGCAGTGGCGAGAATGACCAATCTTGGTGTCATCGGGAGTGAACAGGAGTTGATACTCAAACTGTTCTAGCCAACCGTAATCCGGAGAGTATCTCATCCGATCGGTTTGCCAATGAGCTTCATGCTCAGATGGAAAATTAACTCGTCCTCCTCCGAAAATACCAGAGAAAGCGTTCTTGGCTTGAAATAGTCCCATGTGACCCTCCATATTCTAAACAATCACGAGAGAGCGACCCCTGGTGCGGTGGGGGGACTCGGGCCAAGAGCCGCTCTCTCGCTTTTACCTAGATTCTTACCGGGCTAGCCGGCAGCTTCTCTAGGTATTCAGGCAGCCTTGCCCTTGCCGCCCCAGAAGGTCTTCTTGGCGGCAGGCTTCAGCTCATCCTTGGCGAGAATATGACTCTCGACTTTAGTGGTATTCTCTCCGGTCTTGGTGACTACAGTCGTAGCACCGACCGTGTGAGTCGTCGTCTGCTGAACGTATGGCCGAGCAATGGCTCGCCACATAATGGCATACAGCACCAACGCCATGATGTCGGTAGTTCCGATGCCCTTTAGGAAGCCGACCTGCCAGTTGATGGTCTCTTCTGGCTTCATGCCGATCGCCGTAGCGAAGTTCGGCAGTTGCTTCTCGATAGCCTGCATCTCCATCGGAGGAATGATGCCTTTTGAGTTGCCATCGAGATGCTTGGCCACGAAATCAAGGACCTTCTCAAGTTCCTTAGGCCCGATGATAGGGAGCTCCTTATCCCCAGCAACGCCAGAGATGAGCTTCAGATCGTCAGGCGCCTTGCCGGATGACGTGATTGTGCCCGTCGGCTTCAGCTTCTTGTTCATCGCGTAGGCCTTGAAGTCAGCAAGGTTGTCAATCTTTGCAGCTTCCATGTCCTGGATGGTGCAAGGAAGACGCTTCTTCCACTGCGGATGAACTGAGCCGCTAACGATATCGTACCACAGCTTGGTATCGTCGTTAGTTTTGATCCACGCCGGGATACGTGCCACCAATGAAGGAGCTTTGCCATCCTTATCGCCGGCCTTCTTGCTGTCAGCCGGATAAGACTGTTCGGATTTCGGCGTCACCGCAGGTACAGATGTCTTGGTTCCTGCATCGTGGATAGGTTTGCCATCCGCACCGAGCACAGCATTGTCAGACTTCTTGCCACCCCAGAAACGCTTGGCAGCCGGCCTGTCGTTGACAGCTTCGGTGTTGACTTTCTGCTCCTTGATTTCACGGAAGCCTTGGCATTGGGAAACAAAGCCCCATTCCTCGTCGGGAAGACCGAGGTCGTTCTTGCCGAGGTTGATGAGATCGCCTTCGAGAGGTACGATATGCAGAAGAGCACGATGGCCGACGTGCATCAGAAATTCCCGGTTAAACGTATCGCCGGTGAGTTTCTTCGCAATCTTGTCGAGATCGCCGTCGAAATCTTCGCACCATTCCACGATCTTGGGGATCAGAATGCCGTTGACGTAATTGTACTGCTCGGTGTGCTTCTTGTCGGCATCATTGCCGATGATGTCCCCCTCGAGAGTAATCGTAATGAATACATCGTCGTTGCTGTCCCTGATAAGGAACGGCTGAATGTCTTCGGGATCATAGCCGGCGTGAAGATTGCCGAGCCAGACAGAAATAGGATCATCTTTGGCATTGACGAAGAGCTGTTTGAATTCGCTCAACGTCATGTTGGTTGCATCTTCCTGGATGACAGCCAAATCAGGCTTGCCCTCGAAGGTTGACTGCACGGTGAAGCCGAATGCTATCGGTTTCTTCTCGAGTAGATACTCGAGCATGTCATCTGGCGGTAGATGTCCGGCTTTGACATGTAGAATGGTTTGGTTGTTGATGTTCATGGACATATGCTCCTCTGCTTGTCCGTTAAGCCGCAGTCTTTCTGCCGAACTTGGCAGCAGTCTTGCCGAGCATCACCGAAATCTTCTTGGTGATGGGTGTTGGCGGATCACCGGGGATCGGTGCCTTCTCGACATACGTCCCTTCCTTCCGAGCCTGCTGACGCTTGGCACGGTCCCTCTTGAGTGACTCCTTGACCATCGGAGCAATACGCTTCTTTGGCAGGAGATCGTAGAGCTTCATCTTCGCAGCCACCTCGGTAAGCATATCGTTCGCTTCCTTCTGGCTGATCTCGTTCTTAGCAACACGAGCATCAATGCCATCTTGGATGATCTCCAACCAGATGGCATGTTTCTTGTCGTTGCGATCCTTCAGGACCATGCGAAACCCCTTCCGCTTGTCCCAGCCACGGATGTACTGAAACACACCCGCAACTACTCCCGCTGTGACTAGGATTAATCCCAGCGTACCGAGATTAAACTCGGGTAGTTCAACATCTGGCAGAACGTTGTAGAGTTCCATCAGATAGTCAGTCATATACTGCATTTACTCCTCCTTGTAGATGCGAGGGATGCGTGTGCCGTCAGGTCCACGCACGGTGATCTTGTTCGACCGGCCAAGTTTCCGGTTGTAGCGACGTACGTTTCTCTTCATCCTTCCTCCTTAAATTTCCTTAAATCTCCCGTCGTCGAACTCTTCCTCCGAACGGACCCAAACATTGCCACCATGCTCATACACAACCATGATTTCCATGTCATTGAAGTGTGCGCTAGGATGAGCAGTCTGCAAACGTGCAAGATGCAGGACATGTACGATATATCCAGATTTCACATGTTGGTATACTTTGAGCTTAGCCATCTTCCCTCCTAGTTTGTACGACGAAAAGCCCCCGCCAGAGGGGAAACCTGGCGAGGGCCATCACACAGCTCGGCGAGGGGTTTATTCCGAGCTGGTATCGGACGGTGGGCGCACAGAGGAGAAATACACCCACCGAGTGTTATCGGACTTCCAAGCATCGATGCACCGTTGCCGATCCATGTACGCCATACTAGTCCGAACAAACTTCTCGAGACGGTTCGCTTCGTAGATAATGAATCGAGTCCGCTCTTCGTTGTAAAACAACAGAGTCTTTCGCACGATCGTATCGCAGATGGTCACGCACGTCAGAGACGGCGATGTATCTTTGATACGTTGGATATGAGCCGACACAAGACGTCGACCTTCGGAGATATGCTGGCCTTGTATATCCAAGCATTTACGCTTGACGAGATAATCAACATACTCCTCGTCAAAAGCAAGTGAACGGCTTCGTTCTTTCAATTCCTTCATGACGAGCATGTTTGGAGGCTTGCCGGTCGGGATATAATCGGCAGCTAGATGGCGAGGGAACAAACGCCGTTGGCGCTTGGCTTTCAGGCCTTTGGCCTGCATAATTCGATTGGCCATGGAACGCTCCTCGATTGTCACAAGTATATCAAACTATTCTAGGTAGGTCAAATGAACTTCTACTTCATCGACCTCCATCGGCCATATGAGATGGCCGAAACACTCGCCAAGGCAACTGCACCAATCGCTGTCAACCATGCCCAGAACTTACGCCAATCATGCGGCGCAGCCCTCGGTCCATCGACTAAAGCATTGTATTCGTTCTCTCGCTGAAATTGTTTCAGCTGCATTTGGCACATTATCCAATCTTTCTCTCGGGGCAATTTTGGCCAGAAAGCGTTCGGATATTTGATTGGCGCTGCGCCGACGATGAATGCTGACGGCGCTTTAATATGAATAGGCACGTATGGTAAGCTGCGCTGAGACAGGCCCAAGCGATTACTTGCACTAGGAACACTGATAACAACGCTATTGCTGCTTGCATAGTTAGCCTCCGCCGGCACCGATGATAGGAAAAACAACCCTGTTAGTACAAGATACTTGTTCATCTAACCCTCCTTAACCGGATGACCAACAATAACCTGGAACACACGGGGTAGCACACTCTCATAGTACTCAGACGTACCACAGAATGTACCCTCGGATGTAACCAATTTAACGATACCTAAATACCCGCGAGGCGCAGATACTTTGCCGTTAATCACAATTCTATGACCTCCGGCAGCATCGAACTCATGTATGATGAAGACACTACCGATGAGGTGTGTCTGTTTGTTTACTGCGAAGAATTGTTTCCTGATCATGATATTCCCCTTGACAAGAGTTAAAGAACGGTGTATCGCTATGCGATCCCCCGCCGGTTTGATACCTAATATAGCCCCTTTATGGTGGGGCTATTGCTTGAGGAGCTTTATCAGCTCCTCAATCCATTTGTCATCCATGTGATGCCGCTTTCTGTTAGCGAGGAGGATATCTGAATGGTGGCATTCTCGGAGGACCAGCACATTCACCAGTCCTAATGCAAGGTGGTATATCATATCCACCACGAGGCGGAGGAATACGCCTTGCTCGTTCATCTGGCCCCCAGTCACGAGGATCAGGACGATACGGACCACCACCGTATGGTGGATACGGCTGTGCAACAGCAGAAGTGCACAGTAGCAATAGCACAATCAACGTACGCATAGTCTCCTCACTTTCCTGTAAACCAACCAACGGTCCATCCGTTAGCTGCTAACCATCCAAGAGCATCGCCCTCAGACTTACCAACGATTGCATCGAACTCCGGTGGATTATACCGATGGACGAAATAGATTGGCATTCCTGCGATGAACTCACCCCGTGCGGTGAATGTTAGAACACGAGCAGGATGCCCAGGCTTAGTAACCTTGACACGTTTAGTTCTAGCTTTGCCGCCCATAGTTACCTCCCATTTAAGAAACGACTACGTTTAGACTCTTCTTCACGCTCGACAGCAACACGCATGTCCGCAAGATCAATAAATGCGTCGGCTTGACGGCGCAATATATCGGCGCACATAATAGGATTTGTCTTCAAAGTAGAGACCACAGTCACATGCAGACCATGCTTACGCTGAAGACCTTCGATGAGATATCGAAAGTCACCATCACCACTGAAGAGATAGAGGTTCCGTATATACGGAGCAATCTCCTCAGCAATCACAGCGATCTCGATATCCATATTCCCCTTTGTCTTGCGAGTATGTAGGACATTAGGATGCTGACACTCAGAGCAGACGAATGACTGCGAGTGATTGAACTCCTTCCACTGCTTCTTGATCACAGTAAATCCATTGAATTCAAGGTAATCAATCAACGGTTGCAACGTTGACTGTTCATTCTCAGGCGGCAGTGCAGTGAAGTAAAATGCCTTGTAGAGAGAACCGCCGAAGGTATCAAGCAACTTCTTGTAGTCGATAGAGAAGTTCAATCCTCCTCTCGACAGAGCAGCGTGGAGATTACTGCCATCAATAAGGATGGCAGAA
>Ga0137409_10004687_pt1 | contig 14346 bp, 13 predicted proteins | sample CZODoug1_16funga_FD_122059 | JGI IMG/M metagenome (GOLD analysis project Ga0137409, IMG submission 122059) | Vadose zone soil fungal communities from Angelo Coast Range Reserve, California, USA - CZODoug1_16fungal (Hybrid Assembly) | ecosystem: Environmental > Terrestrial > Soil > Vadose zone... | reverse complement strand
AAGCCCATCAAGGAGCTTTGCGACGAGCTGGATCCTTCCTCCTTCTGGCAGATTCATCGTTCGACCATCGTCAACGTCCACGCCATCGCCGGCGTGGTGCGCGACCTGCGCGGCCACACGCAGGTGCGGCTCAAGCGCCGCGAGGAGCTGCTCGCGGTGAGCGACGCGTACACGCCGCTTTTCCGGCAGATGTAGCGATGCAGCGGCTGCTCAACGGACTGTCGTGGAGCGCCCTCGCCCTCGTAGCTGCGTTCTGCGCGCTGCAGGCGCTGGAATGGGTGCTCGCGCCCGCGAGCGGCGTGGTCGGCGGCGGTATTGGCGACATGGCGCTCGGCTGGCTGTCGCGCATGACGGTGTTTCTCGTCACGGGCGTCACGATGCTCGTCACGGCGCTGGCGGTGCTCAACGCCGCGGGACGCGCAGGCCGCGAGAATTTTGGTGTTGCCGTGCTCGCGGCGGTCGCGGGCGCCGGGGTCTCCGCCCTCGTGCGCTATGCCATCGGCGCAACGCCCACCGGCGAAGGCGCGGCGTACATGCTGCTCGTGTTCACCTCCTGGCTGGGGTCGGGCGCAATCCTCGTCGCCGGCTACGTCTTCTACCTGCGCGCGCAGGCCACCGAGACGGAAGCCCGCGGCGCGCAATTGCGCCGCAGCACGCTCGAGACGCAGCAGCTCGCGACGCGACTACGCCTGCTGCAGGCGCAGGTCGAGCCGCATTTCTTGTTCAACACCCTGTCGAACGTGCGCCGCCTGTGCCAGAGCGACGCCGCGGCGGGGCGTGCGATGCTCGCGCAGCTCACCCGCTATCTGCGCGGGGCGCTGCCGCGCATGCGCGAGAACGAGACCACACTGGCCGAGGAGATCGAACTCGTTTCGGCCTACCTCGGCGTACAGAAAATCCGCATGGGGGCGCGGCTCGAGATCTCGATCGATGCTCCGGCGCCGCTGCTCGCCGCGCGCGTGCCGCCGATGATGCTCGCGACCCTCGTCGAGAACGCGATCAAGCACGGCATCGCCCCTCTCGCCGAAGGCGGCTCGATCCTCATCAAGGCGCGGGCCAGCGGCGGGGCGCTCACGCTCAGCGTGGCGGACAACGGCCAGGGACTCACCGCGGCCTCCGGCTCGGGCGTCGGGCTCGCCAACATCCGCGCGCGCCTAGCAGCGCTCTACGGCGAGCGCGCCGCCCTGCGGCTCGAGGCTAATGCGCCGCGCGGCGTCACCGCCGTCATCACGCTGCCTTTGCCATGAAACTCTTCGCCGGATTCGGCAGGCGCCACGTGCTTATCGCGCTGGGCTTCTCTTTCGTGGTCGAGCTCGCGCACCTCAGTTACGCCTGGCTCGGGAAGGAAGAGCTGCGCGCTGGAATCATCGCCATCTGGACGGTACTGTACTTCGTGAACGCGCTGATCGGGCTCGGCTGTGCCGTCGCGGCCGACAACCTGCTGGGCGATGCCGCCGGCACCGCGAAGCGCTTCATCCTTTCGATGCTCGCCGCTGCCATCGTGACGACCGTGTGGGGGGAAACGGTTCTGTACCTTTGGCCGTGGATCGAAAAGGAGCACATGGTCTTCCTCGGCACGCTTCACCGCATCGCCTTCCAGTTCAGCATGGCGTCCGGCTGGGCGATGCTTCTCATCGGGCTCTACACGATGCTGCAGGCGAGCCGGCGCGCCACCGAACGGCTGCACCAGACTCAGCTCGCGGCGCTCGCTGCGGAGCGCAGCGTGCTCGAAGGCGACCTGCGCGCGATGCAGGGCCGCGTCGACCCGGAGCTCCTCTTCGACAGCCTGCTCGAGGTCGACCGGTGCTACGCCCGCGATGCCGAGGCCGGGCAGGAGGCGCTCGACGCGCTGATCCGCTTTCTGCGTGCCGCGCTGCCGGGCGACGCGGCTGCCACCGCCACGGTTGCGGGCGAGCAGGAGCTCGCCGAGGCCTATCTCGGCCTGGTCGCGCAGCGCGCGGATGCAAGCCCGCAAGTCGACATCTCGGTGGCGCCCGAGGCGCGCACGCTGCCCATGCCGGCGATGCTGCTCCTGCCGCTCGTGCGCTGGGCGCTCGACGGGCGCTCGGCGACCCTGCTGCAGATCCGCGCGCAACGCCGGGACGCTGCCCTGGAGGTATCGGTGCGCAGCAATTCGGTCGGCAGCGCGGCATCGACCGAGCCCAACATCGCCGGCGTGCGCGAGCGCCTCGCCCGGCTCTTCGCCGGCCACGCGAGCCTCGACGTCACCATCAGCGCCGACGCCCGCCACGTGCGCCTGCAGATCCCCGCTTCCTAATTCGGGGACGGAGCCCTAACCCGTCAACCCCGGGTGCCGTCGGCCGTTGTGCCCTTATGCCAAGGGGGCCGCGGCTCATCGTGCCGCATATTGCCGTGCACATCGTGCAGCGCGGGCACGATCGCGGGAATTGCTTTCGGCACGACACCGACTACCTCGTCTACCTCGCGAACCTGCGGGATCTGTCGGCAAAGACCCGCTGCGCGCTGCACGCTTACTGCCTGATGACAAACCACGTCCACCTCCTCCTCACACCTTCGAACCCGCATGCCTGCGCTTTGCTGATGCGCAATCTCGGTCAGCGCTACGTGCAGTACTTCAACCGGCGTTATGAGCGAAGCGGGACGCTATGGGAAGGACGATTCCGTTCGTGTCTCGTGGACTCCGCGCAATACGTCATCGCCTGTCACCGGTACATCGAGCTCAATCCGGTGCGTGCAGGGATGGTGCCGTCGGCTTCGGCGTATCGCTGGTCGAGCCACAACGGGAACGCCGGCCGAGCGTCCAACCAGCTCCTGACGCGACACGCCGAGTATCTCGCTCTCGCGGCGGATGAGACATCGCGGCATGCGGCTTATCGGGGCCTGTTTGCAGTGGGCGATGAACCCGCTTTCCTTGCCGCAATCCGCGACGCTACGAACGGCGGTTTCGCGCTGGTCGGCGAGCAGCTGAAATCCATGCTGCCTGCGGATACTCAACGACGGCTGGAGCGTCGACCTCCTGGTCCTCGCGCCAAGACGGTGCCACAGCCAGACAACGTTTCGGGCGAGTTGGAACTCAAGTTAGGGCTGCGTCCCCGAACTGGTTAGGGCTCCGTCCCCGAATTTCCGCCCCTCGAGGCCGCGCGGGATGGCGGCGAGAAGTTTCCTCGTGTACTCGTGCCGCGGGTCGCGGTAGATCGCCTCGGGCGCGCCGCGCTCGACCACCTCGCCTTCGCGCATCACCAGGACCTCGTCCGACATGTATTTCACCACCGCGAGGTCGTGAGAAATGAACAGGTAGGCAAGCCCGCGCTCTTCCTGCAGGTCGAGCAGCAGGTTGAGCACGGTCGCCTGCACCGAGACGTCGAGTGCGGACACGGGCTCGTCGCAGATCAGCACTTCCGGCTCGACCGCCAGCGCCCGGGCGATCGCGATGCGCTGGCGCTGCCCGCCGGAGAATTCATGCGGGTACCTGTGCATGGCGTCCTGCGGCAGCCCGACGCGCTGCAGGAGCCGCCGCGCGCGCTCGGTGCGCTCGCCTTCATCCGCGCCAAGACGATGAATGCGCATCGGCTCGGTGAGCGTGCGCCCGATGCTCATGCGCGGGTTGAGGCTGGCGTAGGGATTCTGGAACACGATCTGGATGCGCCTGCGGAAGGCCATCATCCGCGCCGGCGACAGGCGCAGCAGGTCGGTGTCCCCGAGGCGCGCCTCGCCGCCGCTTGCCTCGAGGAGCCGCATGACGAGCAGCGCCACGGTGGTCTTCCCCGAGCCCGACTCGCCGACCAGGCCGACGGTGCGCCCGCGGGTGACGCCGAACGAGACCTCGCGCACCGCGACCAGCGATTTCGAGGCGAACCAGCCGGTGCGCAGGCGGAACTCCTTGTGCAGGCCCTTGGCTTCGATGAGGTTGGCGCCGGCCGGCGGGCGCTCGAGCGGAGCGCCCGGCGCCGCGCCGCCGCGCATGAAGTCGTCGATCACCGGCAGCCGCCGGGGCCGCGTGTCGAGCCGCGGCCGGCAGGCGAGCAGCGCGCGCGTATAGGGGTCCTGCGGCGCACTGAATATGCGACGCACTGGCCCGCTTTCGCGCACCTCGCCCTCGCGCATCACCACCACGTCGTCGGCGATCTCGCCGACCAGCCCTAGGTCGTGGCTGATGAACAGCACGCTCATCCGGTGGCGCTCGCGCAGCCGCGCGATCAGCTCGAGCACCTGGCGCTGCACCGTGACGTCGAGCGCAGTGGTCGGCTCGTCGGCGATCAGCAGCTTCGGCTCGTTCGCGATGGCCATCGCGATCATCACGCGCTGCTGCTGGCCGCCCGAGAGCTCGTGCGGATAGGCGCGCAGGCGCGCCCGCGGCTCGGGAATTCCCACCTCGGCGAGCAGCTCGGCGGCTCGCTCGAGCGCCTGACGAGGCGCCATGCCGCGATGCAGGCGCAGCACCTCCGCGACCTGCTCGCCGACGGTGAGCACCGGGTTGAGCGAGCTCATCGGCTCCTGGAACACCGCGCTGATCTCGCGCCCGCGCAGCGCGCGCAGCCGTGCGGCAGGCGCGGCGAGCAGGTTTTCGCCGCCGTAATCGATGCGGCTGGCCGGATCGACGATGGCGTTCTCAGGCAGCAGGCGCAGGATCGACATCGCCGACACGGTCTTGCCGCTGCCGGATTCGCCGACCAGGGCGAGCGTCGCGTCCTCCTGGACGTCGAAGCTCACGCCGCGCACCGCCTCTACGCGGGTTTGCCGCGTGACAAAGGAGACCCTCAAATTCACGACGCTGACCAGCGCGCTCATCGCAGCTTGGGATCGAGCGCGTCGCGCAGGCTGTCGGTGAGCATCGAGAATGCGGTGAGGAAGATCGCCATGAACACCGTGGCGGCGGCGAGCTGCCACCACTTGCCGATGACCAGCTCGGTCTGCGCCTCGGAGAGCATCGTGCCCCAGGACACCATGTCCACCGGCACGCCCAGCCCGAGGAACGACAGGATCACCTCCACCTTGATGAACGCGACGACGAGAAGCGAAAGCTGCACCAGGATGACGTGGCTGACATTCGGCAGGATGTGCACGAACATGCGCGAGGCGGCCGAGGCGCCGATCGCCTGCGCCGCGAGCACATACTCGCGCGAGCGGTGCTTCATGTACTCGGCGCGCACCAGACGATACATCCCGGTCCAGCCAGTCACCGCGAGGATGATCACCACCGTCCAGATGCCGCTCGCAAAGAGATGGGCAAAGGCGCCGCTGCGCAGCACCGCGGCGAGCGAGAAGATGAGGAGAATCGACGGGATCGAGGTGAAGACGTTGTACAGCCACTCGAGAACGTCATTGACCCAGCGGCCGTAGAAGCCGGCGAAGGCGCCAAGCAGGGTGCCGATGACGGTGGCGCAGAGCGCGGCCAACACGCCCACCGCGATCGAGACCTGCGAACCCTTGATCGCCTTGTCGAGGACGTCGCGCCCCCAGCGGTCACCGCCCCAGGGCAGCGTCATCGCGCGCTCGGGCTCGGTCATCTTCAACTCGCCAGTGCGCCGCTCCCACTCCGCATATTTCGGCGCCAGCGGATCGACCGCGCTCAGGTCGGGCGCCACACCCTTGTGTTCTGCCCGCTTGCGCAGCGCGCCTTCGAGATTCGGCCGCTCGCCGATGAACGCCGGATTGGCGTATGGCACACCGACCTCGCGGCTCCAGCCGCCGGCGAGAAAGCCCGCGCCGGCGAACAGGATCATCACCAGGTAGGCGACGACGATACCAAGGGAGACTGCGCCGACGCGGTCCTGCTGCAGTCGCCGCCAGAGCGCGGACCACGCGCTTTCGGGCGTGACGTCCAGGACGGCAGCCATTCAGCGCAACTGAATGCGCGGGTCGACGAATGTATAGAGCACGTCGGCCGCGAGGTTGATGAGCATCGTGAGCACGGAAAGGTAGATGGTGACCGCCTGGATCACGGGGTAATCGCTGCGGTTCACGGCGAGATAGATCTCTCTTCCCAGGCCCGGAATGGAGAAGAAGATCTCCAGCAGGAAGCTGCCGACAAAGACTCCGGGGACTAGCAGGGACACGTTGGTCAGCACCGGCACCAGCGCATTGCGCAGCACGTGCTTGCGCATGATTGCAGACTCGGACAGGCCTTTGGCGCGAGCCGTGCGCACGTAGTCGCTCTTCGTCTCGTCGAGGAAGAAGGAGCGGTAAAGGCGAGTTTGCGGCGCGAGGCCCACCAGGGCGGCAAGCAGGATGGGAAGCGGCGCATAAGTGAAGAGATTGCGCCAGAAGTCGTCGCTCCAGCCCTGCACGGGGAACCAGCCGAGCTGGAAGCCGAGCACGTACTGGCCGACGATGATGTAGACGAGGAACGATATCGACATCGCCGCGACGCAGATCGCCATCACTGTCCGGTCAAGCAACGTGCCGCGGTAGTAAGCCACCAGCATGGCAGTCGGTATGGCGAGCGATACTTCCAGTACCAGGATCGGAAGCGTGATGGTCAGCGTGGCGGGCAGCCGCGTGAGGAAGATGTCGGACACTTGCTCGCGCGTCATCCAGCTCTTGCCGAAATCGAAGCTGATGATCTCGCGCACGAAGATTCCGAGCTGCGCGTACCAGGGCTTGTCGAGCCCGAGCTCGCGGCGGATGGCGTCGATCTGCTCCTGGCTCGCCACCTGGCCCGCCAGGATCTGCGACGGGTCGCCGCCGAAGAGCTTGAACAGGACGAAAATGAGCAGGATGACCCCGGCGAGGGTGGGGACCATCTGCCAAAGCCTGCGTAAGATATAGGCCGTCATGATCTGGTGGCGCGCCGCGATTCTAGCCTGCGTCCTGATCGCGCCGCCCGCGGCGGCCGAGAAGGTCCTGCGCTACGCGTTCCGCGTGGCCGAGACGGGCTTCGACCCGGTGCAGATCAACGACCTGTACTCGAGCATCATCCTCGCGCACATCTTCGACCCGCCCCTCACCATCGATTATCTCGCGCGCCCCTTCAAGGTCAAGCCGAACACCGCCGCCGGCATGCCGGAGGTAAGCGCCGACGGCAAGCTGTGGACGTTGCGCATCCGGCCCGGCATCTACTTCGCCGACGATCCGGCGTTCCGCGGCAAGAAGCGCGAGCTGACCGCGCAGGACTATGTCTATTCGCTCAAGCGGCACTTCGATCCGAAGAACAAGTCGCCGAACTTCTATCTCCTGGACAAGCGCATCGTTGGCATGGACGCGGTGCGCAAGCAGGCGCTTGCCGGCGGCAAGTTCGATTACGACCGGGACGTCGAGGGCTTGCGCGCGATGGACCGCTACACCTTCCGCATGGTGCTCACCGAGCCGACGCCGAACCTGGTCTATCACCTGACCTTTTGCACTCTCGCGTGCGCCGTGGCGCGGGAAGTGATCGAGGCCTATCCGGACCGCACGATGGAAAAGCCGGTGGGAACGAACGCCTACCGCCTCGCGCAGTGGAAGCGCTCCTCGCGCATAGTGCTCGAGCGAAATCCCAACTACCGCGAGCATTATTACGACGTGGAAGCGGCGGCCGACGACCCGGTGGCGCAGGCGATCGCCGCCCGGATGCGGGGCAAGCGCGTGCCGCAGATCGACCGCGTGGAGGTCTACATCGTGGAGGAAGCGCAGCCGCGCTGGCTTGCCTTTCTCAACGCCGAGCATGACTTGATCGATCGCGTACCGGAGGAATTCGCCAACCTTGCGGCGCCCGAGGGCGAGCTCGCGCCTCACCTGCAGAAGAAAAAGGTTCAGCTCGACCGCACGAACGAGTTCGACCTCACCTTCGCCTACTTCGGGATGGAGCATCCTCTGGTCGGCGGCTACACGGCGGAGAAGGTGGCGCTGCGCCGCGCGATCGCGCTCGCGTTGGACCCCGAGGAATTCATTCGCGCCCTCTATTACGGACAGGCGATCGTCGCGCAGTCGACGGTCCCTCCCGGCGCTTACGGTTTCGATCCAAAGATCGCCGGGCCGCTGGCGGAGTACAACCCGGCCAAGGCGAAGGCTCTGCTTGACGTCTATGGCTATGTTGACCGCGACGGCGACGGCTATCGCGAGGCCCCCGACGGCTCGAAGCTCGTGCTCGAGATGGCGACCACGCCTGACAGCCAGGGCAAGAAGCAGGACGAGCTATGGCGCAAGCACATGGATCGCGTCGGCTTGAGGATCGAATTCAACAAAAAGCAATGGCCGGAGCACTTGCGCGCCTCCCGCGCCGGCAAGCTGATGATGTGGAGTCTGGGGTGGATCGCGGGCGATCCGGATGCCGATACGTTCTACACCATCCTCTACGGGCCGAACAAAGGCCAGTCGAACCAGTCGCGCTTCGACCTGCCGCAGTGGAATGCGCTGTACGCGAAGGCACAGGTGCTGCCCGACAGCCCGGAGCGCGACCGCCTGTACCGCGAGATGGATAAGCTCTTCTTCGCCTACGCGCCGATGCGGCCGATCGCCCACCGCATTGTCACCGGCCTTGCGCATCCCTGGGTGATCGGCTACCGCCGAAATCCGGTGACGCGGGAGTTCTGGAAGTACCTGGATATCGACGAGTCAGTTCTTCCAGCACAGCACGCTCGAGCAGGCCGGGCGGCAGCAGCCCCTGCGCGATGACCAGGTCGTGAAACTGGCGCTGGTCGAAGCGCGGGCCTAGCGCGACCTCGGCCTTGAGCCGCAGCTCGCGCAGCCGGCTGTAGCCGTACAGGTACGACACCGCCTGGCCGGGCGCCTCGAACGCGTAGCGGTCCGCCTCCTGCTGCGCCATCGGCTCCGAGAGCGCCACCTCGCGCATGAGGTACTCCTTCGCCGCCTCAGGGGTCATCCGGCCGAGATTCACCATCGGGTCGAGAAACGCGCGCGCGGCGCGTAGCAGGCGAAGCTGCAGGCCGAATAGCTGCCCTTCGGCGGGAAAGTGCGGCAGCATCACCGCCTCGGCGTAGAGCGCCCAGCCTTCGGCGTTGGTGTTGTTGAAAGCAAACGCCGCACGCGCGATCGACACGCCGCGTTCGACCATCGCCGCGAACTGCAGCTCGTGGCCCGGCCGCGCTTCGTGCGCAGTCAAGGTCCAGGCGGCAGCTTCAGCGGTGAAGTCGTCGGCGGGCGCCGACGTCCTGGCGTTGGGATTGGTGAGCGGCAGCAGGAATTCGCCTACCTCGCCGCGATTGCCGATGAGTCGCGGCGGGTTCATGGAAGGCGCGGGAACCGCTGCCGATTCCGCCTCGCTCGCGAGGCGGATCGCGGCCGCGCGCTGCGGCAGCGTGATGATGCGTTCGCGCGCGATGATCTCTTCGATGCGCGCAAGGCGCTCGCGGTACAGCGCGAGGACACGCTCCGCGGGGACCGCATCGCGCTTCAGCGCGCGCAGCACGTCGCGAAACTCCGCCGAGGCGAGCTTGCGCTCGCGCGCGATGTGCGCCGCGACGCGTGTCATTTCGTCGCGGATCTCCGCGAACGCGAACTGGCCCAGCGCCATGGCCTGCTCGGGACTGATGTCGATGCCGGCGTTGCGCAGCCGGTCGGCATAGAGCTCGCGCGGCAGCATAGCCTCGCTGCGCGCCTTGGGCAGGATGTTGCTCTCGACCCAGGCGCAGTGATCGCGCACCTGCGCCGCCAGCCGCTCATGCGCGCTTTCCCAGTCGGAGAGCCCACGCGCACGAAACTGGTCGGCGATCCCGGCGCTGTAGCGATCGCAGTTGCCGAGATGCTGCCGGACCGCTCCTTCGTAGGGCCAAAGGAGGCCCGCGGTCCCGAAGCGCTCGCTTAGGCGGGCGCGCGCCAGGGCCGCGATGGGCGCGGCGCCTGTCTCCATCCCCGCGTAGCGACGCAGGCGAAGCACGGCGTGGCGGCGCCTGGATTCGGGGTTACGCGCGTCAAGCAGATCTCGAAGCCCCTCGAAAATGTGCCTCGGAAGGTCAAAGTAGGGGACGAGGAGACGACGCTCGAGTGCCTGCGTATGCCGTTGTCGCTCGACCGCATCGACGAGCAGGTCGAGGTCCTGCCGGACCCTGGGGTCCTGTTCCGCCTTCCTCAACGCGGCGAGCCGCTGCAGCACGCGGCGCGCGGCGGCCTCATAGCGGGCGGTCCGGCCTGGCTTGAGGTCGAGCGCCGCCGTATCGAAGCGCTCGAGCCCCAGCGACGAAGCCTGCTCGGGCTGGAAAGGGGCGAGCGACTCGAATACGATCGCCGATATGCGATCGCTACGCTCGACCCAGGAGCGGTCTTCGGCAGCGTCGGCCAATGGCGCGCAAAGCGTTCCTGCAAGCACCACGAAACAATAGAGACGACGCATGCGCGATTTCATGTCAGCCGAGTATGTCATACGCCTCGAGGACCCGCGGCAGGACGAGGTGATACGGATGCTGTCGGCTCTCGACGCCTATCTCGAGTCGCTCTACCCGCCCCAAAGCAACCATCTCCTCGATGTGGAGGCGCTTTGCGCGCCGAACATCCGTTTTTTTGTCGCGCGTCGCGGCGTCGATCCGGTCGGCTGCGGCGCCCTGCGCGTCGAAGCGGGATACGGGGAAGTAAAGCGCATGTTCGTCGTCCCGGAGGCGCGCGGCCAAAACGTCGGGCGCGCGATTCTACGTTGCATCGAGGACCAGGCGGCGCGCGAAGGCCTGGCGCTGATGCGCCTCGAGACCGGGATTCACCAGGCGGCGGCGCACGCGCTGTACCGCAGCGGTGGCTACGCCGAGTGCGCCCCCTTCGGCGAGTACCGGCCGGATCCGCTGAGCGTGTTCATGGAGAAGCGATTGGTCACACGCTGAGCGGTTCCTCGTCCATCGCGGCGATCTGCTCGCGCAGCTCGAGGATCCGGTCCTGCCAGTAGCGCTGCGTGCCGAACCAGGGGAATGCGGCGGGAAACGCCGGATCGTTCCAGCGGCGCGCGAGCCACGCGGAGTAGTGGATCAGCCGCAGCGTGCGCAGCGCTTCGAGCAGGGGCAGCTCGCTCCGCTCGAAAGGCATGAAGTCCTCGTAGCCCGCAAGCAGGTCGGAGAGCTGCCGGGTCATCGCGCGCCGGTCTCCCGAGAGCAGCATCCAGAGATCCTGCAGCGCCGGACCCATGCGCGCGTCGTCGAGATCGACGAAGTGCGGACCGCTCTCGGTCCACAGGATGTTTCCCGCGTGGCAGTCGCCGTGCAGCCGGATCGAGCGCAGCTCGCCGGCGCGCTCGTAGCATCTTGCAACCGCCGCCAGCGCCTGCTCCGTCACCGCCTTCCATGCATTCAGCAGATCGGCCGGAATGAAGCGGTGCGCGAGCAGCCAGGAGCGCGGCTCATGTCCAAAACTCTTCGCGTTGAGGGATTCCCTGCTTTGAAAGGCGCGCGCGGCTCCCACCGCGTGGATCCTGCCGATGAACCTTCCGATCCATTCGAGGGTCTTGCGGTCCTCGAGCTCCGGGCTGCGCCCGCCGCGGCGCGGGTACACGGCGAAGCTGAACCCGGCGTGCTCGCCGGTAAAGGACGGCGCGACGACCGGAATTTCATGCTCCGCCAGTTCTTTTGCGAAGGCATGCTCTTCCGCGATCTGCCGCGCGCTCCAGCGGCCGGGGCGGTAGAACTTGAGCACCACCGAGCCGCCGTCTTCCAGCCAGACCTGGTAGACGCGGTTCTCGTAGCTGTTGAGCGGGAGCAGCCTGCCGTCGGCGCGGAAGCCGGCGCTGTCGCAGGCGTCGAGCACCACGTCCGGCGTCAGCGCCGCGTAGGAAAGCGGCATGGCGTATAGTAAACCGATGGAGGAAAAAGTCGTCGAAGTCCGGGATCTGCACTTCGGCTACGGCAAGCTGCCGATCTTCAGCGGCCTGTCGCTCGACATCCGGCGCGGCCAGGTGGTCGCGATCCTCGGCGGCAGCGGCTGCGGCAAGTCGACGCTGCTCAAGCTGATCGGCGGCCAGCTAGTTCCGCAGCAAGGCTCGGTCAAGGTCGAGGGCAGCGAGGTGCACGCGCTCGAGCCCGACGAGCTCTATGCGCTGCGCCTCGAGATGGGGATGATGTTCCAGAATTCGGGCCTGTTCAGCGACCTGTCGGTGTTCGAGAACATCGCCTTTCCCCTGCGCGAGAACTTCGACCTGCCCGAGGAGCTCCTGCGGCGCATCGTGCTGATGAAGCTCCACGCAGTCGGGCTGCGCGGCGCGCGCGACATGATGCCGGGCGACCTCTCGGGCGGCATGACGCGCCGCGTGGCGCTCGCGCGCGGCATCGCCACCGATCCCAAGCTGATGATGTACGACGAGCCGTTCGCCGGGCTGGACCCGATCTCGCTCAGCCACATCGTCGAGCTGATCCGCTCGCTGAACCAGGCGCTGGGGCTCACCTCGATCGTGGTGACCTACGATGTGAAGGAGGCGCTGAAGGTCGCCAGCTACGTTTACATGATCTGCGACGGCGTGGTGCTCGGCAAGGGCAGCCCGCGGGAGATCGAGGCCTCGGAAGATCCCTACGTCAAGCAGTTTCTCCACGCGCTGCCCGACGGCCCGGTGCGCTTCCACTTCCCGGCGCCGCCGCTCGAGGAGGAGCTGAAAATCCCCGCCTAGGCGGACTGGCGCGGCAGGAAGCGCAGCGCGACGCCGTTATTGCACCAGCGCTGGCCGGTCGGCGGCGGGCCGTCGTCGAACAGGTGGCCGTGGTGCCCGCCGCAGCGGATGCAGTGGTACTCGGTGCGCGGGTAGATCAGGAAGTAGTCCTTCTTCGTCTCGAAGGCGCCCGGGATGCTGGTGAAGAAGCTCGGCCAGCCGGTGCCCGACTCGTACTTCATTTCCGAGGTGAACAGCGGCAGGCCGCAGCCGGCGCAGACGAACACGCCGGCGCGTTTCTCCTCGTTGAGCGCGCTCGTGCCGGCGCGCTCGGTGCTTTCCTCGCGCAGCACGCGGAACGCGTCGGCGGGCAGGCGCTTGCGCCACTCGTCCTTCGACAGCTTGAGCGGCTCGCCGGCCGAGGGCACCGTCGCGCCGGCGGGCAGGAAGGTCTTCCAGTCTTTCTGCAGCTCCTCGATGCCTTTCATGTTGGCAGGGGGCGCAGCGTACGCCGCCCGGGAAGCAAAGGCGCTCGCCACCAGGGCCTTCAACAACGTACGCCGATCCATCCTCGTCTCCTTTCGATTTGACAGCTTGGCCGGTTGGTCGCGCCAACCGGCCGGTCCTGACAAATACGATACTACAGGAGCGATCCTGCTTAGCGGGTCAGCTCGTGCACGATCACGGCGCCCGCTACGGCGCCGAGGATGATTCCGACACCGGCGGGGTACACGGGCCTCTCAACGACGACGACTCGCGGGGACGGCCGGTAATATTGCGGGTAATGGTGGTAACGCGGGTAGTAGTGATGCTCGAAACGCCTTTCGCGCCATTCGTCGCGGTCTCGCCAATGCGGATCGGCAAGCACCGGCGCGGAGACGATAAGAGCCGCAGCGGCGAGAACAAGTTTTCTGAGCAGCATGGCAGCCTCCTTTTTGATTGGCCTAGCCATTTGACGCGCAGCGGCTCCTCCAGTGAACCCATAAAGTGCAACATCTGTAACAGCATGTTAATTTCGCGCCCCTGGGAGGAGGTCATGCCGAGAATTCTGCTTTGCCTTCTTATTGCGCTTTGCGCCGCGGGCGCGTCGGCGCAGGAGGCCTACCCGGCGAAGCCGCTGACGATGGTGGTGCCGTTTCCCCCCGGCGGCGTCGCCGATATCGTCGGGCGGCCGCTGGCGGCGGGGATGCACCAGGCGCTGAAGCAGCCGGTCGTCGTCATCAACCGCACCGGCGCCGGCGGCGCAGTCGGCATGGCGTCCGTGGCCAAGGCCGCAGCCGACGGCTACACGCTCCTGATGAGCCTGTCGTCCATCTCCATCTTCCCCGTGTCGGACCGCATCAACGGCAAGCCGCCGGCGTACGAGCTGAAGGATTTCGCGCCGATCGCGCTGGTGACCGCGGACCCGACCGTGCTGGTGGTACGCGCCGACAGCAGGTACAGAACGCTCAAGGACTTCGTCGACGCCGCGCAGGCGAACCCGGGCAAGATCAACTACTCCTCCTCCGGCGTGTACGGCACGCTGCACGTGGCGATGGAAATCTTCGCCAACGCCGCCGGCATCAGGCTGTTCCACGTGCCCTACCAGGGCGGCGGACCGGCGGTGACCGCGCTGCTCGGCGGCCAGGTCGAGGCGGTCGCCTCGGGTCCCGCGGCGGCCATCGGCCAGATCAAGGGCGGCAAGATGCGCGCGCTCGCCAGCTGGAGCGACAAGCGCCTCCAGTTGCTGCCCGAGATCCCGACCTTCAGGGAGCTCGGCTACGACGCCGAGTTCTACATCTGGTCGGGCGTGTTCGTGCCGGCAGCGACGCCGGCGCCGGTCGTCGCGAAGCTGCGCGACGCGGTGCGCGAGGTGGCGAACTCCGCCGAGTTCA